>Ga0233430_1000091_pt1 | contig 178287 bp, 165 predicted proteins | sample SI_118_April2016_2_FD_179883 | JGI IMG/M metagenome (GOLD analysis project Ga0233430, IMG submission 179883) | Seawater microbial communities from Saanich Inlet, British Columbia, Canada - SI_118_April2016_150_MG | ecosystem: Environmental > Aquatic > Marine > Inlet | place: Canada: British... | reverse complement strand
ACCTTCAAAAATATTTTCAGTAATGTTAGTATTAGTACTCTGAGAAAGATAAATCCCATGCCTTTCCCCACCACTGTTAAAAGTGTTGTTATAAATTTCCAGCTGAGCATCATTACCAGAATTATCATCGTCAAGATAAATCCCATAATCAAAATTGGTGATGGTACAGTTATGAACTTCTACACCGGTCTGACCATAAGCATAAATCCCATATAAGAGCGAATCCTCTGTAGGGTCCTCATAATTATAACCCATACAGTTAATATCAATATTGTCTCGGATTAAAAATACTGCTCGAGAATTCTGACCGTAACTAGTATTATGGTCCTCAACGAAAAAGATGGTGTTATTAGTTTCGTTATAGGTGTTGAAAACTGCGGTTCTTAAATCACGATAAGTAGCACTATCTCCACCCCATGTAAAAGTGTTTGCAGAAATGCTATGGTTAACATAAACAATTCCGGTAGGTGTCGGACCACAATCGTTTTCAGGAACTTCAACCGTTGAACCTCCAACCTCAACACTGCCATTATAATAATTACCTATATTATTCACACAAAGGTTTGAAGTAGCACTATTATCATCAATTCCATCATCACCAAGAAATTGATTTTTTGAAATATTAGTACCTACAGCACTACCAAGACTAGTTTCAATCGCTTCCGCGCCATAATTACCTTCAAAAATATTTTCAGTAATATTAGTATTGTTACTCTGAGAAACAAAAATAGCATAGGGCTCATCGCCACCATTAAAAGTGTTGTTATAAATTTCCAGCTGAGCATCATTACCAGAATTATCATCGTCAAGATAAATTCCTCGATCAAAATTGGTGATGGTACAGTTATGAACTTCTACACCGGTCTGACCATAAGCATAAATCCCATATAAGAGCGAATCCTCTGTAGGGTCCTCATAATTATAACCCATACAGTTAATATCAATATTGTCTCGGATTAAAAATACTGCTCGAGAATTCTGACCGTAACTAGTATTATGGTCCTCAACGAAAAAGATGGTGTTATTAGTTTCGTTATAGGTGTTGAAAACTGCGGTTCTTAAATCACGATAAGTAGCACTATCTCCACCCCAACTAAAAGTGTTCGCAGAAATGCTATGGTTAACATAAACTGTTCCGTTAGGTGTCGGACCACAATCATTTTCAGGAACTTCAACCGTTGAACCTCCAACCTCAACACTGCCGTTATAATAATTCCCATAAGAATTTTGGAAACAAAAATCATTATTACCATTAGCGTCATATAACCCACCATAACCAACAAAATAATTTCCCCAAATGATATTGTTAGTAGACCAACCATCCAAATAAATACCAGATACATCATAATCTCCTTCAAAAGTATTATTGGTGATGTTAGAATAAGTGGCCCCAACTAAATAAATACCATAATCATCAGTTGCACCGCCATAAAAAGTATTGTTAGCTATTACTGCTGAAATAACTTCAATATTTATTCCTTGAGTATTATTAGCTAAGGTATTATTGATAATTGTATAATTCTCAGTATCACTTCCAGCATTGTTTATTTGGATACCATAAGTGAAATTATTGACCACACAATTTTGAATAGTATTATTGTCTCCAACAAGATCAATTATTCCGTAATCTCCCGCACCTTTATCACCATTAATAGAATAACCGTCACAATCTAAAATAATATTACTAGTGTTAAAGATAAAACAATCTCCAGTAGTAACTACATCTTGGTCCATGGTAGTATCTTCATTAATAGTAGAACAATTAACAAGAGGAAGAGCTTTAACCGTAACAGTATTACTACACGCCTCTGCACCATCTTCAGAACCATTATTTGGTGTTACGCAAGCTTGCCAAGCATCATTAACAGAAGTTTCTTGTGAAACAACCAAATCAGTTCTGTTGTTGTATAAAGCAACAATTTGTTCTTCAGACAGACTATAATTAAAAACTAAAATCTCGTCTAAATAACCACCATAACTTTCACCACCATTGTCATGAGCAATACGATTAATGTTCATCCCCGGAAGAGTACCAAAGACTTTATCCACAGTACCATTAATGTAAAAAGTCATATTGGTATCATTATTAATAACAGCAATATGATGCCATTTATTTAATCCAAGAGTTGCCGTACCTAAATTATCACCACTACTATAATAATCAAGAACATTAGCTTTAGTATAAAGTCCCAAAGCTCCAGACTGAGTGATTAGTCCACCATAAGTATCGGAACCTGTCGGATACATCCAGAAAACAAGAGTGAAATTTTGACCAATATTTATAGGGTTGGCAGAATAATCAATATTCTGTCCATTATTAACAAATAAGTAAGATCCTTTTCCATCATAACCGCCAGTAGAGTTCCAGGTTGGACCAGTAACAACACCAGAAAAGTTGTAACTAGAATAATCTTTGGTATAAGTAGAATTACTTCCACCTTCAAAAGGAAGGTTTAATACGGTTGTTGAATTAGCATTCAATTTCCAATCTATTATAGTTTTATTACCAGCACCTTCATAATAAGTCACAGATAAATTTTCATTAATTCTGTCTCCTAATGAGGATGAATTTAATATTGGAGTCTCTCCATCACCTAAGCCAGAACCTAAAATACCAATTAAAGGTTCAGAAGAACTGCCCTCATTCTGGATACCAACAGCTGCTCCGGTTAACAAGCTACCTGATGGTTCACTCTTAATACTTTCAACAAATAAAGATCCTATTTCTTCAAAATTGAAAAAATTAAAGCGACTTTGATCAATAACGGAGGTGTCTTGACCAAGGGTGGTGGTTTCAAAACTGAAATCAAAGCCGCCTAAAGAAAATAATGTTAAAACTGAGAAAAGAAGCATTAGAGCTAAGATTATTCTCTCTTTAAGTATACTCCCTTGAGACACTTTACTTATCCTCTTCCAGTCCTTTCTCTTTTTATTAATCATATTTTACCAATCACCTTATCATAAACGTCCAGCAATTGCTTTAGTTCTTTTACTTTCAAAGAATAATATTTGTAAGGAAACTCTTTACGCACGTTCAAAAAGTCAAGATCGTAAAGTAATTTAAGATGACGAGAAGCAAGAGAAACAGAGATTTTAGTTTTTTCAGCGATTTCTTTGACGGTAAGTTCATTATCAGCCAATAATCTTAGAATCTGCCTTCTAGAAAAAGCACTAATCGCTCTAGACAACTTCTCTTCCTTATACTCCATCGATAAGCTAAAGAAAGTGTTTTCCTTTATAAACTTTACGAGTTGTGAAGTTTCACAACCATGAAACTCTAAAATAAAAGAAATCAATTAAAATGGATTTGAAAATGGAAAATGGAAAATGGAAAACATAACCTCACAAAATAATAAAATAGTAAAGAATCAAATATTAAAATTAATCTTCGTAATCATCATGATCATCATCAACTGACTTAGATTCATTCTTAACAGGCAAAATATATTCTGCAGAAATCTTTTCTTTAAGTTCTTCTAAAGAATAATGTTTATGTTTCAGTTTAAACTCATTAGCAACTTCAGATGTAGTCAAATCTAACTTACTAAAATACACTAAAACATTATCTTTACCTAACTGTTGATTTACTTTTTGTAACAATTGTTTCTGATTACTGATTGAAAAACCACTTTGTTCACTTAAATCAAAGACAAAAACTACTAAATCTGCCAATTCTGCAAGTACTAACTCTGCCTGCAGTTCAATATTGTTCATTTTATCTTTACGGGCAAGAGTTCCTGGAACATCAAGTACTTGAACTTCATTATCCCCGATCTTAAAAGATCCAGAATTAATACTTTTAGTAGTAAAAGCGTAAGCTGCAACTTCTGCATTAGTACCAGTTAACTTATTTAAGAGCGTAGTTTTACCAACATTTGGAAAACCGTAAAGGCAAACACTAAACATCTCTTTAACGTCCGGATAAGACCTCATAATTTTTCGACAAATTTCCAAATATTCTAAATTAGAATTAATCTGTTTAATAACCGAGGAAATCCTTCCATAAAATTGTTTAGTTAACTCTTTAACTTTTTGTCGATCTTTTTCCGTAACAACTCTAGAAACATAACTTTTATGAAAAAAACGAACTTTTTTTACTGCCCAACCAACCGCACCTAAAGATTTCTTAAATTGAGAATAATCTAGAGTCAAATCCATTAAAGTAAGGTAAAAAGAAGGTAATATTTTAGTATTAGGAAAAGTCATTGTTATTTTCTCTAAACGAGCAACCAAATTATCTTTAATAATATCTAATTTTAAGCCCTCTTTTTTTCTAATAATCTGTAACCAGTTACCTTTAAGATTTTTTTGTTTACCTTGAACCCTGGCTTTAGAGAAAGCTAAATCTAGAAAAGTTTCTCCGGATTCTACGGGTGGAATTTTTTGAAAATTCATAATTTAAGAAAAATGGGGGTCTCTTTTAAACTTTACTTCTTTTTCTGGCTTACTTTCTTTTTTTATAAAAATGGAACACTACTAAAGAGATGACAGAAACTATCAAAACAGCTAAAGGAATTAACCAAATTCCGAGTCCTAAAATATTACTACCAAGTGTTTTGATAAAAGAAGTAATGGTTCCAAGACTAAAAATACCAAAAGTAAAAGTTCCTGAACTAAAATAAGAATAAATTAAATATATTGCTAAACCTAATACAAATAATGCCACAATAATAATTAAAATTTTAAAAATAATTAAAAATATCTCTTTATTATTTCTAAAAAAGTTTTTAAAATTACTTTCTAAATGTTTAACACTCTCGCCAAAATTAATTTTTACTTTTTTCCGTTCTTCTCGAATGATATTTTTGTGGTGAGTATAAGCTCCAAGCCAACCGATAACAAAAAGGACAATCAATCCAATCCATAACCAAGTTAAATCTACAAATACAGTTTTATATCTACCCCAAGCTTGCCCTGATAAAGCATGAGCAAATTTAGTTGCTACAGTTTCTTCCCCAGCCATTGCATCTTCAACAGCCCCTTCGGCCATTGCAGATTCTTCAATTACTGCCGCTTCTTGCACTATTGTCGCATCCTCAGCTACTACATCTCCCTGATCACTTTCGCCAGTAAAGTTAGGATAAATTAAATAGGCCGCTAAACCTAAGCCAGTTAAAATAAGGAGAACTAATAAAACTTTAAAAATAACTTTAAAGACATCTTTATGTTTGTTGAAGAACACTTTAAAATTACTTTCTAAATGTTCAACATTTTCACCAAAATGAATTTTAACTTTTTTCCGTTCTGTTTTAATAATAGACTTGTGGTGAGTATAAGCGCCAAACCAACCAATTACAAAAAGAATAATCAATCCAATCCATAACCAAGTTAAATCTACTAAAACAGTTTTATATCCAGCCCATGCTTTTCCCACTAACGCATCGCCGATAGTATCAACCAAGTTTTCTTCACCAGCCGTTGCACTATCTACAGTTTCTGTTTCATCTGTTTCAGACTTTTGTTCCACTGCTTTATCAGCTTCTTCATCTAATTTTTCTTCCTCAGAACAAATGCCACAATCTTTGTAACAAGCACCATTATTATTGTTAGTATTAACATCAGGAGCACAAGTTAGTCCATCATTACAGTTACCATCACCACATAAGCCCCACGCGTTATTTCCACCAGAGGATGAACTACCACTAGCAGCAGCAGTAGCCGTTGCGGCAGCTGCAGTAACAGTAGATTTTCCTAACACGAAAGTACTCAAATGACTAACATTAGCTTCAATATAATTCTCATCCGTATTAACCACTGAAATTTCTTCTTGCCAAGTAGAAGAAGTAGCATTGTAAAAGAAAATACCTAAATCGGCTTCAGCAATACCTGCAGCAACTACATCCGTTTCATTATAAGTAAACTTTAAAGTAATCCAATTGATACTATCTGTAATTGAAGGGGCATCGATAACATAATATTTGTATTCTGAAACGGTGGAACCAGTTACTGAAAAATTTGTTGTTAAAGGCGTTTCATTATATTCGGCAACTGATACTGAAGTATTCTCTCCTAAAGTAGTAGAAACATTGAATGTTAAATTAACTCCGGAAATAACATTTACAGTAGAAGACACGTTACCGGTTAAATTCAGTGAGGTACTAGATTGGTTTAAAGTAGTTGTACTAGTAACCACAAAATTTAATGTTGCAGTAGCAGCATTACTTGAATTATCAGTACAAGAAAAGTTGTATTGATGATCACCAGCACTTAAATTAGTAACGTTTTGGAAATGAGTAATGTTTCCAGTTTCAACCATATTTGCTAAACTATTACTATTATTTTTATATTGACAAGTTGCATTTTCGTTAGTTGTTAAATTAAAATCAACAACACTACCATTGTTTGGAGCAATAGCATTAATTAAGATGGTTGGTGAACTAGTATCCACAATTGAATAAATAAAAGTTTGACTAGTGTTTACTGTTCCATCATCACAAGAGATGTTAATAGTATAATTCCCTAATTCCGAAATGGTAGAAGTGTCATTTATATACCCATTACTAGAATTAATGTTAAACAAGCTTGTATTATCATAATAAGTTATTGTTTCACCATCATTATCACTACAATTAACGTCATAGTTAAATGCAGTTGCAAATTCAATTGATTGATTGGTTAAATTTTGATCAAATACAGGAGCATTGTTTGAAGCTTGAGTGGTATAATTGCTAAACCCAGTTACGTTAGCATAAAGTATCCCATTAGTACTATCATAACTAATATTGCAAAGACCACTATTATCACATCTTACCCCACTTTTATTTAAAGTTGGAGTTGAACTGTAACTAAGACCATAAAATGTTAATTCAGCCGAAGTATTAAAATTAGTAAAACTGGAATTGTCATCTATACCTAAGGTATTATTTTCAATATAAAAACCGGTTCCAATGTTTAAATCAATGTCATCACCAGAACCACCTAAAGTGAAATTACTTCCAGACCAATTAATTTGACCAAATGAATTATTATAAATAAAATAGTTTGAAAGACTGGAATTAGTAAGATCTAAAATCGTAGCAGTACTTAGATTATTGTTTAAAAATAAATTATTGAAATTATTAGTATCTCCCCCACCAAAATTAAGTGTAGTATATATAACGTTGTCTGAAAGTGTACAAGCTGAAACAGTATCCCCAATCTCTAATTGATTAACAAGATTATTTTTAATGGTATTATTGGTAATACTGACCCCTTCAACATTAATTGTTCCTAGAGAAACATTATTATTAGAAACTAAAACATTAGTTCCCCAATATACACTAATTGCGTAAAGTTCCATATCACTGCCAAAAGTTATGTTATTAACTATCCCTCCAGTTCCAACTAAAGCCACTCCTGACGCGGAGGAGTCACTCCCACACCCATTACATAAATCGTCAATTTGCCCGTTTTCTATAACAAAATTTGATGCAGCTACATAAAAACTATAATTGGAGGTGTCATTAGATTGAATATCAGTGTGATTAATTCTTGTTGTTGAAAGGGAGTTAAATTTTAATTCAGTATTAGCACCAGGAGTGTTCACAGTAATGTTAGAATTATTAATAGTTAATATTCCGCTAACAGTAAGATTACTCCCTATTCCCAAAGTTATATTGTTTAATGTCAAATTTCCAGTCCCAGTCGTAATTAATGAAGAATTTTTGAAAGTGGTGTAAATATTGGTGCCGGCAAGATCTGTTGCTTCAATTTTCTTATCAACCCAATCTCCAGTTATGTTTACAACAACTTCAAAAATATTACTGGAATTGTCAAAGTAAACTGTATAATTTTGGGCTAAACTAGGGTCCATATCAGAAGTAATTTCATCACCAGAAGTAATTGCTTGAATGTCATCTAAAGTGAAATTCTGAACTGCAACAATATAACCACCATAACTATCAAAATACCCAAATACTAAATCTAGACCATTATTATCTCCCCCCACACTAGTACCACTTGTAGCATCATTATCAACATCAACTCCAATAACATAATTCGTATCTGGCGTTACGTTAAGATACATTTGAATTTGATGTTCACTTTCATTCATTACAATGTAAAATTCTCTAGCTCCACTAATCCAATCATCCGTATATTCAGTAGGAGTTGTTTTATCTAAATCAGGAGCAGCATCTGTAATAACAGTGGAATTACTACTCAAATCATAATAAGCATTTGTGATAGTAGAGAATTCAGATGCAGCAGTTTCAGAGTTATCTTGAATAGTCATAAGACCATCAACAGGAATTACTTCATTTGAACAATTAACTGAAGCGTTGATAACCCAATTTCCAGAAGTATAATTACCACCACAATAAGTAACTGGTTCAGCATCAGCAATGGTCATATTTGAAGAATTGGTCCAACTACTAAAATCAGTACTATCATTTACTCGCACACTAAAAATCCAAACATCACTTTTACTAAGATTATTAGCATCAATAGAAGTGAAGTTGTCAAGATTATCTATTTTAGTTGAACCATTATACCATTCAGTTTCGCTACTTGCTTGAGCATCATTGTCAGTATCAGTATAGGTAAAAGTACCCGTTAAGGTTCCATTACTTCTGTTCAAAGAATCACTAGAACTTATATTAACTGAAGAAGCTTCAGGAACAAGATTGCTTATTGTTAACACTGTTGACCACAACGTATCAGAAACATTGGTGCTATTATTAGCGTAAACTGAAACATTAATTAGATTACTTTTACTAAAGTTGTTTGCATCTAAACTAGTAATTACGGTCGTGCCATTAGCTACAGAAGTATTAGTTTGGTTGAAAATGTTAATATTATTAACAGACCATAAGAAATAAACTGTTGCGGAAGATGAACCACCAGTATCATTATAGGTAGTATTAGCAATTAAGGTATCGTTAGTGTAAGCAGTTGTTGGAGTAATAACTGGTGTAGTAACGTTTGGTGCATTATTATCAGAAGGAGGAGCAGGAGGCTGGGCAGTGATACTAATAGATCTATTACTAGTTGCAAAAGAAGAGTTAGAAATATTATCAAACGCAAGACAGTTCCAAGTATAATTTCCCCATCCTAATTCTAAAGTCCAATTACTATTATTAGTAGTTCCGGAAACTGTGGTTGATTGATTTAAAGCAAAAGAACTGTTAGAAGGATTAGTTAAATATAAACTGATATTAGCCAATTGAATATCGTCAGTAGCACTGCAATTAAAAGTCAATTCAACAGGAATAGGAGATTCAATAACATTGGGATCAGGTGGATTGTTTAAAGTTACAACGGGAGGATTATCAAAAGAACCATTGGCAGAAAAACTACTAAAGTTAGTAGTGTTAAATAATAAATTATTACCTGCATAAGTTAAAGTAGAACAACTGGTACCATTACAATCAGTACCAGTACTGGATACTTTTGCACTAGTAGTACTATAATTATTTACTCGATAAATTTCAGTAATGTTAAGATAAGACAATCCATTTAAAGTAATGTTTGCACTACCATTAAGTTTTTCAAATCCAGAGGAATTAAAAGCAACAATATTATCGCCGATAAGTAAATTAGTATCCAAAGATAGATCATTTGAAAAAGCCATATTAGTTAGAGCATCCCATTTAATTTCACCAAAACTATTATTATAAATTAAATAGTTAACTTTGGTACTATCATCAACGATATCTTGCGTATTACTAGAAAAATTATTGTTCAAGAAAGTGTTGTTAAAGACAGGATCAAATATATTAACCGCGATTGTTAAACTTTCAAAAGTATTATTCTCAACCAAACTATGATTGAATTTTACTGTTGAACCTTGAAAAAATGTCCCAATACCAGCAATATTAGAACTAAAACGATTGCCAATAATTTGTAAATTAGTTTGATCCGGCATTATTCCAACCCCCGAGGAACTAATATTATTGTTGGTAATGTTGATATTAGTTCCCGAACTGATTAATATTCCAAAACCCCCCCCGAATGGTTGACAACCATCCATACAACTAATATCATGAATTACGTTATTATCAACCTCTAAGCCGTGAAGGTCATTGATACTTGCGTCACCTATTTTAATCGCAAAAGGAGTAAAAGTATTATTTCCATACAGGTAAGAGATATTATTATTGTTGATTACGGAATCATTGAGAAAACTAGTTGGAGCTTCGGCATAAAAAATACCGGAAAGACTATCTATGCCAGTAGCAGTAATATTTGTGACAATATTATTAGAAATATTTGCTCCAGAACTATTAGTAAAACTAATTCCCCAATTTGGCTCAGTAAGGTTAATATGACCTACAGTGTTGTTCCAAATTGTGGCGTTAGGACTATGTTGAAAATTTATCCCCGTACCAAAATTCTCAATTATACAATTTTTCACAGTAACATTTGTATAGGAATTAGATGCACTGGGGAGATTTACAATACCGCTATCAGGAGCACCACCATCTCCAACAATTGAATAACCAGAACAGTTTATAACAATGTTGCTTGCACCAACAACCAAACCATTAGCAGTACAACTTAAATCAGCTGAAAGAGTAGTATCAGAAGTAATAGTATCTCCACAAGCTAAAGAAGCAGCCGCAGTATTATTTAAAGCAATAGAATTATTACTAGTTGCAAAAGAAGAATTAGAAAGATTATCAAAAGCCAAACAGTTCCAAGTATAATTTCCAACACCTAAACTTAAAGTCCAGTTAGTAGAGTTAGAAGTACCAGCGATATTAGTAGACTGATTTAAAGCAAAAGAACTGTTAGCAGTATCTGTCAAATACAAACTCATGTTTACTAATTGAACATCATCAGTAACACTACAATTAAAAAGTACATCCACGGTAGCCGCTGAATCGTTAGTATAACCGTCAGCAGGAGCAACTAAAGTTACAACCGGAGGATTATCAATAGTGCCATTAGCAGAAAAACTACTAAAGCTAGAAGTATTAAATAATAAGTTATTACCCGCATAAGTTAAAGTAGAACAACTCGTACCATTACAATCAGTACCGGCACTGGATATTTTTGCACTAGTAGTACTATAATTATTTACTCGATAAATTTCAGTAATGTTAATAAAATTCAAATTATTTAAAGTAATGTTAGCAGTCCCATTAAAGTTTGACCTTTCTGAAGTAGAATTTAAAGCAACAATATTTTCGCCAATAAACAAATTAGTACCCAATGCTAAATCATTTGAGAAAGTCATGTTAGCAAGAGCGTCCCATTTAATTTCACCAAAACTATTATTATAAATTAAATAGTTAACTTTTGTACTAAGATCAACGATATCAAAATTATTACTAGAAAAATTGTTGTTCAGGAAAGTGTTGTTATAAACTGGATCTTGTAAATCAACCCCAAATTTCAAACAACCATCAAAAGCATTATTCTCAACTAAACTATGATTAAATTTAGTAGTTGAACCTTGAAATTGAGTTCCAATACCAACAAGGGAACTAAAATGATTGCCAATAATTTGTAAATTAGTTACATCAGGGATTATTCCAGCGGCTAAAGAACTAAAATTATTATTAGTAATGTTAATATTGGTTCCCGCACTTATTAATATTCCAATCCCTCCGCCAACTGGTGCACAACCATCCATACAACTAATATCATGAATTACGTTATTATTAATTTCTAAACCGTTAAGATCATTAATAGCGGGATCACCAATTTTAATCCCAAAAGGAATAAAAGTATTATTCCCATACAAGTAAGAGATGTTGTTATTATTAATTACGGAATCATTAATAGAACTAGTTGGAGCTTCAGCATAAAAAATGCCAGAAAGACTATCTATACCGGTACCAGTAATATTAGTGACAATATTATTAGAAATATTTGCTCCAGAACTATTAACAAAACTAATTCCAAAATCTGGCTCAGTAAGGTTAATATGACCTACAGTATTGTTCCAAATTGTGGCATTAGGACTATGTTGAAAATTTATCCCAGTACCAAAATTCTTGATGATACAATTTTTTATCGTAACATTTGTGTATGAATTAGTCGGACCAGGGAAATTTTTAATACCACTATCAGGAGCACCACCATCTCCAATAATTGAATAACCAGAACAGTTTATAACAATGTTGCTTGCACCCACGTTAAGGCCATCAATGGTACAAGATAAATCTCCAGTCATGGTATAATTATTAATCACGGTATCACCACAACTACAGTTTGTTGCTCCACCACAATCAGCTTGTATTCCAATGTTACCTTGCAAACCAATATCGTCTTGAACACCAATAGCTGCACCAGTAAGCAAGTTTCCTGAAGAAACACTTTTGATATATGTAAAAGAATTAGTTAATGAATTAGTAAAAGAGTCAATAGTTGTACTTTCTCCATCAGTAGCAAGTAAAAAATTAAAACCGACAACAATAACTACTAAAGAAAACACTACAAATAAATCTAACCTCTTTACTTTCCTCACCATCTACCAGTCTCTTTTTAATTATAAAGTAATTATAGTTAAATAAAAATCATTTATATACTTTTCTATTTTTGACTTAAATTAGACATTAGAAGAGTGTTAAAAAATGATTAGAAATAACAAAAAACGATAAAATAATCAATGCTGAGGATGTTCATGACCAATATTTTTCCGTTCTTTAAGATGTTTAATATGTTCTTCTTTTTCTTCATTAAGATCAATCCTCTTTTTACGATGATCAGTGATAATATTGCCAACATGTTCCCCACCAAGAAAATGAGGTAAAATAACATAATCTGCACCATGATCATAAAGACGTAAAGCTTCTTCAATCTCGTTCGCAGCCACAAAAATCTTTGCTTTTTTGTTAACTTCTCTAACTTTTCTAATTAAAAGAAGATTCTCAGAAAGTTCAGGCACAGTAGAAACCAAAATTTTAATTTCTCGTAAATTCATTTTATGGATAATCTCTTCATCAGTAACGTTCCCATAAATACAATGATAACCTTCTTTGACCATTTTATTAATAATTTCAGGATTGTAATCAATAACTAAAACTTTCTTCTTAGATCTTCTCAAACTTTTTAAAATACTATACCCTATCCGGTTATGGCCACAAAGGATGATTTTTGGTTTCACTTCAGTAGGTAAATATTCCAAGCCTTCAGTAGTGAAAATGTCAAAAATCTTTAATGGTTTTTCTAAAAATTTGTAAAGTCCATGGTCGTACTTTATTAAATAAGAAGTTATCGTGATTGAAATTAAAGTTATGATTACCGTTAAAGAAAATAACTCCTGCGTAATTTGACCCATTACTAAACCTTGAGCAGCAAGGATCAAAGAAAATTCTCCAACTTGTGCTAAGGATAAGGAAGTTAAAAATGATGGTTTTTTTGTATACCTAAATAATGAACAGATCACCATAATAATAAGTGGTTTAAGAATAATAACTGCTAACAATAAAACTGTAAATGGTAACCACATTTTTATAATTACTCCAGGAGATAAAGCCATCCCTAAAGAAACAAAAAATAGTAGTGAAAAAAAATCTCTCAAACTAGTAATTTTCCCAATAATCTCCGTACTATATTTTAAGTTACCCAAAGCGATACCGGCAATAAATGCACCAATCGCTAAAGAAAAACCAGGAGTTATTGAAGAGATTATCTCTTCAGAAAGTTTAATTGTCCAAAATGGATTTTGAAAAAAGTAAAGGATAATTGTGCCAATCTTGTCTGCAAGTAAAGAGAAACCAAAACATACTGCCAATGAAGTAATCAATAATAATTCCTGATTTCTAGCAGCGAAACGGAATGAAATTGGGAACACAAATTTCCCTAACAAATAAGCAACTGCAAAAATTATTAAAAATTTTAAAAATGCAATTCCTACCAAAGTTGCACTGAAACCATTTGCAGAAGTCATTAAAGAAATTACTAAAATAGCGATAATGTCTTGCATTAACAAAAAACCAACAACAATCCTTCCATGTAAAGTGTTCAATTCTCTTTTATCAGAAAGAAGTTTCATTACTACCATTGTTGAAGAAAATGCTAATAAGAAACCAATATAAGCCGCTTCTAAACTTAAGAACCCTAACAAAATTGCAACCGCATAACCAACAACAAAAGTAATCAAAATTTGAATCAAACCGCCTAAACTTGAAACTAAAGCAACATTACGTAACTTTTTCAAATCCATCTCCATTCCGACAATAAAAAGTAAGAAAGCTATCCCAATAACAGACATAGATTCAATGATAGTGGTGTTAGTAACTAACTGAAAAACTGGAGTAATAAAAATCCCCACTAAAACGTAAGCTAATATTTGTGGTTGTTTGATTAATCGTAAAGCAAAAGCAGCTAAAGCTGCAACAATTGTAATAACCCCTATCTGTAAGAAGATTTGCCCTCCATCCATTACCATCTTTTATACAAGGGTAGTAAAAAAAACAGTTATATAAATCTTTTTGTTTAATGAAGTTGTTTAGAACGTTATTTTAGATTATTTCTATAGTGGCACATAAATATTTATATCTAAACAAAAGAAAAATATCATAATGTTCTTAGAAACAATTATTGCATTAACCCTAGGAATTCTTTCGGGTATTGTTACAGGCCTTATTCCCGGCATTCATGTTAACTTAATTGCTTTAATTGTTCTTTCAATTTCTCCATTACTGCTATCAATAACATCACCAATAATTGTGGGAGTTTATATCATCAGCCTTGCTTTAACCCATTCATTTTTAGACGCTTTACCTTCTATTTATCTTGGTGCACCAGACGAAGCACAAGCTTTAAACGTTCTTCCAGGACATCGTTTATTACATCGAGGAGAAGGTCATAACGCTATTGTTTATACAGTAATCGGATCTTTAGGTTGCCTCATCCTTGGGATCATTCTTTTTCCAATATTTATTATGAGTATGGCAAAAATTTATCCTTTAGTAAAAGGAGCCATTGGGTATATCCTAGCAGGAATTATGATTTTTATGATCGGTAAAGACAAAGGTAAGCGATTGAAAAATTTAACTTTATTTTTAATGGCCGGCTGTTTAGGGTTAACTGTGTTTAGTATCCATAACTTGAAACAACCTTTATTTCCTTTACTAAGCGGGCTGTTTGGATTTTCAATTTTATTGTTAAGTTTATTACAAAAATCTAAAATTCCAAAACAAGATTTGTCTAAGCCGTTAACAATTTCTAAAAAAAATGTTACTAAAGCAGTAACTGCAGCTTCTGGAGTGGGTTTTATTGCCGCTTTTCTTCCCGGCTTTGGAAGTTCTCAAGCAGCTATCGTTGCTACTAATATTGTTGGTGATATTGGGGATGAAGGTTTCTTAACATTAGTTGGTGGGATTAACACTGCAAATTTTCTCATTAGTATTGGGACTGCTTACGCCCTCAACAAAGCAAGGAACGGCGCAATTTTAACAGTTAACAAATTGTTAGGAAGTATAGGTTTGCAAGAAATGCTTTTATTTCTCGGTGTAGCTTTAGTTGTTGGAGGGGTAGCAACAATTCTCGCCATTAACATTTCAAAAATATTTTCAAAATTTATTGTTAAAGTAAATTACAATTATATTGTTTGGAGCATTATTGGTTTTATCACTTTGTTAACTTTCTTCTTCGACGGTTTTATTGGCTTGACTATTTTAGTAACAGCAACTGCAATTGGAATAGTAGCAAGTTCTTGGGGTATCGGGAAGAATCATTTAATGGGCTGTTTGATTCTGCCAGTTATTCTGTATTTTGTACTTTAATGAGAATTAACTGAAGGAGTTTTTTTTGCTTTCCTAAGAAACAGAAAAATAATTATTGCCGCCAAAATTAAAAAGAAACCCATTCCAAAAAAAAAGTTTGCGCCAGAATTTATTCCTTTGTTGACTAAACTAACAATTCCAATAAATAAACTAATTATTCCAAAAACTAAAGCAATAGGGACAAGAACTTTAAAATACCACCGAAATACTTCCAGGAAATCAAATTTATGATTAGAATTATTTTTATTACGCAAGTATAAGAAACAGGTAACCCCAACAATAATTGACCCCAAAATACTTCTAATTATTAGTGCTGTTGTACTTACCTTAAATAAAATCCCAAAGGGAATCAGAATTGCTAAATAAATAGCTACACATAAAAACGCATATAACAGATTTTTATTTGAATTCACCATCTTATTTAATGAAGCCAAGTGAACTTATAAAAGTTTCGTTGGGATAATTTAAGAAAACAATATAAACTTCTAACATTTAGTTTTCGTATGACAATCGAAAAAACCTGGCTAGTTTACATTTTAGAATGTCATGATGATTCTTTATACACAGGGATAACTAATGATTTAGAAAAACGGATGTTAACACATCAAAGTGGCAAAAGCAGTAAGTATGTTCGTGCAAAAGGATTCAAAAAAATATTACATGCAATCCAAGCAACTGATAAAAGTGAAGCGGCGAAGATGGAATACCAAATTAAACAATTAGAAAGAAATGATAAAATTACCTTTTTTATGAAACATCAAAACTTATTGTTTTAAATATTCAAAAATATAATCCTTGATAATACTTGATTACAGAATAAATTATCAAAAAAATAATCATTAAGATCATTACATTTTTAATTTTCTTCCAAAAATGTTTAATTTTTTTTCTTCTTTTTAAAATTTCATCTTTTTTAGTAAGAACTCTAAAAATTCTTAATGGTCGTTTCAAACCTTTCAATGTTTTCAATCCCAAATGAAGATAAGAAAATTCATTTTTATTCATTGCATTATAGACTGATTCACTAAAAACCACATCACCCGCTTTTGTTATTGACTCTATTCGAGAAGTAGTATTTACTGTATCCCCATAAATGTCCCCATTTCTGTGCAAAACTTCTCCGGCATGAACAGCTACCCTAATTTCAAGAGGATTTTTTATTTTTTTTTGATTATTATATTCTCGAAAATCTTCTTGCAATTCTTTTCCACTAAGTACCGCACAAGTTGCTGATTTGAAAGTAACCAAGAAAGCATCACCTATTTTTTTGATAATTTTTCCAGAATACTTGTTAAAATTTTTAGTACAAATGTGATCAAAAGTATCGTGTAATTTGTTAAAATTTTCTCGATCTAAATTAGTTGTAGTTTTAGTGTAACTAACTATGTCTACAAACATTACGGTTAAAATTTCCGCATTGATTTTTTTTGCCATTAATGTTGTTAGAACTATGATTTTTTTATAAAATTATAGGAACTGGACTATTTCTTTTCCTTCTTTAACTCGTTAAACAACAGCGGAGTTACATCAATCTGATTTGTTTTATGTTCTATACAGTTTGTAGAAATTATTTTCTTTAACTCTGCTTTTTTCAATTTCTCCATTCCATTCTCAACAAATAATCCGTGGACACCTATAGCAGAAACAGTTTTTGCACCCATTTTCCTTGCTTGTTTAGCTGCTTCCACAATGGTATGTCCTGTAGAAATAATATCATCAACAATAACGACATTCTTTCCTTTTATTGGTACTGGTTTGACCATTTTCACTTCTACATGCCGAGAACTAAACCTTGTTTTCTTTAGTACAGTAGCAGAAACATGAATATGTTTAGCAATACATTCTGCCCATTGATAAGATTCCCAATCCGGACCGATAATAATTTCGTTCTTGAACTTTTTCTTAATATAATCAGCAATTAAAAGGTTAGCAGTTAACATTTTAGTGGGAATTGTAAAAATATCTTTCAAAGATTTATATCGATGAATGTGTGGATCAATAGTAATCAATTTATCAATACATCCATTAAGCAGTTTGGCCATAACCCTACTAGAAATACATTCCCCAGCATTAAAACGTTTATCTTGACGCATATAACCCAAATAAGGTGCAACTAAGATTACTTTTTTTGCTCCTAAATCTTTTGCAGTTTCTGCAGCAAAAACAATGTCAAAAAGAGACATGTCAGAATGAGGTTGAAATGATTGGACAATGACTAATTTTTTCTTTTTTAAGTTAGTATTAAATTTAAGATATAAATCACCGTCAGGGAAACAAGACACAGTTGTTTCTGAGTATTTACACTTTAATTTTTTGGCTAATTTTTTAGCAATTCCTTGAGAATTCCCTAAACTAGTAATTATCATTCGTGCTGTCACCTCTTTATTTATTAGGAAAATCAATCAAGATTTATAAAATTATGCTTATAATTCATTCAGAAAAACCAGAAAACTTTATAAACAGACAGGCAGAATTAAGCATAAACACGTTTAATTAAACTAGGAGGACTCCAAAGTATGTTCTACAAAGTAAAAACCAAAGATTATATCCGGGTACCACCCAACATGTTTGGGCTAAACAAAAAGGAATCAGTACTAACTAATGTTAAAGCTACTTACGAAAATTATACTTCTAAAGAGCTTGGTTTTGTGATTAATGTTATTGATGTAGGAGATATTAAAGAGGGAATTATTGTAGCTGGCGATGGTGCAGCTTATTACGAAACTGAATTCCAATTATTAACTTTCAGACCCGACTTAAACGAACTAATTTATGCTAAAATAAGAGACATCACTGATTTTGGAGCTTTTATGGACCTTGGCGGAGCAGAGGGTATGGTTCACATTTCACAAAGTATGGACGATTTCGTATCATTTAGTAAAGATAAAGTTTTACAGGGTAAAAAAACTAACCAATCATTAAAAGTTAACGACAATTGTCGAGCAAGAATCATTGCAATCAGTTATAAAGATCTTAACAATCCAAAAATCGGCCTAACCATGCGTCAAGAAGGTCTAGGTAAAATTGAATGGCTAGAACAACAAAAAGAAGAAGAGAAAGCTAAAAAAGGTAAGGCTGAATAAATATGGCAAAGAAAAAAGCTTGTAAAAATTGTAAATTATTGGTTGACGGCGACAAATGTCCAATCTGTAAATCCAGTTCTTTTGCTTCTAGTTGGTTAGGAAGAATATTTATTAGTGACGTTGAAAGATCAATGATTGCTAACAAAATTAACGTTAAAGTTAAAGGAGAATACGCAATCAAAGTAAGATAAGGGTGAATTTTATGCAAATAACAATATTAGAAAAGAATGTAAATGCACTTGTTGGCAGAACAGAAATTAAAGGAAAAATAACTTTTAAAGATGCAACTCCTAGCAATGCACAATTAACAGAAGGTTTGAACAAAGAATTAAAGAAAGAAGTTTCTTTAATAGTAATTAAAAATATTTATACTAATTTTGGACATCAAGAAGCTAGTTTTACTGTTTTTGTTTACAATGATCAAGAAGCAAAAAATAAAGCTGAAATGGTTACAAAACATTTGAAGAAAAAAGCAGAAGAATTAGCTAAAGCTGAAACAGAAAAGAAAGCAGCAGCAGCCGAAGAAAAGAAAGAAGAAGCACCAAAAGCTGAAGAAAAAGAAGAAACAAAAGTAGAAGAGAAAGAACCTGAAGTTGCTCCAGAAGCAAGTGAGGAGAAGGGAGAATAAAAATGGCAAAAAAAAGCGCACCAAAAAAAGGCGATAAGGGTAAAGGAGCCCCAGTAAAAAAAGAGGGTAAAAAGTTAGGCAACTTGTATACCATTTCTGGCGACAAAATTGAAAAGAAAAATAGATCATGTCCAAAATGTGGCCCTGGAATGTTTTTAGGAAAACATAAAAACAGAATAGTTTGTGGAAAATGTCAATATGTAGAATTCATGAGTGACAAGAAAGAAACTGTAGCTGAAGAAGACAATAAAAAAGAAACAGACACACCAGCTGAAGAAAAATAAATTTTTTATTTCTAACATATTTTTATTTTAATTGATTATTCAAAATAAATTTTAGTAACACTTTTTACTTTTAAAACCCGAGTAACCAATTCTTTTAAATGACCTAAATCTTTAGGGACAACCAAGAAAGAACATTCAGCATGGTCTAAATCAATTAATTTCGCTTTTGCTTCTTTAACTTCAAAACCAGCATTAGCAATTGTATGTAAAAGATCTGCTAAAACTCCGCTTCTTTCTTCAGCCCTAACAAAGAAACGTATTTTTTGATTAAAGATATTTTTCCAAGTTACAGGGATCCAACGATTTTCTTCCCTGAGAGCCATTTTACATTCATTTTTATGGACAGAAATCAGTTTTCTTTTAGTCATAATTCCAATAATTTCTTCCCCAGGCAATGGATCACAACATTTAGCTAAAACACAAAAAGCTTTAGGAAAATCAGCAGACTCAACAAGGATTCCTTGATCTTCTTTAATTTTCGGTTTAAGTAAATGGAAATGAAGAGCAGGCAATTTTTCAAACTCTTTTAATGATTTTCTAATTTTTTGTTTTGCTTTAGCAGATTTAACAACTTTTATCCAACTCCTTCTTGGACGTTGAAGTTTATTGGTAATAATTTCAACAATATCACCATGCTTTAATTCTTTTCTTAAAGAACTAAACTTACCATTAATCCTTCCTGCCACTGAATGATTACCAACTTCTTCATGTACAGTGTAAGCAAAATCTAAAATTGTTGCCCCGAGAGGTAACTCTTTAAGATCGCCTTTTGGAGTATAACAATAAATCTTGTCTCCAAAGACGTCAATTTTTGTTGCTTCAAGGAAATCTTTACTCTCACCGTCCTTTTGTAAATCTAAAATATTTTTTAACCAAGCAACCCTCTTCTCGAACGATTCTTCAGAACGAAGACCTTTATAACGCCAATGAGCAGCGACACCTTCTTCAGCAAACTCATCCATTTCTTTGGTTCTGATTTGAATTTCAACAACGTTACCACTGGGCAATTTTAATGCGGTATGAATTGAACGATACAAGTTAGGTTTTGGACTAGCAATATAATCTTTTAACCTTTCTTCAAGAGGTTCGAAATTCTCATGCAATAATCCCAATAAAGAATAACAATCTTTTACCTCTTCAACAATTATTCTAATCCCTAACAAATCATATTGTTCTTTAAGATTAACACCACGTTTAGTTATTTTTTTATAAATACTAAAAATATGTTTTGGCCGACCTTTAATTTTAATTAATTTAATTTTAGTTTTGCCAATCGCAGTTTTTATCAAATTTACTACTTTAGCAACATTTTGTTCTCTTTGTTCATGTGATTCTACTAAAAAATTGACAATCTCTTTATACTTTCGAGGATTAATGATTTTAAACGCAAGATCTTCCAATTCAACTTTAATTTTTTCAATACCTAAACGGTAAGCCAAAGGCGCATAAATATCAATCACTTCTTGGGCAATACGTTTTTGTTGATTTGGAGGGAGAGCGTCTATACTTCGTAAATTGTCAAGTTTATTAGCCAACTTAAGAATGATTACTCTCACATCTTTGAGAGTAGTAAAAATGATTTTTTTTAACGCTTCTGCTTCTAACTGTTTATTTTTATGTTTGATTTTTTTTATTTCTTCAACACCTTCAACTAATAATAAAATTTCTTTGCCAAAAATATTTTGAATTTCTTTTTCAAAATTTGACAGGCCATGTAATAATCCTGCAAGAACAATTTCTGGCGCAGCACCATTATCTACTAAAATTTTACCAACATTAATGTTATGTTCAAAAAAACTATTACCAGAAAGACGTTTCTTTTTTTCTAGTTTTTCTTGGACAAAAGTGATGGCTTTAATGAATAAATTTACAGCTTCAGAATTATAACTTTTACTTTGACAAACCTTGACAAATGTTTCTTTATTAACAGATCGCACCATAATTGAAAAGAAGTGAACTTTTATTTAAAAGGTTTGTTAATTTATGATTTTTTATTTTGCATTTATTTTCTTCTTTTTTTCTTACCAATCTTACTGGTCTTACTTTTTACAGAAAACATCTCTTCAATTCTTAACAAACGGTTATATTTAGCAGTCCTCTCTCCCCGACAAGGAGCGCCTGCTTTAATTTGACCACAACCAATCCCTACTGCTAAATCAGCAATGAACGTATCCCCCGTTTCTCCACTACGATGACTGACCATCACCTGCCAACTATTATTATAAGCAATTTTTACTGCTTCTAAAGCTTCAGTTAAAGTGCCAATCTGGTTAACTTTTAACAATAAACAATTACAACTTTTTTCTTTAATCGCTTCTTCTATCCGTTCAACATTTGTTACAGTAAGATCATCACCAACAACCTGAACATTTAATTTCTTTTCTGCTATTTTTTTTCTTAACTCCGCGAAAGCCAGAAAATCTTCTTCATCAAAAGGATCTTCTATAGAAATGATAGGATATTTTTTTACTAACTCAATATAATAATCAACCAATTTAGTTTTGGTCATTTTTTTAGGAGTATAGTAAAAACCTTTATTATAAAAATCTGAAGCTGCACAATCTATAGCAATGTCAACTTTTCCAGAATAACCTGCTCTTCTAATTGCTATTATTAACAAATCTAAAGCTTCCTCGGCTTTTCTTATTGGAGGAGCAAAACCACCCTCATCACCAACATTAGTAGCGTTCTTCCCATACTTTTTTTCAATAACAAATTTTAGATGATGATAAACTTCAGTTCCAATACGTAAAGATTCACGGAAACTTTTTGCCCTTGGAGAGATCATAAATTCTTGAAAAGGCAATACGTTTCCAGCGTGCATCCCACCATTGATAACATTAAAGAATGCTTTAGGCATAATCATGGTTTTTTTTACTGGTAATAAATAGTTCAAATATTCAAACAATTGTTTATTTTTAGATTCCGCACCAGCTCTGGCAGAAGCTAAAGAAACTCCTAACATTGCATTAGCACCAAACTTACTTTTATTATCAGTATTATCTTTCTCAATCATTAAACTATCAATTTCTTTCTGCCGAGAACAATCAAGATTAATTACTAATACAGATATTTTTTTGTTAACATTACGGACAGCTTTACTTACTCCATTTCCCAAGTAACGTTTAGTTCCGTCCCTTAATTCTACGGCTTCGTGTTTACCAGTAGAAGCACCGCTAGGTACAGACGCAGTATGTATAGTTAAATCATTAGTAAGTAAATCTACTTCAATAGTGGGATTACCTCTACTGTCTAAAATTTCTCGAGCCCGAACATTTTTTATGATTGTCATTTTAACATCCTCCACAAACATTTAGATTATTACAATTATATTGTTGAGTTCCATAATATTGATTTAATGATTGACAAACAGATCTTTTAAACCCAATCCAATCAAACATTGGCCCAGGATCAGTATGGGTACTTCCAGAACCTCTCCAAGTATTATCTGAATGTCTAACTAAATTATCAAGATGTATATTATGACGAATCATAATTTCAGAAACTAATTTAACTAAACCTTTCAATTGAAGATCAGCAAATTTTTCGAAAGTTTTACTTCCGGCAACTTTCTTTTTTACATTTCCATGAGTTAAATCACTTTGTGGCAAATAATTATTGGTAGAACCCCAAAGAGTTGAAGGCACTATACAATCTTCTTGGCCGCATTCTGTTGCTGTTTTACCTTTATATGTTCGAGAATCCCGATGACAAATCCCTTTACAATTATACATAGCATTAGCAACTTCAATAGCAACGGTATGTTTATCAATCTGAGCATTAGGAATATTTTGATCCCCTGAATCGCTACTACTATGGTGAATGTAAGCAAATTCTGAAGCATGTTGGGCATAGTTACCATCTCTACCAAAAATATAATGAGTATGACCTACTAAACCACTATTATCTTGCCAATAATCTTCACTCCAACCTTTAGTTAATCCCAAATAATCGTTACCAACAGTAGCGTGGACCATAACTCCAGTTTTCTTATCAGCCTTTTTAGATTTAGGAGTAATATCATTTAAACAAATATTATTGGGACAAGTTTGACTAGGATTAAGAGTTATCGTCCATTGACCTGATTGTTGTTGATTATTATAATTTGGACTTTCAACAGTAACTGTTTTAGTAATAAGTGTAGAAAACATTTCTGTTTCACCACCTGGTTTACCTGGAGAAGTTGCGGTCGCCCCAACTTTATGCTGATATTCCTGCCAAGCAGAAGGTGGAAGGGGAGTGTGTCCTGGAGGTGGTGTTTGTGATGATGGATATTGTTGAGTAGAAGTAGATGAAGGTTGTTGTTTCCCATAAACCGGTTGATTAGAAGGATAACCATAAATCGGTGTTTGGACTTTATCAAAATAAGTTGTTTGATAATCTGCAAGGGTGCTAGTATTATGATTAAGAATTAAATTACCCTTACCAAGTAAAGGCCCTAACCGTTCACTCCAAACTTGATCAATTTCTTGACAACGTTGACCATTATTACAACCAAGAACTGCTTTAGGGACAAGCGTTGTTTGGTATTGGACTTGTTGAGGTTGAGACTGAGGCGAGGGCTGAGCTGGCGGTGGTGATTGTGATGCTTGTTGACCAGACTCTGTCTTCGCACTTTTTTGGCCTGGCATAATTCCCCCATTTAATCCAATCGTAGATTGACCACAGAATCCTAATTGACCATAATAAGTTAAGAAATATTTTTTTACTTTAATATGGGTATCTTTACTTGGTTTTTCTGTCAAAACTGACCAATAATAATGCTTATCATTAGGAAATAATTCATTCCTTTTTTTAATTTGGTTTTTCATAATTACAACCCCGCACTGAAGGTTAACTTTAGGATCATGAATATTCTGTGAACTTTTAGATATGTCACAAGGTTTATGACGGGTCTCATCACCATAACTTAACTGTAAAAGTCCTTCACTATAAACAGAATTCCCTTCATCATAAACATTTGTGGGATCAAAACCAGATTCATACTTAGCAATAGAAGCGAAAAATAAAGACCAAAAGGCTTTTTTCTGATCAATAGTAGACCCTTTTAATCCCGGACAAAGTAAAAATGCCTCCTCTGGCAAGAATGATTCTTGTAACATTTCTGGGGCTCTAGAATCTAGGGCTTCAGCAATGTAATCGTTCCAAGAAGGTTGCCACTTGGTAGAATGTTGAGCATAAGTTGGAGAAGCAATAGCAGAGCTAAACAAAGTTAAAAAAATTGCAGATATGATTAATAAATATTTAAATTTCATTCTTCTTTCTCATAATAAATAAAATAAATTGCTAAAATAATGATTAATATTACTCCTAAAGCAATAGCAAGATATATTTGCCAACCAGTTTTGGTTTGCTTTGTTTCTTGTATTTCTGATGATTGATATGTCCCAACAAAAGGTGTTTCTTCCGGGACATCTTGTCCGTCAAAATGATCAGTACCAACTTGCATTTCATATGCATCACTGTATTGATCATGATCAGTATCTGTCCAACCAGGCATAATATCCTCATTTAGACTGTTTGAATCCCCTCTCAACTCTTCTAAATTACGGTAACCATCACCATCTAAATCTATCCACCAAGGGGTGGAATTAGGATCTTCTTTGTCTGTGTTAAAGTTATATTCTTCATAATTATAAAATCCATCTTCATCGGAATCTAGACAATCAACATCATAATCACCCAAATAATCAAAACATGCTTCTTCATACAATTTTAAGCAAATATTATCATTATGTACACACCATTTTCCCTCATCTATTTCACCATAAAATTCAATAGAATCAGGGTTTTTGGTTGGGTCTTCTGGATCAGTACCAGATTTCAATTCTTCTTCATTACCAAACCAATCACCATCAGTGTCCCACTGTGATAAGAAAAGATTACAAGCATCTAAATCATTAGCGAGAAGATATTCTTCATATCCAATATCTAGTTCTTGTAATTCATAACATAATGTAAGATTAAGTGTATCTTCATTAATTTCTGAACCGGATAGTGCTGTTACTAAATAAATCGAACAAAGTAAAAATACAAGTGTGATAATAATTTGTTTAGTTTTCATTTGTTTAATTTTAATTAATTAGTTAACATTAAATTGATCCAAAGTATTTCCATTTTCATCTTTAGCCACACAATGTAAATTCGCATCGCAACGATAATACCCCCTTGTTTTTTTACAAAATACGCCCCCTGGAGTAGTAGATATACATGATCTTGGAGGTAGCATCGAACCAACTTCTAAATTTGTTACTCCATCTCTAATTACTCTAGCTAATCCATGAGTGTCACCCGCGAAAGCTAATACTTTATTCCCTTTATTTTTATGTTCCACTAATAATTTATGCCACTTTTTTGCGCAACCAGTACCATGAACTCTAGCAATATGCGGATAAGCAGGTTTATGAAATCCTAACATAACGCCCATGTTAGGGTTCGCATTCAACTGTTGTGTTAAAAATTGAGTTTCAGAATTACAATTGCCTTCTGTATTTAGAATTATTGCTATTAAGTTAGATGTTATAGGAACTGTATAATGACCACCATTAGACATTTGATTACGAATGTAAGGAAATTCATCACCTAAATTGTCGGCAATTGCTTGGTGACCTTTCCCATTATAGGCACCCATATCTTCATGATTTCCCACAATAGCATAAAGAGTCCCTTGCTTAATTAAATCACGTTCATAATTTAAAAATTTTTTCCAGTGATCTTTTCTATCACCTTTGCCAACAAAATCTCCAACATGAAACAATGAAGGATTAGCACATTCTTCCTTTATACTTTTAAGTGCTATTTTTTGTCGACTTTCAGGGTTACGAGTATCACCATATAATATCAAACAATTTGGATCTTTTACGTGTGCCTGGCCACCAGTGTAAGTCCCTTGATAAGGTCCTGTTGAAGTTGTTGTAGTTGGAGGAGGAGAAAAACCTTTCTGAGCAAAATAATTTTCCCATGAACAATAAGTGTTCTTAAAATCTTCTGCATATTTACAAGTTCCATCACGAGTAAAATAAGTAGTACCTGAACTTTGTGTAATGATTTTGTTATAATCACCTTGGTAAATACATAAAATACATTTCCACATCTTGTCGGGATCATTTTTGTGAGCATCACACTTAGCATAATAACATTTATTTCCACAATTAGTCTCCTCTTTTCTTCCAAGAGCTTGCAAATAAGCGCCTTTATCTACTGAAGTAGTACATTCTAATTGTGTTTTATCAGATTCAGTAGATTTCTTTTTACAACCACAGGGAGTTGCAGCACAACCGTTTTCTCCGCCTGACCACCCACAACCAGTCAAACTACTACGTTGCGTTCCAGTATCATCAGTACAGCTTGGACCAATTTTCATACTACTTTCATAAACCATATGGGTAGTCAATAAAGCAGGATGTACACCTTTGGAGTTACCAACAGAAATTGCCAATTGAAATAGAGTATCAGAACCACCTGGATACCAGGCAGTTTTTTGAATACGATTTTGATAAGTTTGAGAGGGTAAACCTTCATTACCAGTACACCAAACTGTTGGCCCAATTAAATTAGAAGTGCTAATCGCACCCCCACCAGAAGTAGCCGCCCCGCCACCAGTACCAGGAGTTACTTGGCCAGGATTATAAGTACCAGAAGGATAACCAGAAAGAGACCCTGTAGTGGGAACTTGCCTTTCATCAAAATAAGTTGTTTTATAATTTGCAAGCGTACCCGTATTGTGATCAAAAATTAAATTACCCTTACCAAGTAAAGGACCTAACCGTTCACTCCAAACCTGATCCATTTCTTGACACCGTTGACCATTCTTACAACCAAGAACTACTTTAGGAACAAGTGTTATTTGGTATTGACCTTGTTGCGATGGAGGTTGAGGTTGAACCGGTGGTTGTTGTTGAAGAGTTGCTTGTTGTCCGCTCGGACGGCAATTATTAACCATCCCAGAATAACTTCCACCATCATAATTTGCTGGAACAACTGCAGGAGTATAAGAATTAGGCACCCGAACATAATATGCATCAACTTGATCTTTGTACCTGAAACAGTAAGCTACTGCTTTAACGTTATCACTACTAGAAACTACCAATAACTTATCATTAGGATTGATTACTTTTATCCCCGTAGTTTGTGGTAAAGTTAATTGTTTAGAATATTTATAATTTCCAGAAGTAGACCCTGACTTTTCTTCAAGAATAATTTTATTTGCTGAAACTCCTTTCTCCATTAACAATCTAAACATATGATCTGCTTCACAATTGTCTGCAGCGGTATCATGTGCACCACAGCCACCAGAAACAATAATATATTCAAAATTCCCTTGCTGAATTAATTTATAAGCTTCATTAACCCGATTAACTCTTGTTCCTGAATCATGTGAACCAAGAATCAACATAGTTTTAAATTCTGGAACTTGTGCAGAAGTAGTCAGGGAAGTTCCTACAGCTTGCCCAGTTGTTGTTTGTCCTCCAAATACCTCATTAACCACTTTATCAGCCATAACTTTGTAACCAACATCGTTAGGATGAACATCATTACAATTTTTAGCATATTCAGTTTTGATGCATGGTTCTTGACCAATTAATAATCCATAAAAATCAACCACTTGATCAACATTTGTTCCCAATTGACTCTTGATCCAATTATTAATTTCTTTAACTTGTTCATTTTTTTGTGGTCCACCCTTGTTAGTAAAAGGAGGAATTGTTCCAGCAATTACTTTAATATTATTTTGTTTTGCTAAAGCATAAATTTGAGCAAGATTACTAGTAATTGTTTCTGTAGGTGTGTAATCTTTTCCATTTTTTTGATTCCAAATATCATTTGTACCACCAAGAATAACTAAGTGAGTATATCCTTTTCCAATAATATCAGATTGAAGTTTGTTAAGCATCCATTCTGTCCATTTTCCGCCACTCGCAAAATTTAATGGTTGATTTCCACAAGATTGAATAAACTTTGGACCCCAACCAACAGTTATTGAATCCCCTAACAAAGCGATTTTATTACTAGTACAAGAATCCGCAAAAACAGAAGAAGAGATGATAATTAATAAGAAAGTAATAATAACTAATAAAAACAATAATTTACTCTTCCCTCTAACTTTTCCCCCCACCATTTCATTCTAATAAATATTCTTCTTCAAAGAGTTCTACTTCTTGAATCTCATTATTATTTGTCATCATAAACTTCTTAACCAAAGTAGTTTTTTTATTCAATAAAGGATTCTCAATAAACAGTTCCAAGGTATATTCTCCCTCAACCAGTTCTTCACCAACAACAAAAAAATCTTTAAATGTAATTAATTCTTGCTTCTCTTTACTAATTATGTCAAAATTAAAATTATTTCTTTCATCAACATCTAACAAAATATTTCCTTCCGGACCTTTAATCCGATAATTTTCTACCACTGTAATGTCTCCATTAGAGGTACTACTTTCAATGATAAAAATGAAATGAATTTCCGAACCTAAATAAAATTCTTCAGATTCAGCAATACAATTGTAATCAGAATCTACAAAACCACAAAATTTGAAATCTTTAACAGCAAGGGAACCTTCTCTGCCCATTGGAATAAATTCTGTATTCAAAACAGAAGTTTGTTCAGCTTCCATTTTCACAGTTAACACCCCTGCTTGTACTAAAAGAAAAATTATTGCACTAGTAACAACTACTGTGATTAACATGATTAACAATTCTGTAGCAACTTTTCCTTTTTTATTTTTCATTTTTATGTTTGTGCAACCGCTGGAGAAGATTCATCTTGACCAGGAGTTTGTGGTTCAGTCGTTCCGCCACCTAACACGTTAATATTAGTACAACTTGCTTCTTTAGCAATTTCTCTGAAATAATGATCAACTTTCTTGTATTCACCTTTCTTTTGAATATCCTCAGAATATTTTGGAGCATTCTCACCTAAACCGGGATATTCTCGATCAAGGAATATTTTCAAATAATTACAAATCACTTTTGATTGTGATTTCCATTCATTGCCAGCTTGCAGAATTTGGGAAGCAACACGATAATATAAAGCAACCACATCTTCCATGTCTGCTTGTTTACGGTTAATTATTGCATCTGCTTCTGCAATTACATAACCATGATTATTACGGATAAACTCTTCATGCATTTTATTTGCAACTAAATTAATTAACGGATTTAACCGAATCAAAATAGATTCCTGATAACTTGCCAAGCCAAAAGCAGGAGCAACTACTTGATGATCAACATTATAACAACCACCGTTCTGATCAGCTTGTAAAATTTCAGCATTAACTTGGACAGATTTTTCACCCTGGGCATACCCACCACCAGTAGCTTGACCAACATGATAAACACAAACTTTTTTATCGCCAAGAGGAGAACCAATAAGGTTATGAACTTTAAATCCGCCAATATTAAATTTAACTTCTTTCAATTTATCTCCAGAGATCCATTCGTTGTTTGCTTGATCTTTTAAAATATTTCCCTGACCAGGAAGGTAAGGACTATCAGGGACAATGCCTTGTTGCATAATTATTCGGTACAATCCGTTTTGGACACTGTAAGAGAATCTGTAAGAGCCAGATTGCACGCCTGACTGAGGAACATAATCCAATTGAACAAGATTACTACAACCAGGATCACTCTCACTATCAGACAACATTAAAGTGTTCGCCGCACCAGAAAACATGTTCTCGTTAACAGTTCCAAGATTAATTACGGGAGTATGAGTGGTAGCTAACCCTTGCGGAATAGGTTTAGGGATACTTGGAATCCCATGTTCAGGTTGCAAGCCAGTAACAGTTGTTCTTAAACAATATTGTCCACCATCAGTTGCCAGATGTAATTTAACTTTAATTTCATCTTCTTTAGTAAATAAGTTTGGTGTTTTACAACTTGCATAAGTTTGTGTATTCTTATCATAACAAGTAATGAAAGGATCCTGTAAATAAGCGCCACTACCAGCAGCACTAAACATTCCTGCAACTTCTGGACAAGTATATTTACCAGTTACTGGTTGCACATCACAATTAAATTGCGATTTTGGTGATATGTCAATTATTGGGAAATAAAACTTACCATCACGATAACCTTCATCAAAACACTTTGATGCATCTTCGTAAGGGCCAAGTTGTAATTCAGCAACAACGTGATCATAACGGTAAGGTGAATCAACTTTTTGTGGTGCAGGAATAGGGAATGAAACAAAACTTCCTGAACTTAAATCAAAACCTTGACCACCATCTAGAGGGAAAGTTCTTAGTTCTGTCCCACTAGCGTCGGTTGTTTGTAAACAATCACATTTTTGGGTGCCGCACTGTACTCCGGGATGACCATAATCTTCTTGACCAACACATTTCAAATAAACTTTATAATTTGCAATGTTACAACCTGGTAAAGCCATCGCTCCAATATTATAATTATAAATTGCTTGACCAGTAGCTGGATTATAAGTTGAGAGTTCCCTTTCTGCAGGAATGACGTGAACAGTAGTTTTTGTTGGGAACGCATAAGCTGCATCCTGAATAAAATCTATCCCTAATGGAAAATCATAACCAAAAGCAGCCATACAAATAGATTCAGAAAATCCTTTCACGCCCGTAGCAAAGTACTGGTTAAGTGCAGAGTTACCATAATCAGCTTGAACATCATCAATAGATGTTTGCATCGCATCACCAATTGAACCCAGACCAATTTCGAAAAATTTACCTACTTGCCCAAAAGTTCCTTTATTGGATTCATCTTTAACAGAGTAAGGACTACAATCAGTAAAAAAGTAAGCAATCGCTTTGTAGATTAAACCACAAACATGTTGTGTAAATAAAGTTTTACAAACACCGGCATCATGTAATCCAGTAATCTTAGCTTCTTCAATACAATTTCTTAACCCTTCCAAAATACTTTTCAAAGTCATTAACCTTGCTCGGATCCCACTTAAACAAACTGTTTGAAAAGCGCCAATATGTTGTGTGGAGGGATTAATTTCATGGACAGTTTTGTTTCCTCGGAAATAATCAGTTAAATAATCTGCACCAAAAGCTGAAGAAACATCTCGCCCTTTATAGTAACGCCATGTAGGATAAAAAGTACCCTGCGTGCCATGACTATCCTTAAATATTTCTTCCTGACGATAGACCCAATCTTCTGCTTGATTCTTAATTTTTTTCGCTGCCGTTCGAGAACCAAAGGTTTTTTCTGCATCACCTTCTTTAGGAGTACATACACATTGTAACATTCCAAGTTCTGCTCTAACATCTGTCTGTGTTTGGTCAGGAATTTTTCCGTTTTCATCAACATTAACAAAACAATCTTGAGTATAATAAGCAGCAGGAATTTTATCAGCGCCTTTCAAATAACCAGCATCGTTTGCTAACCGAGTTTCTCCAGAAAGTTCGTCAAGAACTTCTTTATAACAACCAAATTTACCTTTTTGTTTAGTGACCATGTTCACACTTTCAATCCCGCCTTCTTGATCAGCTTTGTAGCCGCCCATTTTTGAACAAACATAATTACAACTTTGGTCAGTTCCAACCATAATGTCTTTAGAACCTGCCGGCTTGTAAGCGATTAAATCATCACCTTCAATGTTTAACCCTTCTTGTAATGACATTCCGTGCCGACCTAACCATTTCAATTTTAATATTTTTGGTTCGTCAACAACACCTTTAGCTGGTTCGCTAACATGATACAATTGATCATTAAGCGGATTTTTGTAACAAGGGAAAGCTCCCCCCTTTTTCAAATCTAAAGCTTTTGCACTTGTTTGTGCCCCTCCAGTAACAGATTGAGCAATAAGAGTTTGACAATTTTTTATTGGTTGTAAAGGAATCCCTTTACTAGTAGCCGTACACTGTTTCTGAGAAAGGATAACTGAATCAATATCTGTCTTATCTTTTTCAGAAGTCCAACCAGCAGGTACTGCTCGACAAAATACTCGGTCACAACTCCAACGGTAAGCAGTATCCAAATAATTTTCAGTTTTCCACATTGCCGCAGTTTTTGGACAACGATCATCTAAAGTTTTTTGTTCTTTCCAATCTTTTATTCTCGGTTTGTTAACCTCTTTTTCAAATAGTTTACCTTCAACTTTTTCCCAATGTTTTTTTGTACTTTCTAATAATAATTGATTCTGATTAGTGGGACAACCATCTTCACTTTTGCCTTCTCCACCAGAATCATCACCGCCACCGCCGCCCATTTTAGTTAAAGAAGAGGTATAAGCTTCCCATCTTGAATAAAATATTCTTAACCATCTGATTACCATCCTTCCTAAAAAAGAAGCAATACAAACAACACCAGTTACCATAATTGCTTTTTCTAAGTAAGGCAAAATTAAATCAATCTTATCTAAAGTCCATTCAATAGCATCAATACCTTCATCTGTAAGCCAATCAGGTAACATATCTTTACTATCAATCGGAATATCAACAAAATAACTTAAATCATAACATTGAGTTTGAGTTTTTGGCATTCCCAATTTACCATTAGAATCTCTTTCCTGATACCTAACCAAGATTTTTAATGGGAACATTACTTGCCTTTTCTTAAATTCATTCCAGAAATCTTCATCAGTTTCACTAACTTTTTCTGCACTATGTAAATTAAAATTAACTAACCAAGCAGTTTTATCAGCGTTAGGAGTAGCTCCTCGCGGTGTTTGAGGAAGAATTGCACAACCTAACTTAAAACTTTTATCATCAAGCAGACCTTCAGTACAAGCTTTATCAAATTTCACGCTGTTAATAACATAAGCTTCTTTACCCGGTAAAATATTTCCAGTAGCTAAATCTCTTTGCGCAACGCCTTGACCACGGTATGAAAAATTGAAAACTGCTTGAACAATTTCTCTCCCCTCATCAACCAATCCCGGATCTAACCTTAACGGAGCTTGAAATTGTTTCATAGACAAAACATCAAAAGCCCAATTAGCAGAGTAACAAGTTTTCAAATTAATTGATTCTTGTGCATAACTGGTTCTTCCACCACGATCTTCAGCAAGAACATAGATTTTGTAAATTACTTCTTCCTGTTCAGCAAGTTGTTCAATCGGAAAAATTACATCTTCCTGAAGACCAGGTGGTACTTGTTTAGGAGCAAGATCTTTCAAATTAATTGGTTTCTTTTCAAAATTAACATCTTTAAAAATAAACTCGCCATTTTCGTCAGCGGTAACTTTTTCCCAAGCTTTATCAAATTTAACAGTGTATTCATAAGGTAAAGGTTTGTGAACGTAAAGGTAAACTGTTGCTCCTGGTTCAGTTTCTCCATGAATAGTTGAAACTGCTCTTCCTTGATAATAATCCTTACCTTTTTCAATTTCAATTTTTACTGGTGGTGGTTGAGTATCAGAATAGATAGCAAACTTTTTGGTAACTTTCCAACCAGCAGAATCTGTGATAATGATTTCAATATTATTGTCTCCCTCTTCTAAAGTAATACTTTCTTCAATCTTGTCTCCATCACCAGTAAAAACAGAATCATTATTAACAAAAACTTCAAAAGTACTATTTTCGGACAACTTTCCTTTCAAGTCAAAAGAATTTTTATCAACAATGTCAGGCAAATCTTCTAATTCCAATTTTGGTTTACTGGTATCAGCAAAAACAGTACCTTCCCAAGTAGTAGGATTACCTGCTTGATCTATTGCTTCAACTTTAATCATGTTAAGTTCATTATTTTGTAAGATAATGTTAGAAAATTCAAATTTTCCTTTTGGTTTTGGTGTAGAATCTTTTATTTCCGTTTTTTCAGTTTCAGCAGCAGAACCAGTAGCAATTGTTTCACCAACCAAATTATCTTCAGAATCATTAATTTCTTCAGTAAGATTATTTTCAACAGGTTCCACCTCTATTGTTTCTAGGGTTTCTTCTGTTTCATTTTCTGTAACATTAATTTCTTCTACTTCTGTACTCTCAGAAATCTCTTCTTCCTCAACAGTTTCTTCTTCAACTTCAGTTTCAGTGAGTTCATCAGTTTCAACAACTTCGTCTACATTTTCTGTTTCAACAACTTCTTCAATTACCGCCATTGTTGAACCAGCTTGATTTCCGTTAACGTAAACAAGAACTTTTGTTCCCGGTTCTGTCCAACCAATAAAATTTAGTTTATTTCCAGGAACCATTTCTGGAATTTCAACAACTAATCCAGGAGCAGTGGTATCTGGGGCAAGTGTTGTAAACGAATATAAATTACCGGAATTATCATCAACAATTTCATTACTTTCAACACTATAATAATGAATCGTTTCTGGTGATAAATCTGTTAAAGTGAATTGATGATCAGTAACAGAACTAGCATCACCAATAGTGTTTAAATTTTCTTTTTCTGTACCATAACTAACAAAACTATCACTCGCTTCATCAGTATCCCATTTAACAACAGCACTGGTTTCAGCAACATTATCAACCCTAACGTTAGATAATTCTAACGCACTAATAATTGGTAAATTGATTAACAGTACCAGTACTAGAATAACAATAAATTTCCAACATTTGTTAAATTTGTTTATTCCCATTATTTTTTATTTTATAATTGTTATTTTATTTTTTTGTTGTAATTATTTCTGGACCAGGAATATCTTGACTCATTATTGACAACCCGGTCATTAATTCAAACATTTCTTCTTCGGAAGGATTATTGTTAGCAAAAACGTGGAAAACAATTTCTTCCCCAGATTCTAACTGATCCCAATCTACGGTCCAATTACCTTTGTATCCGCCCAAAAATTTATTTTCATTAAGAAGATTAATTTCTAATTGATAAGTAAAATCAGCTTTAGCCAAAAATTCAAACTCTTCCTGTTCAAACAAATCCACGTTAAGTTGTTTTGATTTAACTTGCGTAACTTTATGGTAAGGTTGATTGAAAGTATCGCCTTCTTTCCTGTAGGTTAAAGTTATTAATGCCATTTCGTTCCCCAAAGGTTCAGCCGAAGTTAACGGTTCACCTTCTTCAAATGGTTGATGCTTTACAACTTTAACTTTGTTTAAAGGAAATTTAAACATTGGTACTAAATTTAATTCCACTTCTTTACCTGGAGCAGTAACTACCCTGACCCAATCTTCTTTATATCCTTCTTTAACACCACGTAAAATACCACCAACACAGTAAGGGAAATTAGTTGTTATTCCAGCAACATTACCTTTAGCAGCAAAATCATATTCAGATTGGCCCATCTCACAACGGTAACGTAAACAAGTAAAACTTAAATTAACATCTTCTAATGGATCAGTGTAATAAACACCAGTATAATTATTTTCTACTAATTCGTTAGTATAAACAGTAGTAGGTACATTCAAATTTTTACAATAATCTTCATCAGTAGCTTTTTCAACAATGTAAGATGGCCGAGCATAAGCTTCGCCACGGTAAGGTGTATTTTTTATCAAATGCACAGTAAAAGCAGTATTAAATTCATAACCAGTAGTTTCGTCCCTGACTCTAACTAATACCGGATAAATCACATCGTAAGTAAATTTCCAAGTTTGAATACATAAAAATGAAAGCATCTCACCGCCACCCATTTGTGAACTTTTTAATTTACTTCCTGATAAAGGTGTTACCGCAAAAGTGTAAGGATATCGTTCATCAAAGTTGAATGCTACACTAACATCAGGATTGATATAATCTTCACCAATATCCCAAATGTAATGGTTTTGATAATAAGTTAATTCTTCAGGAAATTCTACAAATTCTGTTCCTTGAATTTTTAATTCACGAACATTTATCCTTAACATTTTTAATAACGTTTCTTTAGCTTTCTGTGAGTCCCAAGTTTTTTTACTACAACTTAATTCAATCCCAGAGAGGGGCAAATTTGGATGTTCAAGAGAAACTAAATCTTTAGTAATATCTTCAAATTTTAGAACTTCCATTTCTTTTTCTACAATCCGTCTGGCCATTTCGTAAACTGATTTCAATTTTATCCGCGATTCAGAAACATGATTAATAACTTCAGTTATAACTTCACCAGACTTATCACGGATTTCAATGTTCCATTTCAAATTAAAAATTACGCCATTTTCACCAATTTTTGTATCTGCAATAGGTTGATTTTTTTCAATTAGGTTATAAGTACTTTGAAAAGCTTGCATTTCAAATAAACAGTTACGAACATTTTCTTCCAAATACTGATCAATCCTAATTTTTATTTCATCTAAAGAAGGGATGTAAGTGTTCGGACCTTGAGCCCAATAAGGAACAACGTTCATTGGCGAAACTTTCAAATTCATACTTGAATCTTTAACAATTTCATCAGGAACTTCGATATAACCTGCTTGCAATCCCACTTTAAAAAGAGCTTCTTCACCAACTTTGTCAATGCAAGTTGTAATAAAATTTTCAACTTTACCTTTGGTAGGAGTAATTAATTCTTCAGGTTTAAACTTAGTAATCTCTTCTTTTAAAGTAAAAATCAAAACAACTGCTAGTAATAAAATAATTCCCAAAATGATAAAAATAGTGATTTGACCCTTTTTAGAGTTAAAACTATTAGATATTGAACTAAATAAGCTTCTTCTATCCCTCTTTTTGTACATTAAAAGAAAGTATAATATATTTATTTATAAAGCTTTTGAACTGCCCAGCTTAAGAAAAATTAAAAAAATTTGTAAAAGTGATAGAAAAAAAGTGGAAAAAGTTATCAAAAGAATACATTTAACGCAGAAAATTGTTAAGAATTAAGTTACCCAATGTAACTCATTTCTTTATCTTTACCTTGGGCTCCTGCTCTACTGGTAATCATTTCTTGAGCCCACTCTTTTGTTTTTTTCAATAATTCTTTTTCTACTTCCGTTATTTCTTTATTCATTTTTTTTAAATTTAATCCGAAATTATGTTTATGTTCTAAAACTTTTAAAAGTTCTTTTGCACCTTTAATTCCTAGGTACATTGGATGTCCATAAGTTTCTGCAAGAAGGGCTACACCTTTAACTTTTCTCTTTTTTCCTAAACCAAGAAGAACTCCTGAAACTCCAACAATTGGACCAACAACACCGAAAATATTTTTTTCAATATGCATTCCTTTTTTCGTATATTCTTTAAACAATTTATCGTTGTTTGCAGTACAAAAAACTTTAGGTTTCTCGGGAGGATTTTGTAATCCAATTCCGCCAGTAGTGATCACTTCTGAACATTTGTAATGTTTAACAATTTTTAATATTTCCTCGCAAAAGGTGTAACAACTTTCTTCATCAATTGGTTGAATATCTCCTGTTAGAAGTAATAAATCTTTCTTTTTACTTTTAGTACCAAACTTTTTATAATAAATTTCAATCTTTGGCATTTCTACTAAGTTTTTTTCGTTAACAAAAACAGAATGTGGAAATTTGTATGAAAAAAAAGTATACAGTTTTTTAGCATTTAATTCTTCAACTAAAAAGTCTACTGCAATCTTACCAACATTACCAATTCCTGGAAGTCCTTCAATAAAAATCGGACTGTTAAGGTGAGGTAATTTTTTCTCTTCTTCTGTAATTTGCCAGATATGGTTCATGACTGTTCAGAAATAGTTATTGTTTAAAAAGGTTTGTTAAATAATTTTAGTCATAAAAAGTAGAATCTGTGTTACATTCAATTTCTAAAGATTTTGTTGAAGTTTTAAACAAATCCAAACCATAAAGTTGAGACTCTTCATAATAATCACAAATATCTCTTTTTACTTCTCCAAATGCGCGATAAATTCCTAAATCAACCCAATTCAATAAAAAGTTACCAGTATGGGCAGCAACTTTAGTAACTAATGAATCGTTGGGTTTATAACCTAATCTTGGTGCTGGCTGCATTGGATGTAACATTTTCATGAATAAAGACAAACTAATTTATTAAGATTTAGGTTCAACTGAAGATATTAAATTTTAAATCTTCATTATAATTGTTAGACCCCACTAAAATTTAAAAACTAAATCATAACAATAACAAAAATGGCATTAAAATTGGTAGTGGATAATACAATTCCTTTGAAACCTGAAGAAACAAGAGAACTAGATTCAATGATTAAAGAATGTCAAAGAAATGTTCAAATTACTTATAAAAATGTTGAAAGAACATATGAGCTAATTGCTGGAGATTGTTTAGAAGAAAATAACCCAGATTATCAAGCAATTATTAAAAGACAAAAAACAGATTATCTTATTAAAAATTCTCAAAGAATATTATTTGAACACAATATTCCGAAATTAAAAGAATATTCTCCAAACGAATTTGATGATGTTTATGTGGCAATGGCTTTTGGATTAGGAGATATTTGTGCTCATAGACTTAAAGAAGGGGGAATTGTTAAAAATATTACCAGAATTAAAGGAGAAACAACTGAATATGTCCATTGCGGAATTAAAAACCTTTACCACAACCCTAACGATCTAATATTTGAATACGACCAATTTAAAGAATGGCATGAAGAAGAACCAACAGAATTGAAAGCCAAAACGCTCACTTTTTTTATGGACATGTTATGGGTCCACTCTTATTCCATAAAAGGAAAAGAACAATTATTAGATTTAAAGAAAAAACTTAAACACAGATGTTCAATGATTAAAGATTCTAAATTAAGAACTAGTATTATCCAGAATAATATTGATCTAATTAAAGAAAGTTGGAAATAAAGAAAAAAAATTATTTATTCAAAACAACTTGACATTCTCCAGAAACACATTTAACTTTTCCTTGATTACAATCAACTGTTCCTTCTACACACTCCATGGTACATAATTGTCCCGTACAATCAGGCCCTTCATCTTTGGGTACAGCTTCTGAAGCATGACAACAGGTACTAGTAACACAATCTTTATCAACAGAACATTCTTGATTGATGCTTGAACAAGCAACTAAAAAAAGTACTAAAATTAACATTAATAAACTAATTATTTTTTTCATTTTTCACCTCTTCCATTTTGAATCATGAATATTTTTTCCGAATGGTAAACCTCTCCTCTTCCCCCAAACATCAGCATTAAGCCACTTTCCATCCAATTTAACTTTAGTATAAAAATGGACAACAATATTCTTAGCTCGGTCAGCAGCAAAGATAATTTTAATATCTTTTTTAGAGAATTTTTTTTGTAAACAACGATTAAAGAAAAAAGTGTACACATGACAAGGTAACCCTTTTCCTTTCATTTTCCACATGTTACGATAAAAAAAATTTCTCCATGGTAAATATATCCAGCAATGTTTAACCATGCCAAATCTGTCTCCAACATAACTGTAACATTTTTTTAAGTATTCTTCTTTTTTAAGATGATTCCAATTAAATTTTTGAAGATCTTTATCTACAGATCTCATACTTTGATAATAAAAATAAATGTTAAGTAAAACTAGTAACATAATTACAATAATTACAATAATTACAATAATTACAATAATTAAAATCATTTTTTATTTTTGATAAATTCTTCCTCGTAACTAATACTTTGATTAATTTCTCCACGAAGATTTTTAGTAATTAACTTTTCTGTTTCCTCTTTTGAATAATTTGCAAGGAGCCAAGATAATTTTACTAAAACAGTATTAGCTAACATATCTTTTCCAGGAATAACACCCAATTCTAATAAATCTCTCCCTTTATCATAAACGTTCATATTGACCCTACCAAAAATACATTGGGTAGTCATGATTACAATACAACCAGAATCAATAACCTTTTTTATTGCCGGATAAATCTTTTTATGAATCTCGCATTCTGGATTAGGAGCTTGTCCCGGAGTGTGACCTAAGCCAGTACCTTCAATAACTAAACCTTTAAACCCTTTAAAAAATTCAAACTGTTCAGGGAACATGTTAACATGAATTTTTAATAACGCCACTTTCTCTTCCATCTTCGGTTTAATAATTAATTTAGAATCTGCTTTTTGATAATTTTCGTTAGTGAATGTTATTTTTTTGGTTTTATAATTAATTTTTGCAATTGCATTAGAGTTAACTGCTTTGAACGCATCTCTTCTTGAGGAATGTAATTTATAAGTTTTATTAGCAGGAAGGATTAAACAGTTATTATCATTAGCATTTTCATGCATGCAAATTCCTACTCCTGCAAAATCTGTCTGAGCAATAAATTCTGCTGCACAAATTAAGTTCATCCCTGCATCACTACTACCTCGATCAGAAGAACGTTGAGCACCAACAAAAATTATTGGAATTGGAGATTTTTCAACAATAAATGATAATGCTGATGCGGCCACTGCTAAATTGTCAGTACCAATACCAATTATTATTCCTTTAACTTTTTTCTTAATTTGTTGTTCAATCTTTTTAGCAATTAAACTAAAATGTTTAAACCTTAAATCATCACTCCACATTTGCGAAATTAGTTCAGATTCAATGTTAGCAATATTTACTAATTCAGGAAATAAAGAAATTAATTCTTCCGGACTAAATTCAGTAGCTACTCCACCGGTTCGGTAATCAACCTTACTAGCAATTGTTCCACCAGTATGTAAAACTGAAATAGTAGGTAAATCTTTATTAATTTTAATTTTTTGTTTAGTTTCTTTTTTTGGAACGCTTTTTTTTACAGTAACCATTTTAACAATTTCTTTCTTGTCAAAACCGGTATTATAACCGCTATCAAGTTTTATTATAATAGTAGTATCATCAAAACTAGGCATAAGAATTCCTTCTTCAGTGCTTTTTTTTGTAATTACTTTAACTCGGTCTCCTGCATCAACCATGGTTTAAAGAGATTGTTAGGTAGTTTATATTATTTTTGTTGTTTTTGTTGAATAGAGAAGTCCAGTTTGAACTTAATTAGCTCTTGGAGAGAAGAAAATTTTAAATAGGCTGGTTATTTCTCTCTTACCATATACTAATTAATGCTATATAAAAAAATAGGTGATGTAAGATGAAAAAAATATTATTATTTGTGTTAAGTTTTGTAATGTCCTCTTTTAGTGCTTTAGCTGCTGAAGGAGTTCCTACGGCAAGCGAAATGTTTAAAAATTTGTTTAGCGATTTAAGCATATTTGCCAAAGGTGTAATGGTTGGATCGGCGTCTATGGACAATACTTATTTTCTAGTCTTCATAGCTTATTTTATTTTGATTCTCGCAATTTATGTTGAAGGATTAAAATTCCTTCCCCTGTTCGGCGGAAAAGGAGACATCAGTACACCAGGAAAATGGTTTGCTTTTGCTGCAACTACCCTTTCTGTGATGGGAATCTTTGTTGCTGAACAAGCTTCAGGTCAATCTTCACAAGAATTAATTAATATGGCTTTGGCACCTTTCGGAGTTTGGGCAGGTCTTGCTTTGGCGGGAATTTTTGCATTAATCGTCTTCTTAGCTGGAAAAGATTCCGGATTATTTGAAAAACATATGACATTAGGAATAACTTATTCTTTAGCAGTAGGAATGATTTTTGCCGGGTTTTTTCTTTCTCAAGCAAATGTCATTGGTTGGGGATATTTTTTAATGATAATTGCGATTATTGTTGGAATTATTGTTGTTATTGTCAAACATTATCAAGATAGTCCTGATACAGGAGATAGTTTTTTTGGTAAAGCTAAATATATGCTCGGTGGAGGAAAACCTTCTGAACCTAGTACCCCTTCTGATCCTGAAAAACCTAGTCCGGGTGGCAGTAAAAATTTAGCAAGAAAATTAGCTCGAGCATTAAGAAATGTCTGGAGATATAATACCAGAGCAACAAGAAACATCAAAGCAGCTAATAGCGCTTTAAAGAATAAAGGAGTTGCAGAAGCTAAAAAGAAAATCGCTACAGCAAGAAGATATGAAAAAAAAGAGATGGATTTTGACCGGTATGTTACAGAAGCTGTAGGAGAACTTGAAAAAATAAGTGTTGATCATCCAGATACTAAAACAAAACTAGAAGTTATGAAAAGAAGTTTAGAAAAAGATCTTAAAATAAATTTAAAAGATAAATTGGAAACAGCTGCAAAAACTAGTGGAAAAGCTGAAATCAAAAAACTTTTAGATGAAGCATTAGAAATTGCTAAACGAATTGATAATGAAGTTGCTGCTTTAGAGGCTTTAGATAAGAAAGTAATTGAACAACTTAAAGCAGATTTAGTTAAAGAAAAAATGAAAAAGTAAATGTTAAAGAAACACAAATAACCCTTTTTTTTCTTTTATTTTAATTTTAACAACCTACTTTGAGGTATATCATGTTAGATAAATAACAATTTTTAAGTCTAACTAACCATTAGAGATAAGAAAATTTTAAATAGACAGGTTATTTCTCTTTTAACATATACTAATTAAAATTTTATAATAAAAAAAGGTGATTAATAATGAAAACTAGAAATATATTTTTGATAACAATTTGTTTAATTATGTTCGGACTATTCTCGTTCGGTGTTTTAGCAGCTGAAGGAGTTCCTACATTTAAAGAAATGTTAAGTAATGGAGGTTCATTTCTCAAGGATAGCTTTACTGGTTCAGCAAGCGGAGACCAAGGTTATTTTTTAATTTACATTGCTTATTTTATCCTAATCATGTCCATCTATATTGAAGGGTTAAAGTTCCTTCCCCTATTTGGTGGAAAAGGAGAAATTAATACACCAGGTAAATGGTTTGCTTTCGCCGCAACATTCCTTTCTGTAGCAGCAATCTTTATGGGTGAACGGTTTACTGGTCAATCTACTGGAGAAATGATGCGTGGTGCACTTACTCCTTTCGGACTTTGGGCAGGCGTTGCCATTGCCGGCATTATGACTCTAATTGTTTTCTTAGCTACCCGAGAAACAGAAGCATTCAAAAAACATACTTTGATTGGAATTGCACTCGCTTTTTCAGTAGGTTTAATGTTTAGTGGCCATTTAATATCGGAACCCAACTTGTTAGGTTATGGAGTAATCCTTTTAATCATTGCGGCAATAGGTGGTGCAATCGCTGCTGTTGCTGGTAAAAAGTTAGGCTGGGGTGGATCTGATGGCGGTAGCCCAACTTCTCCTAGTAATGATTATTATGATTATAACGATGATGATGATGATAAAAAGAAAGTTGAAGATGAAACTGAAGAAGGCGAAAAAGAAGCAGAAAAATTAGAAAAATTTTCCATAGCGGAATTTGCTTGGTTAAAAAAAGTAAATGAACAATTAGATAAAGAGTTTAAAAATGAAAATGGACGACTAGGAGACACTCGTAAATTCAAATATATTAAAGTTAGAAGAGAAGAAAGAACTTTACGTAAAATGAGAAGAAGAGTTGATAAATTTGTTGAACTTCTAAGAAAATTGCAAAAAAATGCCACTGCTCCACAAAAAAGAAAAATCAATAATTGGATTAATAAAATTGAAATTTATTGGAAATCATTAATCAAATTGGAAGCTAAAGATGGAGAATTTGATAAAGTTTTAGGAACATTGGGGGCAAAGTTTGGCGCCCATGTAAGTAAATATGTAAAAGGAGATGCTGGACGAGGAGGAGGAACTAAAGCAAAATATTTACAATTAAAAGACATTCTTCATGAAGCGATAAGAGATGATCAAGCACTAGTAGAAATTTTCAAAAAGGTAGACAAAGAATTCAAACTTGAAGAAGAAGTAGAAAAAATTAAAAAATAAATTAAAAAAAAGAGGAAGATGAATAGTAAAACTAGAATAATTACAATTATTTTACTTTTAACTACTTTTTTCTCTTTCTCAGTTTTTGCAGAAGTACCAACACCGGGAGAACTAATTCCAGACTTATTGCAGTTTATTAAAGATTTATTTGCTGGAACAACAGATATAGCATCCGCTTACTTAATTTCACAAATTTTGTTTTTTATTTTATTTCTTGCAATTTTTATGGAAGGGTTACGCGCTTTACCAATCTTCGGCTATAAAGGTGAGGTAAACAAACAAGGTAAAGTTTTTGCAGTAGCTGCTTCTGCTTTATCCACTTTAGCAATTTTTATAATTGATTATACTACTCAAGTTTCTACAACTGAAAGGTTAAATGCGCTTCTTGCACCATTCGGTGTTTGGGGTGGATTAGCGATTGCTGGAATAATGTGTTATATAACATTTAAATTAATTTATGATAGTGACGCTCTTAAAGAACAAGTTATGTTAGCCATTGCTATTGCTGCTTCGGTAGGAATTACTTTTGCCGGATTCTTATTAAGTTTAAACAACCTTGTTGGGTGGGGATTCTTAATCATGCTTCTAGCTTTATTAGTAGGAGCGATTGTCGCTTTTGCTAAATGGAAGAAAGACGGCGGAAGTTTTAGAAGTGGTGGTTCAGGTGGAAGCGGAGGAGATGGAACTGATGACGATGATGGAGAAAGACCACCGGGACAAGAACCACCAAATTCGCCAAGAAAAAAACATCCCAGCGATCCACCAACACCTACAGGCCCAGTACCACCGGGAATTGTTCCGCACGGTCCAAAACCTACCGCACCACCGTTACCTAAAAGACCCCCAATTCCTGATAAGGAAGAAATATTTATTGACCTCTCACCAAAATTTAATAATATTAGGTGTCAAGATGGTTTAGGTGCGTGTACTGCTTTCGCAGCAACTTCCATTTTTGAATACATTCTTCAAACTGGTTACAAATTTCCAAAAAAAGAATTATCTCCATTATTTTTGTGGTACAAAACTAGAGAAACGATTGGTTCAACCAAATCTAATACCGGACCAAGAACTTGTGTTATCCCCATGAAAAATCTTGCCGATAGTGGTGTCTGTTTAGAAGAAGTTTGGCCTTTTGAAGATAGTTCCAGTAATAAATGGAAAACCGAACCTAGTAACCCCGCTAAAAATGATGCATTTAGTAAAAAGATAGGTAAATATTATTCATTAGATAAAAATGATCCTGATCAATGGGTCTACGAACTAAGAGGAGGTAACCCGATTAACATTGGAGTACATTTTCCTTCAGACATGTCTTATCCGTATAAGAACAAATTTTACGACAATTTTAATCCCCCATCTGGTGGTGGACATGCAATGGTAATTGTCGGTTATCATTCACACTATCCGTATAAAGGTAAAGGTATAAAAGCGTTTAAAATCAGGAACAGTCATGGAATTGATTGGGGAAATAATGGTTATACTTGGGTGCCAGCAGAAACTCTTAAAAAAATACTTGCTGAAGATCTGCTTGTAATCAAAGGTTGGCAGAAAGATGAACCAAAAAAAGATTTACAGAAATTAAAAATTTCTGGCCGAGTTGTTTTTGACCCTGATGATAAATTAGATTTGAATAAAAGTACCGGTAAACAAATTTATGATGCAGAATTAGAAGGTTTTGAAACCGGACATAAATTCCATGTTGGTGTTATGGCCCAAATTAAAGGCAAATTAGTTCCTCCTCTTAAAGAAATAGAAATTGATAATAAAAAAGATACTTCTGGCAGGTTCGAATTAGAATTTGAAGCTGACCCCAGCCAATTTGAACAAATTAAACATAAAATTAACGGGATTAATTTAAAGAAACAACCTGCAGGTGTAATAGTTTACAAACGAACTGAAGGAAAAAAAGAAGTATATTTTCATATAGTCAGTTTTAAAAAATCTTTTGCAGGTAGAGGTGGAGAAGGGACAACTTATTCAGATAATCCTCGTTCTAATTTAGTTAAAGGTAATGAAAAATTAAAGTTTTCCGGCAGACCGATTACGTTTAATAAAGATCATACTCATGAAAAGAATGTAATTATTCCTATCTTCGGTCCGCATGAAAAAGAACCTGAAGAAATTATTGATGATGAAAATAAAAAGAAATTAACTAAGACTTTAAAGAAAGTTAAAAAATTAGCCGTAGATGAAAAAGGAGCAACTGCTGCTTTGTTTAAATATTCTCAAGAATTGAAAGAATTAATTGAACAAATAAAGTTAGAAGAAGACGTAACTAAACGTGAATTAAAAAAAGCTGAAGATTTAGTAAGATATATTGGTCGTTCCGAAAGAACCGAATATAAATTTGAAAAAAGATTAAAAACAGAACTGAAAAAGTTGATTGAAGAATTATTTTTAATCAAAGGAACAGAAATTTACGTGAAAACAGCTGAAAAAATTTATGAAGATATTGAAAGATCTAACAAATATATACTCACTTTTGATTCTCGTTATACCGGACAAATAAAAAAAATTATAAATCAGTTAAAACTAGAACATATAAAATTAACAGACAACAAAAAGGAAAAAGGAAAAATTAAGAAAAATATTGACGATTTATGGAACGAATTATTAAATAGTATGAGTAAAATTATTCGTTGGAGTAACGGAATTCAAGTAAGGCTAAATGATCTAATAGAATTTGAAGAACATATTAAAAAAGTTGAAATATATAATAAACATATTAACGCAATCAAAAAAAATCCAATTATTTAACATCTAAAGAATAGAATTCTTAAAGAAATATTTATATAACTTAACTTTTTATATAAGAGTATTAAGATTAATTTATTATTTAAAAAAAAAGGTGATCCTCAATGAAACTTAAATATATTATTTTACCAACATTAATTTTGATCAGTTTAATTTCTGTAGGTGTTCTTGCAGCAGTACCAACGCCAGGAGATTATGTTTCCAATACTGGTGCAGGAAGTATCTTTTCAGATGTCCTTTCATTCTTTAAAGGCTTATTCAGCGGTAATGCTAGTATAGAAGATGCTTACTTTATTTCGTTCATCCTTTACTTTGTAATTTTTGTAGCTATTTTCATGGAAGGGATCAGAAATGTAAAATTGTTTGGTGCTAAGGGCGAAGTTAACAAACAAGGTAAAATTTTTGCAGTAGCAGCTTCAGCATTATCAACATTTGCTATTTTTATTGCAGAAACTAATACTGGAGTAAGCACTACAGAAAGACTTAATTATCTTCTAGCTCCGTTCGGAGTTTGGGGTGGATTAGCAATAGCTGCTATTGTCGCTTATATAAGTTTCAAACTGGTCCATAATAGTGATGCTCTTAAAGAAGAAATTATGTTAGCAATCGCTGTTGCTATTTCTGTGGGAGCAACGTTCGCAGGGTTTCTGTTAAGTTTAGACAACCTTATTGGTTGGGGATTTTTAATCATGCTTCTAGCAATGATTATTGCCGCTATTAGAGCTTTTACTTTAAATCGTGCTGAAGGTGCCGGTGATAGAAAAGCAGAACGAGAACATAAAAGACAGAGTGAAATTAATCGTTACAAAGTTGCAGACGATGCAAGAAAGAAACGAAGGGAAAGAGAAAGAAGGGAAACCCATATCCGACATCCTAAAGGTTATATGGTTAAAGCAATTAATGATTGTGATGACGTAGTCAATTCGTTAAAAAAGAATGATAAAGAGAAAGCTGCGAAAAAAGCTAAAGAACATTTACATGATTTGAAAAATCACCTTGAACATGCAACCCATCATCTTAAAAGGATTAGAGGAAAAGAACATGGTGCAGCGTACAATCACTTTGACCAGCTTTATGCTCATTCAGGAACAGCTTTAACACTTGCCGAAAATATTAAAATCCCTAAACCTACAGATTCTGATTGGGATAATAAGATTCAAGAAATTGAGAATGAAATTAATCAGATTAAACCAATCTGTGGGTCCATAATTCAAGCTTTAGACGAATTTGTTGATATTGCTCGTGCTCAAGAAGATAAAGATAATGCTGCTGCAAAAGCAGCAAGTAAAGCTTCTGAAGAGACTACAAAAAGAGAAGATGCTGAAGATGAAGCTACTAAGAAAAAAAGAAGAAAGAAAAAACTTAAACCAAGAGCGGTAGTAGAAAAATAAAAAAAATTATTCATCAATATATTCATAAATAATTACTCTTTCTATTTCTTTTTCTTTATTATACTCAGAAACAGTAACATAATCAACTCCAGGGTTAATAGTCCATGGTTCGTCTTCATCCAAATGATACACCGGAACGTCTACACCATCAACTTTTGTAATTTCAATACCTTTCTGTTTCATTAAATCATTAAAAAAGTTTTTAGGAGGATTTAAACGATCACCAATATGTTTGTTACCAACTTGCATACCGTGAAAATGTCCACCGTAAGTACAACTTGCATTTGCAGAATATTCTACAGTGATTTCACTAGTATCTGGTTCCCAACCATTAGGATTTCCAGTACGATTGTTAGGTAATTTATGAGCCAAATATATGTCAATCTCATCTATTACACCTAACCTTTCTCGTTCTTTCTCTTGATATTCAACAACCTGTGGAAGTATACTTTTATTATGAGTTAATCTGTCAACATCATTTTTTCGATTCTCACTTCTAGCTTTTTCTATTTTTTCATCAAGATTAGTAGCTAAATTTCCTGAATTATAATCAACCATATGTTCTTTTAATACAGGGTGTAAAAATTGATTTTGAAATAATTGAGGAACTTCCCAAGAGTTAATATTACCCTTTAATATAAATTCAATTCCTGATTTTCCTTTTACAACTTCTTTTTCAGTCGTTTCTAAAAAAGTAACGCCTTTACCTAAATGTTCATAACCAATAGTTAAATCATGGTTTCCTAAAACACCGTAAACTGGAGCTAAATCACTAATTTTCTTAAATTCATCAGCTAATTTCTGATAAGATTCATTAAATACATCTAAAGCAGACTCAGCAGCCCCTTCCATAACTAATGCATTTTTTTTATCAATAATTGCATGCACTCCTTTTTTTTGTTCATCAGTAAATTGATCAGGATTTACATTACCTTCTTCATCAGCAAGTTCCGCAATCATTTCTTGTAAATCAGTATCAATTGTTTGAAAATCTTCTGTTTCAGCTACTGCTTGAAACCCTTGTTTAATAACTCGATCAATAGTTCCTAATCCAGATTCAGTTTGTTGACATTGAATAAAATCCCCGGAATATAAAGTAACATCAATATTTTGATGGCCAGCTAAGAATTCTTGAATGGCTTCCAATTTAGCATAATCTTCGTGAACATCCGAGAAATGTAAAGCGCGTAATTCCACCATTTTATAAGCTTAAAAAGGGGCTTTAGTATATAAATGTTTTGGTATTTTTGTTACTATTTAGTGGCAACTTGGTGATTTTAACGAAAATAAGATTTAAACACTAAAAATATCACAAATCATCTAAAAAAGAACTTAACTAAGAAATTATTCAACTGTAACTTTCTGGCCTAAAGCTTGGCCAGGTAAACCTTTATCTGCAAAAATAGCTCTAACATTACCATTTCTACCATGTAAAGCTGAGATTTTACCTTTAATATCATTACCAGTAGGTGTTTTCCAAGTAACTGTTTTACCAATAGATTTTTCAGCTTCTTCAGCATTATCAGCTACTTTAAGAATCATCTGTTTAGGGTTAATATGATGTCGTCCTTGTCTAAAATGCATTACTATTGCTTCCATGTTTAATCTAGAAACGAGGGTTATTTAAAAAGCTTTTCGTTAAAATGATTTTTCCTTACAATTTATCCTATCTTATCAAAAACATAAATCCTTAAAAATGGAAAGATTAACATCTAAACTATGACTAAAGGCCAAGTTGTTTCAGGAGATTTCGGTAAAATAGTAATGCGAATCAAAACAGATCAAGAAGTAGAATTGGGAGAATTAGTAGTTATTGAAAATAATGGTGAAAAATTTATTCTTCAAGTTTACGATTTAGTTTATGGTAGCCAGATATCGCAACAAAATCTGGAGATGGTTGCTGGGATGAGTTTAGAAGAAGAAAGTTCATTTTCAATCATGGACCAAAATCTTAGAAATTATCAACTAGCTTTCTTGAAACCAATTCTTAACATTGGTCAAAAAAGTAAAACCTGTAAAAAATTGCCCGCTTTTTTTACTAAAGTAAGAGAGATTACTAAAGAAGATTTATCGTTTATTACTACTCCAGCAAACCCTTTATTTCTAGGCAAACTAAGATCAGGAAGTAAAGAGATGGACTTTAACGTTTTTCTTGCTGGTAAAGATGTTTTAAGTCATCATGTTTTAATTCCCGCATCAACAGGGAAAGGAAAATCTAATTTAATGTCTTGTATCCTTTGGGACATTTTAAAAAATAATTATGCAGGGATGTTAGTTCTTGATCCGCACGATGAATATTATGGTCGAACGGGATTAGGATTAAAAGATCATCCACAAAAAGATAAAGTGAGTTACTATACTCCCAGTACTCCGCCACCAGGCGCAAGAAGCTTAAAAATTAATTTGAAAAAATTAAAACCTGAACATTTCCAGGGTGCTATCTCCTTATCTGATCCACAAAAACAATGCCTCTATGCTTATTACCGAAAATTCAAAGAAGAATGGATAGCATCCATGTTAGGAGAGAAAAGAATTGAAGGCATCCATTTCCACGAAGATACAATTTCAGTAGTTAAAAGGAAATTAATCTCATTATTAGGATTAGAATTAGTAGATGAACAATTGTATTGTCAAGGAATTTTTGATTTTGTTGCTGGAGAAAATACTATCAGCGAGGTTTGTCAAGATTTAGAACAAGGAAAAATTGTTATCATTGATACTAGTTATTTCTCTGGAGCAATTGAAATCATGATTGGCAGTTTGATTACTACAGAAATATTTGAAAAGTATAAGTATTATAAAAAGAATGGCCAATTAGATGAGAAACCAGTGATTTCTATAGTCTTAGAGGAAGCGCCAAGAGTTCTGGGTAAGAAAGTTCTTGAACAAGGCAGTAACATTTTTGAAACTCTTGCTAGAGAAGGTAGAAAATTTAAAGTTGGTTTAATTGCAATTACTCAACTTCCAAGTGAGATCCCAAAAAATATCCTTGCTAATATGAACACGAAAATAATTTTAGGAATAGAAATGAATTCTGAACGACAAGCAATAATTGAATCATCTCCACAAGATTTATCTCAAGATAACCGTAACATTGCTGCTTTAGATAAAGGCGAAGCTTTGGTAACAAGTACGTTCACTCGGTTTGCAGTTCCGGTAAAAGTTCCTTTATTCAAAAAATTTACTGAAGAAGGAAAAGAAGAAACTCAATTTGAACAGAGTTATTCAGGAATTGGGTTTTAGTTAATTATATAAACTTCTAATATTTCATTTCAGTAATGAAACATAGTCTGAAAATAACAATAATTATGTTAACAATATTTCTCCTAGCACAATTTATCGGCATTGGTATTATTTACAATTATATTGATACGGGTAAAAGTTTAGAAACTGGAGAAACAGTTTTCAAAGAGTTACCTATTGGAGAGAGACCGCCAGTAGAAGAAGGAACTTCTTTTATTTTCATTATCCTCGCAGTACTTATTGGGACCGGACTTTTATTACTCATTATCAAGTATAACTGGATCTGGATTTGGAAAATATGGTTCTTGTTAGCAGTAGTAATTGCTTTAACAATTGCCGGAACAGCTTTCATGAAAGCAGAAATCGCTTTAGTCCTTGCTCTTGGTTTTGCTATTTGGAAGATATTCAAACCTAATGTGTGGGTACAAAATATTACTGAACTGTTCATTTACGGTGGTTTAGCAGCAATCTTTGTTCCCATGTTTAATATGTGGTCAGTAACTATTTTATTAGTTTTAATTTCTATTTATGATGCTTACGCTGTTTGGAAATCTAAACATATGATTACTTTAGCTAAATCACAAACAAAAGCAAAAATATTTGCTGGATTAATGATTCCTTACACATTAGGTAAAAATGTATCTAAAACAGTTAAGAAAAAAATCAAAGATAAAAAGAAAACGACTAAAAAAGTTTCCATTAAAGTTCGAACTGCTGTTTTAGGTGGTGGTGATATAGCGTTCCCATTAATTTTTGCTGGTGTTATTCTTAAAGAAATTGGATTGTGGCAAGCATTAATTATTCCATTCTTTGCTTTATTAGGATTAGGAATATTAATGTGGAAAGGTAAAGAGAAAAAGTTCTATCCTGCAATGCCATTCATATCTGCTGGCTGTTTTTTAGGATTAGGAATAATTTATTTATTAGGTCTTTTCATTTAGAAAGGAAAACTATAAATAATAATTAATTGTTTAATACTATACATAAAGGAGGATACTAAAATGGGCTGGTTTCACAACACAGAATTAAACGAAATTCAAGCATTAATTGAGAGGGGAGAAGTTTCTATTATAAAAGAAGCACAAACAAAATTAAAAGCACGTTTAGACAAAAGATTTAATAAGAAAGAATTAGAAAAGGTTATTAATAATATTGGAATAAATTTAGAAAGTTTTTCAGATTTTCAAAAAGGAGCAGAATTTGAATTAACACGAAACAATCAAGATCAAGCTTTAAAATCTATTAAAAATGCAAAAATCAGTCTTAAAAAATTAAAAACTAATATAAAACATTTAGTTGAAATTGAAAAAATTTTAGAAGATTAAATAAGTTACTTTTTTTATTAAGTTAATTAACTATAACCTCGAACAGGACCTTTATAATCACCATAACTTTCTGGAGAAATCAGTAAACCGTCCCGAGCAGCAATTGTTTGAACACCGGTAAGTCTTTGAATTTCTCTAGCTTCCTGAAGTGGATCAGCTTTTAACATTTCCAGCCCGAAATGAGTGATTACTACCAATTTTGGTCGAACATGGGAAACAATTTTTATTGCTGACTGTGTATCCAAGTTCAAACCTTTACCCTTATCTCCGGGGTAAGGGACGTTTAAAATTAAAATATCTGAACCCATTAAAGCATCTAATAGTTGTGGAGTTAATTTTGTATCACCTGTGTAACTTAAAGTGAATTTTGGACAAAAGAATTTGAAACCAATTGCAGTAGGATCAGAATGTTCTACCGGTAAAGCGTTAATTTCTATCAATTCAATAGCAACTTTATGATTTTTTTCAAGAGTAATAATCTTTTCTGCTAAATTTTGATGATGTTTAGTTAACAAAGGATGACTATTTTCAATGTTTTGGAACGTTGATTTGCTACCCAAAATAATTCCCCGATGTTCAATCCCTGAATGAGTCATTGCATCAATTACAACGTTTAAATCGTTACAATGGTTAATATGGCAATGAGAAACTAAAACCGCAGTAGTGTGATGAAGGTTAATATTATACTCTCTAGCTTTATTTAAAGCGCCAGGACCAGGATCAAGATGGAATTGAAGGTCTTCTAATTGTAAGATTATTCCCCCTGAAGCTCGAAACTGCTTAGTTACCACTGCAGAACTTCCTGCTGTTCCTAAGAAGATTATACTTGACATGATATCAACTTTTTTTGTTAATGAGTGTTTTAAGTTAATAAAGATTATTATTGTGGAATATGGATTTTTCAAGTCAATTTTTCATAAGGTTTATAAAAAGAAAATGCGCTGATTTAACTAATTAGTGTGTAGATGTTACTTTTGAATTAATTTATAAATTATAATCAATTATTTTATAGGAGGAGAATTAAAATGTCAAACAATGTTCAACCAATATTTATCATGCCTGAAGATACGCAAAGAACTACTGGTAAAGACGCTCAACGTAACAATATTGCTGCTGCAAAGGCAGTAGCACAAACTGTAAGAACAACTCTGGGACCAAAAGGAATGGACAAAATGGTTGTTGATTCTATGGGTGACGTTATCGTAACCAATGATGGAGTAACGATTCTTAAAGAAATCCAGATTGAACATCCTGCTGGAAAAATGATTGTAGAAATTGCTAAAACTCAAGAAGATGCAGTAGGGGATGGAACAACTACCGCAGTTATTCTTGCTGGCGAACTGTTAAAAAAAGCTGAAAATTTACTTGACCAAGAAATTCATCCCACTATCCTTGCTAAAGGATATCGGTTAGCAGAACAAGAAGCGCAAAAAATTTTGAAAGAAGCTGCAATTGACGTTTCTATTAATGATGAAACTGTTCTTAAAAATATTGCTATTACTGCAATGACTGGTAAAGGCGCAGAAGCAAACAAAAGTAAACTCGCAGAATTAGTTGTTAAAGCTGTAAAAAGTATTGCAGTAGAAACAAATAATAAGTTTGAAGTTGATTTAAATTGTATTAAGATTGAAAAAATAGTGGGTGAAAGTACTGATACTAGTGAGTTAGTAGAAGGTATCGTTATTGATAAAGAAAAAGTTCATTCTGCAATGCCAGTAAAAGTTGAAGAAGCAAAAGTAGTTCTGCTTAATAGTGCTTTAGAAATAAAAAATACAGAAATTGATGCAAAAATTCAAATTACTGACCCCGCACAACTTAATTCTTTCCTTGAACAGGAAGAAAAAAGTTTAAAAAATATGGTTGAACAGGTTAAAAGTAGTGGAGCCACAGTTTTATTTTGTCAAAAAGGTATTGACGATCTTGCTCAACATTTCCTGGCAAAGGAAAAAATTCTTGCTCTTCGCAGAGTAAAAAAATCTGATATGGAAACATTAGCTCAAGCAACGGGAGCAAAAATTGTTAGTAACTTAAAAGAATTAAGTTTTGAAGATGTTGGTTATGCAGGACTAATTAGAGAGAAAAAAATTAATGATGAAGAAATGATTTTTATTGAAAAATGTAAAAACCCTAAGGCAATGACTATCCTAGTTAAAGGTGGTACGGAACATGTTGCTGATGAAATTAAAAGGGCAGTAACTGACGCAATTGGAGATTTAGCAGCAACATTAAAAGATGGTAAAGTTGTTACCGGCGCTGGGGCAATAGAAATTGAACTAGCTAAATGGTTAAGGAACTATTCTCGTAGTTTAAGTGGGAGAGAACAACTTGCAGTACAAGCTTTTGCTGAAGCAATGGAAGTCGTTCCAAGAACTTTAGCAGAAAATGCTGGTTTGGACCCGATTGATGTTTTAACTAAACTTAGAGCAGAACATGATCAAAATAATAAAAATGCTGGTTTAAACGTTTTTACGGGTGAGGTAATGGATTCTTGGCAGTGTGGAGTTATTGAACCTTTAAAGATTAAAACTCAAGCTTTATCTTCAGCTACAGAGGTAGCAGAAATGATTTTAAGAATAGATGATGTTATCTTGGGTGGAACAGGTAAAAATCAACAAATGCCACCAGGGATGGGCGGTATGCCTCCTGGAATGGGAGGGATGTGATTTTTTTCAGCAAACACTTTTAAACTTCTTTATTTTTTCTTATCTTAGATGAACATTTCCAACTTGATTGCTTTGTTTAGAATTGTAGTAGTGCCACTTATTGTCTACTTAATTTATCAAGAAACAGCATCTACATCTCTATGGGCAGTTATCTTCTTATTTATTGCAATTTTCAGTACAATTGTTGATGATATCATTGCTAAAATTAGAAAAGAAGAAACCCGTTTTAACAGTTTTATTGATCCTTTTGCAGACAAATTCTTGATTGTAGTGATCCTCTTTGTGTTTGTCTTACAAAAAGAATTTTCCTTGTTCATTTTCCTTTTCTTTATTTTCAGAGATTTGGTTGTCATTCTTTTCCGTTGGCTAGCTTCCCATGATGATATTGATATTAAAGAAGAAGTATATTGGAACATTTGCGTTATCAGTCAGATAGTTATTGTTCTCAGCTTGTTAGTTAAAGAATATTTAATTTACGATTTAGGGTTTAGCTTGTTTGGATCAGTGAATGCAGTAATTACTATTGCTACTGCAGTAACAATAATTTTTATGATTGTTTCAATTGTCCATCATAGTTTTACTTACTTCCATGGAATTCGAATCAGGAAAAAGTTTGGTAAAAAAATTAGCAAAGAAGAAATGATAATTTTGGCTAATAAAAAGTCAAGAGGATATAAAGATAATTATCGAAGAAGATTGTTAAAAGTGTTTTCAAAGCGTAGAAATGTTCCGATAAACTTTTTTCATTTAAGAAAAACTGATATGTTTTCTGGAATTGACGAAAAAGTTAAAAATTATAAACACGTTGTTATTGCTGGCGGTGATGGGTCTTTCGAAGGAGCTTTAAACTATAAACCGTTAGAAAAGAAAAGTTTAGGATTTTTTCCTCTTGGAGCAGGTAATGCTTTTTATTCATATTTTTATATTGGAAAAAGGTTTGAATATTTACGTTCAAGATTTAATTTTCTTGAAATGAAACTTGACATTTTGGAACTAGAATGGGATAAAGGTAAAGTGCAAACTTCATTCTTAAGTTTAGGTGTTGACGCTGAAGTAATGCGGTTAAGCAGTAAAAACCGAACCCAACATGGACTTTTTGATTACGTGGCTGCTTCTTGGAAAGCGTTATTTAAAGCTAAAGGAGATTATGATTTATCTTGCACCATTGACGGGAAAGAAAAGACGTTAGAAAATTGTGTGAATTTTACTTTTGCCAAAATCCCTTACATTGGTTACGGTATTAGGGCATTACCAGGAGTCATTGAACCTAATGATGGTAAAATTTATGGTTCAGCATGCATTAATTCCCATTCTCATTTCTTTAACAAACCGGTAAGGTTGTGGGGGTTAATTTTGGGAACGTTAGGGCTTAACAGACCGCCTTTGTTTAAGTTTAAAGGTAAAAAGATTAAAATTCGAAGTGAAGTGCCTTTCCCATTACAAGCAGGCGGAGAATTCTTAGGTTATACACATTGGGTTAAAATTAGAGTTTTGAGAAAGCAGAAAGTATTGGTTATTTGATTAAGTTAAATTAGTGATAAGAAGGAAGTTTTTTATATATTAACTAATTTCTAAAAAAGATGAGATGGTTTAATTTATTTTCAAGAAAAAAAGAAAAGATAAATCCGGAAAATTGGTTGGAAAATAGTTATCTTATTATTGAAGAATTAATTAAAGCCACAGATTCTAGAGATGTTCGAACTGTTAAGAAGATTATAAACAGTCATGAATATAGTTATTTTGATATTGGAGGTGGAGAAATCTCACAAGGAGTAATTGATAGAATAGATTCTGGAGAGAAAAAATATAAAAAAATTTTGGAATCTTTAGAAAAGTTATCTAAATTAAAAACATTTGAATTGTTTGGAGATACTGAAGAATCAACGGGGGGGTTCTTTGGAGAATTTCGAGAACCTGGAACTCTTGGAATATTAAGAAAAAAAGGAAAGAAATTTTCTGATTGGAAAAAACTAGAAAATGAATTGAAATTGGCTAAAGAGTATATATTAGAGTTAATTGTAGAAGAAAAGAAATTAGGGATTAAACTAGGTCAAATAACTCATTAAGGAAAATAGGAATTCAGAATTATAATTCTTTTTTCATTAACCAACATTACTTATTAGTGACAAATCCCAAAACATTTAAATATAAGTTCTACTTTCAAGTAAATATGGCAACTAAAACCAGATGTGATTGTATTCATTGTCGGTAATTCTTGTTTAATTAGTTCTAACTACAAAAAGTTTTTTAAAAGAGATACGTTTCTATTCAATAGTTCATGGCGGCCATGGTGTATCGGTAGCATAAAGGTCTGTGGCACCTTTGGGCCGGGTTCAACTTTGCCAGTAAGTTCATTGACTTATAGCAATGAAAGTCCCGGTGGCCGCCCTTCTTATTCTAATTCAGTTCAAGAGGCTAAGGCACAACAAAGTGCTGACTGTATTCATTGTTGGACAAAAATATAAGAGAATAGGAATACTTGGTGGTATGGGTCCAGAAGCTACTGCTAAACTTTATCTGAAAATTATTAGAATTTTTCAAAATAATTATGGGGCAAAATATGATTCTGATTACCCAGAAATTATGATTTATAACCTCCCTCTTCCCGATGTAGTTGAAAAAGTAGATCAAAGTTCAAAAATAAAAGACATGCTAGTTAAAGGAGTACAAAAACTAGAATCTTTGGGCGTAGATTTTATTGCTATCCCTTGTAACACAGTAAATTATTTTCTTCCTGAAATGAGAGATAATGTTTCTGTTCCAATCTTAAGTATTTTAGAAGAAACTGCTAAAGAAGTAAATAAATTTGGATTAAAAAAAGTAGCAGTGTTGGGAACTGAAATGACTATTAGTACGGGCATTTATCAAAATGTTCTTCCTAGTATAAACTTAATAGTTCCAAAACTAGAACAACAACAAGAAATTACAGGGGTTATCTTGAATATTCTTTCTGGAAAAAAGTTTAATACAGATTTACAGAGAATACAAACAATAATTCAAGAATTTAAGATAGATGGTGCAGAAAAAGTAATTTTAGGTTGTACAGAATTACCTTTGCTTATCAAAAAAAATAATGCAACAATAGATACGATTGAAGTACTGGCTAAAGCCATTGTAAAAAAAAGTATCAACGTGGAGGAAAAATAAATGAAACCAAAAAATGAAACAACCGAACAAAATTTAGAGGCTAAGGCACAACGAAGTGCTGATTGTATTCACTATTTTAGTTAAAAAAATTGAAAAAGAAAGATATCTAGATAATGATTATCTTACAAAGGAACAGGAACTTGAATTAAAGACAATTCCTGGAATTATTATTGAGTATTATGATAATAATCAAAGAACTTACACTTTTTGTTGTAATTTCAAGTAAATTATATAAACAATAAAAAACTATGAGGAATACAATATGAAACCACAAACTGCTAAAGGAGTACAAGACACTCCACCAGAAGAAAAAATAATTAAAAATAAAGTAGTTGATACGCTTAAAAAAGTGTTCCAACTTTACGGATTTGCACCATTAGAAACACCAATCATTGAACGTTATGAAACTCTGGCTGCAAAATTTGCTGCTGGCGAAGCTTCAGACGCTTTGAAAGAAACTTTTACATTAAAAGATCAAGGTAAAAGAAATTTGGGATTAAGATTTGATTTAACTGTTCCTTTAGCAAGGTTCATTGCGATGAACCCAACATTGAAAATGCCTTTCAAACGTTTCGAAATGGGCGTTGTTTTTAGAGACGGACCAATTAAAGCAGGCCGGGTTAGACAATTCTGGCAATGTGATGTTGATACCATCGGTAGTAAATCAATGTTAGCTGATGCAGAAATTCTTGCCGCTATTGACACTGGTTTTAACAAATTAAAACTGGACACAGTAATCAAGGTTAATAATCGAAAATTGCTTAACGGAATTTTAGAACAAGCAAAAATGGAAGATAAAGAAATAGCAATTGTTGCTATTGATAAGCTAGCTAAAATTGGTGTGAAAGGCGTCACTGATGAACTTCTCCAAAAAGGTTTCAAAAAGAAACAAATTAATTCAATATTTGAATTGATTCAAGAAAATATTTCTTTATCTGCATTGAAAAAGAAAATTACTTCCGAAGAAGGTAAAGAAGGAATTAAAGAATTGGAAGAAGTATTTTCTTACCTAAGAATTATGAACATTAAATCAGTTAAATTTGATGTTTCTCTAGCGAGAGGATTAGCTTATTATACAGGAACTATCTTTGAAGCGTTTATGAAGAAAGGTAAAATCACTTCTTCCCTAGCTGCTGGTGGAAGATGGGATAAAATGATTGGCGATTTTATAGGTGGAAACAGAATTGTTCCTGCAGTAGGTGGAAGTTTTGGAATCGTCCCCATTATTGAATCAATTAAAGAAAAAGAAGAATTAACAAAAAGAACTTTGGCACAAGTTTTAGTTATCCCTATTGGCACTCAAAAAGAATCTTTACAAATTTGTGAACAGTTAAGGAACGAAAATATCAATACTGATTTCGACCTTAACGGCAGAGGAATGAGTAAAAACTTACAATACGCAAACGTATTGGGGATTCCTTACGCAATCATTATTGGCGAGGATGAATTAAAGAAAAATAAAGTTCTTTTAAGAAATATGATTACTGGAGACCAAAAAATGCTTGCTTTGAAAAGCGTTATAAAAATTTTAAAGGAAAAGTAAATGAAAAAAGAACAAAAACTAAAACTAATTGGATATTTTGTTTTAATAATTTTAATTATTAATTTAATCGTTTTTGGTATGGGTTTAATTAATTGGATGGTTTTCTGGGGAATAATTGCTCTTGGCGCCCTGTTTGTCTATAAAGGGTTACCAAAACTAAAAGAAATTATTAAATAGCCTTTTTAGTAAACAAATACTTATTAACTATTCACTTTTCTAGTTTTATTATGCCAAAAAAAATTGCTTTAATTTACAGAGAAATACTCCAAGATTATGTTGTTAATAATAGAGGGAACCTAGTTTATGAACCAAAAAATTCAAACGTATTTCCTAACCTTGATGAAGCCCGTAATTATATTCTTAAAAGTTATGGTGGGAAGAAAACTAGTATTCTTATAGACCAACAATGTTTAGAAACTGGCGGTTCAGAACTTGAAAAGAAACTTAAAAAAGCAAAAATTAAGATTTTAGATGATAATTAATTCTCTTCAAACCAAGTTGTTATGATCGGTTTTTCAAGAACAATTATTGTGTGTTCTGCTTGACTGACCATGCCTCTGTTTTTATCAAACAATGGTGGATGTTCATGTAAATGTCCAGTCCGTTTTAAAACACGTAAAGCAAAGTTAGTTTTAGGAACGCCAAACTTTTTTTCTAACCAACGTTTAGTAAAAGGAAGATGATTATAAGTTTCAATTTCTCGTAACACAGTCCTGGTAATCGGATCTCTAACACTAGGTTCACCAATTAACGTAAACAAAGTTGCAGGTGAACTTTCTTCAACTATTCCTGCCCCAGTAGAAGCGAAAGGTTCAATTGCAATTACATCACCCTCATTTAAAACATTTTCATTACCATTATCAAAATTGGGCACGCTAGGTTTAGTATGAATTTGATATTTTCCTAATCCGTGACCAGAAAGATTTTTTACTGGTGAAAAACCGTAAGAGGTGATTGTTTCATGGATAACTCTGCCAATTTCTGCTAAAGTGATTCCTGGTTTAATCAATTTCAAAGCGTTGTTTAAAGCTTCACGGCTAGCTTTAATTAAATCTTCATGTTTGCCAGACAAATCTACAGTTAACGCATTATCTGCAATGTGCCCTTCAATTTGAACTCCCACATCTAACTTAATGATTTGATCAGAAAGAACAGTTTCATCATTCAAATCTGAACAAGAATGAGCTGCAAACTCGTTCACTGATATTTGGGCAGGAAAAGCTAGTTTACCACCTAATTCTTCAATTTTCTTCTCTACAGCGTCAAGTATTTCAATAACTTTTGCCCCTTTAACAATTAAAGATTTTCCATAATGTAAAGCTTCAGCGGCAATTTTACCAGCATCAATATATTTTTGTAAAATTTCTTTATCCATTTTTGTTGATTAACCTTTATTTGTTTTAAATCTTTTGTCAAAAAGTTTATAAATGACTACTGCCCAGGAGATAAAATGACAAATACACTTGAAAATTACCAATTAGAAAATCTAGCTAAAAAATGTGAAACTCCAGAGATTTATGAGAATCTAATCTCTCATCGTGGAACTATTGGTTATGAAGCTTTATCTATTGCTTTAAAAGCTTCTCAACAGAGAGATGAATCTTTAGTGGGAAAAGCGTTAGATTTAGTTCGAGATTATACTTCTTTGAATGGAATGATAATGCCTAACAATTTACCCGCAGAATTATATTTTAATTTAACTTTTAATGATTTTACAAAAAGAAGAAAATCTTGTGAAAAAAATGAATTGGCAAGTAAGTGGAAAACATTAAGAACAGTAAAAAGAACAAATAATTACCGATTAACTCATCTTTAATTTTTTTTGATTAAAAAAATTCTTTCAACTTTCTTAACGAATCTTCAGGATTTTTAACAGTAGCAAAATCTACAATCTTAGTAGCAGGGTAATCATTTCCTCCCGGTTGTGTTTTATCTCCAATAAAGAAAACTTCAGAAAGTTTAAATTCATATTGTTTGCAGAACTCTTTTATCCCCCATGCTTTATCTTGACCTTTCCGGGTAATGTCTATTGAAGTCGTTCCCGCAATGTTAACATCATATTTTTCAAAATCTAATAATGTTTTTAGAAATTCTACCCACACTTTTCTTTTTTCTCCGTCAGGGTCGAGAACTTTTTTCAATTCTATCGGAGCAGACCTTCCAATTGGAGATAAAGTTATTTGACTTTCCCGATCTTGAATCTGGTCTTCTTTAGTTGTTAAAGAAACAATTTGAAAATGGTTAACTAATTTTTCTAATGCTTCCATAATTTCTGTTCTTTCTTCTAATCCCAGTTTATTATTATAAACAACTGTTTTCTTTAATTCTTCTTCGTTAGATATCCTGCCAGAAACTTCAATACATTGCATCCCAGTACAAGGAAGAAGGTAATGTTTCTGTTTTAACTGGTTAGACAACATTTCAGTAAGATACTTTTCTTTAGTTCCAGAAATAAAAGCAAAAACAAATCCTCGAAGAATTAAAGAATCAATCATCCCAGCCATTTCTGCAGTTACTAATTGAGTGGTTTCACAGATAGTTTCATCAACATCAGCAATAATAATTTTCTTTTCATTAAAATTAATTTCTTTTATATCTACCATCTTTTATTTTGAAGTAATTTAACTAACTTTTAAACATTTGTGAAATAATCATTCAGAACTAAGAAATAAATAATTTGAAGAATACCAAAATAAGCGTAATATTTATAAATAGAGCTTCATCTGGAACTAACGGACGGCCATAGGGGCGTGGTTCACCTGTTCCCATTTCGAACACAGAAGTTAAATGCGCTTCCGTATTGGACTGTACTGCATTATGCGGGAAATTCAGTAAGCTGTCCACCTTATTTTTCTAAACAAATTAATTAAGAATCATAAATCTTATAAATTAACCATTCTGTTGAAAACGATATGGTCGCATTAGAAAAAATGTTTGATTCAAGAACTATTCAAAGAGATTTTGAGCAATCTATGGATTATTATGAAAATAAGGCACCTAAAGAATTACTTGATAAGTTTACTGGAGAATTATTAAATGAATTTTCTCAATTAGAATATGGTCCGATTAATCCTGGTTTGTTAAATTTAAATTGGTTTTTGTATTCTAAAGTAAAAGAAACTACTCACAATTTAGCAACTCATATTGAAAAGTGTGATCAAAAATTGTCAGAGGTTTATGAATATTTTTCAGTTATACCGTGATTTAAACATTCAGATATTATCTATTTAATACCAATCTTCCATAACACTTTTAAACAAATTTCTTATCTTTAGTATATAAAACTTAGAGGTGAATTAAAATTAAAGTATTAATATTAGCTGCAGGGTACGCCACCAGACTTTATCCATTAACTTTAAATCAACCAAAACCTTTGCTTAAAGTTGGAAATAAACCAATAATTGAACATATCCTGGAAAAAATTGAAAGTGTAAACGAAGTAGAAGAAGTACTTGTTGTTACTAATGCTCGTTTTTATGACCATTTTAGAGTTTGGCTTAATGATTACACATTTTCAAAAAAGATTAAAATCATTAATGATGGAACAATTAGTAATGATGATCGATTAGGAGCAGTAGGAGACATCAATTTTGTTTTAAAAGAGGAAGAAATTAAAAGTGACCTTCTTGTTATTGCTGGTGATAATCTTTTTGGGTTTGAATTAAACAAACTAATTGGCCAATATAAAGATAATAATAAATCAATTGTCGCTTTCCGTGATTTAAAAGATGTTAATAAAGTAAAAGGTAAATTTGGCGTTGGCATCCTAGAAGCAAGCAAAATCATCGATTTTGAAGAAAAACCGTTAGTGCCTAAAAGCAGTCTAGCGGCAACTGCCTGTTATTTATTCACTAAAGAAGACTTAAAACATGTAGAAAAATCAATTGAACAAGGAAAAGCTGATAATCCTGGCGATTTGGTTAAACACTTAGTAAAAGAATCAGAAATTCACGGTTTTGTTTTTGACGAACATTGGTACGACGTTGGTAGTTTTGAATCATTAAAAGAAGCAGAGGGGGTTTACAAAAATGAGAATTAGTATTTTTGGTACGGGTTATGTAGGATTAGTTACTGGAGCATGTTTAGCTAATTTGGGTCATCAAATAACTTGTGTTGATATTGACGAAAAAAAGATAGAAATATTGAACCAAGGAAAGATCCCATTTTATGAACCTGGTTTGAAAGAGTTAGTAGCTAAAAATAAAGAAAAAGGAAGACTTAACTTTACTATAAATGCTGAAGAAGCAATTGCATCTGCAGAAGCAATCTTTAATTGTGTTGGCACTCCTAGCCAGGATGATGGTTCAGCAAATTTAAATTACGTATTTAATGTCGCTGAAAAAGTAGGAAAAATTGCGCAAGGTTACAAATTATTAATTAATAAAAGTACGGTCCCTGCAAATACTGCCAGAAAATGTCAAAATATAATTAAAATCACTAATCCCAATTCTGAAGTTGAAATGGTTTCTAATCCTGAATTTCTTAAAGAGGGAAGTGCAATTTATGATTTCACGCACCCGGACAAAATTGTTGTTGGTGCAAAAAGTGGAAAAGCTTACAGTATTCTTAGAAAAATTTATACTGGCAGAGTTAGAACATATATCCCTTTTTTAGAAACTGATTGGGAAACTGCTGAACTAATTAAGTATGGTAATAATTCTTTTTTAGCAACAAAAATTTGTTTTATTAACGAAATCGCTAACATTTGTGATCGAATTGGTGCAGATGTTAAACTGGTAACTCAAGCAATGGGTTTAGATTACAGAATTAGTCCAAAATTTCTTAACCCGGGTATTGGTTATGGAGGAAGTTGTTTCCCAAAAGATGTTCGAGCGTTATACCATACAGCTAAAGAAAATGGTTATGATGCAAAATTTTTGCGAGAAGTTGATCAATTGAATGAAAGACAAAAAGAAATCTTTATCCCATTAATATTAAAAAAGTTGGAAGAAGTGCAAGGTAACACCGTTAGTATTTTAGGGTTAAGTTTTAAACCAAAAACTGATGACGTTAGAGAATCAAGTTCCTTAAGACTGATTAATAAACTTCTTGAAAAGAATATTAAAATTAAAGTTTATGACCCCATTGCCATGGACAATGTTAAAGAGATTTATCCTCAACAGATAACATATTGTAACTCTGTCGAAGAATCTGTAGAGGAAAGCGACATTATTGTCTTATCTACGGAATGGGATGAATTTAGAAACATTAATTTTTCAGAGTTAGGTAAAAAAATGAAAAATAAAATCTTATTTGACGGCAGGAATATCTATGAACCCGAATTAGTCCGTGAAGAAGGTTTTGAATATTATGGTGTTGGAAGAAAATAAATGAGAGGTAAACAAAATGTCAGACATTGAAAAAGCAATTGTAGAAATTATTAAAGAGAGGCAAGGGGTCCAAAAAGACACCCTCTTTAATTTAGTGATTGCAAAAGTAGGCAGTACTACAAATCCAATGAATGGAGATAAATATGTTCAAGTTTTTGAAGATTTAATTGGCAACCAAACAATTGTAAAAAAAGAAATTGTTTATGAAGATCCAACAATAAAAGGAGAGGGGTATTTCTTACAACAATGAAAATTCTAGTTACAGGAGGAGCAGGGTTTATTGGCAGTCATGTTTGTGATAGCCTACTTGATCGTGGCGATGAAGTAATTGCGATTGACAATTTCAATGATTATTATAATCCTGAAACCAAAGAAAAAAATGTAAAGCATAACCTTACTAATCCACAGTTCAAACTATTTCGTGCAGACATCACTAACTTTTCTGAAATGGAAAATATTTTTTCAACAGAAAAACCTGATAAAATAATTAATTTAGCTGCTCGAGCAGGGGTCAGACCTTCAATTAAAGACCCGTTTATTTATGAAAAAGTTAATATTAAAGGACTATTAAATTTGTTAGAACTATCCAAAATATTTAAAGTTAAAAACTTTATTTCTGCATCAAGTTCTTCTGTTTATGGAAATCGTCAAGAAGGTCCGTTTAAAGAAACAGATGATGTGAACAGACCAATTTCCCCTTACGCCGCTACTAAAAAAGCAGGCGAGGAAATGTGTTATACTTACCACCATCTTTATGGGTTAAAATGTTCTTGTTTACGTTTTTTTACTGTTTATGGACCACGGGGAAGACCAGATATGGCCCCTTTAAAATTTACCAAAATGATTAGTAATGAAGAAGAAATTCAAGTGTACGGCGAAGGAAACTCAAAAAGAGACTACACTTTTATAAGTGATATTGTCTCTGGGATTATAGCTGCTCTTGATTGTGATTTTGATTATGAAATCTTTAATCTGGGTGGTTCAAACCCAGTGGAATTAAATTATTTCATTTCTGTTATAGAAAATGCGGTTGGTAAAAAAGCCATTAAAAAACATATTGAAAAACAACAAGGTGATGTAGAGATAACATTTGCTGATCTTAATAAAAGTGAAAGAATGTTAGGGTACAAACCTAAAATCAGAATTGAAGAAGGAATTAAAAAATTAGTGGAATGGTATCAGAAAAATGGATGAAATAATTAACAAGACAATTAATGAAAGAACAAACGAAACAATATGTGTAATTGGATTGGGTTATGTAGGATTACCCTTAGCTTGTTTAAGTTCAAAACATTTTGAAGTTTTTGGATATGATATTGATGAAGATAAAATTAATAAAATTAATAACCATATTTGTCCTTTGAATGACAGTTATCTTAACAAAGTGTTTAAAACTCATTCAATTAAAGCAACAAATAACCCAGAAGTGATTTCTCAATCAGACATAATTTTAATTTGTGTTCCTACTCCCATAGATGAGAATCATAAACCTAATTTGATCCCATTAAAAAGCGCAGCAGAATTAGTTTCTAAAAATTTAAAGAAAGGACAATTGATTATTGTTGAATCAACCATTTATCCAGGGACAACAGAAGAAGTGGTTATCCCAATTTTAGAACAATCAGGATTAAAAGCAGGCATTGATTTTGGAGTAGCCTATTGTCCAGAAAGAATTGACCCAGGTAATGAAAAATGGGTCTTAGAAAATATTTCTCGAGTGTTAAGTGCTTTAAATGAAGAAAATGCGTTACAGGCAAAAAAATTTTACAGCACTTTTATTAATGCTGAAATAAAAATATTAAAATCTTTAAAATCTGCAGAAGCAGTAAAAATATTAGAAAATACGTTCAGAGATATTAACATTGCATTTATCAATGAAATGGCTAAGAGTTTTAATTCTCTTGGCATTGATTTGATAGAAGTGATTGAGGGTGCTTCTTCAAAACCATTTGGCTTTATGCCTTTCTATCCAGGACCTGGAGTGGGTGGTCATTGCATCCCAGTAGATCCATATTATTTAATTGAAAGAGCTAAAGCTAACAATTTCGACCATCAATTTTTGAAACTAGCCAGAGAAATTAATCTTTCAATGCCTAACTATGTGGTTAACATTTTACAAAAAGAATTGAATAAATTATCAGTACCAATTGAAAATTCAAAAATTGGAGTTTATGGTTTAGCATATAAAAAAAACGTTGATGATATTAGAGAAAGTCCTTCGTTAAAAATAATTCAACTTATTAAAGAATTAGGAGCAGAAGTAAAAGTTTATGATCCTTTTGTAAAAAGTGAATCTGACTTTAATAATTTGAATGAATTTTTAGCACATATCGACCATTTGATTATTGCTACTGACCACGACGAGATATTAAAATCAAATCCTCAAAATTTTGAAGAAAAAAATATAAAACTCATTATTGATTGTAAAAGTAACCTGGACCAAAAAGATTTCAATTCAACGATTTGTAAAGGAATTGGGAAATAAAATTATAAAAAGATTTAAAAAAATAATCTCTGTCTAAAGAAAGAATAAAACTAAAATACCTAATCCCAAACAGTACCAACCAAAATACCAAAACTGTTCTTTTTTAACCATCTTTAACAATAATTTTAGAGAAAAGAAACCAACAATGACTGTTGTTAAAAAACCAATTAACAAAGCAGGAACATTACTAATCTGACCAAAATTTTTAAATTCTAAAATTGTAGCTCCAAGAATAGCGGGGATAAATAATAAAAATGAAAATCTTACTGCTTCTTCTCTTTTAACACTTTGTATCAGTCCAGAAGAGATAGTCATTCCTGAACGAGAAACTCCTGGTAAAATAGCTAACGCCTGGGCAAAGCCCACTATTACAATCGATTTCCAACTTAATTTCTTATTTTTTTGGCGAGGGTATTTTGAAAGAAATAAAATGATACTGGTAAATATTAAAGAAAACCCTACAACTGTTAAACTTCCAAAAGCTGATTTAACCGCATCATTAAAAAAATAGCCAATGAATCCTATTGGGATTGAAGCAACAATTAACCACAGGGTATATTTAACGTAAAACTTTTCCCAACGAAAAAAACCTTGCCCTAACTTTAAAATATCTTTAAAAAATACTAAAAAAATTACTAAAAGACTTCCTAAATGCAAAAATAGATCAAAAATAACTGGTTGATGTAAACCAAACAATTCTTGAAATATAACTAAATGTCCAGAAGAACTTATTGGTAACCATTCTGTAAAACCTTGTACAACACCTAACATTATTGCTTCTAAAATATTCATTAAATTTACAAAAATGAAGACCAGTTTATATTATTTATGATTAAAAACAATTAGGATGAATTCAACATAAAATAAATATAAAGTTAAATCAGATTAATATAAAGCCAAATGAAGTTTAATTAGCCTAAAAACCAGTAAAGCTTTTAAATAAAACTGTTCTTAGTTAAGTAAAAGATGGACACAACAAAAATAATGGCCTGGATTATTATTATCTTAATGACTGTCAGCGTTCTTGGAGTTGTTGGAGGAAGTTTCTTTTCTGAAGATGGCAATAAGAAATATAACGGGTTCACATTCATCAATACTAATAATTATTGGAGTTTAAGAGTTAATGGTGAAGAATATTCATTTCAATATTTACCAACAGAATTAGAAAATTTGACACTCCCTGCAGAAAGTCTTGACTTTAGTTTAGGGAAAGTTTACTTAGGTTTTAAACCAGCTGATACTATTAATTGGGAAGGGTCACTTAATTTACTCGCATTCACGCTATATAAACAAAACATTATGCCCCAAGAATCATGTCTTATTGAAGAAGGTTGTCCGGACATTCCTATCATTAATTGTCAAGAGAATCCAGGAATAATTATAGTTTCTGGTGATGAAACAAGTTATACTCAAGACCAGAAATGTTTAATAATGACCGCAACTGATAACCAGGAATTAACAAAACTAACTGAAAGATTAATTTACAAATTGTTAGGCGTTATGAATTAAGAGGAATTTATCAATATGGATGAAAAAGAGTTAGAGAAGAAAAGGGACAATATTGTTGCTGGAGTTAAAGGATTTTTTTCTAAAAATGAAAATGAAGACGAAAATAAAGAATTTGACGAATTTAAAGAAAAAAGGGAACAGTTAATAAAATTTTGTAAAGAAAAAAAGCAGTGGCTCATCTATTTATTCTTAGCAATGATAATTTGGTTCGGAGCTTATATTAGAACTAGAAATTTAGGACTTTTAAAAGATATGACAACTGGAAAATTCATTCCACAAGCTCTTGACCCACACCTTTTCTTAAAATATGCTCGCTATATAGTGGAACACGGAGCTTTACTTGCCCATGACCCTACCCGTTTCGTTCCCCTAGGAACTTCTACAGTGAATTATGTTTTTATGAGTGGATTTATTGCTTATTTATACAAATTTATTCATTTATTTGTTCCTTCTGTTACTTTAGAATATATCCATATCATTTATCCTACGATTTGTTTTTCTTTTGCAATGGTCTTCTTTTTTCTCTTAGTAAGAAGATTGTTTGATTGGAAAGTTGGCTTATTAGGAACTTTATTCCTTTCTATTGTCCCTGCTTTTCTTCATCGGACAATGTCAGGCTTTTCTGATCACGAAGCTTTAGGAATCTTATTAATGTTTATGGCAATGTATTTTTATGTTCTTGGCTGGCAAACTAAATCAATGACAAAAACTCTTTCCTGGGGACTTCTAGCAGGAATTTTTACTGGTTTCATGGGTTTAAGTTGGGGTGGTTGGAAATTTTTAATTCTAATTATTAGCATTTTTGTCCTGATTGAATTCTTCTTTGAAAAAATAAGTAAAAAAGATGTTTATCAATATGGATTATGGGTTATTGGTTTTGTTATCGCTACTACCACTTGGATCCCCATGTTTAATATGAAATTATTGTTTGGTTCATTTACGACCGGAATTGCTTTTTTAGTATTATTTATGTTAATAGTAGACTTAGTTTTATTCAAATATGATCTCTTGAAAATTAAGCAAAAAGTTAAAGGAAAAGTACCATTAAGTATTATTAGTCTAGTTGTAAGTTTTATTATTGGTATTGGTGCCCTGATGGTTATTCTTGGACCAGCAACTTTAACATTACAAGTGGAAGAAATTAGTGATAATTTATTACATCCATTAGGAAACGATCGTTGGCAATTAACTGTTGCTGAACAACACCAACCCTACTTTACCGATTGGGTAGGACAATTTGGCCCTCCATTTTTAAAACTTAAAGATAACATTTTTTCAGGCATACCCTTGTATTTAACGTTATTCATGTTAGGGTCAATACTCCTATTTTATAATATGGTAAAAGAAAATAAAAAAAGATTTTCTTTAACCGCAGTTTATATAATATTTATTTTAGCTTTTGTCATGAGCAGACATTCCGCAGGTAGCTTATTTAACGGGACAAATTTTATTTCAAAATTAGTTTATCTAGGAAGTTTAGCGGGTTTTGCCATTTTAAGTGCAATGTTTTTTTTCAAGTCATATTATAAAGATAAAGAAGCTTATAAAAAAATTATTTCTTGGGACAAAAAATATATTTTTGTTTTAGTTTGGTTCTTAATCATGGTAGTTGGGGCAAGAGGTGCAGCAAGATTATTTTTCATTTTTGCACCCATTACTGCTTTAATGGCTGCTTATGGCACAGTAGAACTAAGTGAACTTGCTTTCAAAATCAGAAAAAGATCTCACAAATTCATTATTTTAGCTATTCTTTTAATAGTTTTGTTAAGTCCCTTTACATTTTCAAGCATTTCAACTAAAGGAATAATCCCTTCATTTAGCGAATCTAGCTTGAACCAAGGAAAATATTCCGGCCCTGCATATAATCAACAATGGCAAATCACTGGTAGTTGGGCCAGAGAAAATGTTCCTGAAAATGCAGTTTTTGGTCATTGGTGGGATTATGGATATTGGGTCCAAAACGGATTTCAAAGAGCCACAGTTTTAGATGGAGCTAATAAAATTAAGTATTGGAATTATTTAATGGGCAGACATGTTCTTACCGGTCAATCTCAAGAAGAAGCATTAGAATTTTTAAAAGTACATAAAACCACTCATTATTTGATCGTTGCCGATGAAATTGGAAAATATACTGCTTACTCTTCAATTGGTTCAGATAAAAATTATGACCGTTATAGTTGGATTACTACGTTTAAATTGAACGAAAAAGAAACTAAAGAAACTCGTAATTCTACAATCTTAACTTACCAAGGTGGTTATGTGCTTGACGATGATTTTGTTTGGAATGGCATTGTCTATCCAAGATCTGACGCAGGTATTGGAGCAGTATTCTTACCAATAAAACAAATTGAGAAAAAAATTGGTAACGAGACAGTACAAGATATTGAGATTCAACAACCAACAGTGGCTTTAATTTATCAAGGTAAACGTACTGATGTACCTTTAGAGTGTGTCTACTTTAACGGTAAAATGGTTAAATATGACCAACCAGGTTTGAAAGGTTGTTTCCGTCTTCTTCCCGTCCTTGATGGCAATGGACAAATGCAAAATCCGTTAGGAGCTGGATTATATGTGTCTGAAGAGGGTGTAAATGCTTTATGGGTTAATTTATACGTCTTTGAACAAAATAATCCTGATTATGAGACTTCTGCTTTTAAGAAAATTTATGATGATTCTTATCTTTCACAATTAGTTTATATCCAAGGAAGAGTTATGGGCCCGATGGGGATTTGGGAAATTGAGTATCCAGAAGGGTTTACTGTTGATCAAGAAACTAAAGATAAATATCTTGGTGGTAATGAACTATTACCTGATTACTTCTATGATGTGAATTAAAATTAGAATTTAAATTATTCTTTTTGGTTTTACTTTTTTTTTTTCTTACAAATTATAACCACATTAAAACACCAACCCCAAATGACATTAAACGGTTTTATTAACCAATAAAGCCAACTAGTATATTGAGGAAATAATTGAGTTAATTGGAAAAATCCAGGAATTGTTGCTGAAATACCTTTTTTCTTTTCAATTTTTAAATATTTTTTAATGATTTTCAAGTATTCTTTAATTGGTCTATCTCCAGGATGATAAGAAATTTTTGCAGTCCTTAATAAATTACCTGTAAAGAGAAACATCACTCTTGATGATAAATGAGCCAAGTTTGGGATACTAAAAATTAATTTACCTTTAGGTTTTAATATTCTAGTTAATTCCTGTATTAACTTTTCTTGGAAATCAAAATTAAAATGTTCAATCACATCTAAACAAAGAATTAAATCGAAACTATTATCTTCAAAACTATTATCAAATATATCTTCTTTAATTACATACTCATTACTATAAAATTTATCAATTCCAACAATGTCATAACCTTTCCTTTTAAATTCTTTAACCAACAATCCTTGACCACAACCAACATCAAGAATTCTACACCCTTTTGGAACTTTAGAAAGTAAGTTATTAATATATTTCATTTTAGCAATGAACGTATGTTTATAAGACCATTTTTCAAAAGTCCAATTTGGATTGATTCTCTTTAAATGTTCTCCAGAATAAAGTTTTTTATAATTCATTTTAATATTCCTTTCTAAATAGGTTATAAAACGTTTTCCCAAATTTGTTTCCAGTAACAAATCTACGTAAACTGTTATAGACTTCATCATTACGAGAGATTTGATAAGCCATTGCACCAACAAATTTTCCCATCCGATATTTTAAATGACTTTTTTTTGCCAAATTTCTACCTAAACGTAAAGCTTCTACTCTTTCTTTATACTTAAATTCTTTTGTTTCAAAAACTGGTAAACCTAATTTTGTTGTTGAATTTTTAAGAAATTCTTCTTTTGGCATAATGAACCTTGCCCTTCCCACTTTTTCTTGCTCTTCAATCCAAGCAAAAATTTCAGTCCCAGGATAAGGGATCATATTAGAAAAATTCACATAATCGGCAGGAATTGATTTAGCAAAATTTATTGAATCCATTGCTTGTTTAAAAGTTTCTTCTTGATGACCAATGATAAAATTCACTGCAAATTTCAAACCAATTCTTTTAGTCAGATTAAATGTTTCTCTAGCTTTTTCAAGGGTAATAGCTTTCTTAATAACTTTTAACAATTCTGGATTGCCTGTTTCTAACCCGTAAGCAACAAATTCACAGCCAGATTTTTTCATTAAACGCAATAGTTCTTCATCAACCCGATCTGCCCTAATTCCATTTGCACAATTCCAACGAAATTTCATACCACTATCTAAAATCATATTGCAAACTTTTTTTGCTCTTTCTAGGTCCATAGTGAATACATCATCAACAAATTCAAAATAACGAAAACCTTTATCATACCAATGTTTTAATTCTGCAAGAATATGTTCTGAACTTCTAGGCCGAAATGCCTGACCCATACTAACTTTAACATCGCAATAAGTACAACTATATGGGCATCCACGTGATGTTTCTAAAGGCAACCTCCTATCAATAAAATGGATATATTTTTTTAATTCAAATTTTTCATAAGCGGGAAAAGGTAATTGGTCCAACTCCCAATTCAATTTTCTAACTTTATTTTCAACAAGTTTATTTTCATCACGCCAAATTAAACTATCAATTTCATCTAATGGCGTCCCACTACACAATTCAAGAAGTGAAATTTCTCCATCCCTCATAATTCCAAAATCTGCATCAGTTTTTTCTAATACTTCCTTTTTTACTGTAGAAACATGAGCTCCACCAAGAACTATGGGCAAACCGGTTTTTTTCTTTATTTCGTTGATTTTTTGATAAGTATTAACAAAATCGAAACTAAACATTGTAACGCCAATTAAATCTGCTCCAAAATCTTTCACTTTATTAACCACATCATTAATTGAATAACCTAATTGTAAATCAATAACTTCAGTTTCAAACCCATGTTTATCAAGGTAAGCCATTAACATTGCAACTCCTAAATGAGGATTAAGTGCTTTACCATAACTAGCAGATACATCAGTTACTACAAAAAGAATACGTTTAAATCTACTTTGTTCAGTTTTAGTTATTTTCTGTTGTTCTAGCATTTTTATTTTTAAATCTTAATCTTTTTATACCATAATAATTAAGTATTATTTTAAAGATTATGGTGATGGAAGTGGCAATTGGTGCTCCAATGATTCCTATCTTTAAAATAAGATAAATGTTTAAAATACTATTTATAATAAGAGACAAAATAAAATCTAAACTAATAATATGCAAATATTGCCCAGAAAACTGATTCTCACCAATAAAAACCGCATTAAGGTAAGAATAAACTACTAATAAAGTTGAAGAAAGAATCAAAAACGGAGGTAACCAAAGATGTTGATACTCGTTTCCGTAAAATAAAGGTACAAAAAAATAAGTTAAAGTTAAAACTAAAGCGGAGAAAGGTAACAAAATAACTAAAATTTTCTTTAAAGACCGTTTTAATTTATATCGATTAACAACCGCCATTGGCAATACTACTACTGGAAAAACGTACGCCACCATCCGAATAATGTTAGTGATTGAAGAATAAGCAGAATAAAGCCCTAAAGTATTAAAATTTACTAAATAAGCAATAATAATCTCGCTCAAAAACCTTAAAGAATAAAAACCAACTTGCATTAAAAAAAGAGCAAAAGCCAAGTTAAAAAACTTTTTTAAGTTCACATTAGTTTGCTCTTGAGTCACTAATTTTTTAATTTGTGGTAAAGAAATTATCCCCGCAATAATTAAAGCTAAAGCCATGCTAAAAAGGAAAAAAACGAACGGTGATGATAAAAAAAATAAAATGATAATGAAAATTATCCAAAAAATCCGATTAATTAATGAATAAGATGAAGCACTAACAAACCGTTTATAACCGCGCAAAATAGAATAAGTAATGAAATGAAAAGTATAAGCGATAATAAAAAGTACAAAAGCAAAATTAAAATGTTTAATTCCCGGATTTAAAGGCGTATAAGTAATCACTATTAAAGTTAAAAGTATAAAAAATATTGTTGAAGGGATAATAAGGAGAATAACTTTTTTCAAAGAATTATAAAGTTTTTCTGGTACTTTAATTATTGTTTGAGTTAAAGCTTCTGGTAAACCGAAAGAGGTAAACAAAAAAATTAAGCTAACTAGGCTAAAAAAGAAAGTAAATATTCCTAATTCTTCTTGTCCATAAAAACGAGCAATTAAAATTTTAACAATAATAATTGTTAAAGCAATAAACCCATAAACAAAAAAAGTTTTAAAAAGATGGCCCGAAGTTTCTCCAGTATTTTTTTTAAAGAAATGTTTTATAAGTTTTATCATTTTTTAACCAATTCATTTATTTATAAATTCTTTGACAACTGTTCCCATCTCACATTTGGGCGGTTGATAAATTCCAAAATCATGATTTTTTGCTTTTTCTAAGCATGATTCTAATAATTCAACTTGATCACAATAAATTAAAGCAGAGGTTTCTTTCTCCATTGCTCGCAAATATTCCACTTGATGATTAGGGTCCGTTCTTTCCCTGTTAGGTAAAGTAATCAATTTTTTCTTCTTTCTTAAAACTTCAAACACTGTTCCTGGCCCACCATGACTGATTACTAAATCTGCATTTTCATAATAACTGTCTAATGGAGATTCAAACGTGAACCATTGACAATGTTTTGGTTTATAATCTCCATGGCCCAACTGAATTATGATCTCATCTTTAATTTTTCCCTCTTTTTTAAGTTTGTCCAATTCTTTAACCAAGATATCAAATTCTCCATTTCCCACAGTAACAAAAATCATGATAATCTCCCTGCATAAACAGCTTTAGGATAAACTTTTTTCATCGTTGCCCATTGCACCAAAAACAAATCTGAAACTGGATAAACTAATTTACCAGTTTGTGATTTATGGTGTACTCTAACCCAAGATTCAACAAAAATTGTTTTTATTCTTATTATTTTCGCTAACCAAAATAACGGAATAGTTAAAGAAGGGCCAGCACTAATAATTGTATCGGGATTTGATTTTCTTAAAATTCTAAAAGCAGCAATTGTTGTTGGAAACATGTTAAAAAAAACTTTAATTAACGATTTATCTTTCATCAAACGAGGATTCTTCATCCGATATATTTTTCCAAGAAATTTCACTTTTTTAGCTGAAGTTTGGTCATCATGACCAACTATATACTCGTAATTGTAATCTGAGCCCATCAAATCAACTAATCTTAAGATTTGAGAGGTGTGGCCCCCCATCCCTAATACAATAAGTATTTTTTTCATTATTAAAACTAAGTTTATCTTTAGTTTATAAATTTTTAGAAATAGTAGGTCAGTTTAAGGGATAACAATAAAATATTATCCAAATAATTTTTTCGCTTCATTTAAATTATCTGGAAAATCTATGTCTGCAAAATTACTATCTTTAATATCATAAGCAGTGATGATTTCTCCTTTTTTTACAAGGCCATCCATCACTTCTATCAGGGATGCATTAAGATTTGTTTTTGCAGTTAAGTCCAATTTTGTCATTAATTTTTCAGCCCCAATATTCGAGAACTTTGCGATTCCAATAAATTCACCGTTTTCTTCTTCTGTTCTAATTTTACTAATATTTTTTATTTTCCCATCCTTCTCAACCACTTTTTCCGCTTCTTCTCTAACTCCATTCTTTTTTATGGCTAAACAGATATCTGAGTCTTCTTCTAGCAGTTCTGAAATTATTTTTGAATCAAAAAGCACATCAGAATAGATGAAAACAAACCCTTTTTTTAGTTCTTCTTTAGCGAGCCATAAAGCAAGGGCCATCCAGGAAACTTCATAAAAAGGATTAAACAAGATTTTAATACCCAATTTTTCTTGAAGAATTTCTATTTTTTCCGACAAGTAGCCGGTTATTACAGTGATGTCTTTAAGACCCACTTTGTTTAATTTCTCGACTTGTTTTTCTAGGATAGTCCTTTCACCTACTTTTAATAAACATTGGGGGGTGTCTTTGGTTAAAGGTAATAACCTTGTCCCTTTTCTTGTTGCTAAGATAATAGTTTTCATTTACTTTTTAATTTATTTAATTATTTATAAATTTTTAGTATCAATCTTTATTCCAAACTTTCCACATTAACTATTTTTTTTCTAATATATGCACTAAACCTATCTATGGCTGTAACCATGACAATCATAATAATCAAAATAGTTAACACTTCTTGATTCTTAAAAAGTCTCATACTAGTTAATAATTCCATACCAATTCCACCCGCTCCAACTAAACCTAAAACCGTTGCAGCTCTGAAATTGTTTTCAAGATAATATAACATGTAATTAATAAATAAAGGTTTAACCTGAGGAAAAATCCCCCTAGCAATGACTTGGATTTTATTTGCCCCAGTAGAAATAATTGCTTTAATAATTTCTTGATCAACAGTTTCTATTGCTTCAGAAAAATATCTTCCCAAGGCCCCAGTAACATGGGCTGATAACGCTAAAACTCCTGGGAAAGGCCCTAAGCCAACCATAGAAACGAAGATAAGGCCCCAGACTATTTCGTTTATTCCCCTCAGAGCATCAAATATAGTTCTAATAGAATGATAAACAAATTTATTAGGCATAATATTTCTTGCAGCCAAGAAAGATAAAGGTAAAGCAATCAAAGCACCAATGGTAGATCCAACTATTGCCATTTGTAAAGTTTCTACAGCTTTTTGTAAAAAAATACTTAAATGAGTTATATCGGGAGGAAACATTCTTTTTACGAAATCTATCATGAAAGGAATACCTTTGACGAAACCAACGGGACTAGTCTGAGTCCCTATTATGGCCCAATAATAAATAATAGCAACTAATAAACCAATTATCAACCCTTTGTATTTCCAAGGAAGTTTAGAGGAAAGTTTGGAGGGGAGTTGAGATGAAAAGCTAGAAGGAAGCTCAAATGAAGATTTTAATTCTTTTTTTTCCATTTTTAAAAACCCGTTTTACCATAAAGGAACCATTCTTTTGTTTTACCATATATTTCTACAATATCTTTTTCAGTAAGGTCTTCAGATTTGCCGTCAAAAACAATTTCTCCTTCTCTCATGCCAATAATTCTAGTACCATACTTTTTTGCAAAATTAAGAAAGTGTAAGCTAGCAATAAAAGTAATTCCACTTTCAATACAAATTGTTTGTAATAAATCCATGATTTCTTTCATTAACTTGGGGTCAAGATTAGATACTGGTTCGTCCGCGAGTATAATTTCTGGTTTTTGAGATAAAGTTCGAGCAATAGCAACTCTCTGTTTTTGTCCACCACTAAGGTTCATAATCAGTTCATTTTCATAACCACCCAATCCCACTTTTTTAATATTTTCTTGTGCTAAAATGTAATCTTCTTTAGAAAATTTCCCTAGAATAGTTCTAAATGAATTATTAAAACGTAATCGACCATTTAAAACATTTTTTAAAACAGTTTCATTTTCAATAAGGTTAAAATTTTGAAAAATCATTCCAATTTTTCCCCTTAATTGTTCTGCTTTTTTTATTGGACAATTTAAAATTTCTTTATTATCAATAAATATTTTTCCAGAATTAGGTTCAATTAAGCGATTAATACATTTTAGTAATGTTGATTTTCCACTCCCACTAGATCCAATAATAACCGTACTTTCTTTATCTTTAAAATGAAGACTAATATTCTTTAAAGCGTCTTCATTTCTGTTTTTGTACCGATGAATAAGTTTTTCTATTCTAATCATTCTAAGACCTTTGATATTTTAAAATATGAGGGGAGACATTAAAAAAATAAATCAAAAATTATTTATTAGCAGCTTCCGCACTCGTAACATCCATCCCTAAAATTTTTGCTGTTTCTCTAATAACATCATAATCACTGTCTTTTACTATTTTATAACGAGAAATACCACCCCAACCGTCAACTTCATGAATAATTTGTTCATCCATCTTCATTAAAGCTAACTGAATTTTTAATTTAAGTAGTTTAGGAAGGTCTCCTCTGACGGCAATCGGTGAACCCGGGATTGGATCAGAAGTGTAGATAATCTTGTTCACTTGCGGATCTATTTCCCCTTCTTTCACCATTCTTTCATAAACATTATCGCCCGTTGCTCCTGCATCAACTTTACTGTTAGCAACAGCATACATGACTGCATTATGAGTTCCGGCATAATAACTTGTGCCAAAATCGTTGTCTGGATCAATTCCATTTTCGATTAATGTTTTTCTGGGAATAAGATTACCAGAAGTAGAAGCAGGATCTACAAAAGCAAAATCCATACTTTTTAAATCTGCTAATGTTTTAATTCCAGAATCCGCATTAGCAACTATGACTGATTTATAAGTAGAACTTCCAGTTTCAGCTTTTACTCCATTAACTATTGCTTCTGCACCAGCAACGTTTGCGGCGATAACATAAGAAAACGGACCAAACCAAGCCATATCAATATGTTTAGACCGCATTGCTTCAATAGCAGCAGTGTAATCTGATGTCACTTGGATTTCAACAGGAATTCCTAATTCCTTGGAAAGGTATTCTTTAATAGGTTCATAATTCCTGAGCATTTCTTCAGCATCATCTGCGGGGATAAGCCCCATTTTCAAAACTTTGATTTCTGATGTATCTCCAGAGTCGGGAGACATCTGACAGGCAGACAAGAAGACTACCACACATAATAATAAACTTACTAATATTTTTTTCATATTTTTCCACCTCTGTTATTTTGTCCATTTATTTTATTCTTTATCGCTGTGCTTGATTGCTCTTTATAATACGGAAACATTATTATTCTGCCTTTGAATACTTTCTTTAATTGCTTAAGGTAAGGATTTCCGAGATGACTAGTACTTTCAATGATAATGTTAGGTTGTATAGCTTTTAAATTTTTAATTGGAGAATATTCATTTTGTGGAACAGCACAATCAACACATTTTAATGATTGGACTAAGCGCACTCTTTCTCTAAAGGATATTAATGGTCTTTTCTTTTTTTCCATTACTGCTTCATCGGTTAGCACGCCCACCACTAACTTATCCCCTAATGCTTTAGCATTCTCTAAAAAGAGAAGATGACCTTCGTGGAGAATGTCGCCACATATATAAGCGTAAACAATTTTCATTTCAATTTCAATTAAATGATTCATTTAAAAACCTTTCACCGGAAGGCTTAAATACGATTAATTTAAATTACTTTCGAGTAAAAACAAAACTGATAATTTAATCATCAAACAGTTATTAGAAAAGTATTTGGCCACATCAAAAGAAATATTCAAATGATTTAATCATTTTAGAATTATTTGGCAAAAAAAGGGCACCGATGTTGATGTTATCGAAGAAGATTTTTTAATGGTGAGTAAGATACCCTAATGGAAATCATTAATGTCTAATTCATCTTAGAAAAGTTTGACAGGTTATTTTATTTGCCCTTGTGTCTTATCTGCGTTTAAGTCTTTACTTGTAATCTGTTCATGGACGAGAATAAGATCTTGACGGAGATTCTCGATTTTCTCTTTGAGCTGTATGATATCACGTTCATGTCCTAGGATAAGACTCTGCTTGAGCGCGACGTCATCTGTCTCTTTTTGAGTTAGATGATCTTTATTTAATGACATTAATGCCGCCACTAATTTATTGTTATCTTCCTTATTCTTTAATGAGATTCTGACGTAATTATCTTTTTCTAAAGGTTTTTTGTTAGAACAATTTTTAATTAGTATTTTGAAATCATTGAATAATTTCTCTTTTAACATTTTCGCCGAACCATCTACCTTAGCAAAGAAGAAATTCGCATGAGAAGGTAAAATTTTCAAATAACTTATTTTACTCAAATTATTGTAAAGTTCTTCCTTATCAGCAATCATTTTCCGAATAGATTTTTCATAACTTTTTTGATAATTGACAAAGTTTTCAATAAAATACTCAGCAATAGAATTAATATTCCAAATAGGTAAGTTTTTCATTATTGTATTTTTAATTACTTTATTTTCTGTTAGTATATACCCCAACCTGATTCCCGGCACTCCAAACTCTTTACTTATACTCCGAAGAATAACCAAATTAGGATATTTATTTACCAAGTCTTGGGCCGAATATTTATCTCTGTCTCCCGAAAAGTCAATGAAAGACTCATCAACAATAATAATTACTTCCTTTACCTGCTCCAGGATCCAAGCTATTTCCTGCTTAGTAATTATTCCTCCTGTTGGATTATTTGGATTGATTATTAGAGCGACGTTGCTATTCGAATTCTTTATACTAATAACAAAATCTTCTTTAATTAACTGAAATTCTTTATCACTTGGCAGAATGAAATGGTTTATTTGACTTTCATCTAGTTTATTTTCATATTCGTTAAAGGTAGGAATGGGGATGGTTACTTTCTTAACAATGTCTTTGTTTATTATCCTAATAAGTTCTGAAGCTCCATTCCCGATTATTAAATTGTCAGGGTGGAAACTATCCTCTTTGTACCAAGTAGCCAACAGTTTGTTAAGTTTTGCATGTCCCGAGGGATAATTATTAATCAATTTTGGTAAATCATGTCCTAATTTTGAATAAAAGTTTTTATTTGGGAAGTAACAATTAAATAAATAACAAAAATCTAGAAAGTCATATCTCCAATAACCTCCATATTGTTGATCTATAAAATTAAGTTTGTCTTCAGAAAAAATATATTTTGCCATTTCCATATCATTAGCATCATCTATTTCAAACCATTTTATTTTATCTACATCACAAGCATATAAATCCCCATTATCCATGTATAATAGTGCCCCAAGAATTATTTCATAATATCCACTCATATCATGGCTAGTTAAATATAATTCTAGAGTTGGCCTGAAATGTTTTTGTAAAAAATCATAAGTCAAATAATATACATTAATTGTCTTGTGTGCTTCCGAATAGTCATAAGATTCTCCTTGATTAGCTCCAGTAATTAATTCTGTTATCCTTTTACTTGAATTGCTGTATTTAACTACGGTTCCATCCATGTAAGATTGATATTTACTAACAAAAACTAAATTCTTATTTGGATTTTCATCAATAAAATTTAACATACTTGGTTCAAAGATCACATCCCCTTCACAGAGAATAAAATTATCTTTAATTTTTTCAAGACCTAACTTTAAAGAATAAATATTATTTGTTTTATCGTAAACATCATTATGGACGTAAGTTATTTTAACACCGTTATAATTGTCTCCAAAATAGTTAATGATGGCTTTTTTACAGTAACCGACCACGATAATAATCTCAGAAACTCCTTTCATCACTAGTCCTTTAATTATATGCTCTAGGATGGGTTGACCTAATATTTGAACCATTGCTTTAGGCCTATCTTTAGTTAGAGGTAGTAATCTTTTTCCCATTCCAGCAGCTAAAATGATTCCTTGCATTATAGTTGCCAAGTTAACTAAACAATATAAAAACTTTATCAAAGTAAAGCACACCTACAATCACTAAGCCAAACACCCATGAATATCATTTTTGGGATAAAAAAAGTTTATCTTCGTTTCAAAAGTTATATAAAAAGTAACTTTTCTTTAAAAATTTGAATAACATTCAATCTACCTAAAAAAGTGGTAGTCTTGTAGATGATTACAATGAATAAACCAAACATTATTTGGATTCTTGTTGACAGTGTCAGAAATTATACAAGTAGTGACAAGCACGGAAAACTAGACGTTATGCAGGCTTTTGTTAAAGAAGGGGTTGAATTTACTAATGCTGTCTCTTCAGCTGCCAGCACTTTAATGTCAACTAGTTCTATGTTTGCCAGCAGACAGGCAAATTACATTAGCAGAGATTTTGCGACTTTTGAGTATAATAGAACAATGTTTCCCCCTTTAACTGACATCTTAAAATCAAACGGTTATAATACTTACACTATACACCATTATATTTATCTGAGAAAAAGAATAAGTCATGTTCTTCATTGTGTTCCTAAAAAAGATTGGCCAAAAGGAATCACCAAACACAGAGAATGGAATGACGATGAAATGAATTCAATTTTTTTTAAATTAATTAAAGGAGGATTAAAAGAGCCTTTTTTCTTACACATGCATTATAATGTTGTCACTGGAAATACATCAACTTCAAAAAAAGTCGGGGCAGTTTTAAAAGAACTTAAGAAAAAAAACCTCTATGATAATTCTATAATAATCTTATGTTCAGATCATGGTTACCCAGATTTAACAAGAACGAAATTCACATTAAAACAAAAGATCCTGGAAGGGCACGATCTTTTTGTAACGGATGATAACATAATGATACCTTTAATTATCAAGTATCCTGGTTGTCCAAAAAATATAAAGATTGCTGATGTCGTAAGCTCTTTAGATATAGCGACTACCATTTTATCTTTATTGAAAATCCCTTATAAAAAATATGGATTAGAAGGCTTAAACTTATTAAAATTAATTAGCGGAGAAAAAACATCTCAACGCAAAATAAGAACAGATACAAGATATTATTTTCAACAAAACAAAATAACATCTTTAAGGGGCAATAGATACAAATACACTTACTATTTTGAAAAGCCAAGAGGATTAAATGAAGGATTCTTTGACATAGAAAATGACAGATTAGAACAGAAGAACCTGATAAACTCCACAAACAAGGAAATCACAAACAAACTCAATGAATTTAGGAAAGAATTTAATTTATCCGAAAGAAAAGGATTAGAACTACAACAAAAATACCTTGGACAGAAGTTTAAAAATTTACTAAATAATGTTGAAATTAAGAAAGCAAACAAGGTCTTAGTTTTTGGAACTTCTAATGTAATATTTGTTAATATTCTGTTAAATAATATAATTAACTTATTGAAAAATGTATCCGTAGATGTAATCATTAAAAGAAATCCAGCGAAAGAACTTAAAATAAACTCAAAAAAAATTAATTTCATTTTCTCTAATCTAACTTACAAAGACTTTAAAAAACGATTAAATAAAATAAGAAGAAATAAGTATGATTTAATTGTAATTCCTCTTAATAATCCTTTATGTATTGGCTATAATCAGATATTTAAAATTGCCAGTAGGATAAAAGCAGATAAAGTAATAAAAGTTGATTATAACATGGGATTGATTGAAGAATCAAATATGTGGCCAGCAATATTGAAAGACTTAAAGAAAAATTTGATTACTGATTTGTTTAATTTGAGAACTTTTGCAGGTAACTTATTGTTATTAGCAAAAAGAATAATTTTTGAAAAAAATTTTTAATTTCTTTAACAGCAATAAGCGTTTGCTTATTTATTTTTATTCTTGATTCTAATTACATATAATTTATAAATAAACTGTTCTTAGTTTTGTTTGTTAAAGTTCAAAATAAACTTAAAAAGATATGCTTGTGGAAAGACATTTGAAAAAGGAAAATATAGGATGGAAATAAAAAAGAAAATTGGTATTGTCGCAGCTAAAACACCTGAAAGACACCTGCAAGGAAATATTTATCACATCGGCAGGACGCTTGCTAGGAAATACCATATAGATATAATTGGGGTCAAGCAGGGGCACCACCCTTCAATGGATAAATGGTTCCATTTTAAGCAATATACTAATATCAAAACAAACAATTACATTAAGCTGTTGTTCAGGGATTTTATCAATGTTTATCGTTACTGCAAGCATGAAAAACCGGACCTTCTTTTTTCTGTCCAGCATCCCTATATTGGAGGAGTTGTCATTACTTTGATAGGCAAATATTTCCGGATACCAGCCGTTGTCAGATATTCCGGTCACACTTATACAGAATGGAAATGCAGGGATTCCCTTCCATCAAAGATTATGTCTTTTTTAAGCCAATGGTTGAGTGACATTATCTTTCATTCAAACAGCATAATTACCATGGATGTCAGTTTGGCTAAAGAATTGACACAACGGGGATGCAATAAGAAAAAGATAAATATAATCCCTCAGTTTACTGATTGCAGTTTGTTTCACCCCCCTATAGATAAGTTACAAGTAAAAAAGAAGGTCGGACTTGAAAACCGGGAAAAAATTATTCTTTATGTTCCGGGAGGGATTTGTGCAAGAAAAGGTGTTGAAACCCTTATTAATATACTCCCAAAAATAATTAAAAAAAATCCCCATATCTTTTTTTGCATTGCTGGTGTTAGCGAATTTGGATACGGGGGGAAAATCAAAAAAATTGGAGGAAACAATGTCTTATTGCTGGGGAATATATCACCCCATCAGCTTGCCGACTATTATCGGGCTTCAGATATCCTTATCCAGCTGAGCTGGTATGAATCCATAACAAGAGTCCTGATGGAAGCAAGTGCTTCCGGTCTATATGTAATTGCCAGGGACAATGAAGGAGCAAGCGAAATTGCAGATGCAACTTTCAGAAAGGAAAATGAACTGATTAAACTCTTATTAAGTAATGAAGCAAAATACAGCCTTAAAAACAAACTTCCCTTTAATTTTAAATGGAAATTTCTTGAAAAAAAGTATTTGGATGTTTTTGAGAGATTGCTTGGATAAAAGAACTTTATTCTATTTTCTTGCCGATTACTATGTATCTGTTACCTATATTTATTGTTTTGATAACTTTGAAGCCGTATGCTTTGTAAAACGCCTTTAAGCTGTACTTGCCGATGCAGTTGATATGGTCATCCACATCCCAACCAAATTCCAGCCATTCTGCAACAATATGGGTTAAAGTATGGGGGTTCATCGTAGACACCATCAGCAAACCATCCTTCTTTAAAATCCTAGCGCATTCTTTAAAGAACAAACCGGTGTTATGCAGGTGTTCTATTGTTTGCCCTACTATAATCGTGTTAAAGATATTGCTCTCAAAACCAGTTTCATAACAGCTGGACTTAACAAATTTCTTATAGTTGGGTGGATGCTTATCAATTACAATATCTAAACCATAAACGTCTCCTTTAAGAAAAGGATTGGGAGAACAGTTAAATCCTATATCTAAAATCATTCCTTGGCTGTGCTTCGCAAATAATTTTTTTCTTTTTTTCATTTCTTTAAAATATTTTTTAGTCATCCTATTATCTCTTTTTTCCTTTTCATTTATATATTTTATCAAACTCTGTAATACTTTGGCTTTGGAAAGCAAAATCGTCAGGAAGTTTGTTTCTAAACTGATCAACATTTTTAAAACTTAACATACCATAAATCAAAAAACTTTAATAAAATCGCCGATCAATATTGCATAACACTTTAAAACCATTAACAAAAGTAAACTACCAAAGAAATACTCCAAAAAAATTAGAAAACCAGTATGTAGAGGGGTTCAAACAGCTATGAAAAAGAAAAATATAATTTGGATAACTATAGATGGAATCAGGGCGTATAATACACATAGAAATAACCAGAATTATCCAGAAGTCTTCAATATTATGTCTAAAGAATGTATTGAATTTGATAAAGTAATAACTTCTGCGCCGAGTACAGTTATGTCTGTAAGTTCCATGATGACAAGCAACCCGGCATTTTACTTAAGCAGAACTTTTTATTCTTTTAATCTTGACAAAAAAAAATTTGACTCTTTACCATGCATACTGAAAAAAAATGGCTACTCGATTTATGGAGTTATTGCATACCATGATGTAAGGGAACGCCTATCTGATTTTTTTGGAAATTTTTGTAAAAAATATTGGCCCAAAAAAATCAATCCTTTTACTTATGCATGGTCAGGAAAAGAAGTAAATCAAATTGTCTCCAACATTTTAAGAACAGGCATTAAAAAACCATTTTTTTTATATGTTCATTATAGGAAATTACCTAATGTTTCAAATAACGCACTAAGTTTAATATCTCAACTTAAAAAATCAAAGTTATATCAAGATTCAATTTTTATTCTTTCTTCAGACCATGGTTATTTTGACAAGGTGCAAGAGGTCCCGGACTCCAGATTAAGAAAGCTTGTAATTTCCCATGATATGTACTTAGATGAAAGCAGCCTTTATGTCCCCTTATTGATAAAATACCCCGGATCTCCAATAAAGAAGATACATAAACAGATTAGCACTTTAGATACCACTCCCACCATCCTTAATTTTCTTGGGCTAGATATTTCAAAGTTGAGATTTAAAGGAGTTAGTCTATTAAATTTGATAAATAATAAAGAATCAAAGAAATATGATCATCGGCATTTCAGATCAGATAATAGATATGTTTTCCAGCCCTCAAGGCTAACTTCTATAAAAGATTCTCGTTATAAGTATCTTTTTTCTTACGACAGTAAAAAAGAAGAATTTTATGATATCAAAAATGATCCTTTAGAACAAAGAAATTTAATTAACACGAGTTTATTTTCAAAAAAATTGTCTTTGTTTAGAAATGAATTCAAATCGCAAGAAAAAGCTGCCCTCAAATTCCATAAATCATATCTCATTTCAAAATTCAGCATAATTGTTAAAAAGCTAAACATTAAAAGCATCAAAACGGTCTACATTTCAAATACTGGCAGCAATCTTTTTGAAGAAATTCTTAAAGAAATCATTCATAAAGAGTTTCCTCAAGCCACTATAAACAACAAAAAAAAAAAGGTAGATTTAGCTATTATTCATCTAGTAAACAAAACTGGCATTGGCTACGAAAAAACATTCAAAAAACTAAAAGTCATCAAACCAAAAAGGACAATATATATGGATTACAATATGGATCTTTGTAAGAAACCCAATTTATTCAAATATGCTATTGATCATTTGTCTGACAATTCACGCTTTTACACCCGTACTCCAAAATCATTCGCTACTTGGTTAATCAGATTGATAAGTAAAAAAATGAAAGGCGAAGACATTCATAAATCAATAAAATAAAAATGACAAAAAAAAAATTAGTAGTAATTGTATTGGATGGTATGCCAAAAGATATGATGGATATCCTTATCAAAGAAAACAAAATACCTAATTTGCAAAAGTTTATCAATGAAAATGCTCTTTATGAAATAAAAAGCACTATCCCTCCAGGTTCTTTCCCTGCTTGGCCAGTTATGTTAACTGGTAAAAATCCAGCGGAGATTGGATGTTATGATACTTTCGGAAAAACGGGTTATTCATATACTCCTAAATATTATTCTAATTTAAGGAATATCTGGGATGACTTGTCTGATGCCGGAAAAACAGTTGGAATTATAAATGTACCAGGAACATTTCCTGCTAAAAAAGTAAATGGTTTTATGATTACTGGAGGGTATACACCTTCTTTAAATAGCAACTTTATATACCCTCAAAATTTAAAGGAAGAATTAAGGGAAGAACTTAATAATTATGATTTTTATATAAGATACAATAATGAATTTGATTTTATCCAAAAAATGATTCCATTGATCAAAACCAGATTTAAAATAATTGACAAACTTTATTTCAAATACCAACCTGATTTTTTTATATTTGAAGAAGATACAATTGATATGATCCAACATTGTTTCTCAAGATACATACACAAATCACATCCCCATTATAAAGAAAACAATCACAAAGAACTAGTCTATAATTATTTTGAAGTTTTTGATTCACTGATTGGCAAATTTTTATCTAAATTGGATCCCAGCACAAAAATCATGATTATAAGTGACCACGGTTCTCAGCCACAAAAAGGCAAGTTTTTTCTAAATAAATTACTTGAAGAAAAAGGATTCCTCAAATTAAAATCTCTAAAATCAAATCTACCCCTGCACCTTAAAATTATGAAAAAATTAAAAATTGATGACGAAAAAATTCTTTACTTCTTATCAAAAATAAAACTCAAAAAAATAGTTTCAAAAGCATTAGCTGGAACAAAGTTAAATAGAAAAATGATTCGGGCGGGCGGCGGAATAAGTTGGAATGTTGCGGTTGAAAAAGATTTAATTGACTGGAAAAACACAAAAGCATTTTCAATAGCTACTGGTTTCATTTATATTAATAGAGCGAATAAAGAAAAAGAAGGAATCGTTTCTGATGACGAATATGAAGAAGTTAGGGGTCAAATCATTAAAGAATTAAATGACACCAAAGAAATAGAGTTAATAGTTTACAAAAAAGAAGATTTGTATTATGGAAAAGATTTTGAAAATGCACCGGATATCATAGTTCATGAAAAATCATTTCAATATTGGCCCACTGATCTAGTTAAAGTAAATAAATTTGTAATCCCATTAGACAAACATGCTTACCACAATGGAATACACAGTTTATATGGTATATTTACATCAAATTTACCCGATGTTCCTAAAAAAGATCTTGAACTCTCTTATGTTGGAAAAAGAATTCGCAAATTTTTTGACATAGAAAATGATTCAGAAATAAGGAAGATAATTAACGATATCAAATTATAACCCATATCCAAAAAACTTTCATTTTGTCAAATTGACTTTATCACCAATAACAACTCCCAAAAATAGTTTGTATATGGAAGCTAAGAAATAAATCTTTTTTAAAATTTATTAATCTTACTTATTATTTTTTTGATAAAACCCAAATTAATTCCTAGTTTTTTTTCTATCGCCAACATAATCTGAATGTCACTTTTATCAAATGTTTTAAAGAGTAATAAGAACATGAGATATATAAAGATGTATAAAAGCCCCATTAAAATTAGTTTGAGGTGATCATTAAAGTTAAATATTATCGTAAATATCTTTATTATAATTAAACCAAAGACCCCACTAACAAAAAATTTAAGATTTACATTCAAATCAAAATTCAATTTTTCTAATTTTCTTGCTTTATACCAATAGAACAAGCTTAACAAAGAAATTGAAAAAGTACTTGAAATTGCCGCCCCAATTATTCCAAAAACAGGAACCATAACTATATTAAGAATAATGTTCATGATTGCTGCAAATAGACTAATCTTAAAAAGAGATTTAGTTTTTTTATGGAGGATAAGAATGTTATGAACTAATCCTGCATAGAGATTAATCATAAAACCAATAACCAATATCTTAATTGACAATGCTCCAGAAATATATCTCGCGCCATAAAGAAAATTAAGAACATCTTTCGCAAAAAAAAACAAAAACAAAGCTATTGGCAAAGCAAGACCAAACATCCAATTTTGAGATTTCTTAAATAAAAAGCTAATGGCTCCCCTATCTTTATTAGCATATCTCTCAGAAATTATTGGCATAAAAATAATTTTAAAACTATATACAAACATAAGTAAAAAACGACTTAAAGAAAAAGCAACTGCATAAACCCCTAAATTTTTAGGTTCAAGAAATTTTCCGATTACAAGATTATCGGTCCAACTAATAATATAACTAAATGCACTCATAAACAATAAAGGCAAAGAAAAATGAATCCACTCCTTCCAATGGTAAATTTTATTCTCTGTTTTTTGAAAGTTAATTTTACTTTTATAAACCCACATATTGTAAATAAAAGACAAAAATTTTGGAATAATAAAAAACAAAACCAAATAATATATATTTAATTTTAAGAGAACAATTAATAAAGCTCCCACAAGAAGTAATCCTGTTTCAATTAAATGTTTACTGATATTTTGATGCAAAACTTTATTTTTTGCAAGGAAAATTTGGGCAAAAATACTATTTAATATGTGAAAAGGAAGAATAACTACAAATATCCTTAGCATTAGAACAAATTCATTAGGAAAATCAAAAAAGGTTTTGATTAAAGGAGCTGATAAAAGAATAAAAATAGTAAGAATCAATGAGGATAATAAAGGAATTTTAAAAATAAAATTTAGATAACCTTTGAGTAAGCTTTTCTCTCCCTTAGTTTCGTATATAGGAATATAACGAGCAATCCCATAATCTATGCCAACCAAAGCCAATGTACTTAAAATACCCAAAATGGCTTCAGCTAAATTAAATAGACCAAATTCATTTGGACCAAAATACCTAGCTATAGTTAATTTAAATAAAAACATAAAAAGATAAGCAGAAAGTGAAAAAACAAAAACAATTCCCGCTCCATGAGCAAGTCTTTTTAATGATCTCAAATTATTATCCATTATACCATTTTTTATTTGTCTCTTAATAAATCTTCTGAAATAAAAGAAAATAATAAGATATTAAAAAGAATCAAGCGAATAAGCAATTAAAAGATATAGATCAATTGCATTCAAAAATATAAACAAACGTCTTACCTTTAGATTTAAATTCTCCATTTAAATCACAATTATCTCCAAGATCCCATAATGGACTATCTTTAGGAGCGGGAGGATGAGCTAGAAGAAAAACAGTACCCCCTTTTTGCTCAGTTAATTTCTTAATTTTTCCCATATACTCTCCATAAACCCCCATATAATAATATCTCTCATTTTTTCCCTCTAAATCCTGAAGATAATATCTATCTAAATAAAACAACATTGCTACATTATTAGTATAAAAAGGTTCAATGAATTCTCTTTTATTTTTTTCGTAATAATTTACAAAATCATTAATCGCCTCTCCAGGATCTGGATGATTTACATGAAACAAATATTCTTGTACAACAACGACATTAAATGCAAAAGAGAAACCAATAAATATCACTAAAAAGTACTTTCTAATATTTTTATTTTTAAAAATAAAAAACAAAATAATTAAGATAAAAGAGATGATATAAGCAATCATAATTGCTTTAAAAGAAAAAAAGAACATTGGTCCTGAACTACCTGTATAAGTAAACAAGAAGTTCCAATCAAAATTAGTCAACCTTGACAAATAAACGTCCATCAGACGGGGAACATACTCAAGTATCCCTTTATTCAACCGGTTAAACATCATATAACTTAGTATAAAAACTAAACCTCCCATCAACCAATATTTAGTTTTCCATTTTATTTTACTTAAAAAATGGCCTCCAATTAAAGCCATTGGAATAATTAAGTTAACAAAGTATGTACTAAAATCCCCTAATATAGGAATCATTATTAAATAAAATAATAAGACTGTAAAAAACCAAATTAAAGGAAGTTTATTACTTTTTTCTTTATATCCTTCTATAGCACCAATAGAAAACAAACCAACTAAAAAAGGAGTAGCCCAAAACAAAAACATACTAAAGCCCATCAAAGAAAAACCCACAACCATTCTTTTGGCAACATTACCTATAACACGCTCAGTAAGATGTAAAGAAGCAAAATGGTTCAATAAAGGAAAAATACTAAATATCGCTCCCCCAATCAGTAAAATAGGCAACATGATTTTGGCTTTATCGACGATCAGTTTCCAATCTCTCTTCTTAATTATATCCAAAAGCTCATAAATCCCCACTATTAACAGCATTAAAATCGCACTTTCCCTTAATAGAAGAGCAAGACCAAAAACTATTCCTGAAATTATCAAAAATAATTTCTTTTTTGTAGACTTATAATGAAGGTACACCATAAAAAAAACTAAATAAAAAAAAGCTAATACTATATAGCTGCCAACCTGAAGAGACGCTAAAATGTGATAAAATGAAAAACCCATGATTGCTGTTGAAATTAAGGCAGCTTTATCATTTTTGTATAATTTCTTTGATAAAAGAAATGTTAAAATTAAAGTTGACATTCCAAAAAAAACCATTAATCCTCTAAACTTCCAAATCTCTTCACCAAAAGCAAAAGAAAACAACAAATTCGTCCAAGAAATCAATGGGGGTTTAGTTGAATTTGAATTTAACCAAAAATCCTGGGGATTATATATGCTTAGGAGGTGATCAACTTCATCATCATAAAGTGGACTATCCAAACCTACCATCCTTATTGCTAAAAAAATAAAAAGCAATAAAACAAATATAATCACTATTTTTTTTTTATTCATGTTTTCTTTCTCTATAATTATTATAAATCCTATCCAATCTTATATCTTGTGAATAATCTGGAGATTAATTCCTACTCTAACAGCAGGGGAAGCATTTATAAATATTATCAAACTCAAAGACAATTGTTCAATTTCATATATAAAATTTAAAGACAAGATGATATTTATTTAAAAAAAACATCTTTACATTCATATTTTCATCCAATTTACTTTTCAAAAACTACCATTATTTCAACACTATTTTTTGAATTGAAGAAAAGTTTATAATCTAATTTAATGATAATATCTCTTATTTTAATTAGGATTTTAGGTAGTTTATAAAAAACAGATTTTTTTATTTTATCAGGATCTAAGCTAACTTTATCTTGATTTTTAGGATCATTTTTAACAAATTTCGATAAAAAACTGCTATTATAACTATTTTCAAAAAAACTAACTAAAGAAAATGGAAAACGTTTTCTCTTAACAACTTTTAAACCAATTCGTTTTTCCAATAAGCTAAATGTGTAAAGCCGCTCATGACCCCAACCCCAAATACCCATTTTTAATTTTCGTCCCAACCGATTAAGAACGTAATTAATTGGATCATAAAAAAAAGGGAAATTTTTAGAGGGTACAGTGACAATAAGTTTTCCACCTTTTCTTAAAACTCTAATCAATTCACTAATCGCTTTTTGGTCACTTTTCAAATGTTCTAAAACCTCTGTGCAAAGTATATTATCAAAAAAGTTATCTGGAAATGGCAATTTCTCTATAGTGCCATGGTGGTAGGTTACATTTTCATCCGGATTAAGAATTTTGGCTATTTCTATATCTCCTTTATTGATATCTATTGAATGTAATTGTTCAGTTTTTTTCTTTAAATAAATATCAAAAAATCCATCTCCACATCCCGCATTTAGCAATTTGTTACACTTATTAACTTCATTAGTTACAAGATTTAATCTAACGTAATAAGTTGGCGCTAATTCTTTTAATGACATGTTTTATTCATTTTTTTAAATCTTATATTTATTCTTTATGGTATAACAAATCAGCTCCACGTTAAAAAACCGTCAAAAATATTAGAACTTATATACCGGAAAGATATAAACTGATTTTTTTTTTGTATTTTTTTGAAAATTAAAGTTTTAAAACTGTTTTAGCTCCAGCTAAAAGTCTTTTAACATCCCCTAGCGAACGTATCGAAGCTAATTGTTTCAACAAAAACTTGGGCCTAAAATAAAATGAACTATAAGCTTTTTTATGTAACTCCACTAGTTCTTCAGAGTTCATTCCTTCTGGCACATAAAGGGGAGAATCTAAAAAATTAAACTCTGGAAACATGCGGTACTTCCAATATTCTTTAGTGAAATTATCTTGCTGACATGCTCTTTCATAATCTAGCGTCTTAGGCAAAGGCACCATCATCGTAAAAGTGGCAATCTCTGGATCAAGTTCCTTAGCAAACTTAATTGTATCTAAAATAGTATCTTTAGTATCTCCCCACAAACCAACCATAAAGTAACCACGAATTGGGATGCCTGCTTTTTTAGTTGCTTTTATTGCTTTTCTAACCAAATCTTTGGTGATATTTTTCTTCATCTTCTTTAAAATATCATCATTGCCAGATTCAATACCGTACGCAATAAAGTTACAGCCGTGTTTCTTCATAATTTTTAACAATTCTACATCCACACGATCAACTCGACTAGAACAAGACCAGGTAATGTTCAATCTTTCTTTTTTAAGAGCTTGACAAAACTCAATCACTCGTTCTTTTTGCAAAGTAAAAGTTTCATCCCAAATAGAAAGTTCTTCAATATTATATTCTTTAACCAAATGCTTAATTTCGGCCATCACCTGGTTCAAGCCAAAATTTCTCACCTTGTGCCCAGTAACATCTTTACTACAATAACTACATTGATAAGGGCAACCACGACTAGTTAAAATTGCCATATCTTTCTTTGCCCTACTTTTCCTTGCTTCACTACTCTTGTAAAGCTTCCAATTAAAAAGGTGTCTAGCTGGAAAAGGCAAAATATCGATATCTGGGATTTTAGGTCTAAAACCATTGAATTTAATATTTCCAGAACCATCACGATAATAAACGCCTAGAATCTCGGTCATGTCTTTACTTTCATTTTCTAAAACTTTACAAAGTTCGAAAGTAGTGATTTCTCCTTCCCCAATCACCACATAATCAATAAATTGTTTTTCCATAGCTTCTAAAGGAAGTGCAGTAACATGACAACCTCCAAAAACAATTGGTTTATCTGGTAATTTTCTCTTCAAAAATTCAGCAAACTCATATGCTCGTAAAACAAAACTGGTGAGGGCATGAATCCCTAAAAGGTCATAATTTTCGGCCAACTTGCTTATTTCTTCCCAACTATCTTTTTCAACAAAACCATCCCAAATTCTAACTTCGTGTCCTTCCCTCTCTAAATAAGCCGCCAAATAACCTAAACCCAAAGGAGGAATTCGACTTGCAGTTTCCTTGGAACTATTTGTAAAAAGTTCTTCCTCTTTCATTGGTGGGTTCATCAAAAGAATTTTCATTTTAATCTCTCCTATTTTATTTTTCTAAGTTTATTTTTAAGAGTTAGTAAATAAGGCACAATGCTTAACTCTGTTCTGAATCTCAAAGCTGACTTTGCTCCTTCCTCCCAAACAACGGGTATCTCCTTAATTTTATACTTTTTTTTCTGGGCGATTAAAAGCATCTCTGTATCCCAAGTCATCTTCCTTCTTAATTGATGATCATAGCCAAGACAAGAAACTAAATCATGTATTATTTCATTCTTAAACGCTTTAAAACCACATTCATGATCATTTATTTTAGAGTTAAAATAAAATTTAACAAAATGTTTATAACAGAAACTAACCATTTTTCTTGACAATAACCGTTGAGAAACAGCTCCGGGTATGTGACGACTTCCAATTGCAATATCATATCCTCTTTCGATTGTCTTAATTAAAATAGGGACATCCTTTAAATCAGTAGCTAAGTCCATATCCATAAACATAACTATTTGGCCTTTTGCTTTTTTGAACGATTCTGCCAGATTCTCTCTTCTACTTGGTCCATTTTCATAACGTAGATGAGTTAGGTTTTGATATTTTTCAGTTAATTGAACTCCTAGTTCAAAAGTTCTATCATTAGAAGAATCATCAACAAAAAAAACTTCAAAATCCCAAGGCAAATCAACAATAAAATCCATGATTTTATTAATATTATTTTTAATAATTTTTTCTTCGTTATACCCGGGAATGAATAAAGAAACTAAAGCCATTTTTAAATTTCCCCCTTAAAATAATCTATTGTCTTACTAAGACCTTCTTCCACAGTAACTAATGGTTCCCAATTTAATTTTTTCTTAGCTAAACTAATATCTGGTCTTCTTCTTGTTGGATCATCTTTAGGTAATTCATTAAAAGTAATTTTACTTGAGCTTCCAATAATTCCAATAACTTTTTTCGCCAACTCCAACATACTAAATTCATGAGGATTGCCTAAGTTAACTGGTCCAATAAATTCATCTTGCTCCATCATTCCGATCATTCCTTCAATCAAATCCGACACATATTGGAAACTTCTGGTTTGATTTCCACTTCCATATATTGTAATTGGTTCGTTTTTTAAAGCTTGAATAATAAAATTAGAAACAACACGACCATCATCAAGAGCCATGTTTGGGCCATATGTGTTGAAAATTCTTACAATTCTAATGTCCACATTATTTTGTCTATGATAATCCACACATAATGCTTCTGCAACACGTTTTCCTTCATCATAACAACTTCGAATTCCAATTGGATTAACATTTCCCCAATGATGTTCTTGTTGAGGATGTTCCAAAGGGTCTCCATATACTTCCGATGTTGATGCTTGGAGTATTCTTGCCTTTGTTCTTTTAGCAAGACCAAGCATATTTAGCATACCAGCAGTATTACATTTTATCGTCTTGATGGGATTATATTGATAATGTACTGGAGACGCAGGACAAGCAAGATTATAAATCTGATCAATTTCAATAAATAAAGGTCTAGTAATATCATGTCGAAGAATCTCAAAATGATGATTGTCTTTTAAATGTTGAATATTTTTAATTGAACCTGTAAAGAAATTATCTACACAGATTACATGATTTCCTCTTTTTAACAATTCTTCACATAAATGACTGCCAATAAAACCGGCTCCACCTGTCACAAGAATATTTTTTCTACTTTTTTGCATAAGAAACAAATCACCTTCCCCTTTTTAAATTTTATTAATCATTAATTGCTATTTTTTCTTTCTTAAATAAGAAAATTACTGGCATCTTTTGTAACCCTTGCTGGGTTTGTATATCTCGTTCTACAACATGAACTAACTCAAAACCTAAACCCATGAAATAATTTACACTTTCTTGATTTATTGGAAAGTACCAACTTGGTTGAGTGTATTCCCAGATGTCGATTTCTAAATAAACGTCACTTTTTTTCAATAATTCGGTTAAATCTTCCTCAAAATATTTTTTCCCTTTTTCCGGATCTTCTGGATCATACCTGCAATCTCTCTTTGAACAATTATTATCTCTACCTTGGTACCTTAGGGCTCTTAGATACCATAAACTCCCAGTCTTATTAGCTATTGGGTAATCTGGTGGTCCACCATACTCCCGTTCAATAAAAGGCCTTTCCATTCTTGGAGAACCAACAAATATTGGAATGCCGTCAGGAACATTTTCTTTTAACCATCGTCCTGCTTCGACATGGCCAGCATAGCTAGTAGATTTAGAATCAATCAAAGGATTACCAATATTATAAAAATTCCAGCAAACAAAGACTACAAAAAGCAGCACTAAACCTTGCTTCAAATAATTACTCCATTTCTTCTTACCAATAAACAAAACTAAGTAATTACTGACTTCTATTAAACCAAAAGTTGCAAATAAAATCCCCATAGGGAGCAAAGGCAAGAGATACCTATCTTCTGGCATTCTAATATCAATTTCAAAAAAAATCCAATAAAGAAAAAAGAATATCAAACTAAGGTAATATTCTTTTTTTCTATAAATTAAAATCAGAATTATCCCTAAAATTATTGGAACAAGCAGATGCCAAGAAAAAATCCACACAAAATGTTTGGTTGCATTTAACCCAGGATCATGTATCCCTGCCAAGCTGGTCCATTCTCTTAAATACTTGCTTATAAAATTGCCTCCAAAAATTAAACTTCCTAAAACAATAGAAAAAACAGGAATAAACCAAGAGACCAATATCGCCTTAGTTTTTATTATTTCTTTTCTTTTAAAGATAGCCAAATAAATCAAAAAAGCTGTGAAGAAAAGTATACTTTGTCTCTTTGTTAACATTAATCCCAAAAATACAAAAGCTGAACAAAATCCCCAAAACAAAGTCTTTTTCTTTTCTAATTTAACTAAACAATACAACGTTATAACAACCATTGTAATTAAAGGTCCATCTGCTAGTAATCTCACTCCATAAAACCAAAATAAATGATGAAAACCAAGCAAAGCTGCTGCAATTAAACCGACAAATTTATCTTTTAACTCGGAACCAAGCAAATACATAAAAACAATACCTGCTGTTCCAAATAAAATTGCAGTGATTTTTCCAGCAACTAATAAGTTCTTAGTAAAAGTATATAATAACACTGTTAATGTTTGAATGGTAGCATAATCTCCCATCAAATACTCACTACTGAAAATATATCCTGGATTCTTGATAGCCTTAAGGGCGAACCACAAATGAACTGCTGCATCATTCCAAATGCTTTCCTGCCCAATATATTTAAAACGGATCAACAAAGCTAAACATAACACTACTAAAAAAACAATATTCCACTTATTTTTCAAGAAAGAAATTATTTTTTCTTTAACAGTTGATTTTCTCTTTTTATCTAAAAAAACTTCTTTTTGAAGTTCTTCTGGTTCTTTTTTTACTGGTTTTATTTCTAGCTCTTTTCCAAAATTCTCTTTTTTAATTTCATTTTTTACCTCTTCCAACTAAACCACCAAGTAATGGTTTATTACCCCATAACCTTTATAAAGTTTATCAAACTTGAGAAAATGCATTAGAAATGGATATTAAAATAAAATTCGTCTTAGTTGCTAAGATATTAGAATTATGTGGTTGCAATAAAGAAAACGCAGTCTATTCTTTTATAACTGAGTTTGAAACACCTACACACTTTTCTAAAACCTATACCAACTCAATCAATTCTATTCCAAATTTCATAGAAAGCGCATCAGAAATATTCTGTCAAAAAAAAACTAACATTGCCAAAACATCATATGAATTGCAAAAAACAAAAGAAAACCAGCAAAATTTTATTCAATTAATAAATGAAAATAAAGACTTAATCAATTTAACGGATATTACTTTAAATGATAATAAAACAAAGATAGCCCTTGGAATAATAAGCAACATTTATCTTGAAAGTTTTGTTCGCCCAGTTCAGTTTTTCCTTCCCCACTCATCTGCCTGTTCCGGACAATGGAGTTTTTGGGAAAATGACAATTACTTTAAATTTCTGGAAAAAATAAATGGAAAAAAGTTTTTTATTGAATTTAATGAAGAAATCATGAAAAGCGAAATATGGGGAATCAAATTTAAACCAGAAGATTTCCCGGAAATTATAAAGAGAAGATTAATCAAAGAAAAAGCTTGTGAAAAAAAATTAGATTCAAATGCGATGATAAAAGCGATGATAATCCGGTTGGGAGAAATAGCTAAGCCCAACATAAATTATGAGGTTATTGATTATTCAATAAGAAATCTCTTTACTTATCTCAACACCAATAAATATCTTAGAGTAGATAGAGAAATTAAATTTTTAAGAATGTTTGAAAAAGAAGTTATTAAGAGGTTATAAGAAAATGATAATCAAAATAAAAGAAGAAATTGTAGAAAAATTAAAAAAGATTTGGGTTATTTAAATTAAAAATGGATAAATTGGAAAAAACTAAAAAAAAAGCAGGAAGTGTTATTTTTAGACATTGGCTTATTAAAAAATATCCAAAAATAGCTCTTTGGGTTTGGAACAAACGTAGAGGTGAATGTAAGAATTGTGGTAGTTGTTGTAATTTAAATGGAAAAGTTTGTCCATATCGTAAAGATTCAAAATGTTCAGTTTATAAAATTAGACCCTTATCTTGTGAAATAGCACCATTTCCTTTTGATTTATGGTTTGATAAAAGGTATAATAATTGTGGAATATATTATTTTAAGAAACCAAAAGAAAAAAACTCAAAGGTGAATAAAAATGGAAATTAAAATAAAAGAAGAAATTGTAAAAGAATTAAAAGAAAGAATTGAAAGCACCAATGAATTTGAAAATATGGAAGAATATGTAAACCACATTCTAGAACAGGTAGTTGAAAGATTGAAGAATGAAAACAAAGAAGATAAAGAAGAGCAAGTTTACTCTAAAGAAGATGAGGAAAAAATTAAGGAAAAATTAAAAAACATGGGTTATTTAGATTAAAAATAAAAGTTAAAACATTAGGAAAACAAATATGAAAAATGTTATAATGATTCTACTTGATGGCACAAGGCAGGATAGAATTGAATTATCTAAAGAGTTATCATTAATTGCAAAGGAAGGGATTTATTTTTCTAATATGATTACTGCAGCGCCTTATACTGTTGCATCTATGCATGCAATTCTGTCAGGAATTTATCCAACTAAAAATGGTGTCAATGCATATTACAATATGTTAAAATTCAAAAAAGAGTCATGTAAAACATTGCCCGAATACCTCAAAAGTTATGGATACTACACCTTTGCAGACATTGGAAATGATTCCTACATTCCTCACCAAGGATTTGATAAAGTTTCAGTATATGATGTGTATAAAGATGATTTAATTAAAAGACACACTGATGTGATCAAAGGCATTTCCAAAAGTAAGCCTTTCTTCATTTTCTGCCACTATGATAAAATAGTTGCTAACTTAATAGTCAATGTTGCAAAAAAACATACTGATTTTTCAGAAGAATATTTTAATAACAAAGAAAAAAATATCAAAAGATACAATAATTATCTAAAAGAGGCAGGAATTTATGCAAAAGAGATACTAAATTCTCTTAAAGCAGAGGGGCTCTCAAAAGATACTATTGTAATCTTCTTTTCTGATCACGGTATAAGTAATGGAGAAAAAGTAGGCGAAAAGATGTATGGTAGTTTTTTATACGACTACACGCTTAAGGTATTTTCAATAATATATTGTCCAGAAAAAAATAGCAAAACAATAACTCATCAAACTAGAACAATAGATCTTATGCCCACTATCCTAGACTTACTAAATATCCCTTTAGATAAAGATCATGAAAAAGTTCAAGGAAAAAGTCTAATCCCGTTCATAGAAGAAAAAGAAAATGAAGACAGAATTGCCTTTTGTGAAACAGGTGGTTTAAACGGACCTTGGCCTTCACCAAAAAAACACAACGTAAAAGCCATTCGATATAAAAACTGGAAATTAATCTATAATATGACCCCAGATACTAAAGAAGTATATGATTTAAAAGAAGATCCTCTCGAAACAAACAATTTAGCCGGTAAGGGACTTACTAAAGAAAAAGAATTGTGGCACTTATTAAAAAAAGAAAGTAAAACAGAATGGATCCCCGAACATATCTAATTTCTAAGAACGCAACAATTCCGTCTCATCTCTAATAGCATAAAGCTGTGATTATCTCGCCTTGATTACCCTTAGTCTATGGTTTCTATGTCTCTCTTTTTAATATCCCTCAATCTTTCTTCAAAAATCACTCTCTGTTAATTTAGGTTTGTTAAATCTGCATAGATAATCATTTTTTGACTAAGTATTCCAAGAAATAAAAGTTCTGAATTGATTTAATTTTTTCATATTGATTTAAATATTTAAGATTTTAATCACAATCATGCTTTTTTTTAAGTTTATCTATTTAATAACTTTTAACTAAAAGTTTATAAAGTTAATGAAAATTAGAAGTCAGATAGAAAAAGTTAAATAATTGATACGAAAAGATCATGTAGGTTCATCGCTTGTATCGCAGCAACTTACAATGTTTGATTTTTTTATAGAACCAAAAATTAATAAAATCAAGAAAGAATAATTAAAAAATATTTTGATAAAATATGGGATTGTTTTTACCTATTAAAAAGAGAATTGAGAGGAGTTCTTTAAAAGAAGTTTTGTTAAAAATGCTTCAGATTAGTGTGGTCTACAAAATATACTCAAAAATTTATTTTAATAAAGCAAAAAAAGTTGTTTCTCAAAATCTTAAGCCAAAAGCCATTTTTGTTGAAACTTTTAATGTTTGTAATGCTAGATGTACTATGTGTCCATATATAAAAATGACTAGAAAAAAAGAAGTTATGGATATGGATTTTTTTTGTAAGATAATCGATGATGCTAAAAAAGAAGGGATTAAGAGAATAGGATTACACTTTTATAATGAACCTTTAATGGATCCTCATTTCTTAAAAAGAGTAGAGTATGTTAAAAAGAAAGACTTAGAAGTTTTGTTCTTTTCCAATGGTTCTTTAATGAACAAAGAAGTGGCCGATAATATACTATCCTCTAAAGTTGATGAAATTTACTTTAGTGTTGATGGTGCGACTAAAGAAACTTACGAGAAAATAAGGGGGGGATTGCATTATGAAACAACTAGATCAAATATAAGGTACTTAAAAAAAGAGCGAGATAGGAGAAATTTAAGAGAACCAAAAATGTATATTAATTTTGTAATTCAGAGGTCAAATCTTTCGGAAAAAATTTCTCTTCTAGAATCGTGGAACTCTTTTGTTGATAAAATAAATTGGGGATACGTTGATAATAGAAATAATAGTGGATGGAAACAAAATAAATCAAAACCATTTCCTTGTAGAAGATTATGGGATGGATTTCAGGTAATGAGCAATGGGAAAGTTGCTCTTTGTTGTGTTGATTATGATGGTCAGGCGATATTAGGAGATTTAAAAAAGCAAACCATGTCGGAGATTTGGCAGGGAAAAACTTTTACTAAAATCAAAGAATTACATCTGAAAGGCGAAGGAGATAAAATTAGTCTGTGTAAAAATTGTTCTCAATTATATGAAGAAAGTGCTTTTTCTTGGTGGTTTAAAAGAGATATAACTTTGTGAAATTTTTTATTTACTTGGTTTTAAGGCCTCGTAGTATCCAAATTTAACTGCAATCCAATTCTTTAAAAAGTTTTTTTTGTTGTTGCTAGACAAAAAATCACCAATAGTTTGTTTTAATTTGGTACTAGAATAAACGCGTCCAAAATCAAGATAATGGTTTAAAGCCTTCTCAGTCAAATTTTTGTTGGTAAAATAATAGTGTTGTTGGTCAAATTTATTCCAATTAACTTTTTCTGTATTAATTATGCCTCTCTCAACAATTTCTTCCCATAGTGATGAATGGGGATAAGGAGTTAACATGAAAAAAGAAGCTCTGAATAATTTTAATTTTTTAGCTAATTTTATTGTTTTAGTGATTGTTTCTGGCGTATCGTTTGGAAAACCAATTATGAAGTTTCCCCTCACATTTATTCCTGACTCTTTAGCTATTTTGACAGCTTTTTCAATTTGAGCCACCGTTATTTGTTTCTTAATGTCTTGTAATATTCCATCATCTCCACTCTCGATTCCAAAAGCAATTAATTCACATCCTGCCTCTTTTAATTTTTTATACATTTCTAAATCAGCAGAATTAACCCTACCCTGGACTATGAATTTAATTTTAAGATTGTTTTGTTCAATAACATTACAGAACTGAATTACTCTTTTGGGATTGATTGTGAAATTATCATCAACAAATTGAAACTCGTTTATACCATATTTGTCATTCAGAAGTTTTATTTCTTGGACAATATTATCTATCGATCGAAATCTTATTCTTTTAAATGCGGGATTATTTTTACTATTATAACAGTAAGTGCAAGAAAAAGGGCATCCCCTTGAACTAAGAATGTTTGAAAATTTTTTACCGGTGGAAAATGAGCGGTAGCGATTAGAATAAAGTAGATCTCTGGCAGGGAAAGGTATGCTATCTAAGTCGTCAGTTGGTTTCTGTGGAGGATTCACTATGATTCTACCTGCCTCTTTATAGGTGATTCCTGGTATCCCAGAGTAAGACTTGTTTTTCTGAATTGCATCAATAAGCTCAGGGAGGATTTCTTCTCCTTCTCCACAGACCACAAAATCAGCTTGTGATTCTTCCATTGTTTTCTGGGGCATAGAAGAAGGATGTTTTCCACCAAGAATAATGGTGGGATTTAATTCTTTTCTTAAATCTTTTATGATCTTATTTGTAGTAGAGAAAGTAGGAGTTGTACAAGAAATCCCAACAATATCACAACAGAATTTTTTACATAATTTAATAAGCTTGTTTTTGTTGTATCCTTCAACATTGAAATCTTTAATTATTACTTTGTGGTTATTGTTTATTAAAACAGAGGCAAGATAAGCTACATTAAGGGGCTCTTGACCAAACATTAAAGGATTTCTAAATCTTTGAAGTTTCGTAGGCGTATTGATCAAGATGACGTTCATCTGCTCTTCTTATTTGACATCCTTTAAATATTTTTCGATTTAGTGTTTCCATCAGTTACTTGCAGAAATATTGCTATTTAATAACATTTATAAACCTTATCTAACAAGATATTAAGGACAAATAGAAAATTTCATTTAGGGAATTAACTGGGAAATAAAATGGCCGTAAACAAAAGCATCTTAGAAATCAAAAAAGAAAGAGAAAAGCTTTATAGGTTTAAAAATGCAAAACTGATTAAAAAAAGGTTACCTTTAATCAAAAAATTAATAAAAAATAAGAGTGTACTAGACATTGGTTCTGTCCAACATACCTCATCATTTGAAACGGATTAAAACTTCTTATTTAAATTCTTAATGAAACATGCTAAATCAGTTACTGGAATCGATAAAGAGATAGAAGAAATTAAAAAATTAAGAAAAAAAGGTTACGATAATATAATAGCAGGAGACGCAGAAAAAATAAAACTTAAACAAAAATTTGATGTGATTGTGGCCGGCAATGTCCTTGAACATCTTTCAAATCCCGGTCTTTTTCTAGCCAATATGAAAAATCATTTAAAAGAAGATGGGAAAATTATCATTACTACCGATAATGAAGGTGGATTTATTTCTTTTTTTCATACTCTTTGTTTAGGGTATATCTCAGAAAATCCAGACCATACTATGATTTTCAATTACTCTCATTTAAGAGAACTGATTACTAGAGAGGGTTTAAAAATAGATAAATATTATTATTATATGCCGAGTGATACTCCAAAACACCGTTCAACATCATTTATCTTAAGAACATACTCTAAAATTAAACGTACACTGTTAGCATTCTTTTTAATGCTAAGAAAAAATTTTGCTCCTAGTTGTATCTTAATCTTGACAAAAAAAATCTAATTCAAATATTTAATTTAGTTTCAAAAATAATTTTCTAATTTAACCATTTCTTTTTCCACTCTTCTAACATCAAATAACTCCAAATTAAATGACTATAATCTCTTCTACCATTTAAATGTTGGTTCAATATTTTTTTAATAAAATCTTTATTCCCTGTTTTTGACTTTAATAATTTTTCGGTGATATAATCTTTAAGTTCCTTGCGAAAATAATACTTTAAAGGCACACCAAAACCACGCTTTTTCTTATAAATGGTCCTATTTGGCAAAATCCCTTTCAGTGATTTTTTCAAAATATATTTCTTCTGCTGATTTTTAATCTTTAAATTGAATGGGATTGTTCCTGCAAAATCTACAAATTGATGATCTAAGAAAGGAACCCTAACTTCTAAAGAATGAGCCATTGATGCACGATCAACTTTAGTTAATATTTGTTCAGGAAGATACAATTTCAAATCACTGTACATTAAATTGTTAAACTTATTTTTCCAACAAAAAAATTGTTGGTACGTGTTTAAAACATTTTTATTGATTCCAAGGTGAACCAAATCTTTATCGTTAAGTAAAGCTCTTAATTTTCCGTACAATAAATGATCTGGAATTTCCTTTTTTGAAATTAGGTTGGAGATTCTGTTTGTTAAGTGACTTTTAGTTTGTTTCTGTAAAATATTCTTAATTACTGCTCTAGCAGATTGAGGGAAATGTTTTTGTTTAGACAAGATATTAAATTGTGTATACCAATCATAACCTCCAAATAATTCATCACCACCATCACCGCCAAGACAAACAGTAACATGTTTCTTAGCAATTTGTGACACAAAATAAGTGGGTAACATCGAATAGTCTGCTAATGGATCATCATAATGATAAGCCAATTTTGGAATTAACTTTAAAACATCTTCTGCTGAAAAAAAATTTTCATAATGATCGGTATTAAGCTTTTCAGCAATTAGTTTAGCATCATCAGTTTCATTAAATTCTTTATGATCAAACCCAATTGAAAAAGTTTTCAAATCATCTTTAGATTTTTTCATTGAAGCTACAATTGCACTACTATCTATCCCGCCAGACAAAAACGCACCTACTGGAACATCAGCTATTAACCTTTTCTTTACAGAATCATCAAGATGTTTCCGAATTGAAGAACACAATCTCTTTTTATTAGTAATATTATTTCTGGAACTATTTTTAAAAGTCACATCCCAATAAGGTTGGATGTTAAGTAAACCATTTTTTAATGTTAAAATATGACCTGGTTTAAGTTTATAAATATTTTTCAAAATAGAATTTCCTGTTGGAGTGAAACCAAAAGCTAAATAATGATTTAAAGAATGAGGATTAATTTCTCTTGAAAAATCATCTTCTAATATTGATTTGAGCTCTGAAGCAAAAATAAATTTGCTTCCGTTCCAATAATAAAATAAAGGTTTGATTCCTAACCTATCCCTAGCTAAAAACAACTTATTTTTGTTTTCGTCCCAAATAGCAAAAGCAAATTGGCCATTAAGCTTTTCAACAATTTTTTCTCCAAACTGTTCATAGCCGTGAATAATCACTTCTGTATCAGTATAAGAATTAAAATTATGGCCCTTATTTTCTAATTCTGCACGTAACTCTAAAAAATTAAAAATTTCACCGTTAAAAGTTATCCAAATGGTTCCATCTTCATTAGACATTGGTTGTTTGCCAGCAGTAGAAATGTCAATGATGCTTAATCTTCTGTGGCCAAAAGAAACATTATCATTAACGTAATATCCACTACCATCAGGACCGCGATGACTAAGTAACGCAGACATCTTTTTAACTAACTCTTTATCTTCCCAGTTAAAACCACAAATTCCACACATTTTAAAGAGAAGTAACAATTCCTATTAAAGTATTTATGAACTTTAATTCTTTATTTGACCATTTTAAGCAAATTAAACGACTTTAATCATCCCAAGAAACTTTTTTCTTATCATAAATATGCTTCGGTCGAAGTTTAACAACTTTTTCACCACTTTTTATTCCCCTAACTGTAATTGCCCAGTCAGGAGCAACAAATTTTCTTACCCACCGAATGTTTCTGATCCATTCACGTTTTTCCCAACGTAAATCTTCCGTAAGATTAATTCCAAACTGTTTACACCAAGAATACACTTCCGGATAAGTGTGATGGTGAGCAATTGGTGCACTGTACCAATCGTACATAATGGAAACGTTCGGTTCCCATCTAAACAAAAGATTGACTGGTTTTTCAATGGCTAAACCACAAAACAGACAACTTTTGGCTAAAAAGTTTGACAATTTCATTAATTTAGGAATAGACATTCTGGTTGTAATTAAACGTATCCACCAATCATTAAATTCCCAGATGAAATTACCTTTATGGTAACAAGTTACTGCTAAAGTTCCATTAATTTTTAATGGAGATAAAAGTGAATAAAAAGCTCTTTTTGAATTTCCGGTATGGTGAATTACTCCAATAGTAAAAGCAATATCAAAAACTTCATTTTTGAATGGAAGGTTAAAAATGTCTGACTGAATAATGTGGGCTTTTGGAAATTGAGCCGTGTTATGATAAGCTGATTCTACACCGGGGCCTAAATCAAAGCCTACTACTTCTGCCCCGCAACATAAAGCTTGATAGGTATAACGACCATTACCACAACCAGCATCAAGAACAAGTTTATTATTTAATTCTTTAGTTCTTAATAATGTTTTTTCATGAAAAATATTTTTTTCAAACTTTTCATGATAGATACGATCATCAAAACCGTGTCGATCAAAATGAACCCATTCATACCCAAAAAATTTAATATTATCTTGTTTAAGTTTTTTAAAAAAATCCTTATCTTCCTCAAACTGATAATCTTTAACAATTTTTTTAATTTGTTGATGGTAAAATAGTTCGAATTTAGAATTATAATAAAACTTTTTAGGCAAAATTCGAGGAATAAAGTTAACAATGGAATAGTAATTATTACATTGAGGACAAACTAAAAGACCATCTTTAATTTCTTTATTTTCTTCTTTAAAAACGTGCAACTTAAAATCTTGCCAACATTTTTTACATTCAATTAATTTAAGTAATCTTTTTTTCATCTTTTTATTTCTAATTTTTAAGTGAGGATTGTCGTTTTATAAAGATTTATAGTCCCCATCATTTATTAAGGATAATATCCTTTTTTCAGCTTTATCTGCTAATTTTTGATAGTTCCTTTCCTTACGAATATAATTTTGCGCTTTCTGGCCCATCTTTAACCGTAACCGGTCATTTCTTACTAACTCTTTAATGACTTTACAAAAATCTTCAACCTGATAATCAACACAAAAACCTCCACCGGATTCAGTAACAATTAGTTTTTGTTCAGGATTATAATTATTAGCAACAACAGGTAAACCCAAGTTCATATATTCCATTAATTTTATTGGAGAATTCATTTTTAGTATTGGTACAGGAGGAAACTGTGAAAGACCTATATCGGCAGCAGCAAGATAGTTAGGCACTTGCCAACGGGGAACTTTTCCAATAAAAAAAATATTTTCTTGTAAATTATTTTTCTTAACATAATCCTTATAATCTAACAAATCATGCTTAGTTTTACCTTCTCCAACCACTAATAATTTAATTTTAGGAAAATCTGGTTTAAGTTGTTTTATAATTTTAAATAAAAACACAGGGTCCCTAGTTTTAATCAAAGTTCCTAAATAAACTAATGTGTTTCCATCTTTGAGATTATACTCTTGTTTTATTTTTTCAACTTCATGCTTGTTAACTTTAATTTTGGGATTAGCACCTAATGGCAAAGACAACATTTTATTCTGTTTTAATCCCTTACGAATCAAATAAGTTTTCATCATTTCACTGATTGGAAAAACTAAATTAGCTTTTTTTAATGAGAAATTAGTTAATTTTTGGCTAATTTTTCCTAAAATAAAATTTTTCATCCTAGTCCCATAAAGACCGTTTTTAGCAAAGTAAATTGTTTCTTCGGATTTTAAATGCGATAACTGAAAAACGAAAGGAATTTTACTTTTTTTAGAAAAAAATCTTGCAAAAATCCCCATAAACGGATCATTACGTACATAAATCAAATCAAACTTTTCCTTTTTTAATGTCAACATTTTTTTTAATTCCATTAAATCTTTAATTAAAAAAAAATAATCTAACAAAATATTATTATTAGTAGGTAAAATGTAAACTTTATTTTCATTCCAATATCCAATTTTTATTTTTTTCTGGAAAGTATCTTTAGCTTTCATTACCCAAACGATTTGGTGCCCCTTCTCTTTAAATATTTTTGAATATACTTCTTCAAGAAATACATGTTCAGTTGGGTACTTTTGATCAATTAGCATTAAAATTTTCATTTTATATTTTATTGGTTATGGAAACCATTATCTTTATTTAATTATTCCAGAGCTATTTTTAACAAGTTATTTAAATAGAGTTATGAAAATAAGTTCTTGTTTAACTATTCATCAAAATATTCGCAAATTATAAGAATTGTAAACACAAAAATTACAAAGAGTAAATAGGTTTTCGATGAAAAATTTAAAAATAGGGATTTTATTAATGATTATTTGTACTTTATTTACTGGTGTAGGTGAATTTTTATTCAAGAGGAGTTCAGAAACATTTCAATGGGACATTTTAATTTTGTTGACTAATTATCAACTAATCTTGGGGTTTAGTGTTTGTACATTGGGAGCTATTTTATTAATTATAGCTTTAAAATTTGGAAATCTCTCAACTCTTTACCCCATAATTGCTTTAAATTTTATTTGGGTAACATTAATTTCTTTTTTCTTTTTTGCTGAAGAAATTAACCACTTTAAAATCTGGGCAATTGTATTTGTAATTTTCGGAATCGTACTAATTGCAAGGAGTGATGAAAATGACCAGTGATTTGATTTATGGATTTGGTTTTGCAATACTTGCAACAATAATTAGTGCGTTTGGTGCTTTATTTTTCAAGTACACTTCACGCTTAGCTAATAAAAATATACTCAATCTATTAAAAAATCATTTTTTGTATTTAGGATTCTTTTTTTACGGCATTTCTGCTTTAATATATGTTTTCGCATTAAAATTTGGAGATCTCTCTACTATTTATCCTATTGCTGGATTAAATTATGTTTGGGTGTCTTTACTTTCAATTAAATTTCTAAAAGAAAAAATGAATGACTTAAAATGGCTTGGAATTATTATGATTTTAATAGGTATTTTATTTGTGGGTTATGGGGCTTAAATCAAAAATAAACTTGTTCAAAAAATCATACATATCAAGTCTTACAGATACACAATATTTATAACCTAACTTTAACACAATCTGTAATAAGGTATATAATAAAATGTATCAAATGTCAAAAACAAAACAGTTAAGAGAATTATTTGCTAAAGAAGGATTCTTCCGTATAGTTGGTGCACATAATGGTTTAACAGCTAAACTCATAGAAAAAGCTGGTTTTGAAGGTATTTGGGCTTCTTCATTAGAAACTTCTGCTTCTCATGCAGTTCCAGATGCTAATATTCTTACAATGACTGACTATTTAAACGCAGCAATTTCGATGAATGATGCTGTTTCAGTCCCCGTAGTTGTTGATGTTGATCAAGGTTATGGTAATTCTATTAACGTAATTAGAATGGTTCAAAAATTTGAGTCCGCGGGAATTGCAGGAATTATTATGGAAGACAAGAAGTTTCCAAAACAAAATAGTTTGTTAACAGGAGGAAAACAAGAATTAGCTTCAATTGCCGAATTTGCGGGTAAAATTCTAGCTGCAAAAAATGCTCAAAAAAATCCCGATTTTATGGTCATGGCCAGAGTTGAAGCTTTAATTGCTGGTTGGGGACATGAAGAAGCGATGAAAAGAGCAAATGCTTATTTTAAAGCCGGCGCAGATGCAATTATGATTCATTCAAAAAAAAGTGACCCTGCGGAAGTCATCCGATTCTTAGAAGAGTGGAAAGAAAACATTCCAATAGTAATTGTACCCACAAATTATTACACTTTCACAGAAGAAAAAATTAAAAATTACCCTCAAGTGAAAATGGTCATCTACGCAAACCACGTTATCAGAACCGCGGTAACTGCAATTAAAGATACATTAAAAGAAATTAATGAGGAGGGCGGAATCCATACTGTTTCAGAAAAGTTGATCCCTGTTAAAGAGCTATTTGAACTGCAAGGTACTTTTGAAATGAAAGAACATGAAAAACAGTTTGTCAAAGACAAAGAACACATCACCTCCATCATTCCGGCTGCAGGAAAGCCAATTGATGAAACTTTACAACAAATTTACCTTAACGACACACCAACTTGTATGCTGGACGTCAATGGGAAAACAATCTTACAAAGGAATGTAGAATTGCTTAACTCTTGCGGAATTTCTGACATCAATGTGATTACGGGCTATTGTAGTAATAAAATTAATGTTGAAGGAATTAATAAAATTGAAAACCCGGACTTTTCTAAAACAAAAGTGTTTCATTCAATCATGCACGCTCAGGAAAAAATGGAAGGGAAAACATTGATTACTTTTTCAGACATTATATTTGAGAAAGAAGTCATTGAAAAAATAATTAAAAGAGATGATGACATCGTTTTGGCAATTGATTCTACTTACAAAATGCATCCTCACCGAACTGGAAAAAAATTGGACTTAGTTACAGCAAGGAACAATCCTGTTTATGGAGAAAGGAGCTTAACACTTGATAACGATAATGAAATTATCAAGATTGGTTCAAGCGTAAGCTTTGAAGAAGCAAACTTTGAATTTATTGGCATAGCTTTATTCAGTGCGAGAGGCATTGAGTTGTTAAAAAAAATATATCATGAAAATGTTGAAGAAATGAAAGGGGCAGATTTAACCAAAGCCATCCAGAGATTAATAGAAAAAGGACATAAAGTAAAATGCGTAGAAATACATAAAGGCTGGAGTGAAGTACATACTTTTGATGATTACAAAAGAGTTAACGCAATGCTTGCTCAAAGAAGAGGTCAACAATGATCTCTCCCAAGATTTTTTATGAACTTTTACGAGATAATGAGATGGATTTCTTTACAGGAGTACCCGATTCTACATTAAAACAATTATGTTCTTACATCACAGATAATGTTCCCCCAGAAAGGAATATTGTAACTGCAAATGAAGGTAATGCGATTGGTTTAGCCAGTGGATATTATTTAAGCACAAACAACCCCGCCATTGTTTACATGCAAAATTCAGGATTGGGAAATTGTGTTAATCCATTAACTTCTTTAACTGATGAAGATGTTTATTCTGTTCCGATGTTATTGATTATAGGATGGAGAGGCGAACCAGGAAAAAAAGATGAACCACAACATGCAAGAATGGGGAAAATCACGCTGGATATGTTGGATGTTCTAAAAATACCTTATTCAATTGTTCCAAATACAATCGAAGAAACAGAAATAGAGATTGGTAAAGCAATTACACATATGGAAAATCATAAAACCCCCTATGCTCTTATTGTAAGAAAAGGAACTTTCACAGAACATAAATTACAAAATACAAAAACAACAAATTACCCTCTTAATCGCGAACAAGCTATCAGAACACTTGTTCCATTATTAGAAGATGATGCGATTGTAGTTTCAACTACTGGAAAAACATCAAGAGAATTATTTGAATTTAGAGAAGAACTTCAACAAGGACACGAAAGAGATTTCTTAACTGTTGGTTCAATGGGTCATTCATCTTCAATTGCCTTAGGAGTCGCCTTACAAAAACCAGGAAAAAAAGTATACTGTTTTGACGGTGATGGTGCGCTAATAATGCATATGGGTGCTTTATCAACAATTGGTCAATTACAACCAAAGAATCTGTGCCATATTGTATTGAACAATTTTGCACATGACTCAGTAGGAGGACAACCAACTGCTGCAGACAATATTAATATTCCGCAAGTTGCTCAAGCTAACGGATATAAGAACGTGTTCTCAGCTCAAAACGAAGAGGAAATTAGAGTTAAAATGAAAGAAATCCAACAACTAGAAGGGCCAACACTATTAGAAATTAAAGTAAACAAAGGGGCAAGAAAAGAATTAGGAAGACCCACTTCAACTCCAAAAGAAAACAAAGAAGAATTGATGGAATTTATTCTAAAATGAAAGCTGTAATTTTAGCCGCGGGCATGGGAACAAGGTTGAGGCCGATGACTGAAAAATTACCAAAAGGCCTAATTGAAATAGAGGGCAATACTTTATTAAAAAAATCTCTAAAACATTTGAATGAAAAGGGTATTAAAGAAACAATAATAGTGACTGGATATTTGGGTGATCAGATCAAATCAAAATTTGGAGAAAATTTTCAAGGAATGAAAATCCAATACGTCCCGAATGAAGATTATGCAACTACAGGTAGTATGTATTCGTTATCAAAAGCTAAAGAATTAATATCCAATAGTGATATTTTATTACTTGAATCAGACTTGATATATGAAAGTAAAGCATTATCAACTTTAATTCAATCAAATAATAAAAGTTCCATTTTAGTTTCAGCGTTATTAAATTCCGGAGATGATGTCTATATTTGTACAAATGATGAAGGCCGTTTGGCAAATCTTGGAAAGAATATTTCTGATGAGAATAAAAAAAATGCTAAAGGTGCATTAGTGGGAATCTCAAAATTATCAAACGATTTTTTACAACAATTATTTCAAACTGCAGAAGAAGATTACCAAAAAGGAGAAAAAGAATATCATTATGAAGAAACAATCCATGCAACAAACATAAAGGGCCACCCAATTCATACAGATTATTGTGAAAACCTCACTTGGATTGAAATAGATAATGAAAATGATCTTAGAAAAGCAAAAGAAGAGATTTATCCAAAAATTTTTACTAATTCAAATAATAAAATTAATGAAAAAAAAGAAGAAGAAAAAGTGAAAAAAGAAGAATCTGAAAGTTATACTACTTTTCCAAAAGTAAAAAGAAACGTTTTACTAAATCCTGGACCTGCTACTACCACAGATACTGTCAAATATGCACAAATTGTTCCAGACATTTGTCCCCGAGAGAAAGAATTTGGAGATGTAATGAGATATATTAATGATAATTTAATTGAAATTGCAGGAGGAAATATAGAGGAAGAAGCGTGTGTTTTATTTGGTGGATCTGGAACTGCAGCAATGGATGCCACAATCAATTCTGTTGTACCCCCAAGCAAAAAAATATTAGTAATTAATAATGGAGCTTACGGAGAAAGAATTACTAAAATTGCTCAAGCGTACAATATTGGTTATGTTGAACTAAAATTTGAATGGGATTCGCTTCCCGATTTAATACAAATTGAACAACAGTTAAAAGATAATCCTGAAATCTCTTGCGTTGCTATGATTCACCATGAAACAACAACCGGATTATTAAATCCCATTAAAGAAATTGGAAGATTAGTTAAGAGTTATGAGAAAGTTTTCATTGTAGACACGATATCCAGTTTTGCGGGGGTTCCAATTGATATTAAAGAGTTCAATATTGACTTTATGATGTCAACTTCAAATAAATGTATCCAAGGAATGGCAGGAGTTAGTTTTGTAATTTGTAGTAAAGAACAACTAAAAGTAATTAAAGAATATCCGCGGAGATCTTTTTATTTAAGTTTGTATGACCAATATGAATATTTTACCAAGAACTATCAGATGAGATTCACTCCCCCAGTACAAACATTATATGCTCTCAAAAAAGCAATTGAAGAGTTTTTAGAAGAAGGTTATGAAAACAGAGTAAAAAGATATAGTAATAATTGGGAGATACTAAGAAAAGGAATAGAAAATATAGGGCTTAAAGTATTAACAAAGTCTGAAGAAGAATCAAAAATATTAATCACAATCCTTTACCCAAAAAATCAAAACTTTGAATTTAACAAACTTCATGACAAACTATTTGAAAACGGGTTTACTATTTATCCCGGCAAAGTTGGCAAAATCAATTCATTTAGATTATCTAATATGGGGGCCATAAACGAAGATGATATTAAAAAATTTTTGTTTAATTTAAAAAATGTTTTAATAGAAATGGGTGTTAAACATGACTAAAATTATTTCCCTGAATACAATTTTTCATATTTTCTTAAAACTATTTTCCAATTAAAGTTATTTATTTTTTTAATCGCCTTATTGGACATCATCATTCTTAACTTTTTATTTTTTAACAATGCTTTAACTTTATTGTAATAATTACCATTTAGTCTAACCAAAAACCCTTCTTTCCCATCCTCAATCAAATCTGGCGTACAGCCTTCTTTCGTAGCTACTACTGGCAATCCTGAAGCCATTGCTTCCATTACAACACCAGGAAGACCTTCGCCTTCTGAAGGCAATAGTAAAACATCAGCTAACTTCATAAGTTCAGGAATATCTTTCCTTCCGCCAGTAAAAATAATCTTCTCTTTATATTCAGACAAAACCAATTTACGATAAACATTTTTACCATGAGCATCTCCTACCAATACTGTTTTGACTTTAAATCCTTCTTTTAACAAGTTCTGGCTAACTTGAATAACTTTATCCACTCCTTTTCTTTCAGTTAACATCCCTACAAATAGAATTACTTTTTCTCCGGTTTTAATTTGAAATTCTCTTTTTAACTGTTTAATTTTGTTCCAATCAATCTTTTTAAATTTGTCAAGATGAATACCGGTTGAGATTACTTTAAGTTTCTTCATCGGCACCCCTGCTTTCCTAGCAAAAGGTAACATTGCTTGCCCATAAGTAGTTAGGGTTCCCGGAATTTTAAACAAAAAACGAGCAAACAATTGTGTATACAATTTGAATGCAGGAACTAACCAGGCTGGTTCTTTAGGCCGATATGAATAACCAACGAAACCGTCAGTAGTAAGAATAGTCTTCTTCCTTTTCTTCTTATTAAAAACAGTATAAATTAAAGGAAAAACTGATAATGGATAATAATATTCCCAAATATGAATTTTATCATTATTTTTGAAAACTTTTCTGATTATTTTGAACAATTGGAAAAAGTTAGGAAAACTGTACCTTAAAGGAGCAAAGTACCAAGATTTTACCGCTATTGCTTTAATACTGCCATTTTTAATTGCTTCATTAGCAACCCAATTTTTAGTAGGACAAGTTTTACTGAAGGGGTAAACAATAGTGATTTTATGGCCTTCCTGAGCTAAAATGTTAGCAAGTTCAGCGATAGGCCTCCTAATATTATTAGTTGGGTTAAAGTAACAGATTTTCATATAATCCTCTCTTTAATAAGTCATTTAAATATACTATGAAAATAAAATTTTATTTTAATAGTGGCTTAAAAATCATAAAGATTTTAAAGAGATTTATGGAATAAAGGTTCATGCTTATCAGTCAACAGAAAATAACGCCAAAAACGAACGATATTTTTAGTATTATTAGAAAAAGGAATAAAAATAGAGAGATTGCGACTCTTAGAAAATATATCTCCTATCATAATCTTTACTGGGTCGGATCTGGTAGAGAAGCTTTAAAACAAATTTTGTTACATATTAGAAATAATAAAGATAATAAAAACAAAACAAATAATAAACAAAATAATCCCATTAAAGTAGGAATTCCTGCATTTACCTGTCATGTAGTTCTTGATGCTCTCAAAAGAGCTAATGTAGAACCGATATTCTATGATTCCGGAATAATTGCTAACCAGGATGAAATTAAAAAGATTATCAAAAAAGTTGATGTTTTAATTTTAAGTTATAATTTTGGTTTTTTACCAGAAATTAATAAAATATCTCAACTATGTAAAAAAAATAATGTTATTTTAATTGAAGATTGTGCCCAGGCATTAGGAGCAAAATTTGATGGAAAACTGGCTGGTTCATTCGGTGATTACGCTTTTTATTCTTTTGGAATCAGTAAAAATATTGGCTTTTGTGGTGGACTTATTGCTAGTAAAAAAGAGATGACTTTAACCAAATCGAAATTAAAACCATACCCATTAATAAAATTGTTAAAAGTTATTATGGAAGTAAAAATTTCATCTTTATTCTTTAACAAATACATTTACCATTTTACTAGAAAACTCTTGGCCCCAGAACTTAACAAAAAACAGCCAGCGTTAAATTATCATTTACCAAAATTTGCTAAAAAAATCATCTTTAACCAATTTCAAAGATATCAAAACATTTTCAGAAGAAGAAAAATGAACGCAGAATATTGTCTTAAAGAACTATCCAACTTATCAGGATTAATTGAATTTGTTAAACCAACCCAGTTTTCTACTCCTGCCTGGCTTTATTTTTGTATCTTAATAAAAAATCAAAAAGAAAGAAAAACGTTAATTAAAAATTTATTAAAAGAGGGGGTTGAATTGGGGGAAATGAAAACATTTCGTTGTCTTGATTCAAATCAAAATTATCAGTTAGCTAAAGCTACTGAAGAGCAGCAACTTACTTTTGCTCTTTACCGCGATTTTAAAGAAACTAAATACATCGTTAAAAAAATTAAGAAAGTGTTTAATGAAAACCAAATCATCAAACAATGAGATCATAATACAATGAAAAAAGAAACAAAAATAGGATTGGTATTGATGTTCGTCTGCACTATTTTTACTGCGTTTGGGCAATTATTTTTTAAATATGGATCTTTGACTTTTGAATGGAACATAATCAAATTAGTGACTAATTACAATTTAATTTATGGATTATTTTTTTATGGAATTGGGGCTTTATTACTCCTTATTGCTTTAAAGTATGGAGACTTGTCTACAATGTACCCTTTAATTTCACTAACTTTTATTTGGGTAATCTTAATTTCAATTTTTGTCTTTAACGAAGTTATAAACAGTTTTAAAATTAATGCGGTCATCTTAATTATTTTCGGTGTGATCCTAATTGCTGGAGGAGATAGTAATGGTTAAAGACTTTTTTATAGGAATGGGAATTATTATTTTTGGGACGTTAGTAGGTTCTGTTGGTGCACTTCTCTTTAAGATTGCTTCCAGAAAAATGAATAAAAACATTTTTCAGTTCCTCAAAAACCCAACATTTTATGGAGGAGCTACCTTGCACGGTTTATCAGCATTACTTCTTGTTTACGCATTAAAGTTTGGAGATTTATCAACATTATATCCTTTAGTTTCTTTAGCCTATATTTGGACAATATTATTATCTCTCTGGTTTCTTAAAGAAAAAATAAACAGTTACAAATGGATAGGTATGTTTTTAATAATTGTAGGAATTATTTTCATTAGTATTGGTGCTTAAAATGATTAGTCTCGAATTAAATCCCACGGAAAAAGCTTGGAAAGAATTTCTTAATAAAGAAGAACATTTAATTTTTCATACACCCAAATATAAAAAATTTATTGAAGAAGCTTTTAATTGCCAGTATACGTTTGTTTCAGTTGTTGATAATGAAACAATCCAAACTACCATTCCAATTGTAAAAATTAAAAGTAAATTATTTGGTAACAAAATAATTTCTTCTGCATATTTAGAATATGGTGGTTTTGCTGGAAGAACAGAATTTGTTGAAAAGATCATTAAAACTCTTGATAAAAAGTTTAAGAGTGATTATAACTTCCTAGAGATACGAGGGGGGTTAGAAGAGTATGATTCCGTTTTATCAGAAAAACTTGTCAAAAAAAATCTTTACAAGCGCTTTGTTTTAAAATTAGATGGGGAAGAAAAAGTTTGGAAAAACATTCAAAAATCTAAAAGGAAAGCAATTAAGAAAGCGTTAAAAAGCCTAGAGATTAAAGAAGTTCCGATCTCCGATTTAAGTGAATTTTATCAACTTTATTTAAAAAATATGCGTCAATTTGGTAGCCCGCCATATTCAAAAAAATATTTTTTAAGTTTTTACAAAAATATGGTTGAGGACAGTCTTGGAAAAATTTATGGTGCTTATTATCAAGGTAAGCTAGTTTCTGCTTTGGTTGGTTTTTGTTATCAAGACCGAGTTCATATCATTATTGCGATCTCAGATAACAATTATAAACAGTTTCGTCCGAACGATGCTCTACATTGGAGATTTATTAAATGGGCCTGTAACAATGATTATCAATTTTTTGATTTTGGGCGAGTGAGAGAAGAATCAGGCCAGTTTGAGTATAAACGTAAATGGGGTCCAGAATTGTTGGAACTGCCATCCTACTTCCTGTTATGGAAAGCAAAAGAAGTACCGGTCGTTGATCCCTCGCAATATTCTCTTTTAGTTAAGATTTGGAAACTGATGCCTTTATGGTTAACTAGACTTATTGGAATGACTTTAAGAAAAAAATTGGGAATTTGAAACATTAAAAATAAATCAAAAATATTGAGTAATCCAATCTTGGCAACCAATCCATTTACTTTCTTCTTTGTTAATATGCTTAACAAATATTTTCCAAGCATTTTTACCAGAATTTCTGCGCAAAAATGATTTAATGATTGAATTTGCTACTGGTAAATCTTTTTTCTCCAAGAGTTCCCATGGGTGTAAATAAAAAATATTTTTTTGCGGAAATAATTTTGAGATAGGATCAAGTAGTTTCAAATAAGGTAATCCTGAACTAATAACCGGATAAACAAAGTTAGCCATTGGAAAAGTAACTATCCCTTCTTTTAAAAATGGTTTATTAGGCAACGATAAATTGTTATATCTCCCAGGATAATATGTTGCTAAGGAAGAATCATAACTATACCCATTCTTTTTTAATAAACTAAAATGGTTCTTAGTAGTAATGAATCCGGGCGCCCTAAACCCTTGACATTTAATACCAAATTCTTTCATTTTTCGTTTTGATTCACTAATTTCAAATTCAACATTTTTATTGTTTAACCAAGCATGAGTATGTGAATGAGAAGCTATTTCGTGCTTTTTCGCAATTTCTTTAATTTCAGTTTCATATTTTTCTAATAATGAAGTTACGACAAAAAAAGTAGATTTGATTTTTTGGTCATCAAAAAAATCAAGCAACTTGGGAACAATAATTTCAATACTCTTACATCTATTCGAACGTAAATCGTTTTCCAGGTCCACAGTCATTATTTTAGTTTTCATACAGTTCTTTCGCCCACGAGAAACGTGTAACGTTTCTGGGGGTTCCAGAAAACCATTGGTTTTCTCAGAACCAACTGGGAGCGAGAGGCGGCATGCGCTCACTCCGTTCGCTTAGCCTCCTATTTTTATAACAATGATGATAATTTAATTCTATTGTTCAAAGGAATTTCTTCCGCATCAATAAACATTCTTTGCCATAATTCAAAATTTATTAACGTAAAAAGCTGTTTACCATGAATTAATTTTGATTGTGAATAGTTATCCCATATTTTTTTCAAATAATAGTAATTAAAATAACCTCTCTCTTTAACATTAGAGTGAGTAAAAAGTTCTTCTGCTAAACCTTTCAGTTCTTCTTTATACCATCTGTCAAGTGGCATAAAGAAAGCATGTTTCTTGACTTGTGTATCTGGTAAAACTTTTTTTAATGCTTGACGTAAAACATGTTTAGTTTGACCATGATTAATTTTAAGCTTACTTGGAAGAGTAGTTGAATATTCAACTAAACGATGATCTAAGAAGGGTACTCGTCCTTCAATTGAATGGGCCATTGTCATCCGATCATTAATGTGTAAAACATAATTTGGCATCCACTTTTTCATATCATTGTAAAGAAGTTGGTTAAGAATAGGTTTCCTTTGCTGTTGAAACTGAGCAATGTTTAAACTTATTTCTTTAATTTTTTCAGTAAAAAGCAACTGGTTATCTTTATTGCTCATAATAGAAGTTAAATCAAAATACGCTTTTTCTTTATTGTTAAAATCTTTAAAAAAATCTACTACTTTTTCTTTACCTTTGTTTCCCATAGAAGAAGGATACTGGAAAAATTTATCCAAAACAGTTACCGGAATTTTATCAATTAGTCCTGCTTTAAGCATAGCAGGGACAAGTTTAATTTTACTTGCTTGTAAAAATGTTTTATACTGAACATAACCAGCAAATATTTCGTCAGCACCCTCACCAGAAAGGACCACTTTAACTTTTTTTGAAGCTAATTCTGATAACTTAAATTGAGGGATTATAACCGGGTCTCCATGCGGCATGTCTAAATGCCAAATTAGTTTGGGTAAAGTTTCCGAGATGCTATCTTCAACAACAATTTCATGGTGTTCAGTATTAAAATGGTCCGCAATTTTCCTTGCTTTCGTTAATTCATCAACTTCATCATTATAATTAAAACCAACAGAAAATGTTTTTACTGGCCCAGAATCATCTTCATTTTTAATTTGTGTAGCTAAAGCAGTTATTGCTGCTGAATCTATTCCGCCCGATAAGTAAACTCCTACCGGAACATCTGCAATTAATCTTCTTTTAACAGAATCTGTTAATAAGCCTTTAACAGTTTGACTTGCGTTTTTAGTACTAAATTTTTTAATATTGGGAACGGGAACATCCCAAAATTGGTTAAAATTAATCTGACCATTTTGTAATGTTAATGTATTTCCAGGTAATAATTTTTTAATCCCTGCAAATAGTGTGTCTTCACCAGGAACATACCTTAAATTCAAATAACTCTTTGCTGCTTTAATGTTAACTATCCGAGGAACTTCTGCAAGTAAAATGGGTTTAATTTCAGAAGCAAAAATAAATTTTTTTTCATCCCAATAATAATAAAGTGGTTTAATTCCTAACCTATCTCTGGCCAGGAAAAGTTTATTTTTTTTCAAGTCATAGATACAAAAAGCAAATTGCCCATTAAGTTTTTCAACAACTTTTTCTCCCCACTGTTCATAACCATGAATTATTACTTCCGTATCAGTATTAGAATTAAACTGATGATAGTACTGTTCCAACTCTGCCCGTAACTCTGAAAAATTATAGATTTCACCATTAAAAACAATTAAAATTGAACCGTCTTCGTTAGGCATAGGCATGTTACCAGCAGCAGATAAATCAATAATACTTAACCTTCGATGTCCAAGAGAAATACCTTTATCTAAATAAACTCCTCCCTGGTCCGGCCCCCGATGATGAATAATAGAAATCATCTTCTTTAAAAGCTCTTTATCTTCCCAATTAAAACCACAAATCCCACACATTTTTCAAATAAAAAAATTATTTATTATTATTATCTTTAATTTCTTTCTTTTTTAATTTGTAAAAAATTTCTTCCTGTAATTGCCTGTTCCTACCTAGCATGTCTGCTAATAATCCTAAAATCATTAAAAGTATTCCAATGATGATCAAAAAAACGTTAGCATAAACAACAATCAAATAAGGATCAACTTTGGTAATTATTAACCAACGAATAAAAAGAATTAAACTACTAACAATTCCTAAACTGCTTAAAAAAACCCCTGGCACGCCAAAAAATTTTAAAGGTTCATAATCACGAGTACTCCTTACAATAATTAATGAAACTTTTAAACCATAAGAAAGAACATTAGTAACTACCCGGGATTTACCTTCCCTTTCACCTAAAACTTTACAAGCAACTTCTTTTATTCGAAAACCTTTCTTTACTAAATCAATAAAAACTTCTTGGGTGTAAGTAAACTTTCCAAACAAAGTTAGACGTAAAGCCGCTTCTTTAGAATAAGCACGAAACCCACATTGAGTATCGGAATAATTCTTTTTAAGAAAGAAATTTAAGATTCTAGCAAAAAGTTTGTTGCCAAAAATTTTAATTTTGGGCATTTTAGGAATAAGATTCAAATCTTTAAAACGTGAACAAGTAACCATATCTGCTTCGCCATCAATAATTGGTTTTAACAACTTAGAAATATCTTGTGGATTAAACTGACCGTCAGCATCAATGTTAACAATCACGTCAGCACCCATTTTTAACGCTTGATTAATTCCGTCACGGAAAGTTGTTCCTAACCCTAAATTAGTTTTATGAGAAATTACTTTATCAGCACCAGCTTTTTTTGCTATTTTAACCGTCTGATCATGCGAGCCATCATCAATTACTAAAACTTTAACTTCATCTGCACAATCACGAGGGATCCAAGTGATTACTTTAGCAATAGTATTTTCTTCATTATATGCTGGAATCATTACAACTACTTTCATATTATTTCACCTATAAAACAAATGATAAACTCACACAGATTATTTGTACAAAATAAATAGAATAAACAACTTTACGTTCAGTTGTTTTAAATTTTAATTTATTCAATAAATTAACCATAACGTGTTCTAAACCATAAATTTTTTCATATTTTGGAACTAATGTATTATCATCTTTAATTTTTGCAAAACTTTCCTTTTTAAATTTCCCTCTTAATTTTAAGAAAAACTCAATAATGTAAGGGATAAACAAAATTAAAAACAATTTTTCTAAATTTGCAAAAATTGCAATTATTGCTGCTAAAGCACCAACTGTATAAGTTAAAGTGTCACCTGGAAAAATTTTTGCTGGATAACGGTTATAAAACCAAAAAGCAATCAAAGCAGAAACCATTAAAAGAGCAACAATCGTTAATCCAGGAGAACCATTAACATAACTAAAATATGCTAATGTAGATAAAATAATTATTCCCTGGCCGGCTTCTAAACCGTTATACCCAGCAAGCATGTTAAAACCGTTTGTTCCTACTAAAATTATTGCTGGGATAACAATTAAAGGGTAAATTAATCCCAAATCAAAAGGCCCAATGAAAGGTAATGACATTACTCTTGTTCCAGCGTTAAGAGCCATAACAGGCATTGCTACAAGTAAAGTTAAAAGAGGTTTTTGCCATTGTTTTAAACCAATTTTCCACCCTAAAACATCATCAATTATTCCTATAATTCCCGCTAGTAAGATTGCAGTAAGAATTGCTAAAATAGTGGTAATGTTGGTATTAGCTTTAAAAATAAAAATTCGCATTGCAATGTAAACCATAATTCCGATAATGAATCCTAATAAAACTGTAATTCCTCCCATTTCAGCAATTACCTTTTCTTCACGTTTATGAATATCTTTTCCAACCAAACCTGCTTTTTTAGCCCTTTTAATCCAGAAAGGAATAATTAACCAAGTAATAAGAAAAATACCAAAAAAAAGTAGTACAAATTGTGATGAAGTGGGTAGATTAATCATTATAGCTATTTTTGCGTTCTATCATATATATAATTTTTGAATTTTAACTCTATTTTCTGACAACTATCGAGCAAGGTTATGCTGGAAAATGGATAACCTAAACTAGTTCATTTGCGTTAGATTTTAATATAAGTTCGTTATTTGTTCAATAAAATGCCACTTTGTGAAATGTGCGGAAAAGAAAGCAGGTTAATAATTGCTGATGTAGAAGGTGGAGAACTAAAAGTTTGTTCTAACTGTGTAAAGTATGGCCAAGTGAAAAAAAGTTCGCCACAAGCCAGAAGAACCCAATTTAAACATAAGAAAAATATTTCTAAGCCGCAACAAGAATTTAAAGTTGTTAGCAATTATGGTCAATTAATCAAATCTGCTCGAGATGGAAGAAAAATGAAACAGGAAGATTTTGCTAAATTTATTAACGAAAGAGAAAGTGTTTTAGGTAAATGGGAAAAAGGCTTATTAAAACCCAGATTAGATATTGCCAGAAAACTAGAAAAGAAATTAAACATAAATTTGGTTGAAAAAGAAGAAGTTAAAGCAGTAGATATGGAAAAAAAGAAACCAAGTGAAGGTTTTACTTTAGGCGATTTCATTAAAATCAGAAAAAGAAAGTAATTTGAAAATAATTCTTTACAAATCAATTTAAACATATAAAAGTACAATAGTTACAATTACCCATAAAAATACCCCTATAAGCATCTCTGGATCTTTGACAATCTTTTCTGGATGTCGAGCAATAATTGAACCTTTGTTAATCAAGTAAAGATAACGAAAAATTACAAACAAAGCAAAAGGTAAAGTAAACAATAAATTCTGGTGAATACTTAAAAAACAGTAAAGAGCGTAAGAAATAGTTAATAATGTCGTTGAAATGGTCATTAAAGAAGTTGTCAAGCCATGATTATATTCACGAAGTACTTTTCTTGTTTTTTGAGCTTTATCTTTTAATAAGTTTATGTCAGCATGCCTTTTTCCGATTGAAAGGAACAAAGATAAAAAAAATGGACATAAAATTAACCAAGGAGAAATTTTTACATTGATTAAGTAAGCACCAGAAATTGCTCGGCCAACAAAAAGGGTCGCGATGGTTAAAATGTCAGCGAAAAGAATATTTTTAAGAAAAATATTGTATAATTGGCTCAAGATGAAAATGGCCATGATTAAATAAAAAAATACTTTACTAAGATACAAAGCCAGAATTAAACTTATAATTATAAACATTAACGCCATGATTATGGCTGAAAATAACTTTATTTTCTTTGCAACTAAAGGTCTACTTCTTTTTTCTGGATGAAACTTATCTTTTCTAAGATCAATAAAATCGTTGATAATATAATTACTTGAAGAGATTAAACAAAGTGAAACAAAACCCAGAAATGTTAAATAGATGTCATTAGAATAAAATAAATTACCTGAAAAGAAAACTGCTAAGAAAATCACTAGGTTTTTATACCACTGCCTTACTCTTAACAAGTTCACCCAATCTTTTAGATTACCCATTTTTTACCATTTTTTCATGCTTTATTAGTTAATTTTAGGTAAATCTCTTTTATTAATATTTAGTAATTCTAAACTTTAGTTAGCTATATCTAGTTAATTTTAGTTAGGTTTGAGATTACTCTACTTAATTCTATTTACAAAGAAACATAAACCTTTTTTAATATAAGATTTTACGATAAAACCATTTTTTTCTAAAAAAGAAGTCCATTCTGAAAACGAATAATTATTAATTTCTTTTTGTTTATGCCATTGATTAACATTTTTTTCTGCAATGACCATCACAAAATATCCATTATTTTTCATCACTCTTCTTACTTCAGATAATAATTGTTGACAGTTCTGAATATAATTTAAAACAAATATTGCAGTAACAGAATCAAATGTGTTAGATTTTAAATGAAACTTTTTTTCTAAATCGCCAATCACTTTTTCTGTACAATTATCATTAAATTGTAACATTTTTTCAGAAAAATCAAAACCAACTGAAGGAATGTAAGAATAAGCACCACAACCCAAATCAAGATTTTTTAGATTTTTTTCTTTTTTTAAAAATGCTATTTCTTTTTCAATCAGTATCCTTTTTTCTTTTTCAATTTTATTTTGCCACATGAACGCTTCACCATTCCAGAAAGCTTCATTGTTTTTTGGCCAGCCTTTGGCCCAACTAATTTTATGAGAAATTTTTTTCAATTTTTCTTGAACATCTAACCCATATTGTAATTCTATCATTCCAGAAAGAAAGTTTGTTTCGGGATCAGTTTTCATTTTATTCAAAATAATAATGCTGCTAGATTTGTAAAACCATTAAAAATTAATCCACTAGATAAACTATTAGTCATTAAAACAAAAATTAAAACTAAAATCCTTCCTAAACAAATGTATACTTCCCTACTAACAAAATATTCAGCAACTTTATCTTTAGCTTTATCATATCCTAATGCACCAATGGGAGATTCCATAATTCCATGAGTCAAAGCACCAAAAACGGTTGCTCCAAAAACGTGTGTGGTTGTAACTACCGCTGAACGAACGAACCAAGATAATGATTCAAAACCAGAAATCCATTTAATAATTTTTCTTTTACCAATTTTGTCACTATATTTTCCCACTAATAAAATGAAAATAGCACTAACTCCTGCTAATAATGACCCCACAATTCCTAAAGACAAATAATCATTTAAGATAGAAAATATAAATAAAGGCCAAATAACCCCTGAAGTCATTCCCCAAACTCCTCGTGAAGTGAAGAATATAGAATTTTCCCAATGTTCCCTTATCAAAAGGTTTCTTAATGAAAATTGATATTTAACATAATCTTCTTTACTAAGAAATAAAAATAATGCCGAACTGAACAACAATATTGAAGCCAAAACAAAAACCGATTTGAAACCAACAAATTTAATCAAAAAACCTCCTACTAAAGGCCCCATCATTGTAGCAAAGATAGAAATCCCTGCCCTTTTACCAAATTCTTCACCCCGATGACCTTTATGGCTTGCATGATGAAAAACCAGATGCAAGCCCATCCAATAAAAAGCAAGGGAAACACCCCAAAGTGCAGCAATGACCATTAAAGGTGTATTAAGCACGGGTAAAAGGTAAAGTAAAACAACAAAAGCTAAATAAAAAGGCACGCTGAGCAAAATTGAATGTTTTAATCCAAAACGAGCAGAAAATTTTGCCGCTATAGGAGTAGAAATTGCAAAAATAACTGCATAAAAAATAAAGAAGTAAAGGGTCTCTTGTAAAGTCAAACCTATTTCTTTATGTAAGTAAAGGGCAATAAATAAACTGATCAACGAATTAGCGAAAGATCTTATAGCCGTAGAGACATAAATCTGAGTAAGTTCCTTGCTTGGAAAGAACCTCCACCAAAAATGATCATGATGATGATGCATAGAAGAAGAAAATTTATATATGATTATAAGCTTTTCCTTTTCAGATCATAAAAATTGGGCCTGTAGTCTAGAATCTTTCCAAGATGGACAATAGCTATGACGTCCGCCTGACTATCTTCAATTTTAAGAAGATCAGACCGCGGGAGGTCCCCGGTGCAAGTTCGTTCAATGATGCAATTCCGGGCAGGCCCATCCATTTTTAATCAAAAAAAATCAACTAAACAAAAAAGGGGAAAATTAATCATGGAACCACAACAATCTCAAACAAATGTACAAACACAAAATGTACAGATGCAAAAACAACCTGTAACTGAACAACCAATTTATGTCTTAGCCCAGAACAAAAAAAGAGCTTTAATCCCAAAAGTAGTTTCTTTACTAGGTTTGGGGATCATTTTTTATTTAGGAATACTCCTAAACGTTTCACTTTTAGACCTTAAAGCTGGTGAAGAAACGTTAATTAAAGTGATCGCTTTGATAGTTTTATTATCAGTACTCATATTAGGCATTTACATTTCTTTTCACAGAGCGAACCAAAATTATAAATTTTACCGAGGAAGGATAGTTTTCTTAAAACAGCAAATAAATTATTTAAATATAATTAATACTAAATCTCAGGTAGATTTTATTGACAAAATGTTTAAGACATATACTATCAATTTAGGGAACAAATTCTTTCTCAGAAACATTCCAAATACTGTTCAGATAGAAAATTATTTGCAACAATTGATTGCTTATTCCAAAAAAGTTAATCCTGGTTCATAACAGAATTAAATTAAGTTTAATCAAATTAATTTATATTAATTATTTCTCTACCAAATAATTATTAGCAATAACTACCACTAAAGAAAGTATTAGTGGTCCAAAGATTACCCCTAACGGCCCGAAGAATAGTAAACCACCAAAAATACCTATGATGACAATTGCAGGATGAACCTTAGCTTTATCGCCCATTAATTTTGGTTTAAGAATATTATCTGAACTGCTAACAAAAATCAAACAATAAACAAATAATGCTACTCCTTTGAAAATTAACCAATTAGAATCGCCAATAAGTCCTTCCATAAATAAAAATAGTGATGCCGGTACCCAAATAATTCCTGTTCCCAGGAACGGGATTAAAGCTAAAAGAGCCATCATTAATCCCCAAAATATTGGTGATGAAACACCAAAGATGAAAAATCCTAAAGTGCCTAGTGCACCTTGAATTACTGCTACAATAAAATAACCAAAAACAACCCCATGCACAATTTCCTCTAATCTCTTCATTAAAATTAATGACTTTTTTTTCTTAATGCTAACATAATGATGAATTTGTTTGATGAACTTTTCACCATCCTTTAAAAAATAAAATAAAGCGAAAAACATTACAAAAAGATTAATAACAGTGTTAGGAATATTTACTAAAACGTCTGATCCTTTTTGAACAATCCAATTAGTAAATGATTTACTTAAGTTCTGAATTTGATAATTAATTTCTGGATTTTGAAACAAAGTTTTAAACGAATCACAAAAATTATGTTCACATCCAGAAAGAATACCAGTAGCCAACCTTTGTTTAATGATAATAAAAATCACATAGGTTTCTTGAATCAAAGTTTTTATAAAAAAAATTGAAGGGATAATTAAAATTAAAAATACCGCCAAACAAATTAAAGAAGCAGTAACCGTTTTATTAAGTTTTGAACTTAATTTTTTATAAAACGGAAAAAGGATATAAGCTAATAATGCCGCTAAAAGAATTACTTTCAGAAAAGGTTTAACAATGAAAAATGAGAGGATTAACAATAATGAAAACAGTACTAAAGGAATATGGTCCTTATATTTATTAATCTTTAATCACCTCGTTTATGAAAAGAATCATTCTAAGCTATATAAAACTTACTTTTCAAAAAATTTCTAAAAGAAAGATATTCAAACTTTATCAAGAAAAAAGAAAAAAAAAGAAAAAAAGTAAGCCGTTAGGCTTTATTCTGCGTCAGCAACAACTTCGTCAGCAACAACTTCTTCTTCCATTACTTCTTCTTCCATTACTTCTTCTACTACAACTTCAGTAGGAGCACTAATGGTAGCGTCACTATAGGTTGTTCCTTCAACTACAATTTCATCGCCAGACATTTCACTGTATCTGTGAGCTACAACTTTACCAGCTAACCTAGTGTCTTCACCGTTCCAACCAGCAACTAACATTGCCATGTTGTCTCCATTAGTGAACAACTTGATTCTTGCTTTACCAGCAGTAAATCCTTCAGTACAATCAGCAGGATTACCTAAAAGTTCAGCAGCTACACTGTTAACACAAGGTCCACCAACAACGATTAAGTTCTGAGCAGTTGCATCAGCTACTTCGTTATCAAGTTTAGTTGCATCAACAACTTCTACAGCAGTTAAAGTTCCACCAGCAGATACACTACTTGCAGTTGCGCCTGAAGTTACGTATGCCACAACTTTCTGAGATGACTCAGTTGGTACCATTAACTCAACTTCAACAGGAGTGCTACTTGGTGCAGTTTTCTTATAAACTGAACCCCATGCACTCAAACCGTGAGTTACGTCTGTATCTTCTGTATCAGCTACAGTCCACTGAGGACCAGTAACAGTTGCTTGAACTTCGTTAGTTGCACTATAGTCCAAAGTTGCACTAAACTGAGTTTCAGCAGAACTTACAGTCAAGTAATCGTCGTCTCGATCTGTATCATCTGCAGATACTGCTAAATCCAATGTCCCATTGTTAGTGTAAAGCTGTCCGGGGTCATCAGTTAATGCTTCTGCTGCTTGAGTTGTAACAGTTATCAATGAACCAGATTCATCCCTTAACACAAGCCTACTAGCATTTTCGTCTGAAGTAGCATCATACGCAAAGTCATCACTAGTCAACTTTATGTCCCAGTTTGCTGAGTTACAATCACTTGTACTAGCAGAACCAAACTGATGAGTTCTCCCTTCAATAGCAAGATCAAAAGTACAATCATCCCCATCAAAGTTAGTTTCAACAAATTCACCGGTGTTGACGTTCTTAAACTTTACTGTTCTGGTAGCTGTACTACTATTCTTCTTAGAACTTGCATACTGAAGAACAGTAACAATTGCATCAGAGTTCGTAGGTGAAGTTGTATCTTTAGAAGCTACAACAAAATAGTCGTCATCAGTAATATTTACTGAAACATTCATAGCTAAGTTATCACCAGACTTCTTACCTAATGCATACTGATTAGTGGTACCAGTTGCATACATCAATGGCAAAACAACTTCATTTCCATCGTTAGATGTAAACTTCAGTTCATACTTATCATCACCAGATCTTTGCAACTTAATCAAACTAGTTCCAACAGATTCATCTACACCCATATATTCAAAGTCCCAATTGTTAGTAAACAATAGTTCTTTTTCAATAAGTTCAGAATCTTCACTTAACTTGTTACCATCTTGTAAATAGATGTCATCCTGAGCAGTCATGTTAATCCAGAGATAGTCCAGTTTCAATGCACCATCAGTTGTTGTACTAACTGGTTCAGTAGTAATACTACCTACAATCCTTGGTAATGCACCTTCAATGGTTTCTTCGTTAACTTTAACTTCAGAATCTGAATCTAAAGCGTCAGAAATATTATCGGTCATGTACAACTTATTAGCCCCGATAAAGAAACTAGCTTGATGTACACCGCCAGCATAGTTTTGGTACAAAATGTCTGAAACTCCAATTTCGTTACCATCTGCCATAGTGAATGTTTCACCATCTTCTAACTTACCAGTACTTTGTCCATTTACAGTGAAAGCAGCTTCGTCAGCATCAACGAAAGTTAATGAAACTTCATAATCTACATCATTAACACTAAATGTACTAGTCTCAGTTTCTAATAAAGTTCCTGAAGACGAACCAGCCATAAATGTTAAAGCAACAGTTCCACCAGATCCTAATGTATACTTTGCAGTTGTAATTGTCCAGTCAGTTCCCATAAAAGACATGGTTTTATCTTCAAAGTCTTTCAAAGAATAACTATCAGATGCATCAATGTCGGATTCTGCCTGAGTAGTAAAATCTAACTCGTACCTAGCAATCCGATTACCACTAGTAATTTTCCAGAAAACGCCAACATTTTCATCATCGTCTTCCATAAACCAAGCCTTTGGACCTTCAGTATCAAAATGCAACTTTTGGTCGTAAGGGAATGAGCCTTTAGAGTTAGAAAATGTTCCTGGAGCTAATGCTTCTAATTCTGAATCGTCAATATAGTCAACAATTCCGGTTGAAGAAGGACCAATAGATTCGTTAATTTCTAACCAATCAGCTGATGTTCCTACTCGCCATGCATCTCCTTCAACTGTTGTTGTAGCAGATTCACCTGCTTTCATATATTTCATACTTGTTGCAATATCAATCGCAGCTAAGTTATCAATCGCTTTAGAATTTTCACCAACAACTACATAGCCGTTGAAAGAACCATCCTTAACAAACATACTTGGATAACTTCCCAAATCTGCTGCCAAAGCACCCATTGCGGTTGCTCCTAACATGAATACGCCTGTGCCTACTGCAAACAAACGTTTCATCACTCTTTTTATTTCCATTTTTAAAACACACCTCCGTGTTTATCATTACTCGCCTGTCACTCTTTTAGTTTTGTCGTCAAATAAAAATTCCGAAAGAAATACTCGGCATCCAAGTATCACTTTTCGATTTTACAGACGAGACTATAACAGGTTATTGACTAAAAACCAAAAATCTCTTTATAAATTTTTCGCAAAATGAAATACCAAAAAACGCATAAAAAGAGGCTTAGTGTCCGAGAGGCCAAAATTTTGAAGAAATAGCACTTCATTATTTTGAAGTAACAAAAACCCATTTATGGAATATAGTTCCATTTTGTGCTATTATAGTAAAAATAAGTAGAAAAAGATATAAAAAAAAGAAATTTAAATGTTAAGATGAACCTAAAAAGCCTACAACTAGAAAACTTTTTCCAAGAGCACTACAAAAAATTCCCAAAATTAACCCCAATTCAAGAAAAAGCAGTGAATTCTGGCCTTTTACAAAGCAAATCACAGTTAATTTGTGCTCCAACTGCTTCAGGAAAAACACTTATTGCCACTATGGCAATCGTAAATAAGCTCAAAGAAGGAAAAGCAATTTACCTAGTTCCGTTAAAAGCCCTTGCTAACGAAAAATTTAAAGAATACCAAGAACTATTCAAAAACACTGAACACAAAGTTGTTGTTTCTACAGGAGATATTGATTCTGAATCAAGTTACCTTGCAAAATATGACCTCTTAATTCTCACTACAGAAAAACTGGACTCTTTATTGAGACATAAAGTATCATGGATTTCGGACATTAAAGTCGTTGTTGTCGACGAGATTCATTTATTAAATGACCCCAGCAGAGGACCAACTTTGGAAATAATTTTAACTTTGATTAAAGATTTAATCAGCCCCCAGATAATTGGATTAAGTGCAACTATTGGAAATCCACAAGAACTTGCCCAATGGTTAAACGCAGATCTAGTAGCAGATGATTGGCGACCAGTAGAGTTAAAGAAAGGCATTACTCTAGAGGGGAACACTGAATTTTATCAATGATTATTTTGAGTGATTTTATTGCATGATAAATTTCAAGTATTTCTGAAACTTAATATTATCTGGTTGCAAACTGATTGCTTTTTTACAATGATAAATTGCTTTATCCAAATCATTTTTTAAATTATTGAACCCTACAGCGGCAATATAATGACTACGTGCATGCCAAGGATATTTTTCAATGTTTTTCAAAACTAACTTAAAGTAATATTCTTCTTTTTGTTTATTAAAAATATTTTGTTTTGATTGCCCATAATGATGAATTGCTACAGACAAACCTGAAACTTTGCTGTTCATTTTCATTAAACTCGGATCAACAGATTCATGGACAAAGAAATCAAAATAAATATTTTTCGAATTTCTAAATAATCTGGTTATTGGAGATATTATTGCGTAATTAAAATTGGGGTTATTAACTTTAACCGCCCGAGGATGAGTGTCATTAGTGTAATTCAATTGATGAAGAATATACCCATTAGAATTTTTATCCAAAATGGCTTTCTGAATTAAAGCAAAATCATGTTCAGCAATAACTTCATCCGCATCTAAAATCAAAATCCAATCCCCTGTAGCATGTTTTAATGATTCGTTTCTAGCAACAGAGAAATCGTCACACCAAACAAAATCAAAGATCTTGTCAGTAAACTTTTTTGCAATCTCTTTAGTTTTATCAACACTACCAGTATCAACAATAATGATTTCATCAACAAGATTCTTTACTGAATTTAAGCATTTCTCAAGAAACTGCTCTTCATTTTTCACAATCATACATAGAGAGATAGTCTGTTTTTCAGGATTCAAATTATCATTAGACATTTTAGACATACCAGTTTAAGAGTTCAACGAATTTATAATCATTTCTAAATTTTTTTGGTTAATATTGGTTTTATATTCTTTAGCTAACTTTCTAAGTTCAGCAACATTAATTGTAATGTTTTTGTTTACTAATTCTTTTTTCATTCGGCAAATAAATTCAACAAACTGAGTAACATTTTTCGGTTTATCGGTTTTACTGCAACGTTCGAAATCAAGTAAAGTGGGATGATTAAATTTATCAACAATAATATGTTTCAAAGGATGATGCATCTCTTCTTTATTAACTTTCAATTTGTCAAGAATAAAACATTGTTGCAACATTTCAATCAAAACTTTATTAATCATTTTTTTATTATTATCCTTATCTTTTATCCAATCTAAAATAAATTCTCCTTCAATAAATCGATAAACTAAATATTTATCTCCTGAAAATAATAAGTTGGGACCAATTCCCTCTTTATTCAAAATTTTTAACCATCTTGCCTCGTTTTCTATTCGCTCAATTGCCTGGCTTTCTTTACGTTTTATTTTAATACCCACTTTGATAATTTTTTTCTTTGCAAAATGTGATTTGATAAACTTACTTTGATCTAGCTGGGCAATAAAAATGTTACCTCGCTTACCATGCGTAAAATATTTAATCCCAGCAATGTTCATTTTTTCTAAATCTCTTAGTAGCTGACTTTTTTCAACCAAATAGGCATATAATGTTTCGAACATTGGTAATTTTTCTTTTGCTAATTCTTTGAATTCCAAAAGGTTATTAACAATAATTTCTTCAATCTTCTCTTTGTTAGTTAATGAAGAAAATAAAAACAAAATTTTCCCGTTAGCAACAAGAAAATGGTTAACTTCATTGAAAAATAGTTCAGACAATTCCCAGCCATGTTTTCCCCCATATAAAGCCGGATCTTGAATTGTTTCTTTACCAATTTTATCTTCTGGTAGATATGGCGGATTGAAAATGATTGTATCAAACTTATCTTTAACAGTAGTAAACAAATCACTTTCTTTAAAAATAATCTTTTTTAATGGGATTTTATTCTTTTCAAATTTTTCTTTTAGTTCTTTGATAGCATCAGGATTAATGTCAACAGCAACAATTTCTCGAACATTTTTAGATTTAGCTGCTGTTAATGCTTGAATTCCTGAACCAGTACCTAAATCAAGAACTCTACCAAAAGCATACTTTTTAACTTGCTTTTGTAACAAATAAGAGTCCTCTGCAGGTTGATAAATATCCATAAATGGCTTAAAAACAAGCAAATTGATAAATATTCCGCTAAAATCCCGTTTAAAAGCGTTTCTATTTTAAAGTAACAAAAATCCGGAATATTTATAAAGTTGAGAAATTAGAGAGATATATGAAAGACTTATTGGTTAAACTTTTTTCTCGCGATAAAGACAAAATAAAAATATTGTCAAATGAAGAATTACTAGAAAAAAAAGTGGATAATTTAACCACCATCAGAGATGAAAAGAAGTATGGGCCATTAAGACAAAAACTGGTTGATTTAGGATGTTATAACGTAGTGTCTAAACTTTATCAAGCTTGTGATGATGAGTGTTTACTTCCCGAAGAATTAATTGACCGTATTCACCGTAAAGATAATATGCAAGTCATTGAAAATATAACCCAAGTTGACTTTGTAACATTAACTGAAATTATGTGTTTAGATCATTTTATCTCAGAAGAATATTGTGGTCATGTTAAAAATCAATATGAGCAAACAAGAAAAGACAAAGATTACCAGCAACGACGACAACAACCAAAGAAATGCGAAGAGTTAAGTCAACCAAATCAAAATACTACTGCTTCTGATAAACCAAGTAACAAAATAATCCATTTTGAGAAATATAAAAAATAAAAATTAAATAAAAAAAGAAAATAAAAAAATTAATAATCTAACTTTCTTACTCTTGCAAAGATTCTAATTTCTTCTTGAATCTCATCCATCATTTTTTCGTACTCTTTCTGGATAACTTCAATATCTTTTTCTTGTTTAGTTACTTCGCCTTGCATTGCCAGCTCTAAATCTTTAAAGTCTTTTTCATAATGTTTAACGCTATTTAACCTTCTATCAGCAATGTCACGATATTCTTCAGCAATAGTAATCAAAGGTTGAGTTGCTTTAACAATATCTTTTTTAAGACCATCTAAATTACGCCCAAAATTTCTTAAATAACGAGAGATTTGGTATCGCATAGCTCTCCTTCTTAAGTTATGAGCTTTAAGTTTAGCAATTCTTACTACCCGCACAGCTTTTTCAACCTCTTTTTCTAAATTCCTCGCTGCAGAAACAAGTTCATTATTTTTAGCTGCGAAAGCTTCAGAATATTTATCATTTTCAATAACAACTTTTAAATTAGCAAAATCTTGTTTTAAATCGTTATGGATTTTGTCAATGTTTACTGTCCTTTCAGAAATCTTCCTTAATAAATCATCGTCTAAATTAAATTGGTTCATTTCACTACCTAACTCTGCTTGTTGTTGGTCCAACATTAAACGAACATTCTTTTCAACATCAGATAATTCAGTTCTGATACCAGCCATCACCCGATTAATCTGAGTCCTGGAACGAACATCAGCATCAATATCACTTAGCCTAAACTCTTTTCTAGCCCGTAAAAGGAAACTTAGCCCTGTTTTTTGATGACTTTTAATAGTGCTAGACATTTTTCTGATTACATCCAACATTTTTTTAGCTGCACTTTTATGACCGCCCATTTTCGCATTAAGCCCTTTAGCTTTCCTGAACGGTTGTTCAATCCTGAACACATCAGCTTCCATTGTAGTTTTTGCTGTAGACATTGTCACAGCTTCAGATTTTTTCTGAAATAAATTTGTAAACCATCCCATTTTCTAGACCCCCTTCAAACTGTTCAGTTTTTTTCTTTCAGCAGCAGTTAACAGTTTATTGCCTGTTTTCTTTTCATAACTTAATGCTATTTTTTCAAACTCTTTTACTTCTTTTTTAAGTTTACTAATATTTGCCAAAATTTTTTTGGTTACACTATCAATGTGTTTTGTAACAGTAACTGTTTTCTTTTTAGAAGCAGCCTTCTTTTTTGTTTTTGCCATTTATCATCACCTTTTTTTATTTTTAAAATTAATCTAAGCTAAGGTTAGCGCTAAGATATATAAATATTTCCCCTTTGCGAAATATTTTTCTTAGTCTATGAAGAGAGAAACATTTTTAAATAAACTAAGTAATTAATGGAAAGAGTGGGCCTATGGTCTAGTGGCTATGACAGTGCCCTTACAATCCGTAAGGAGAAGTCAGGCATTGATCCCCGGTTCGAGGCGAAAAAGTGTGAACACTTTTTGATCACGCTTTTCAGCGAAAGTCCGGGTGGGCCCATCATTTTTCTCTAAGTATATTGCTAACATTTTATATCATTTTACCAAAAAGCTTATATACACTATTTCTTTTATTTCCGAATATGAAAAAGAGTGTGATAAAAGTTTTAGTGATAGTTCTATTAACTACTGCTTTACTTTTCTTAACTTCATGTGGCGGAAAACCTGCTGCGGGAGAAGGACCTTATGATACTGCTACTGCAGCAAGAATGGTAACTACTGGATCACAAGGGGTAGAATTAAGTTTAATGTCCGGTTTTCCACCACCATTTATTTATGATCAAGATCAATTAGTGGCACTTCTAGAAGTAAAAAATAAAGGTAACTTTGACTTAGCGTTACAATCCTGTCGAATTCATGTAACTGGATTTGATAAATCTATCCTAACTTCACTTTCACCTCAGGGTGGAAGAAGATGTGCAGAAGGAATAAATGTCCTTGAAGGAAAAAACCTTTACAATGTTCAAGGAGGAATTAATCAATTAGAATTTAAATCCACCAGTAATCGTTTACCTGAAAAAGTTTTTGAGTATAATCCCGTTTTAAATTTTCTAACATGTTACCATTATAAAACTTCTGCTAGTCCGTTAGTATGTGTTGATCCATTATTTTATGATGTTAGCACTGAACAAAAAACTTGTATTGCTACAGATGTAGCAATGGGTGGTGGTCAGGGTGCACCAGTAGCCGTATCTCATGTAGGTGTTGATATGGTTGGTGGAAGAGCAGTTTTTGAGATTACAATTCAAAATGTTGGTGGAGGAACAGTACTTTCTTCAGGTATTAGTCCAGAAACTTGTAATGGAAAAATACCTTATACCGAATTAGACTTAGTAGAATTTAATGTTAAAAATACAGGTTTAAATTCAATGAGATGTAAACCTCAAAATCAAGAAGTAAGGTTAAGTAATGGTATAGGGAAAATAGTTTGTGATGCCCTAATCCCAACAGGAAGTGCATTTCAAACACCTTTACAAATTACATTAGGTTATAACTATATGGATTCACTTACTCAACCAATACGAATTATTAAAACGCCGGGTTCAGGGTAAGCTTTAAATATCTTAACACTTTCTTTTAGTAATTATAAAGATAAAAGAGGTTATAATGATGAAAAGAATAATAATATTACCAATTTTGATTGTAAGCTTATTTTTGCTTACTGCATGTGAAGGTGAACAACAACAAACTTCCGGTACTGGCGCATTTATGGGTGGTACGCAAGGCGTGATAACAAATTTCGAACAACTTGGCATTGAAGAGGATGGAATATATACTATTTTTGATACAGAAACATTTCCAATAGAAGTTACATTAAGTAATAAAGGTGAATATGAACTTCAACCAGGAGACGTAACGGTAGAATTAAAAGGACCATCTTTAGATTTCAGTGGAATTCCATCTTTAAGTTTAACAAATACAGGCGTAATTGATATCATCTCTGAACTACTAACTACTGGTGGTGAAGAAACCATAACATTCTCCTCAGATGCAAAATATGAAGAAGAAGTTAAAGGCGCAATTGATCGAGAATGGTTTGCAAATATTGATTATAACTATAAAACTTATTTGATCATTCCAGAAATTTGTTTGAAAGAAGATCTTAAAGATAAACGTGTTTGTGATGTTGAAGGACCAAAAAATCATTTTGTTTCTGGTGCACCAATCACTGTTGATAGTGTAATTGAAAGTACTGCTGGAAAAGGAATCATGGCTTTAAAGATTAAAGTTAGTGATGTTGGTAGTGGAAAAGTCACTAAGTTAGGTGATGATTTTGGTGTCCAAGAAAAAATTAGTTACTCTATCGATGATCCTAACTGGGAATGTAAACAGGGTGGTAAAATTGACGAAGCAAGGTTAATTGACAATTCTGCGGATATTGTTTGTAAACTTAAAACCGCTTTGCCTGCAGATACATTAGCAACCAAACAAGTTAAGATTACCTTTGACTATCGGTACCGAGATTTAATCTCAGAGAAGTTAAGGATCAAAGAAAGTTCTTAATTCTTTTTTATTTTTAATTTATTTTTTATATTTCATTAGTTATTTTCTAACACCAAAACGTTTATATTCTAATTATAATCATTAAAGATCATGGTAAAAAACGAATTGGTTAAAACTTTAAAAAAAAATCGAAAAATTGTAAAAGCTTTTGGACACAATTATGTTTCTCTAGGACAATTAGTTGGTTTTGATTTTTCTATTGGTAAAAAACAATTTACAAAAACAGAAGTAGAAGAAAGAATTCAACAATTAGGGTTAGAATCAACAGTTAAAGATTTAATTTCCGAAAAATTATATGTTTCCGGCATTATCAATCAAGACGGAACATTACATAATCAAGAACATAATTTTTATCAATTTGAAAAAGTAGGTAACTTTGACACTGAACAAATAGAATATAAATTACATTTAGTAAAATCCAGAGACGCATTAAAGTATAATACTTAAATGCTAAATTTAAAATTAAACACCAACAACATCTTTCTCATTAATTCTAAATACAATCGCTCCAATAACAATAATCACACCCATAACAATGAACGAAGTAATCAAATCATAGTCTGCAATCTTTCCCAATATTAATCTCATAATTACTAGATATAACGAAACAATCATTGAAATTACTGATAATACTGTTGCCCTATTATGACTTTCAATATGATCATTTTGATACTGAGAAAATAAAGGGTCTCTTAAAATACTTGTCCCTCTAAGAAAAATGTACCATAAGAAAGATAATGCCGGCCCAATAATAAAAGCCATCGCAAGATAAAAAATTCCAGGAAGAATAGTGGTTAAAAAAATTGTTTTTTTCATCCCAATCTTTTCTTCAATCTTGTAGGCATATTTCATTAATAATGCCCCTAACAATGATCCCCCTGCCATAGACACTCCCCAAAGTGCGTTGGGGACTCCAGCAATCAAAAAATAAGGTTGAAAAAGAAACATGATTATATGATAAAATGGAATAGTAAATAAGGAAAGGTAAATTATCCTTCTTAATGATTTATTTTTAAGAATATGAGCAGTAGATTCTTTGAATAAAATTAAAGGACTTACTTCTTTTATTTTCTTTTGATGTTTTTTTTCTTCTACAAATAATGAAATTATGAAAGCAATTATTGCTCCGAACGTAAAAAGCCAAATTAAAAGAACAAAAGTTTTCGGATCATGACTTCTGGCCAAGTAACCTCCAGTAGTTATAGCAATAACAACCGCTATTAAAGAATAAGAGTTTATAGAACCCCACATTTTGCTCATTTCTTTTTCTCTTTTTTGAGATTTTAAAGTATCATACACCAGGGCCTCTATAGCCCCAGAACCAAAAGCAATACCAATTCCAAAAATAACTTGAATAATAATAAATTCAAGGTATGAATGGGCAAAAATGGTCCAAACATTTCCAATAATTAACAGAAAAATTAAGAAAGATAAAGAAAATTTTCTGCCAATCTTATCAGCAATAATTCCTGTAGGAACTTCAGAAAATAACACTGCAACTATTAATACCGCTTCTAAAGAAATTATTTGAAATGTGTCTAAACTTCGAGAAAAATAAAATAAAGTTAAAATAGGTGAAAAGAAAAATAACGATTTAAAAAAGTAAATAAATTTTATTTTAGTAATGTTGTTCATAATGTAACTAAAAAGAAAAAGGTATATAAATTTACTCGTTACAAGTTAACAATCCTAATCTTTGAAATTTGCTTCTATTTGAAGGAAAGATTTTTCCATAGATTGTAATTTTAATCTTAATGTATGAATTTTACCGAATAGATCATTTTTGTATTTAGACAGATAACTATCATCTTCATCCTTGTAATACCACACCTCACGATTAAAAAAACTTTTCAAATGGTCTATTTGATTAGGGAATGTCATTATTTCACTTCTTATTTTATCTCCATCCATTTTGTTTACCTCAATTCCAATTAAATAAATTTATAATTTAAACTTTTTTATCTACTACCAACCATCACAACAAACGCTAAAAACGCTTCTAATTGCACGTACTCATCACTACCTTCAGACATTCTAAATTCTACTTCACCGCATTTATCAATCAGTTCAACTTTTTTTCGGTCATCTAATTCTAAGTTCCAAATTTCTTTCTGAATTTGTTTGATGACATCTAATCCAGACAGTCCATAATTTAACATCAAATCAAGAAGTTTCTTTCTCGAAGCAATAAAATCACCAGTAGCAGCAACACCCAATAATTCTTTAATCTCTTTCGGCTTGGCTACAGAAGCCATAGAATAAACTAACTCCGCATCAATATCTTTCTTAATAACTGCACAACTTTGCATTACATTCTCGAGTCTTCGACAATCTCCGTTAGAAACTTCAAACAAAGCTTGTTTAGCTTCATCAGTAACTGTTAAACCTTCTTCAGTAACTAATTTATCAACCATTTCATAAACGTCTTCTTTAGCAAGTGGCTTAAATCGAAAGACCGCACATCTACTTTGAATAGGATCAATAATTTTTGAAGAATAATTACAGCTCAAAATAAACCGGCAAGTTTTAGTATAATTTTCCATTGTTCTACGAAGAGCTTGCTGTGCTTCTTTAGTTAGAGCATCACTTTCATCCAAATAAATAAGTTTAAACGGAACATCGCCAAGAGCTTTTGTTCTTGCAAAATCTTTAACTTTTACTCGAACAACATCAATTCCCCGTTCATCAGAAGCGTTTAATTCAAGGACGTTCTGTCGCCAACTCTCGCCGAACAACTGTTTAGCGATAACTAAAGATAATGTTGTTTTTCCTACTCCTGCCGGGCCAGAAAATAATAAATGAGGCATACTTCCCGTAGAAACGAAAGCTTTTACTTTCTCTACTATTTCCTGTTGACCTTTAACTTCATCAAAAGTTTGCGGTCGGTACTTTTCTGTCCAGATTGTTGAAACCATAATATTATTTTAGCTAACAAGCTACTTTATAAGTTTTACTTGTTTTGAGCATAACAGTTTCTAAAACACCCAAAGCACTATCCCAATTGCCCAATTAAACAATTCTTGATAAGAAACTCCGAAAACAATCACAAAAATTAGTGTTATAAGAAGGACATAAAAAAGAACTTTCAATATTGACGATAAGAAATGGCTAACAATTAAAATAACAATAGCAATAATAATCATCCCCATAATTGAAAAAGGTTCCATAAATAACTAAAAATTGAAAATGATATATAAAAATTTCTCTCTTACACAATCATTTCTCTAAATGTACTGTCTGTGTAGGGAACGGTATTCCAATACCTGCTTTGTTTAACGCGTTATAAATCGCTTCAGTAAGTTGTAACTTTTTATTATAAGCCATACCCCAATTTTCTACCCAGAAATATGCCCGAAAATTTAAAGCAAAATCGCCCATTTCTAAAAAATGTACTGCTGATTCTGGATCTTTAAGAAGTTCTTTATCTTTTTTCATTACTTCAAGAACAACTTTTTGTACTTGAGCAGCATTACTTCCGTATTCAACACCAAAATCTACGTGCGCCCTAATCTTTGGATTTGGCCGAGTATAATTTTGAATCCGAGAATTTGCTAAATAGCCATTAGGAATGTAAACCACTTCATTATCATAAGTTACTAATTTTGTACTTCTTAATCCTACATCATGGATAGTTCCTAACTCTCCTGATTCTAATTTAACTTTATCGCCAATTTCAAAAGTTTTGTCAAGCAACAAAGTTACCCCTCCAAAAATATTTTTTAAAGAATCCTGTAAAGCAAAACCTAAAACTAATCCCAGAATCCCTGCTCCTGCCAAATAAGGGGCAATATCAATTTCCCAAACATCTAAAACTGAAAGAATAGCAATAACAATGAAAACAACATTAGCAGCTTTATGAAACATAGGTAACAAAAGATCATCAAACTTACTTTTCGTTTTCTTGGCTACCGTTGCTCCCCAAACACTAATTATCACATCAGCAACTCGTGAGATAATAAAAACAAACACTAAAGCCATCAATGAATAAACAATTTTGTTAATAATTCCGTTAATCCCTAAACTGTATAAAGCAAACTTTAACCCAAAAACTAAGATCAAATAATATAATGGCCTTTTAGTTTTTTCAAAAATTAAATCATCAACTTCGGTTTTAGTTTTCTTAGCCCACTTTTGTAAAAACTTTTCAAAAATAAACAATAATAACCAAGCACCAATAGCAGAAATGACCAAAATTAAAACAGCAAAAAGGTATTTATTTTGTAAATAATGTCCATAAGGAAGGAGATTTAACCAGCTCAAAATTACTTCTTTCATTTTATAGAGTTATAAAAAACATCTCTTTTTAAGAGTTATGCTTTTTTATGATTGCTTTTACGTTTATGTTTACGTTTATGTTGATGTTTTTTAATTTTTTCTGCAGATTCAGATTCTTCCATAGGTGGCATTTTTCGTTTAATCAAGAAAACCCTGATTGAACTAAGAATAATTGTTCCAGTAATGGTAACGTAAGCAATCTTTGATAAGAAAGCTGCGTGTTGCACACCGGCATTAATTGCTAACTGCGCAATAGCTGCTGCCGCTAAACCTCTTGCAAAAATTGCGTTCACTAATGTTCTCCCTTCCGGAGTCATAGTTTTTGTTAATAAGACTGATGACATCCTGGAACCCATTAAAACTAAAGATAACACTGCTCCGATAAGGATTGCTTTCCAATCAGAAATATCAAGCATGACCCCAATATAAACAAAGAAAAACGTTTTCAAAAAGAAAGAAACTTGATGATAAAAATATTCTTCACTAGGCGTGGTTACTGAAACTCCCAAATCACCTTTTAACGCTTTCTTCTTTTCCTTAGCTTCGTTAGTTAACAATCCTTTAATGATGGAAGATAATTGTTTAGAATTTTTCAAAATTAAACCGAAAAATAAAGCTGCAATGGCACCATTACCGCCCAAAAATTCTGTTAAAACATAAATCAAAAGAAGATAAGCAATAGCAATCATATAATTGTGCTCTTTGAAAACTCTTAAAATTAAAAATATCCACAAAACACCGCCAATAAGTCCAACTAATCCTGCAACAGCGAACAAACTGATTAGTTGTGTTAACATGTTTTGAACTCCAAATCCTCCTAACCTGAATATTTCAATCACAGTTAAAGAAAAAACAATACAAAACACGTCAGTTAAAGCTGATTCTAATGCTAATAATGAATAAAGTCGATTACTAATTTTAACTTGTTTAAGGATAGGAATAACAAACGATGAAGAGACTCCACCCAGCATAAAACCGCCAAGTAAAGATAAAAGAATAGAAAATCCGCCAACCCAAAAACCAAATAACCACAAAATTAAAGCAACAATGAGTGAAGAAATAATAAAATTAAAAACTGTTAAAACAAAACTTTCAGAAAATTCTCGAATTAATGAAGATAAATTAATGTTGAATGCACCGTCAAATAATAAAAATACTAAAGTAAATGTGGTAAATACCGGTGCAATATCAGCCAAATCTAAAGGTGAAACTAACTTGAAAGCAAACGGCCCAATAGCAAAACCTAAAGCAATTAAGAATAAAACGTCAGGAATACTAAACTTTCTAAAGAACCATTCAGCGAAAAATCCGAAAAATAAGATTAAACTTACTGCCAATAAAATTAATGTAACAACATCCATCTTAACTAAGATGATTCAATTGGAGTTTAAATAGTTATCGAAAAAGTTTAAAGAAAAAAATTAAGCTGCAATAAACAAAACTGGTTCAAGTTCTTCAAAATTACCAATAATGTACTGGTAATTTAATAAATCTTGATAGTACTTTTCATGATTTATTTTCATAATTTACTCTTCCCCTTCGTCAACTGTGCCGCTAGGCACTGCGCTTTTAGAAATAATCAGAACATCCCCTACTGCTTTAACTAGATGGTGTGGTACAAGAACACCTTTAGCACTACCTAAAACTTTGCTTAAAAAAGAGTTTTTTGTAGCTTTAATTTTCCAGCCAGAAACCTTGTTACCTTGAATGATGCTATCTTCAACATCCCCAAAATAGTCACCAGAGTCAGTAAAAACTTTTAAATCGTAAGTCCCAGATATTTTTTTCATTTTTAACATTGTATAATCCACCTCAATTATAATAACTTATTAAAATTTACTTAAGTTTAAATACTTTTCTGTTGTCTAACTGTTATAAATGGAGAATATTAAGATAATTGGAACCTCACACATATCTAAGCAAAGTGTTGATGAGATTAAAACCGCGGTTACTAACTGGAATCCAGAAATAATTGCTGTAGAACTAGATTTACAACGAGCCGCTGCTTTAATGTCTAAAGAGAAAAGTAAAGTTAGTATTGGAATGATTCTTAAAATTGGTGTTAAAGGTTACATTTTTGCTAAAGTTGGCCAATTTGTACAACAAAAATTAGGCAAAATGGTTGGCGTTTCTCCTGGGAGTGAAATGAAAGCCGCTTTAGAACTTGCTAGGAAAGAAAAATTAGAAATTGCTTTAATTGACCAACCAATAGGAATTACTCTTAAAAAATTTTCTAAATATCTTTCTTGGAAAGAAAAATTTAGATTTTTTGCAGATATGGTTAAAGGTTTATTATTTCCTCGCAAACAGATTAAAGAAATGGGTTTAGAAAAATTTGACCTGTCTAAAGTTCCCGGCAAAGAAGTTGTTAAGAAACTAGTTAATCAAATGCGGAAGAGATATCCAAATGTTTATCGCGCTTTAGTATCTGATCGAAACAAGTATATGGTTAAACAGCTGGTTAAAGTTTTACGTAAAAATCCAGGTAAGAAAATTCTTGTAGTTGTCGGAGCTGGCCACGAAGAAGGAATGCAGAAGTTGTTGCTTAAAGTAGAAGTTGTTTGATAGACTACTGAAGCACATAAAAATTTATAAAAAATATACCTCCCTCATAATTATCATAAAATGTTTGGCAAAAAAAAAGTAACTGATTCCGAAATTTTGGTAGAGATTGTTAGATTTGAAGAATTGGCAGCAAGAATAGGACATTTAAAACTTGAGGAAGAACCAAACAAACAAGATTGGAAGCAATATGGTGACCATATAAAGAACACCAGGTCGCTTTTAAATGATTATCAAGGGGAATCTAGAACACTTTTCAAAAGGTTTGCCGCTTGTGAAAATTCTTTTAGGGAAAAAATCAATTATAAACCACGTCCACCCTCATACTATTTAAGAGCAGAAATGGCCCAGGTAACACTCTAGAGAAATAGAATTATTGTTGTTGAAAGTTAAAATTGTTTGAGAGGAAGATACTTTTTTAAATAACAATAAGTTACCATTATTTTATGCTTACGAATAAAAGAAAGGTTAACAAATTTAAATCCGGTAACAAAAAAATAACTACAATTATCTATTTTGATAAAAAAGGAAGCGAATTTTATAAAAAATTAGGAAAAAAGAAACAGGCAGTTGTTGAATATAATCTCAACTTAATAGATGAAAACGTTGCTCATGCTGTTAAACTTAATTCAGAAATGATTGGAGAATCTTCTTTAAAAATAGAAATTAAAATAACAGAATTTGTTGTTCCAACAAACTTAGCCAGAACAGAAGGAAAAACAAAACCAGGAGAATTCTATTTAGCAATTGGAATTGCTTTCTTATCAAAAAAAATAGAACAAGATGAATTATGGGGATATTTTTTCGATTTAATTAGGCACGAGTTTGCCCACACTCAAGATATCGCTATTAAAAAAGGCAATAATAAATACGAAAAGATATTTGAAATGTATAGAAATAATCTCTTACCTTGGAATCTTCTAATTTCGATTGACTTAATGAAGAAAGAAGGATTCGCTATTTGGACAGAACATTTTCATAAATATGCTAAAGCCCCCCTTATTGGCCATGAGTTCACACCAAAAAAAGATTTATTTAGAAAAAAAGTAAGATCAATTTTAAAATCAGAAGAACCTTATTCTGCTTATCAGCTAGTTGGAACATTACCTTATGATTTAGGTTACCATATTTTTGCAATCATCACCTTAGACTTTCTAAAAAAACACGAAAGGGATCATAAATTAATAGATAGCAATCGTCAAGAATATGCAGTTAGTAAACTATTCCAAAAAATAGATCAAGGTATTTTTCTTTATCCTAGTTTAACACAAAGAGATTATAAGCAACTTTATACTTATTTCAAATTATTAGATAGATTCAAACTTATTGAAAGATATATGGTTAGTTTCACTAACTTAGGGTTCAGTAAAAGATATTTCATTTTTACTGATCATCAAATAAAATTGTTCTTAGAACTTAAAAAACATTTAAAATAGGTAATTAAAAGTAGTCAATATTAACACAACAAGAGAAAACTAAAACTTTAACTCTTCAATCGGCACTTTATCAGTTGTAAAACCAGTACCTAAACCATAATTATATAACTCTTCTAATTGAGGATTATATCCTGGTAACATTTTTTGTAATCTAATAAGCTCTGTATCTTCATAACCCCGATGAATCATCCCTTGACCAATGTATAATGAATTACCTTCTCTTTTTAGAAAACCACCGCAATGGATATCTCCTTTGAAAGCTTCCATGGCCAAAGGATCATTTTTTAAAACCCCAAACAATAACTCTCCATCTATAATGATACGTTCTGTTGGTCTTACACTACCTAAACAAACAGAATCGCCATGAACATACTTATCAATCTCTGGAATGTGCAAAATTCCATGACCCGGATCTGTAACCTCAGGACCAAATGATTGAGATAAAACATAATCAGCATCAATACCGATAGATCTTAACATTGTAGTTAAAACAAAAGTTGTCAAATGACAACCAACTGCTCGTTCCCTAAAAACATCCTCAATTGAAACATCATGCCATGTTTGGATAACGGAATCAGTGCCATAAGTATCTACTGGCATAAAATCATCATGATAATGAAACAAATTTTTTTGACCCCATTCTACAATCATTCTCAACGCATCTTCAGCAGTATAATCATTCTTTGTCAATTCTCCAGTTAAAGAACTTACTTTATGAACTTCTTTTGACATCTGAGAAAGTCGATCATAACGACTTTGACCATAATTTTCAGAGCCACATTTTGGTAAAGCTATAGCTGTTAAACCAATCCCTAATTTTTTCAAAAAGTTTCTTCGGTCCATATATTAAAAATAACATCTTTCAGTTATAAACCTTTTGGTTTATTTGTTACTAAGGGGTAGTCAAAATAATCGAAAAATTAGAAATATTTATAAATAGGGAACTAAATTAAGATATTAGGTAGGAGTGGTATTTAGCTTACGGTTTATTTAAAACAAAGTTTTTAATATGCTAGAAATCTATGATTTCTCAGCATTAAACTGAGGAAAGTCCGCCCACTACAAAAGGTTACTCACATAAGTGAGAGTCAGAAATGGCTGTCAATGGCTCAGAAACGACACGTCCTGCAGAATGGAATGATAAGGAATCCCAGTGATGGCGAAGTTTGTTGCGAAACAAATAAGTTAACCCTTTGACGTCTCTGTAGGGAACGATGAAACGGTGAATACTAACTAGTGCAAGTTGGTTCAACGCTTAGTAGAATGCTAAAACAAACCATCGCAATTACATTGGTTAATTGTTTGGGTTTGACAGAAGGCGGCTTATTCCACCCTACCTATCTTTTACAAAAAGATAGAACCAAAAGACGGCGAGTTACAAGTAACCCACTAATTAAAAGAGTGTATAAATTAAAATAAAAACATAATTCTTACCAAACCCGAATTCCTGCTGTTGCAACCACTCCATTCATTCCCTGTATACTTTGTGATTGTACTGAAGCTACAAGTTTGAGATCTTTAGATATTTTCCAAGTTCCTTGTCCTTCGATTTCATCTGGCTTAGCAACATTACCAACAATAGAAGCAGAAAAATCTTTTCCTTTTATTTCAGCACCAAACCTTTTTCCTTTTTGGAGTAAAGCAAGAGCTGTTGAATCAGTATTAACAGTAACTCTAGTCTCAGGAGAACCAGTTTGATAAGGGACACTAACAGTCAATCCCACATCAACATTATTATCTTTATAACTAGCACCAGCACTTAACTTTTTAGGATCCACTTTTGTAGTAACATCAACAGAGCCAGCTTGCTCCCCAACAATCAATTCTGGGCCAGCACCACTAATACCAACTCTAACATTTTCAAGAGATGTTAAAGGAACTAATCCAGGACCTTCTGGCACTAAAGCTAAAACTGATTGCACTATTTCCCCTCCTGCAGCAGTAAGTTCAGTAAAATCTGCTACTTCCATAATTGCTGCTGCCGCTCCAGCTCGAGACAACATATCCAAGTTACCTCCATTCCTCACTATATTTGACCCAATTTCACCATATTGAGTTACTAATTTATCTGCTTCTTTACTCAAAGCTAAAAGGCCACCATCTCCCTGATCAAGAGGCGGAGGTTTTTCCATGATCACTACATCACCAGTAAGTTCTACACTAGAAGACCCAACTGTACCATCTTCAACAATTAATGAAGTGTCTCCTATTTGAATTGTTTCATCATCCAGCTGTAAGGTCCCAGGAATAACCTGGCCATTCTCTGATAAAGAACCAACAAGAGCTGTTAATCGATTAAACTCGTCCAAACCTGCAAACCCTACACCGCTAATTTGTAATTCATCTTCTGTTTTTGTAACTTCAGTTCCATCATCTAAAGAAGCAATTATTTCTCCATCCGCAGTTTCCATTTTAGCATTATTAGAAAGAACAGAATCTTCTGGAGTTTTCACCTCTACCGGCCCTGAAGCTTCTTCTAAATCATAACTTTTTTCTTCATGTTCAAATTTTCCTTCACTTGTTCCTTTTCCAATGGAGAAACCCCCATCTGCTAAAGCAGTAATTGAAGAACCTTTATACTGGGGATTTTTTAGATCTAATTTTTCAACGCCGTTAGTTATAACTCCACCATTATAAGTGACAGAACCCAATTTTAAATCTGTTAAACTTAATCCGTGTTTACCATTTATTGCTTGATGGGAATTAGGAAAAGTGGATAAATCTGTTGCTTCACTTAAATGAGGATCAAAAGACCATTGGGCTGCAGTAATGTAAGCCCCATTTCCAGAACTAATTGCTTGAGCAATATCAATTTCATTAGGTGGTGCAGAAGCAATAGAAGCAGGATTAGTATAATCAATCTCTGGTATTGGTGGTGCTACTGCCGTTGGAGGAGGGACGTTCATATCAGGATCAGCCATTACCAAAAAAGACAACATCAGAACAATAATTAAAAATACTGCTTTTTTCATTCGAACACCCCTTCGATATCAACCTTACTAGCAAACAAAAATCTTAAAGGCTCATGATTAATGATAGAATTATTATCTGTAACTAAAAATATGTAAGTATCATTGTTAAACAAAGAAACGTCTGTAGTGTAATTATTTTCAAGAAGATAAATCACATCAATATAGTAAGGTTGTTCTTTTATTCTCTCCATGAAATCTTCCAAAAACAAAGCTCCTCTTTTCAAATCTGCTTTAACTTTAGTAATCGGGAAATCAATCATTTCTTTCTCTTGATTTTTAAATTTTAATTCTAAAGGCCATTTGACAGTAAACAGTACAGATTCGTCAACAATTTTTGTAGTTGTATCAACCTCGCCTTTCTCTACTTGAAAAGATTCAAAAATTAAATCGTGGCTAACAACATCTTCTTCAACATCAATCAATTTAGGCTTGCCAACTTCACCCAAACAATCTTCTAAACGTTCATCTAACATGATACTTAAAGAATCTTCCATTTCTTCTACTGAAGAAGTTTGTTCCTCACCCAAATAATAAAGGTAATTAGCATCAAACACTTCTTCATCAAAAAAGTTACCCACTAATTCTTTTTTCCCACCATAAAAACCTAACGTGAGGATGGCTTTTTCCCCGAGATCATTAATACACCATTCAACCCGATTTTTAATTTTCTCTGAATTCAAATCCAATTCAAATTTGTCCGCTACCTCTTGTTCCAATTGTTTTTCTTTCATGTAATTGTTTAAATAAATAAATGAAAAAACAGTGACTAGTATTAAAAGCCCCATAATCATAAAAATTGTTATTTGCCCCTTTTTTTGCATAATGATAATGAAACATATTAAGGTTTATAAAAATTTGCCAGAGTCAAGCTAAAAATTTCCAAAAACCCAAGCAAAGGCAAAACCTTTTTGGGTTTTTAAAATCAAAAAATTTCCAAAAACCTTATAAAACCAATAAATCTTAAGAGATAAAATGGCTCGAGATAACAAAATAAGAATGCCTTCTGGACAAGGCGGTTTAACTAGGTACTTTGACGAATACAAGTCTAAGATAGAATTTTCACCAAACGCAGTTATTGTTATGGCAATTGTTGCAATGATTATTGTCTTACTACTACACTATTTTGGATCCAGCTTTTTAGGTTAAAAAAATGATGCCAGGAATGAACCCCAGAAAAGTACAGCAAATGATGAAACAGATGGGAATCCAACAAGTAGAGGTTCCTGCTATTGAAGTAATCATTAAAACTAAAGATAAAGAAATTATTATCACTAACCCTTCTGTCCAAAAAGTTAACATGATGGGGAATGAAAATTTTCAAATTTCTGGTAATATTGAAGAAAGAGAATTATCTACCGCACCAGACATTTCTGAAGATGATATTAAAACAGTAATGGACCAAACAGGAAAGTCTGAAGAAGAAAGTAAAAAAGCAATTGAAGATGCTAAAGGCGATTTAGCAGAAGCAATCATGGGCCTAAGTAAAAACGAATAATCTTAATTTATAACAAGAAATTTTAAATAATTCTTTCCATTATAACATAAATAAATGGAAAATCTTCCAGATTATATCCTTGATAGGCAAAAAGCTATCCAACAGTATGAAGGCGCTTACCATCTGTTTAATGTTACATTTCCATTAGTTAAAGATCCTAAACTTTTAATTGGAGTGGTGAACAATATTTCGGAATCATTAGAAAAATCAATGGACGCAATTTTAAAATATGAACGAGCATTACGTCTGGTCCCACATTATCAAGAAGAGTTTCAAAGTAAATTTAACATTTTTCGTTACAAATCTGTCCGCCGAAACAAAATACCAGGGGAGATCATCAATTTGATCATCGAATTGAGGGAAATATTAGCCCTGCAAAAAAGAAGTCCCATGGAATTTCAACGTGGAAACCGGTTTGTGATTTGTTCTAAAGATTACCAGATGAAAGTGATTTCAATCAAAGAATTACAGAATTATATGGATTTAAACAAAAGGTTTATTAATATCATGGAGACTGTTATTAAAAAAAATAGTAAATGAGAATTAAATTATAATTAAAACAATTATTTTGATAAATGATAATAACAAATGACTATCTATTAGAAGCGATGAATGAACTGAAACGCTTAGAACATATTATTTACGTTAGTTTGAAATATACACGAACAACTGACGTAATCACCAATGCATTAAAACGATTATTGGAGATATTTGACTTAGTGATTGAAGCTTTTTTAGAAAAAGCTAAAGAAGAAAACCTAATTGCAAGCTTACCAAAAAGTCCTGCTTTAAGAGCAACAAGGTTAGGCGAGATTCATTCTGAGGATAAAATCCTTAATGATTACCTTCACTTTTACCAATTTCTTAAAAATGTTTTAAAATCACCTTACGGAAAAAGACAAGAATTTCGTCGTCATGTTACTTTGATCGTAGAATTTGAGAATTCTACTGCAGAAGCCAACATTGATAACCTTTCTAACTGTGAGAGGTATGTTCAAGGTTTCTTCAATTACGCTTCAAAAATAATTGAAGGGCCACAAGAAGATGAAGAAAATAGTGAAGAGAACTAAAATTTAAAAATAATATTAAAAATAAAACAAAAAAATCAATCTATTTCTCGTGAATTACTACTAAAGATTGAGTCCTATCAACTCCAGGAATAGCTTGAAATTTTTTCAATAAAAACTGATCATATTCTTGAACATCTTTAACTCTAACTCTGATAACTATATCTGTACCCCCAGTTACAACTGCAACTTCAGTAACCTCGGGAAGAATCTTAATTTCTTTAGCTAATTGATGTTGATCTTTTTTCAGTTCTCTTAACAACTTGTAATCTACTGAAACCAGGACAATAACTGAAAAACCTTTCTCAATTTTGTCATAATCTAAATCAAGAGTAAACTTTTTGATAATTTTTTCTTGTTTAAGTTTTCTAATTCTATTATGAATCGTTGTTATGGGTAAAAGTGTTTTTTTAGCAATCTGGCGAGTAGTATAATCGCCGTGTTCTTGCAAAACTTCAATAATTTTCTTGTCTTTTTCATCCATTTTATACTTAGTGATGGAACAAACGTTCCAAATTATATAAACATTTCGCTATTTTTAGCCATTTTAACCATTATTTGTGGAATAGGTATTTAAACCATTTAGCCTTCTAGAATAATAGGAAAGAGAAGGAGTAGAAGTTTACTGAACAAAAAAAAGAGGAGATAAAAATGAAAAAAACAATGAAAATCCATGTAAGAGAAAAAGGAGATTGGTTAGAATGGAAATTAGCTGAAGATTGTAGATTTTCAGGGATGGCAGTAAGTGGAGGTGTGTACATTAGACATGTCCATTATGAAACTGCAATGAGTAGCTTAACGAGATCTCTAAAAAGAGATTATCAGGGTCATAAATTAGAAATCATTGCGGATAAATAAAAAATGAAAGGAGAAAAATAAAAATGAAAGAAGAATATTTTATGAGAGTAGGAATACTGGAAACTAGTACTGAAGAAGTAAAAGAGGTACTTGCAAAGATTGAAACTTTGTTAGGGGTAGAAGCAATTAAAGAAGATAAATATGCAATTTCCATGGATGCAGGAATGATGAGTGGTTATATGCCTTTGTTCCCATATAGAGGACATATTTCAGAAGTAGGAGACTTTGCTTGTTTTACTTTTGATGTAAAAAGTTTGGTAACAAGAAGCGATTGGAAAGAAAAAAGGGTAGAATTGACTGAATTATTAAAAACTGAAATTAGTGAAGAGATCAGGGTACCAGGGATATATAGGGTTAGTGGTACAGATTTAACGATGGGATTTGAATTAGTAAGAGAAGGGAGAAAACCATTTCATGAACATTCAACAATTAGAGATGTCGTTGAAGATAGTTATACATTTTATGCAGGAGAACATGATGAAAAAGTTTTGACGGGAACCTATAGTTAGGCTGTTTAAAAATTAAAAAATCTTTTGGTGGGATTAGATGTTTGGAGAATTAAAATGCAAATCAAAAAAGAACAAGAAAAGAAAAAAGAAGAAATCTCACCTGAAGAAATTTCCCTAAAAATATTCAAAAAAATGGGGATGCCACTTTGTAGGATTATCAGTTAAAATGGAGGAAAAAATGAAAATATTACCGAAAAAATACAAATCAAAACTAGGTTTCTTTGCAACTGAAGAAGCGATTAAGTTAGTTAAAGATACTTTCCAGAAAAAGTTGTCTGAAAAATTGTCTTTACACCGAGTTACCGCTCCCAGATTTTTAATGGTTGGTAAAGGTTTGCAAGATGATTTAGCAGGAACACAGGTTCCGGTTGACTTTAAAGTTAAATTTAGTAAAACTCCTGTTGAAGTAGTACACAGTTTAGCGAAATGGAAAAGGCACGCTTTAGGTAGATACGGTTTTGAACATGGAACTGGATTGTATACCGACATGGATGCAATCAGAAAAGACGAAGACATTTCTCCAATCCATAGCATTTATGTTGACCAATGGGACTGGGAAAAAGTTATTTCTAAAGAAGAAAGAACCATTCCTTTCTTGAAAGAAATTGTTAAAAAAATCTATTCTGCAATTTTGGAAACAGAAAAAGTTATTGAAGAAAAATATCCGGCTCTAATGTCCAGATTACCAAAAGAAATTATGTTTGTTCATACGGAAGAGTTAGAAGAAATGTATCCAAAATTAACTCCAAAAGAAAGGGAACATAAAATTACTAAAAGGTATGGGTCAGTTTTCTTAATCGGCATAGGTCATCCATTAAAGTCTGGAAAACCACATGATGTAAGAGCAGCAGATTATGATGATTGGCACCTTTGTGGAGATATAATTGTTTGGGATTCTGTTAGAGAAGATGCTTTAGAACTATCTTCAATGGGAATTAGAGTTTCTGCAGAATCGTTAGAAATTCAACTGAAACACATGGGTTTAGAAGAAAGAAAATCGTTGGCATTCCACAAAGCAATTTTGGAAGAAAAATTACCTTTAACAATCGGCGGTGGTATTGGACAGTCTAGGCTTTGTATGGTTTTACTACAAAAAGCACACATTGGAGAAGTGCAAGCGTCAGTTTGGCCAGAAGAAGTTGAAGAAGAGTTTGCTAAAAAGAAGGTTACTTTACTTTAAAATTAATTTTTTCTTTTTCCATTTTCACATCCTAACCATTCTGAGAGAGAAAATATTAAATACTCTGAACTGTTTTTAATAGAACAAATGACAAGATTCGTAACTTTTGTTTCTGGAAAAGGAGGAGTAGGGAAAACTACGACTACTTTAAACGTTGGCCATGCCCTAGCAAAATTAGGTAAAAAAGTACTTTTATTGGATGCTAATTTAGTTACACCAAACTTAGCACTTCATTTAGGCCTACTTAATCCCGAATCAACACTTAACGATTTTTTACGTAAAGACAAAAATATTCAAGAAATAACTTATTTGCATCAAAGTGGAATATCACTAATTCCTGCATCTCCATCCCTAGCGGAATATCAAAAAACTAATCCTCAACATTTAACAGAAATTTTTGAACACTTAGATGAATTGAACGATTTTGTTTTAGTTGACGCACCTAGCGGATTAGGTTATGAAGTTAACCAAGTATTAAAAAATAGTGATGAAGCACTAATCGTGGTTAATCCAAATCTTAGTTCAGTGATGGACGCATTAAAAACTATCCAACTTGCTAAAGACAATGATAATATTATTGCAGGAATAGTTCTTAACATGAGTAATCGTGGTAGAAACGAACTTAAACCAACAGAAGTCGAACAAATTTTAGGGCATCAAATAATAGCAAATATTAGACACGATCGAAAAATTAGAAAATCTTTACATAAGCAACAACCTTTACATCACATTTATCCTCGTTCACAAACAGCTAAAGAATTTAAAAAGATTGCTCAACATCTCTCTTTAGAAGATAGAGAATAAAAGTTTTAAAAAATCAAAATTAAAAAGTATAACTTAAACTTATTAAAAAAAGAGGAATTATGAAAGAAAAAAGAAGAGTAGAGTTAAAAGAAAAAGGGTGGAGTGAAAATGAAATTATTAAAGCAGAATCTATCCTTGAAAAAGAGAAAGAGCACGATGTCCACTTTTCTAAAATTGTCTTTTGGAGCGCTTTAATAGTAATTATTTTTGCTAACCTTATTGTTTCATTAATCTTAATCCCTTTCTTGATAGTTCTTCGAGAAACAATACTTTATGCGATCATTATTATCCTCGCAGGAACTATAGGTTTCCTTTACAATTTTCTGATAACTGATATTGGGCATTTAGAAAAGAAACATCATCTCGCTGCGGGAATTATTATCCCCATCATTGCCCTTGCTAACATCTTAGTAATGGTCCTTGTTTCTAACCGGTTTATTACTGAAATTGAAATTAATAACCCGCCACATAATCCTTGGATTGTAGCGATAGTATTTGCTATTTCTTTTGTAATCCCCTACATAGTGGACAAATTAAGAATTCATTTTCAAGAAAGAAAAAAACATCTTATTGTTAATTAAATTAGTTAAATTAATTAAATAAATTTAATGAAAAAATAATAGTTGATAACTTATTCTTTTAATAACATTTCAATCATAGCTGCATAAGCTGGTCGAGCAATTAACACTCCAAACGAAATCCCTACAATAGTAGTAAATGCGAAACCTTTCAATAACCCAGCACCAGCAAACCATAATGGTAACATTCCTGCACAAGTAGTCAAATAAGCACCCATAACAATAAACATTGCGTTTTTAATTCTCTTTTTCCAATCAGTTATTCCCTCACCCTTAAGCGTTTCATCAGTAATAACAATCAAATGGTCCACTCCCGTACCCGCAACAATAATAATTCCCGCAATTGCTGCTAAATCTAAATTCCAACCAACTAAAGCTGCAAAACCTAAAATCAAAACTATCTCTGAAACAATAGTTATCACCATTGGAAGAACAATTTTAATTTTCCTATACCTAATAAAAACTACTGTTACTACCGATAAAATTGCTAAGATACCTACCAAAATAACGTTATCAAGAAACTCTTTTCCTAAATTAGGACTAATCGTGTCCATCTTAACAATGTCTAACTTTACTGGTAAACTCCCAGTAATAATAATTGTTTGTAATCTTTTCATATTTTTTAATGAAGCGGTAACTGCTTCTGGTTGAGTGTTCCCTGCGCCTGAACCAGAAATTTGAATTTCGGTAGTTGCTCTACCTTTTAATTCTGAACCAATCCTTAAACGGTCAACCTCTTTATCATCAAGGTATAATGTTAAATCCTCACTTAAATACTGGCCACCTTCATCAGATTCAATATTTAACACGTCAGTTAATTCTGCTTGTCTTTCTGCAGCTTCTGAACTTAAAACTACGGAGAAAAAGAAACTGCAAACGTAACCATCACTAACTTTTGAACAACCACGGCGTGGATCAATACCTGAACAATCTGCACTTCTACAAACTGAAGTTACATCTTTCTTCCCACCAAAAAATACGGTATCATTACCAATCTTTGCTTCAAATTTTCCCTGTTTAGATAACAAATCTTTAACTTCTTCTTCAGTCACACCAGCAATTTCAATCAAAATAAAATCTTCACCAGCAAGGTCTGAAGCCGCTCTAATAACTACATCACTTAAACCGTAAACATTTAACCTTTCTTTCAAATTATCAATAGTAATTTCTAAATTTTCTTCAGAGATAGCTTCTTCCGGTTTTAATAATACTCGTGTTCCACCTTCAAGATCTAAACCCTTTCGTAAATTTGAACTAGGAGCAGGGTAAACTTTTAACCCTAAATCTGTCTGGCCCAATTCATCAACTGTAACTAAAGTAGTATAAACACCTTTATTAGTTTCAATTTTTACAGTTTTATTTTCTTCAAGGCCTAATGTTTGAGCATAATAATCTGCTAAAGAAGAAACGTCTTCCCCGCCAATAGAAATTATCCTTTCTCTAGATACGGGCATCAGTTTCGAGGAAGGGTTTCCAATACCTGAAATTGCTGCTGAAGAATTTGCAGCTACACTTCTGATAGTTAATCCTTCACTACCAAAAATTTGTGGCCTAATAGAAACAACAGCAAATAGTAAAAAAACTAGTAAAATGATAACTTTCCAATGAGTGATAATTTTTTTTAAGACCATTTTTTTTATTTATTCATTTCTTAGTTTATTCAATTCTTTTTTCTTCTTTCAAGATAAATTCTTAATATCCCTACATTTTGGATCCAAGTCATAACTAAGTCAACAAGTAAACCAATAAAGAGAATAATCATGATTTGTTTAATAATTTCACTACGGACAAAAATCAATGAAACAAATATCGCTACTAAAGTTGTAGTGCTCATTGTCAAACCAGTTTTCATTGCACCATAAATTTTTTCCATTACTGAACCTTCTTTCCTTTTCAACAATCTTGAACTTAAAAGGATATCAGTATCAACCGAATAACCGATTAACATTAAAAATGCAGCAATACCTGCCGTACTCAATTTCATCCCAGTAAGGTTAAAAATTGCTAAAGTAACAACAATGTCAGAAAATGCTGCCAAAACTACTGCTAAACTAGGTACAATTGTTCTAAAATAAATTAAAACAACTAAACCCATTAATAAGAAAGCAATCAGCAAAGCAATCAATGTTTGTTTGAAAAAACTGTTTCCTAAAGATGACCCCATCACTTCAACATTATAATTACCTTTTGTTAATGTTATTTTATCGCTTAAAGTACTAATAACAGCATCAATTTCACTTTTTTCTTGTGCATCGGTATCAATTGCAATACTAACGACCGATCCAGCAGAAGAAATGGTTCTCACATTAATGTCTGCACGTGGAAATTTGCTTCTAATAAAAGAGTCCAGTTCAGTTATTGAAACATGAACATCTTCGGCATCAATAGTAATTGTAGACCCACCTTTTAACGTAACTCCCTTATTAACAAAATCTCCGGTGATCGAAGTTTGTATCCCTATCTGGACAATTGCCAAAATCAAGATTATAAAAGGAATTAAAAGTAGCTTCTTATAATGATGTTCATAAGTGTATTTTAAACTTTTTACCATCTTTTACTTCAAAGAGGCAGACTATTTATAAATATTATTGTTGTTTGCAGGCAATCAAGAATTAATTCATTTTTTCCTGATACTGCTTGCAAAGGTCCCGACAAAAAAAGGACCTGTTTGGTAATTAGAAAAAAGATAAAAATGGGCCTGGAGGGACTTTCGAAGTTCTTTTCACGCGTGGGACTGAGCAACGCGAACGTCGCACCTCGCTCCCAGTTGGCGAAAGAACTGATTCGAACCCACGATCCCCAGCTATCTTTCCCAAAAAGGGGTAGAAGGCTGGTGCCCTGTCCAGGCTAGGCTACAGGCCCATTAATTGATTAAATCTGATAGTAACTTTTAAAGATTTCGTTATAAATCTGATAATAATTAGAAATCATCAATCTATATTACGGAAATGATTATAAACTTTTGAAATCCTATAATTTGATAAACAGAACACAAATTGATAAAATCCGTTAAAAAATGCCAAACTTAATAATTCTAGAAGAAAAAGAAGTTAAAGCCAAAGGTTTAAATCAGGATAATAAAGTTAATCTGGATAAACTTAACAATTACATTTTTGAAGAAGATTACAGAAATCTTAATTTAATAAATAATATTGAAGTCCATTTTAAAAATGAAAACATAACTTTACTTTATCCCGGATGTGGGGTAGACATTCTTTTTCCATTATTTTATTTAGAAAAATTGTTTCCAAAGGTTAACGAAACAAAATTAATTTTTATTGATGTTGAAAACTGTTTAGGAACAATTAAAACTATTCTTGACGATTTAGGAATCAGTTTCAAAGAGAACATAAAGATATTTAAGAAAAATGAAAATGAGCAAATTAGTTTTTATTGGAACGAGAAACTAATAAAACTAGAATTCATTCATAAAAATGTAGGGCTGCTTCTCGATAACCTTCCAAATTATAATATTTATTTTGAGAAAGCTTTCCGAATAATGAAAGATGACATTACGGATTATGAGGATAAAATATTTACTAAACTAGATCAGAACGGAATTCTTATCAGCGATTCAGGGTTTAGTAACTTTCCTCTGAAAAGAATAGAAGTTTCAGAAAAATTAAGTTCTTATAAAGAAATGATTATTGGAATTAAACAATAATAATAATAATAATAATAATAATAATAATAATAATAATAATAATAATCAAACAGAAATCACTGGTTCAACTTCATAAGGACATTTCTTCCCTTGACAATGTTCTAATCCTTGTGATTGGTATCTAGCATAACCATCAGGAAAAACAGTCACGATTGTTTCAAAGCGGTCCTCAAGTTTTTTGGAAGCAGCATAATTTGCTCCTGAGGAAACCCCGACACAAAAACCATACTTCTCTTCAAGTTCTTTAGCAGTATCCTTTGCTTCCTGACTAGAAACGCAAACTACTTCGTCAATTAAAGGATTGATTCCTCCGTTACCATTACTAGCAATTGCGGGAATGAAACCATCCCCAATCCCAGGGATACTATGTGCACCAGCAGAACCTCCGCTCATCACTGCTGATTCAATTGGTTCAACAGCAACAATTTTAGCTTCTGAATAAATCTCTTTCAATGCTTTACCAACACCAATCAAAGTTCCACCAGTACCTACACCAGCAACAAAACAATCAATTTTTTCAGAACTATATTGTTTAATTTGTTGTAAAATTTCTTGTCCAGTAGTTAGGTAATGACATTCTACATTTAATGGATTGGAAAATTGATCAGGATTAAAATAACCATTTTCTGTTGCCAATTTATTTCTAATCATGGCTGCTTCAGCAAAACTTCCTTCTTTAGAACACAGAATTAATTCTGCCCCTAACCCTTTAATTATTTTTTTTCGCTCCTCAGTCATATTTTCTGGCATAACTACAGTAAGTTTGTAACCTTTCTCACGAGCATAATAACTAAATGCAATTCCAGTATTACCACTAGTAGCTTCAATAATTTTCATTCCAGGTTTCAGAATGCCTTTACTTTCACTTTCATCAAGAATATATTTTGCAATTCTATCTTTAACACTACCACAAGGATTAGTACATTCTAGTTTAGCATAAATCCCGTTTACTTTTATTAAAGGAGTATTACCAACAGAAATCATTTGATAATGATTTTTTCAATAACCACGTTATCAACTGGCTGATCTGCTTGACCTGTTTGAACTTTACCAATCTTTTCAACAATTTCTATTCCGTTAATAACATTACCAAAAACAGGATGTTTACTGTCAAGGAAATTATTGCCTATTAAATTAATGAAAAACTGACTGCCCCCCGTATTAGGACCGGCATTAGCCATAGCAATTGTCCCTTTATTATTTCCTACCGTACCAAACTCGTCTTGAATTTTGTATCCAGGATCGCCTGTCCCCCACATTTGTTTCTTAGAATCATCTTTACTTAACGGGTCTCCGCCCTGAATCATAAATCCAGAAATTACCCGATGAAATTTTGTATTGTCATAAAAACCTTCTTCAGCCAACTTAATAAAATTTTTTGTGGTAATTGGCATTTTATCTTCAAACAATTCAATTTCAATTGTTCCTAAACTAGTGTGTAATGTTGCTGTTTTATTTGTCATTTTTTCTCCCCCACATGATAATAAGAATAAACTGATTACCAATAATGCAATTATAATTATTTTTTTCATTGTAGTGGGGGAATAAACTTAACCATTTTAAATCTTATGTATCCCTCCATGACTACTCTTAAGTAACAATAAACCAAAAGATTTATAAATGAGCTTTTGAATAGTAATAATAACTTAAAAATCACCTATGAGGTAATAAAAAATGAAACAATTCGAAGAAAACGTTATTAGATCTTTTAGCTTAGCTAAAGCAGATATCACTACGCTTTATAGTAATGTTAGATTTATTCTAAAACAACTTGAACAACTTAAAGTTGAAAATCAAGAACTTAAAGAAATGCTTAATAGAAAAAAAGTTACTAAAGTTAGAAAAGCATCTAACAAAAAAGTAGCTAAAAAAAGTGTTAAAAAGAAATTCATTGGTGCAAAGAGTTCTAACAAAGTACATGACAGTAAATGTCCTTTTGCCCAGAATATTAAACCTAAAAATAAAGTTTCTTTTGCTTCAAAAGTTAAAGCTTTAAACGACAATTACAAACTTTGTAAGTGCTTAAATTGATTGATTGATTGATTGATTAATTAATTTTTAAGGTAACCAAGTTTTTTGGTCTTTCAATTTCTTCGGCAAATACTTTTCCATTACAAAATTTAAACTATGTGCCGAGAACGCTTGCTGTTCAACCCTGACTTTCATCTTGGCCATTTTCTGTAAAGCTTTTTGCCATTCTTTATGATGTTTACAGAACGGATCGTTCTTAATAACATCTTTAATTTTTTTGAAATCAACCTCTTTCAATGGATGAGTAGGCAATTTATAATCTTCAATATCCTGAGGTGTAACACCAATAAAACGAGCATTTGGTACACAGAAAAACTGATTAATGTGAGCAGCATTTCCTGAACCTACTTTAAGAGTTCTGTAAATTGAAAAGTATCCGTAAGGGTCACCATCAGTAAACACATAAACTGGTAACTTATTTTCGTCGGCAAGTTTTCTCATAAACCTTCTTGTCGCTCTTGTTGGAACTCCGGACATAGCAATAATAATACAATTAGTCTTTTTCCAATATTTGTGTTTGTTAAGCCGTTCAAACATACCAGCAGTTTCAATTGCCAAAACAAATTTAGCATTAGTTTCAAATTTTAAATGTTCAACAGAAGATGGAATTGCATATGCACCACTTCCAAATTTAGTACAATCAATTTTTAATTCCTTTTTTGTATCTTGATCAACATCAATTACAGTTAACTTACCAGCAACTGCACCACCCTTTTCGCCAGGAATGAAACCAATCTGTTCTCGATTAACACGCATCATTGCTTCAATATCGTCCATAACTGTATCAGATTCAGGTTGTTCTTTAAAACGAGCATCTCCCCAGTTTTTAGAAACATAATAAGCTTCTCTTTTAGTAGCAATGTCATTCTTTTCTATAAGTTCTTTAGAAAGACCCATCATCCTTAATGTTTGGGCAAAAGTTTTGATGGTAGAAGCAGTTAATGTTCGTGACTTAATTTTGTTCATAATTTTGAAATAACCTTCTTTCTCGTTATACTCAACATTACTTAAAGCTCTAATAGGCATTACTAATTCTGGTTGTTTGATAAGTTTAATTTTGTTGTGAATCTCTTTAGCTATTTTTTGAATTTGTCCCACAACATTATTTTTTTTAGTTACCATTTTATTATTTACATTAATTTCTGTTGCCCGGATTTATTTTTATTTGCAACTTTATCATCTTTTTCTTCCTTACTTTCTTTTTTACTTTCTTTTTTCTTTTCACTCTTGGATTCTTCTTTCTCTTCTTTATCTTTATCTTTATCTTTTTCAGGTTTCTCTTCTTTACCTATTTTAGCTAATTCTGGATCATAATCTGGATTATCAACTTTAATTTCTTCTAATTCTCCCCTAGTATGTTCCAATATTTCACATAAATCATCTTCAATTTTCTTTTTACTAATTTCATCAAATCCTAATAATTCTTTAAGTGCATCCGCAACATGAGGAATATATTTTTCAATATAACTTCTTTTTTTACCTTCATCTTTGATTCTTCTCTTCTTATTAACAAAAGAAGCAAGTTTCCTGCCACATTCTTGCAAAGCAAACTTTATTTCTCTAGCAATTTCATTATAATTTGCAAGGGCCTCTTTAGATTCTGAAGTAAATGGAACCCAAACAGAAGTCATATGTACTACAATTGTACAAGGACCTACTGGGATTGAACTTTTACTTTGGTTCAACCCATAAGAACGCCAAGAAGTATGCATCAAAGAGTTAGTGATTGCACAAGCTCCTTGTTGATATAATAATGGAACTCGATTAGCAAACCTCATAATTCTTACTGTTTTGTCTGCTGGTTGTTCACCACCAAAAGCCATTGCCGCTTCAATGATAAACGGATTTCCTCGATAAACAGAAGGACTTCTAGTAGTAGAACAATAAAATTCTGCATTAATTTCTTTCCTTAATCCCTTTTCTAATTCTTCTTCACCAATTGGAGAGATACAATCTGTTGGTGGAGAAATGATTTTAGTTTTTTTAATTCCATTAAAAAGTTGTTCCGCCATGTCCCGACTAATTTTTCTAGGTCTTGTTTTTGGTAACAAAGCAGAATTTTCACAAATAGTTTTTGCAGTTCCACCACCGACACGGACAAATTCTGTGGTTAAAAAATGTTGCAAAGTTTTAGAAGAAGTTAAATCTAACATTTTAATTAATCTTCCCAACTCTACCCCGTAAGGGTGTGGTTTAATTTCTTTAACTTCTGCTGGTAAATTTTCTGTAACTCGTGGAAAAATAAACTGTTCTGCATTAGGATTAGTATAAATTAATGTTAAATGAGGATTAACTATTGCTGTCTGTTTTAAATATTCATCAACAGACTGTTTTCCCTTAAGATAGGCACCTTCCATATCAATTTCTATTTTTGTTCCATGTATTTTTTCATCCCATTCAACGGTTTCACTGGAAACAACATCGGGATTATTAGTTTGAGTATTAATTTTAAGTTTGATTTGGTGAGCAGGGTTATTTTTTCCTGTTTTAGAGGTGATTAACGCTGGTTTTCCAGTAGTTAATTGTCCGTAAAGAAGGGTTGCAGAAATTCCAATTCCTTGCTGACCTCTTGTTGACGATAATTTGTGAAATTTGCTCCCGTACAATAGTTTAGCAAATATTTTTGGAATTTGTTTTTCAATAATTCCTGGCCCGTTATCTTCAACAATCATTCTGAACCGATCATCTGAAAGTTGAATAAGTTCTACATTAATTTCTGGTAAAATCCTTGCTTCCTCGCAAGCGTCCAAAGCGTTATCTACAGCTTCTTTTACTGCGATTAGTAAAGCCTTTCTCGGATTATCAAACCCTAACAGATGTCTGTTTTTTTCAAAGAATTCCGAAATACTAATTTGTCTAGCTTTCTTTGAAAGTTCTTCTGCACTTTTCTGAACCATGACTTTAAAGAATAAAGAGACGTTTTTTAAAGGTTTTGGTGAGGTTAAACAAAAAAACTGATATGTTTCCCATATAATTATAGTCATTTTCAATTAAGAAAGTATTATAAATCTAATTTAATTATTAAGTAATAATGGACGGAAAAAAGAGGATTATTATTACGATAGTTATTTCAATTTTAGTTTTAATAGTTTTAGTGGGAGTGACGATTAATGAGAATTTGGTTGGAGAAGGTTATCGTGGGATTTATAAAAGGATTAGTAATGGGAGAATACAAAAAAACACAGATTCTATTGTTAAAAACACAGTTCCATCAATATCTGCAAAAGTCTCTTTCCCGACAAAAGTTGGTGAAATCAAAAATAATTTTTTAATGTACAAAAAGGGAATTAAACCCATTTTATGTAATGAAGATAGTAAAGGTAAAGTGGTAAATGTTGAATACGGACCAAAACCAACAAACCAGTTTGCAGCTCTTTGTTATCAAATGTTTGGAAGTTATTTCTGGACAGAATGTAATGCTGGTTCAAAAGTCGAACATCAAGGTAGCGGTAAAACACTTAATGCTGGACAATATGGTGCTTATGTTTGTGCTTTAGATAAAACAAAGAAAAAGGAGTACTGGTATAATTGTGGAGATAATACAAAAGATATCAATTTTAATCTTCCTGAGACTAAACCCATTATTGCAGATAAAGAATTTCATTGTGTGAATGATAAATGGTATAATTGCCCCAATGATAATAATCCAAAAGCTTTAATTTTCTTTCCAAATCCTGCTATTAATAAAGATCTAACTTGTGTTTCTCTGAAAAATTTAAAAGATAAAAATACCCTTGATGGTAAGAATATACAGATGAAGTATGTTTGTGAGAAAAAAATCAGTGGAATAAAAAGTGAATCAAATGGAATAGTTGAAGAAGTAATCTCACCATGGTCTGATGAAAAAACTTGTCTGCCTTCACTTAAAGATTCTGATTTTATTCCTGGAAATGTTATGAATGAATATGCAACAAGCGAATCTAATTATAGGTATCCTGGTCCTCAAGTATATAATAAGTACGTTAATAGTAACGCAATGAAGTTTGACCTTTTATCTGCATATTATTATTCTGATTTGGCTGCTGAATTCTGGAAAGGGTATGGATGGGATAATTCGAAATATCAGATAACTGTTAATTTGTGGGAATGTTGTACAGGTGGTAGTAATGGTAAAGAAATATTTATGAACCCATATCCTCAAGACATTAAAGGAGTACCTTTTTCTTCTTGGGCTTTTTTTCCTAATGCTCATGAAGTTGGCCATTCAGTTCATATATCCAAAAAACCACTTAATAATGGCGTTGATAATATCCATACAGGGATAATCATGGAGTTTTTTGCTCAATATACTGAAACAGCTGTAACAAAATCTCCTAAAACGCATACATATTTTCATAGCGATAAAATGCCTGAATCTTTTGACGTTAGCGAAAAATTGACTAATAAAAAAGTAGCAGACTTATTTGGTTGTACTCTCGACCTTGTTGATTTGTATGTAAAAGGAGAAGGTCATACTTGTGAAGCAACTGTAATGTCTCAAGTTTTAGTGTCTGTTTTGTGGAGTTTAAGGAATTCTGAAGAAATTGGAGTGGATAAAACAAATCAATTAGTATTCGAAACTATGAATTATTCTTATATAAAAAATTTGGATGGAAAAGGAGCTTATTGTGAAGAAGGGCCACAAGAAACTTATATGGAGATGTTGAAATTAGCTGATGATAAATTATATAAAGGAATTCATAAAAAAACAATAACCAATGTATTTAAAAATCATGAGATTGTAAAAGAAGGAACATGTGTGATCTCAACCATTAAGTAATTTAAGTTATTTTCCTTGATTTTTACCCAAACATAATTTCTTTCTTCTTCTTCTCTAAGAATTTGTAAACTGTCCGGTGCATAGAACCGTCAATCAACATCCCAACGGCTTGTCTAGCCAAAGCCGTCCAAACAACCTCACCGATAATGCCGACAGTTTTACCATAAACAGAAATGTAAGTATTGGTTAGCCGTTCAATTTCTTCCCTAGCTTTACCGCCTTTACCAATAATTCTACTTTTTAATCTTAACATCACGTTTTTATTTTTACCAGCAACATCTTTCAATTCAATAAGTTCCAATGCATAATCTTGTTTAGTCAACAATAAAGCAATACTGGGATTAAATCCACGAGCAATAGCTTTAACAATTTCTTTTGCTGTATATAATTTAATTCCATCATCTCCGATAATGGTAACGTCACCATCTTTAGAAATGTCTAATTCACAACCTGCTTGTTCTTCAATAAGTTTTTTAGTCTCTCCTTTAGTTCCAATAAGTACCGCGATCCGTTCTTCAGGAATTTTCAGTTCGTAAGAGAATTCATCTCCAACATTTCCAGGTTCAATGTTTTCAGGTTCAGTTTCTTCCATGTTTCTAATTTTAAAATGTTTATTTTTTAATCATATATAAAGCATTAAATGCTTTATGTACACCAGAAAATTTTCTCATTTAAGTTTCTTTTTAAAATTTTCTTATTTTTTCCATTATTTCTGCTATTTCCGCTTTAACTCCAAGTTTTTTAAAAAATTTAACAATATTATTTACATCCCGTTCTAACAACTCTTCAGAGTTAGGTGTTTTAACTAAAGTTGCTTGAGAAAAGTCAATCAACACTGGCTTTTCGTTAAAATTAAGGATATTAAATGAAGATAAATCACCATGAACAAGGCCAATATTATACATTTTTTTCATTTCTTTAACAATGTCATCGAAAAACTTTTGAGGATTATCAGGATATGAATCTTTTAATGGTGGAGCAGGTTGAGAATCGCCAATAAACTCTTCAATCAAAATATTGTTTTTAACAGCAATAGTTTTTGGAACGTTAACTTTTCCTCGTTCTGCTTTTATTAAATTTTTATATTCACGTTGTGTCCAAGAAAAAATAATTTCTCTTCTTCTATTACGTAAAAAATCGTAACGAGGATCTTGTTTAATGTATTGAAACATCCGTTTAAAATCACAATTTTGAACTCGATAAATTTTAATGATAACTTTTTTACCTTTTCTAATGGCAGAAAAAACGTTACTTTCCTTTCCTACAAAAATAGGACTAATCAATTCGTCAAAGTAACCTCTACTTTTAAGTTCAAACAAATTCCTGTTTGTAAATGCGTCAAACACGCCTTTATCTGTCCTGAAACGTTCTTGAGATGTCCTTGTAACCATTTAATGTTGAAGATAAGTTCAACCTTTATATAAGTTATCAAGCCAGTAGAGTTAAAAACTTCACAAAACCTTTAAAAACAAACAAAACTTTCTTATGATAGAAAGAGGTGATAGTGATGGTTAAAAGAAAGAGAAGTAAAACTAAAAAAACAACCAATTCTAGATTAAAAAAGAATAAAAATAAACAATGGCACGCTGTTCCATTGAAAGGAAGTTTCATGTTAACCGCAATATTAGGATTATTAATATCTATTTATTGGGTTTATCCACAAAATTCTAATTATGGCGTTACGTTTATCATAATTTTTGGAGCAATGTTTATTGCGTCAATGATCAGCATGACTAAAGCACCAATAATAAATCCAATGAGGTAAAATAATAATGGCAACAGAAAAAAAGGTTTCCTGGGCTTTCCCTTACAAAAGCTTTATGTTTTTAAAGTTAGAGTCAATGATTGTAATTGTCTTAGCAGTGTTAGTATTTTTTGCATCATTTCTAAGTTTTGATCAACAATGGTTCAAAGCACTAATTTTTATGGTAATATTTTTAGGACTTTATACACTTTTATCTTACTTAATTCAAAAATTCAGACAAGTGCACGAACATTATGAACTTAGTAGTACCCATCTCACGATGGTCAAAAAAACGAGAAAAAAAGTTAGAAAAAATGTTATTCCATTAAAAGATATTAAACATCATAAGTTGGACAAATTTGTGCTTGGTGGTTATGTTTTAACCCATTTAGGTAAAAAGTTTATCCTTTTCTTTAACAATGAAAATGAACTGGAAAAGTTTAGAAAACAATTAACTCAACACTTGAAACCAACAAAAGCTGTTATTGTTAAAAAAGCAGTAAAGAAAACAACTGTAAGAAAAACAACCAAAAAAAAAGTTGCTAAGAAAAAAACAATTAAAAAGAAAGTGGTTAAGAGAAGTGCAGTAAAGAAAAAGGTTATTAAAAAGAAAGCAGTTAAAAGAAAGAAAAGATAAATTTTACTTTTTCTTTAATTTTTAATTTTTTTATATCCTTAATAGAGTTTCATAATACTATCATTTGTTAATAGAAATATTTAAATAGCCTTATTCTTTAGTTCTAATAAATAAAATTAATATTTATTGAGGTGATTAAGAATGAACAAAAAAGGATGGTGGATTTTTGGAGCAAAGAAAACAGCTCCAGTTACAAAAGAAGTAGAACTTAACCGAAGAAGACTTCTTGCTTCTGCTCGAGCAGAAGCTGTTGAACATTTAGATAATGTTGTTAAGTGGGTTAAACAGGGCAAAACTAATTCCAAAAGAAATTACAAAAAAATGAACGACATTCTTTTTGATAAAGTTACTTATGAACAATTACCTCACGATGTCAGAGATTTTGTTAAAGGTTATGTAGATAATCGAGACCGATTTAATGAATTTACTCCGGAAGAATTAGGTAGCTATAAAGTTTTTATTGAAATTTCTGGTGGAAACTATGTTGGTAGAGATAAATGGGCATCAAAAACACATACATCTACAACAAAGGGAGATATGGAAATGCGTTCAGACTTTGATATGCGTTTTACAAAACCGACCACTCACACTTACAAAACTCATCATAAAGTGGGCACGGATTGGAGTTTTAATAAACATTTTGATCTTTATATTGTTCCTGTAATTAATATCAACAGCAAAATTGTTACTTACATTGCCCTTCTTTACAAATTTGGGTCATTAAAAGAACATGCTGAAGCTGTTAGATTAAAAGAACTTGAAAAAACAATTTATGGTTGGGTAATGAACGTTTAAAACTTCTTTATTTTTTTCTTTTAGGTTTATTTTTTCTGATTTCTTATTCTTTACTCTTTTGATCAAACTTTTCTTTAGCCCGAGATTCTTTCCAAAAAATTAAATGTGAAGCCCGTTTATCAAACAATGATTTAGCAATACTAACAATGTTACTATCTTCATTCATTCCATTTTTTACCATTAACGCTTTTGCTTCTTGGATAGCGTCATCCATAATTAGAAAATTAGCTTTCTTACAAAGATCTTCAACTTCTTGCTCTTCAGCTATTGTTAAGAAAATTTCTTCCCAAACAGGATAATTTGTTCCAGGTATGGTTTTTGGAAATGTTTTTGAAAAGGCCATCAAGAATTGATAAATCTTAAAGTTTTTAACTTTTTCTAATCTCCACCCATCATTTCATGGATTTCTGTTTTTAAATCTAAGAAAGTAATCTCTTTATGTTTCCACATTTTAATCAAATGTTGTACATTTTCTTTTTCATGCTTTTGGATAAATGTTCTTATTCTTAGTAAACTCCTTCTACTTAAGGGCTTATATCTCTCGGCAATCTTTAATTTAGTTGCCGCTTTGTCAAACAATTCCACAAATTCAAAAGGGTTAGACTTTCTAATCAAATTTCCTGCTTTATTTTTAGCTTTTTTACTTGGTTGAAACATCTCACCACCATTCTCAATAGCTTTTCTTATCGCTATTGAGGGCATAAAACTGTAAGCAATAATGTGTGCCATATACCTAGCAACGGAATAAATATGATTACCAGAATTTAAAGCAATAAAGAATGCTTCTCTCCAATGTGATTTTTGGTTATATCTTAAACAATACTCTTCAGACAATTCTTCTTTTCTTACTGCTTTAAACAAATTATCTTTAATCATGATTAAATGATTTCCATTAAAACTAACTTTACCTGAAGAATCAAATAATTTAGGATATGCTTCTGACCTAATTTGATTAATGAATTTAAGAAATAATATCCAGGTGCCACTAACATTTTTTTTAATGTAACTGTTAATTACTTTTTCTAAACTTTTTTCTTCAATGTCTAAGTAATGTCTAATTTCATGTTCAATGAAATGATTGAAAGTACTTCCTCTTCCATAAAATCTTTTCCAAACGTGCCATTGAGATGGTGGAATGCCCGATTTTAAATATCCCACAATATTTTCATGTTCCTGACTTAATTTTAGAGGGTTAAGTTTAATTGTAAATCCTTTCTCACTTTTATTTCTGCAAGAGAATTCACTATTTTTAACATTCAAATCAACTAAAATGTTTAATTTGTTTGAACTTACCAAATCTTGATTCTCTTTAAAAATTTTAACAATTGCTTTTGTTATATAAATCTCAAATTTCTTTTTATATCTGTTTAAATACCCGGTAGATTCACGATCATAAATATAATCCACACATATTTCTAATTTTCCACTAATTTGAAAACAAACCATTCTTTCTTTGAAACAAAATAACTATATAAACTTTTATAAACGGTTAAAGTAAACAAGTCACTATGGCCAATTTTTGGAAACACGTTAACAAAGTACTCAGAGAATCAGAAATCATTATCGAAGTACTTGATGCGCGAATGATAGAAGAAACTAGAAATTTTGAATTGGAAAAAAAAATTAAAGAGAATGGTAAAAAGATCCTTTATGTCTTAAACAAATGCGATTTGGTTAACATTAAAGAATTAAAACTTAATAAAATGAAATTATTTCCTAGTGTTTTCATTTCCAGTAGGGATAAATTGGGGACAACCATACTTAAAAAGAAAATTCTTGAAATGTCTAAAGGAAATTCTACCGTAGTAGGAATTGTGGGTTATCCTAACGTTGGTAAATCCTCTTTAATCAACGCCCTTTCTGGGAAAGGAGCAGCGAAAACATCTTCCGAATCAGGTTATACTAAAGGTTTTCAAAAAATTCGAGTTGATCCAAAAATATTGTTATTAGATACGCCCGGCGTTTTACCCAGAAAAGAAGATGATGTTGCTAAACATAGTAAAACTGGCGCTTTAAGTTATGGTAAAATTAAAGATGCAGAAACAGTCGCTTTAGGATTAATTGAAGATGAAAAAGATAAAATTGTAAAATATTATGGCATTGAAAACGAAGATGATCCAGAAGAAATTCTTGAAAAAATTGCATTCAAATTTAAAAAGTTGTCTAGTGGTGGGAAAGCCAATTTAGAAGTTGCCGCCAGGATGTTATTAAAAGATTGGCAAGTTGGCAAGATTCAATAATAAACAAAATTAATAAATTCTAATTAAATTATATTTTTAAAGACATAAAATAATATAAAGAAGGTTTCGTTAGACAATATATAATGAATCCAGAATCAAATGTCTCTTTAGAATCTTTAACATTAGCTGCAGGGATTGTAAAAGTAAAAGAAGCAAATAGAGGTCAAGAAAAATTTTATTTAATCACCCATTATAATCCTACTCAAGAAGTAGATGAACTATTTCTAGAAAATAGAGCAAATAAAAAAGAAACTGAACACCTCGAGATTTTTGGTGATTTAATAACAACTAACTATGATGATTTTGAAACTGCAGAAAAATATGTCAAAGCATGGTTGTGTTTTAACAATTTAATTGTTGTAGTAGGGAACAAGTCATTAGAACAAAGAGAAAAATTAAAACCAAGGGACCATAGTCAACTTTATGAAACAGAAAGACAAAAATTATACGAATTAGGTTATGCTGAATTACTTAAAACTAATCAGATGTTTGCTTCATCAGAATTATCTCACTTAATGGATTTACCTTATTCAGAAGCTATTAGAAAACCTAGATAATCTCATTCTTTCTCATACTTCCCTTCAAACATCTCAATCAACCGGTCAGCAATCTTATCGCCAATCTTATCCACTTTTACCAATTCAACTTTACTAGCGTTAACTAAATTTTTCACAGAACCAAACTGTTCCAATAACCTTTTAGCGTTAAGAACACCAATGCTAGGAAAACTGGAAACAACAAATTCTTGCTGTTCTCTCATTGATTTTGGTTTCGAAGCATGATAAGAAAAATCTCCACCTTTATTTTGTTCGCGTTTAGCCATCACCGCTAACATACTGGCAGTATCTTGAGGACTTTTTGTGTACAAAATGGGAATACCAAAATCTAAAACTATTGAAGCTAACATTCCTCTAATAGCGTTAGCATGAACTTTCCTAATAGAATATATATCTTCATCACCTTCAATAATTAAAACGGCTTTTTCAAAATTATTTTTCAATCCTCGAACTTGTTCCAATAACCTGCCGTCAATAATTGAAGCTACAAAATCAGGAACTTTTTTCAGTTCCACTGCTACTCTTCCTGAGACTAAATAATCTGCAACTTCTAATTGGCCAGTTTTTACGGAAACGCCAAGATCTATTAAATTTTTCACGATTCGATTATCTTTTTCTCGATGATCTGCCATAATAGCGACAACTTTTTCATCAGAAATGTATTGGTGTAAAGTTGTTTTTCCATTATTTGTCTGATCTTCCCTTTCTTCTATAGAAGATAAAGAAAACTCTTTTTTAATTTTCTCAAGGCTACGATACATTCTTTTCTCTTTATGGAATGAACTCCACCGGTAAGCTTCATCTCTAGTGTTTGAAGTCACCAAAATAGTAACCTCACCTTCTTCTAATCGCCCAGTTCTTCCACGACGTTGAATTGATCGTACTGCACTAGGAATAGGTTCATAAAAAATTACTTTATCCACTTTAGGAATGTCAAGACCTTCTTCAGCCACAGAAGTAGCAACGAGAACATTAAATTCTCCTACTCGAAATTTGTCAAGAATTTCTTTCTGTTCTTTTTGTGAGAAACCAAGTCCGTTTTTTTTTGCTTGACCAACAAAAATATGGTTCTTAATTTCCAGTTTGGTTAACAATTTAACTATCTGTTCTGCAGAATCTCGAAATTGTGTAAAGATAATAATTTTTGCATCACTGTTTTTGTCAACTTTATCACTAACTATTTCTTTTAGTTTCAACAATTTAGGATGTTGAAAATTTTTCCCTGCTAATTCTTCTGTTAAGTACATGGCAGACTTAAAATAGCGGTCTAACATTAAATTCTTTACAGCTTTAGTTTTTGAAGTTAACGATTCTGATTGAATTTTTTTAAAATATTTATGTAACGGTTTAATCCCTTGCGATTCTAAAAGTTCAAGAGCATGATCAATCTTCAAGGCTTCTGCCGTTAAAGAAACAGATTTAAGAATTTCAAAATCCCTTTCTCCGGAAGATATTTTTTTTTGTAACTCACCTTGTAAACGTAATAATTGAGTTTTTATTAAACTTGCAGAAGTACAATAACCATAATTCTGGGCCTCAATCAGTTTACTTTTTCTTGAATCTTGTAAATGTTTTTGAATTTCTTTTAGTTCAGCAGGAAAATCTACTTTTAACCAATTAACTTTAACATTTTGAATGTAAGGTTTCACGTCAGGGTCAGTTTCAATCCTTACTTCGACTTTTTCAATTTTAAGATTAGTACAAGTTTCTCTAATTTTTTCTAAGTCTGAACCAGGGGAAGCTGTTAAAGCCAAAATTCTTGCTCTTGGCGAACTTTTATCATACTGTTGCGCAATCCAAACATAAGCATAATCGCCGGTAGCATGGTGTGCTTCGTCAAAAACTAATAAAGCAACATCTTCAAGTTTAACTCTCCTGTTAATGCAATCGTTTTCAAGACCTTGCGGGGTAGAAATAATCACTTGGGCATCTTTCCACATTTCGCCACGTTTTTCTGGTTTAACGCTACCAGTAAAAAGAACTATCTTTTCTTCAGCAATCACTAGATGTTTCTTAAAAGTTTCAACATGCTGTTCACACAACGGTTTAGTAGGAGCAAGCACCAAAATTTTAGAATTTGGATAATGGTGTAATCGTTGCGCAGCTAACATAAAAGCGAGGGCAGTTTTCCCTAAACCAGTAGGAAGTACGACTAAAGTGTTCTTATTTGCGGCAGTGCCTAAAATTGTTTGCTGGTACAACCTGGGATTAAAATCACGAATCATTTTTGTTATTTTTTATCTGAGTCTAATTTTTTTAATTTGTTTAATAATTTTACTGCTTCTTTATCAAATCTAGAGAAAGCAAACCACTTCTTGCCAAGATCTTTTAATGAAGCTCCAAAGTGATATACTTTATCATCAATTATTATAAATCTATCATGAGATTTTGTAAACTCTTCAATTGTAATTAAAGCGTATTGAGAATTATATTTCTTTAAATCTAATTCCAATTGTTTACTTATTTTAGTAAAAATTTTTACTTTAACATTCTTATCCCTTTTAGAAAACAATGTTAAAACAGAATCGTCAATATAATTGTCTATTAAAATAATTGATTTTTTTGCACTTCTTATTAAATCAGAAACAAATTTATAAGCATCAAATATTTGGCCATCAAAAAATATTCCTTTAGAATGGTTAATGTCCTTACTTTCAATCAAATCGAATATTTTCTCAAACTTATTATCCATTTCAACTTTGTGTTCAACCTGTTTTCTTTCAACAGAATCCAATCTCAAAAAAAGTTTAGCATTTGTAGAAATGAATTTTCTCATTGCAATAAAAGCTCGCATTATTTGGATATTCACAAGTATTGCCATTTCACTTTTCAATATCCCTGATAGCATACTAACTCCTTGTTCTGTAAATGCGTAAGGCAAAGAAGACGAATGCTTTAATGATTCGAACCGGTCGCATTTTGCGACCAGTTCCTCTTTCTCTCTAATTGTTAATTGAAACATAAAATCAAATGGAAATCTTTCCCTATTTCTTTTTACTTGTTCATTTAACCTTTTTGTAGGCACTTCATAAAGTTCGGCTAAATCTCGATCAACAATTATCTGAATTCCACGAAAAACAAAGATTTTATTATTAATTGAATTGTAATCAGTAATTTCTTTAAGATGATTTGTCATTTAATTTACCTCTTTTAAAGTATCGAATGGACTTTTCGTGCTAAGTAATTTTGGAGCTGCCAAATGAGTGTATACTAATGTTGTTTCAATGCGACTATGACCTAATAAAGGTTGTACGTCGGTAACTGCATAACCATTCTGAATTAAATGAGTAGCAAAAGAATGCCTTAATGTGTGAGGGTGAACATTTTTACTTAACCCTGCTCTTTTAGCTGCTTCTTTGACAATTTTCCTAATCGTCTGTGTGCTCATCTTTTTTTTATTATAATTAGAGAAAATGGGAGAGTCTGGTTTAATATCGTTCTTGTTAATCCAAACCCCTAAATCTTCGTTTAACTTTTTTGCGATTATAAACAAACGATCTTTTTTTCCTTTTCCTAACCTGACCCAACCGTAACCTTCACTTAATTGTAAATCTCTTACTTTAAGGTTAACTAATTCACTAACTCTTAACCCTGCTGAATAAAGTAAAGTTATCATTAACTTGTGTTTTTTATTCTTAATGCAGGAAAAAAAATGAATTATTTCTTCTTTGGTTAAAAATTCAGGTAAACGTTGAGGTGTTTTAGTAAAACTAATGTTAACAGTAAGTTTTCTCCCTAAACATTCTTCAAAAAGGAACTTAAACGCGTTTAAGTAAACATTAACAGTATTTCCAGAAGATCCTTTTTCTAAAATTTTTAATAAATATCCTTCAATATCATTCTTTGTAACTTGATGTGGTGTTTTACGATAAATTCTAAGAAATTTCTTAACAGCAAAGGTATAAGTTCTAATTGTTCTTGGACTTAACCCTTTTAATGTTGCTCTTTTTTTAATTATTTTTTCAACATCCATAATATATTGATAATAAAACTTATTTATATAGCTTGCCCGGACTTGACCAGTGGCTCAGACAAACGCTTAAAACATAAAAATTTTAAAGGTAGAAGCCCTCAGCCACTGGACAAAACCCTCTAAAAAGCAATAAAACATAACAAAAAAACACCACAAAACGCAACAAAATACAACAAAATACAACAAAAAGTATATCCATTTACGGCATTTAATATTTATCACACATAACTCCCCTATCCCCAAAATACCAACGAGTTTGGATATAGGGAGTTATATTGAATATTACTCGAGTGGGCAATAGAAGTAGATTACGCTTGCTTATGCTTTACGTAATAATAAATACCATAAATTAAAAACAATAAACCTAAT
>Ga0233430_1000089_pt1 | contig 180417 bp, 182 predicted proteins | sample SI_118_April2016_2_FD_179883 | JGI IMG/M metagenome (GOLD analysis project Ga0233430, IMG submission 179883) | Seawater microbial communities from Saanich Inlet, British Columbia, Canada - SI_118_April2016_150_MG | ecosystem: Environmental > Aquatic > Marine > Inlet | place: Canada: British... | reverse complement strand
ATCCAGAATTTCAGAAATTACTTCAAGGAGCAAATTTTGGCAAATTATATGCTTGGGCTATTGAAAAAGTAACACCAGCAGAACAAAATGAACTATTAAACACCGAAGGTGAATGGATAAAATATAATAAAGGCTCTGACTATATGCCTTTGGTAGAATCTTTACAAGGTCATGGTACTGGTTGGTGTATAGCTTCAGACTCTACTGCAGAACATTATCTGGGTATGGGTGATCATTATATTTATTATTCTTATGATCAAGACGGCAATCCTACTATTCCTAGATCTACTATCCGCATGGAAGACAATAAAATTGCTGAAATTAGAGGTATAGCTTATGAACAAAACCTTGATCCATACATAGGAGATGTAGTGGATACTAAAATGGATAAATTTCCTGATGGAGAACAATACAAAAAGAAAGCTGCTGACATGAAAAGATTGACTGAAGTTGATAATAGATTTCAGGCTAGTCAAGAACTCACTAAAGACGATCTAAGATTTATCTATGAAATGGATGGCAAGATAGAGGGTTTTGGTTATGATGATGATCCTAGAATTGCAGTGATGTTGCTTGGTAGAAATTCAAAAGCGGATTTGTCTCTTGTTACTGGATTATCTGAAGAACAAATTAGTGTTACACAAGAAGAGGCTATGAGCGACGGTATTATGTTTCATTATGGTGATCTGAATCTTTTTTTAGTAAAGTCTGTAGTAGATAAACAAGATCCATTAAAACTTCCTGAAACTATTCATGGTAATCTTGACCTTAGTGATCTTACATATGTTGATGGTTTTGAATTACCAAAAACTATCACTGGTGATATTAGTCTTAGAAAGCTCAAAACTATCTTTGATTTAAAATTTCCAGAAACATTAGGTGGTGGTATTGATCTTCATTCTCTTACTTCTATTGAGGGTCTAGAACTCCCAGATAGTGTCGGAGGAGACCTTGACCTTAGAGGCTTAAGTATAGCAGAAGGCTTGGAATTACCAAGTAGTATTGGAGGAGATCTTATCCTTGTTGGCTTAACTTCTGCTGAAGGTCTGAAATTCCCAGATAGTGTAGGTGGAGATATTTATTTAAAAAAATTACACAGAGCAGAGGGCTTGGAATTACCAAGTAGTATTGGAGGAAGTCTTGACCTTAACAATTTAACCACAGCAGAAGGTCTAAAACTTCCAGATAGTGTAGGTGGAGACCTTGGTCTTGGAAACTTAAGCACAGCAGAAGGCTTGGAATTCCCAGATAATATGAGTGGTGGTCTTGACCTTAGAAGTTTAAATACAGTAGAAGGTTTAAACCTACCAGATAGCATAGGTGGTGATCTTGACCTTAGTGGCCTAACATCTGCTGAAGATCTAAAACTTTCAGATAGCATAGGTGGCGACCTTGATCTTAGCTCTCTTACATCTACTGAAGGTCTAAAACTTCCAGATAGTATAAGTGGTAATCTTGATCTTAGTAGATTAACTTCTGCTGAAGGTTTAGAATTCCCAGATAGTGTAGGCGGTTATCTTGATATTAAACATTTAACTTCAGCCAAGGGTTTGAAATTACCAGACACCATAGGTAGCGACCTTAATCTTAGTGGCCTTACTTCAGTTGAAGGTCTTAAATTACCAAGTAATGTAAAAGGTAGTATTCATCTCATAGGAATAAAATCTGCTGAAGGTTTAGAATTACCAGAGACCGTGGGTGGGGTTATATTTTTAAGTAATTTTAGTTATGAAGAAGCAGTAAAAATAAAAGAAAAATATCCAAATCATAGATTTGAATAATTAAATTAAAAACATATGGACTGCATTTTTTGCAAAATAATCAACAAAGAAATCCCAAGCTCAATTATCTATGAAGATGATAATTTTTTATGCTTTTTGGATATTGCACCAAATACTAGAGGGCATAGCTTGGTAATTCCAAAACAACATACTAATAACTTTACCGAACTAGATAATAATAAAGTAGGCGAGTTTGCAAAACTTGTGCATAAACTAGCTCCACAGATTGTAGAAGCCCTAGGAGCTGATGGTTATAATCTAGGCCTCAATAATGGCGCTGTAGCTGGTCAGGTTGTTGAACATGTTCATTGGCATATTATTCCACGCTATACAGACGACGGACTCAAACATTGGGAAAAAAATAAACTTGAAGCTACTAAACTAGACGAAACATTTAATATTCTAAAAGATAAAATAAAATAATGAATTTACTTATTACAGGTGGAGCTGGATTTATTGGCTCTAATCTTATTTATTATCTAATAGAAAAATATCCTGATTATAAAATAATTAATCTTGATAATTTAACTTATGCAGGAAATTTAGAAAATCTAAAAAAATTAGAAGATAATTCTAATTACAAATTTTATAAAGGCGATATAAATGATGAAAAATTAGTTGACAAAATTATAAAAGAAAATAATATAGATACTATTATCCATCTAGCAGCTGAGTCTCATGTCGATAAATCTATTACTGGACCAGATCAATTTATTACGACCAATATAGTTGGTACACATAATTTGCTAAAACTTGCTTTAGATAATAATAAAATAAGATTTCATCATGTAAGTACAGACGAAGTTTTTGGTTCATTGAGTGAAGGCGACCCAAAATTTACAGAATCTTCTTCTTATGATCCTCGTAGTCCTTATTCTGCTTCCAAGGCATCATCAGATCATCTAGTACGATCTTATTATCATACTTTTGATTTGCCGATTACTATTAGTAATTGCTCCAACAATTATGGACCATATCAGCACAAAGAAAAAATGATACCGTTATTTATAAACAATTTATTAAATAATAAACCAGTGCCTTTGTATGGTGATGGTCGCAATATTCGTGATTGGCTGTATGTGACAGATCATTGTGCGGCTATTGACTTGATTGTTCATCAGGGTAAAATAGGTGAGACATATCTGATAGGTGGGGATACTGAAATACGCAACATCAAGATTGCCAAATTATTGGCCGACAAGCTTGGACATAGTGCTAATATGATAAAACCTGTCAAAGATAGGCTTGGACATGATTGGCGTTATGCTATCGATGCTGGTAAAATAAAAAAAGAATTAGGCTGGGAACCTAAAGTAAATTTTGAACAAGGAATAAATAAAACTATTGAATGGTATAAAAAAAACTTATGAAAATTTTGATAATCGGAAACGGCTTTATTGGAGGACGTTGTGCTAAAAAATGGGACAATGTAATTTTGTTTGATAAGATGATAGAGGGTGTAGCTGATATTTTACAATTATTGGATCAGCACAAGCCAGATGTAGTACTCAATGCCGCCGGTATAGTAGGCAAACCAAATGTAGATTGGTGTGAAACACACCAAGTCGAAACTTGGCGAGGCAATACTATCCTACCTTTACAGATTGCCGAAGCTTGTAAGCAGCATGGGATATATATGTTACATATTGGGACTGGCTGTATTTTTTATGGTGAAGCACCACATGGCAAACCTTGGAAAGAAGATGACCTAGCCAATCCACTAGCTGTCTATACTCGCTGTAAATATGCAGCCGATCTTGTCTTATCAACGCTAGACAATGTTGGGATTGCTAGAATTCGTATGCCAATAGATAGTATTCCGCACCCTGCCAATCTGATAGACAAGTTGGTAGCTTTTGACAAAGTTGTTGATGTAGAAAATAGTGTAACTGTTGTTGAGGATATGATAGATGTTTTTTATAGTTTATTAGAAGAACAAGCTCCTGGTATTTTTCATGTCACCAATCCTGGCTCTATCAAACACATGGAAATTTTATCTATGTACAAAGAAATTGTAGATCCTCAGCATCACAACGAATGGATCTCTGCCAAAGATTTGGTAGAACAAGGCTTAGCTGACAAAACTCGTTCCAACAATATTATGCAATCAACAAATTTGGAAAAATATAATATTACTATGCGCCCAGTTAGAGAAGCTTTGCGTGATACTTTAACAAAATACAAAAATAACAAAAAATAATTTTATGAAAGGCATTATCTTAGCAGGAGGAGCTGGGACTAGATTGCATCCATTGACTAGAGTGACCAGCAAACAATTGTTGCCGATCTATGATCAGCCGATGATTTATTATCCTTTACAAACTTTGATCCAAGGTGGTATTTCAGATATTCTGATAATTTCTGATCCAGTCAATATTGGTAATTTTTTAAAACTATTAGGCAGTGGTAAAGAGTTTGATATTAAAATAAGTTATGAGATTCAAGACAAACCAGAAGGTCTAGCTCAAGCTTTTATAATTGCCGAAAATTTTATTGGCGATGACAATGTCACTATGATCTTGGGTGACAATCTTTTTGTAGGAGATGAAGAATTTTTGAAAAAAGCTATTACAAATTTTCAATCTGGTGCTAGGATTTTTGCTAAACAAGTCAAAGATCCACATCGTTTTGGTGTAGTAGAATTTGATACTAATAAAAAAGCTATAAGCATAGAAGAAAAACCATCTAATCCCAAAAGTGATTATGCTGTGACTGGACTTTATATTTATGATAATTCTATAATAAACAAGGCCAAAAATCTCAAGCCTTCAGCCAGAGGTGAGCTAGAAATTACTGATGTTAACAATATTTATCTCAAGGAAAATAATCTTGATGTTATGGTTTATGAAAATTATTGGCTTGATACTGGGACTTTTGATGCTTTATTGGAAGCAGGCAACAAAATTGCTAATTTAAAAAATGAGTGATAATAATTTAGATAAATTAAATAAAATACTGGACGAAGTTCGTCCAGCTTTACAGAGGGATGGAGGAGATTTGATTTTGGTAGAGTTTGATGACAAAGAGGGTATTGTCAAGATTCATTTTACTGGAGCTTGTGCCAATTGCTCTTTGGCTGATGTGACACTACATCATCTGATCGAACATCGAATCAGAGAAGATATGCCAGAGATCAAACAGGTCATGGCAGTCTAAGACTGCTTTTTCATCCAATCAATTGTAAGTTTGAGACCTTGAACAAAATCAATGTCTGTTTTGTAATCCAATAATTTTTCAGCTTTACTTATATCTGCCAAAGAATGTTTGATATCTCCAGGTCGAGGATCAGCTAAAATAGGTTCAATATTTTTACCTAGAGCTTTATTTATACCAGCCACTAGATCAAGCAAAGAAAAAGCTTGGCCGCAAGCAACATTGATAGTTTCTCCTTTACCTACTTTGTCAGAGTGCATAGCTAGTATATTGGCTTGGACATTGTTGTTTACATAAGTAAAATCACGACTCTGAGTACCATCACCAAAGATAGTTGGCTGTTGATCAGCTAAGATTGCTTTTATAAAAAGAGGAATTACAGCTGCATAATCAGAAGCTGGATCTTGTTGTGGACCAAAGACATTGAAATATCTGAGACAAACTGTTTCTATATCATATAGTTCTGAAAAAACTCGACAATATTCTTCACCAACAAGTTTGGTGACTGCATAAGGTGAGAGAGGATTGGTTGTTAAATCTTCTGATTTATATTTTTCTTTTGCGTCGCCATAGACAGCTGAAGATGAAGCAAAGACTACTCGCTTTACTTTGTTGAGGCGAGCTGCGTCCAAAATATTTATAATACCAGTAGCATTATTGGCATGACTATCGAGTGGTTTGTCTATAGAGCGTGGTACAGATGGTAAAGCAGCTTGATGCAAAACAAAATCAACACCAGGCATTATTTTATTTAATAAATCATAATCTGTAATACTGCCTTTTACAAAATTTATTTTATCTTTGATAGTATCTAGATTTTTTAGATAACCAGTGCTGAGGTCGTCCAAGACTGTCACTTGATAACCATCTTTGACAAGTTGGATAGCGATGTTTGATCCTATAAAGCCAGCTCCGCCAGTTACTAAGACATGATTTTTATTGTTCATCTTTTATTTTCAATAATTAAGTGGTATTATTATTATGTTAGTTAATTTAATTTTTGTCAATCAAAACTATGAAAAAGTTGTTAACAAGTCAATTTGTTATTTTGTTACTAGGTACTTTGTTTGCTTGGGGTAATTTTGGTTATGAATTGTCTTTTTGGATGAAAGATAAAAATTCAGAGCTTGGTTGTACTCCTGGTATTACCAATCCATTTTTGACACCGTGTTTTTATGGGGCTTTGTTTTTTACTATAGCTTTTGTGCTTAGTGCTGTTATATTGAAAAAATATAAAAAATAAACCTTGACGATTTTAACTAAATCTGGTCTGTTATGCTAAAAAAGCAGACTAGATTTTTTTATTGGATTATGTTAAAATAATTACACATTCTAAGCTATGAAGCTATTAAAAACAGCTAAAATATTTTATAAAGACAGATTAGCTGCTATTTTGTTAAATATTACAATCTTAGTAATATTAGCAACTTGGCTGCTTTTTATCTTCTATAAAGCAGCTCCAGATCCCTTGACTGCCCTGCATTACAATATTTATGCTGGGATTGATACTTTGGGCAGTTGGCGCTGGCTTTATATAATTCCAGGCATTGTTCTAGCCATTTCTATTATAGATGTGATATTAGCTGTCTTGTTTTGGACAAAACAGAGAATGTGGAGTTATTTTTTGTTAATCACCATTTTATTGATAAACGCCGGTGTATTTTATTATTTATACAATATTCTTAATTATAATTTCTAATGCCTTATCTAGAAATCATCAAAATTTTTGTTCTGACCGCCTTTAGCTTTGTATTAGCTTTTGCTTTGACACCTGCTTGGACTCATATTTTGTACAAATATAGACTAGTCAAAAATATTCGCAACGATGGTTCTACACCTTTATTTTCTCGTTTACACAAAGCCAAGGCTGGTACACCAGTCATGGGTGGAGTATTGATCTGGATGACAGTCTTGATTTTGGCCATGGCGTTTTTGTGGATTCAAAAAATCTGGCCAGACTCTGCAGCTAGTGGCTTCAATTTTTTGACCAGAGAAGAGACTTTTTTACCACTCGGTGCTTTGATTGCTTCTGCTTTGGTAGGATTACTTGATGATTGGTTCAATGTCAGACGACAGGGTGGTGGCAAAGGTGGTGGACTAAATGTAAAACATCGTTTGTTGATTTATACTTTGATTGCTATTTTTGGTGCTTGGTGGTTTTATTTTAAACTTGACTGGGATATTATCCGTGTACCTTTTGTTGGTGCTTTTAATATGGGTTGGTGGTTTATTCCATTTTTTATTTTTATTTTGGTAGGCACTGCTTTTTCAGTAAACGAAGCTGATGGTCTTGATGGTTTGGCTGGTGGTATTGTGTTAGCTGCTTTTGCTTCGTTTGGAGTGATTGCTTTTATGCAAGGCAATTATAATCTAGCTGCTTTTTGTGGAGTGATTGGCGGTGCTTTACTGGCATTTTTGTGGTTCAATATTACGCCAGCTCGATTTTTTATGGGTGACACAGGATCGATGTCGCTAGGTATTGCTTTGGGTATTGTAGCTATGCTGACGGGTTATCCATTGTTACTTCCTATCATTGGTTTTTTATTGTTACTAGAGTCATTGTCAGTAATTATTCAATTACTTTCCAAAAAATTTAGAAAAAAGAAAGTATTTTTATCAGCTCCAATTCATCATCATTTTGAAGCCAAAGGTTGGTCTGAAGCAAAAGTAGTTATGCGTTTTTGGATTATTGCTGCTGTGTTATCTGTCTTGGGTCTGATCATTGCGGTGATTGATCTTAGTTTATGATAAATAATTTTAAAGACAAAAAAGTTTTGGTCATGGGTCTGGGGCTCCAGGGTGGAGCTTTGTCAGTTGTAAAATATTTACTCAAGCACAAGGCTATTATTACTATTACAGATATCAAAACTAGACAACAACTCAAGTCTAGTTTAGATAAAATAAATAAATTATCCGGATCAAAAAATATAAAATATACTTTGAACAAACATGATTTAGCTGACTTTGAAGATCAGGATTTGATAGTCCAAAATCCAGGTGTACCCAAAGAATCAAAATATCTTGCCAAAGCAAGGCGCATGGGTATTCCGATTGTCAATGAAGCTGTCATGTTTTTTGGTTTGTATCGTGGCAAAGTAATAGGCATTACTGGTACCAGAGGTAAATCCACTACTACGACTTTGCTACACAAAATATTGAAAACAAAGATAAAACACAATCAATTAGCAGGTAATATTGCTATAAATCCAATGTTGTCTGCATTAGATAAACTAAAAATAAATAGTTACCCAGTAGTTGAATTGTCTAGTTGGCATCTAGAAAACCTAGCAGAATACAAAAAATCTCCGCATATTGCTGTGATTACCAATGTCATGACAGATCACCTTGATCGCTACAAAGATTTCAACGAATACAAGCAAGCTAAAATTTTTAATATTCAACATCAAAAATCTTCTGACTATGCAGTGTTAAACGCTGACAATAAATTTACCAAAAATTTTGCAAAATATACAAAAGCTAAAACTTATTATTTTTCTTTAACAAAAAAAGTAAAAGGCTGTTATATAAAAAACAATTTTATTTATTTTAATAATAATAAAATATTAAATACTAATAAAATAAAATTATTAGGCGAGCATAATTTGTCTAATATTTTGGCTGCTGTGACTGTTGCCAAAATTATCGGTATTTCTAATACTAATATTGCAAAAGCAATCAATAGTTTCAAAGGCGTAGATTATAGATTGCAATATATAAAAAAATACAAACACGCCAAAGTATACAATGACTCTACTTCAACTACACCTGATGCTGGTCGAGCTGCATTACTAGCAGTACCTGCCAAAACTATTTTGATATGTGGCGGAGTAGACAAAGGTCTTGATTATTCTCAAATGGCCAAAGCCATAAAACAAACAGCCAGTTTGGTAATTATTTTGTCTGGTTCTGTAAGTAAAAAATTATTACCAGAACTAAAAAAATTAAAATACAAAAATATTATTTCTAATATAAGCTCGTTATCAAAAGCCTGGCAACTAGCCAAACAAAATCTCAAAGCAGAGGACGAATCTATTTTGTTTTCACCAGCTGGTGCTAGTTTCAATATGTTTGACAATGAATTTGATCGGGCTCGTCAATTTGATAAATTAGTCAATGGTACGCAGAAGAAGAAAAAAAAATAATTTTTTAGGCTGGTTGATGCAACCTTTTATTTATCGTCGTGGCTTGGTGCAACCTCCTGATATGACTTTGCTTATTGTCATTGGGCTGTTGTTATTTTTGGGTTTAGTTTTTTTATCTTCAGCTTCTTCTTCACTGGCTTTTTTTACTTATGGTGATACTTATTATTTCGTCAAACAACAATTATTTGCAATTTTTGTTGGTTTGGCTGTTTTTTATATTTTACTAAGAATAAATTATAAACATTACCAAAAACTTACGCCGTTATTATTGATTGTGTCTATTATAGTTTTGTTATTACCATTGTTTGGGCCTTTGCAGGGTGAGTTTGGTACTGCTAAATCTTGGATTGTAGTTGGCGGTCATAGTTTTCAGACAAGTGAAGTAGCTAAATTATTTTTTATTTTATATCTAGCTGGTACTTTGAGTAAAAAAGGTGCAGTTATCAAAAGTTTCAAAACTGGTACTTTACCATTTATAATTATATTAGGTATTATATGTGCTTTGATTGTTATGCAGCCAGATATAGGTACTTTGAGCATTATAGTCCTGACATCTTTAGGTTTATTTTTTGTAGCTGGTGCTAAAATAAGTCATATTTTTGCTATTATTATGGCTGGTTTGGCTGGTTTTTTCGCTTTGATTAAGATGGCTCCTTATAGACTAGATCGTATTACTGCTTGGTTGGACCCAAATGTAGATCCTCAAGGAATTGGTTATCAGGTAAAACAATCTTTGATAGCGATTGGTTCGGGTAGTTGGTTTGGTGTAGGTTTGGGCAGTTCACGGCAAAAGTCTTATTTGCCACATCCAGCCAATGATTCTATTTTTGCAGTTATTGCCGAAGAGATTGGTTTTATTTTTACTATTGGTTTTATTATTCTATTTTTTATATTGATGTATCGCGGTTTTATGATTGCAAAAAATAGTGATAATAATTTTGCTAAATTAATAGCCTTAGGTATTACGATTTGGATTTCTGTTCAATTTTTTATAAACGTAGCTGGCATTATCAAACTATTACCTTTGACTGGTGTACCTTTGCCATTTGTGTCTCTAGGAGGATCCAACCTAGTAGCCACGCTAGCAGCTATGGGTATTTTGGCAAATATTTCTAGGTTTACCAAACAATAATTATGAAAACACGCAAACCAAAAATTTTATTAGTTGGCGGTGGGACTCTGGGATCAGTTAGTCCTTTGCTTGCTATTGCTCAAAAGTGTGAAGCAGAATATTTGTTTGTAGGATCCGAGACTGGTCCTGAAAAGAAAATAATCGAAGCTCATAATATAGATTTTAGATTTATCAAAAGCGGTAAACTAAGACGTTATTGGTCTTGGCAAAATTTTACAGATATTTTCAAAATAAAAATTGCTTTTTGGCAATCTATATTTATTATTCTAAAATTTAAACCAGATATTATTTTGACAGCTGGTAGTTTTGTGGCAGTCCCTATGGCTTGGGCTGGTTGGTTGTTGCGTGTACCGGTTATTGTTCACCAACAAGATATTATAGTTGGCCTAGCCAACAAGCTCATGGCGCCATTTGCAAAAAAAATCACAGTATCTTTTCCAGAGCAACGCAAAGGTTTTAAACATAAAAAAGTTTTAGTAACTGGTAATCCGGCTCGTCAACTTGAAACTAATGTCATAGAGTATCGCCCGATAGTAGTCATTACTGGTGGAGGACAGGGTGCTCGAGGGATGAATGAATTTATAATGCAATTTATTCCCAAGCTCTCAGAACATTATGAAGTACATCATATATTAGGCAAAAGCAATTATGATCAAAAACTTAATCTAGAAAATTATTTTGCTTACAAAGAAGTAGTAGGGAGTATGCTGACTTTGTTAGCTCGGGCTGAGATTATTATTTCTCGAGCTGGTATGTCATTGATTACCGAGGCTGCTAGTCTCAAAAAAGCTCTAGTCTTGATCCCTATGCCAGATAGTCATCAAGAACGTAATGCGGCCTTTTTTGCTAAAAATAATGCCGCTATTATGGTCAAACAAGGCTCAGATAAGATAATGTCTCGATACCTGGACAAATTGATGAGACATGCTAATTTAAGGTCAGGATTGGCGGATAATTTGTATAATTTATACCCCCATAATGCAGTCAATGACTATATTATATTGATTAATAAGATTATTTATAAAAAGTGAATTTAGACATTCAAAAAATAAATAAAGTCTATTTATCAGGTATTGGTGGCATTGGTTTGTCAGCTTTGGCTTATTATTGGTTGGATCAAGACAAACAAGTTCTTGGTTCTGATTTGATAAAAACCGAAATTACTCAGAGATTGATAGACAAACATGTAGATATTTATTTTCAACAAAAAGCTAGTAATCTGACAGCTGATATTGATTTGTTTATTTATTCTTCTGCTTTACCAGATGATCATCCAGAATTGACTAGAGCTCGGGAAATGAAAATTCCAGTTGTTAGCTATTTTGAATTTTTGGGCTTGCTTAGCAAAAATTACAAAACCATTGCTGTGACTGGTACCAATGGCAAAACCAGTGTGACAGCTATGTTGGGACTAGCTCTAGAAAAAGCCGGTCTTGATCCCACAGTGATTGTTGGTAGTATTGTATCTGCTTGGAATAGTAATTTTCGTTTGGGTAAATCTGATATTCTAGTTGTCGAAGCTTGTGAGTGGCAAGCTCATATGCTAGAGATAGATCCAAATATAATTGTACTGACAAATATTGCGGAAGATCACCTTGATTTTTATAAAGATATAGATGATATAAAAAATCATTTTCAAAAGTTTGTTGATAAGCTTCCTCAAGATGGTTTGTTATTCAAAAATTTTGATGACGCAAATAGTAATAATATAAAATCCAAAACAAAGATTATAAATTTTGGAAATAATAAACAAGCTGATTATTATTTTGATAATTTAGAGCTTAATAAAGCTGAACAAAAATTTGATATTTTTAAAAATAATCAATTATTAAATAATTTTAGTATAATTATTCCAGGTGAATACAATGTTTATAATGCAGTGTCTACTGTGGCAGTAGCCGATACACTTGGCGCCAACAAACACCAGATTTGGAATAGTTTGCACGAGTTCAATGGTACTTGGCGCCGTTTTGAAAATTTGGGTGAATACAAGTCTAATATTGTGATTTCTGATTATGCTCATCATCCTGATTCAATCAAAGGCTTGCTCAAAGCAACAAGAGACTTTTATCCTGACAAAAAATTGATTGCTATCTTTCAGCCACATCACCACAACCGGACTCAGACTTTGCTAGATGATTTTGCTATAAGTTTTGATTTAGCTGACCAAGCTATTATTTCTGAGATTTATCAGGTCAGTGGTCGTGAGGATGCCAAGCATGAAGATGTCTCTAGTCAAGATTTGGTAGATAAAATTAAAAATACCAAAGCTTGGTATGCTAAAGATTTTGATGAAGTAAAAAATATTTTCAAAAAAACAAACCCTGTTGATTCTGTGCTATTATTTATAGGAGCAGGGGATATAGATGATCTAGCTAGAGAATTAGTAAAATGAAAATAAAATACAAAAAAATTTGGCAATTAGCTTTACCATACTTAGAAAAAGGTGTTATTAAAGATTTTGTTTTACACACCCAAGGTGTAGTCAAAGCCATGGATCTTTTACTCAAAAAAGAAAAGGCTGATCCAGATTTGTTGATTCCAGCAGCAATTTTGCATGATGCAGGTTGGGCTAAAGTTCCCAAAAAATACCAACAAACAAAAAATAAAGTAGACAGAAAAAAAGGCATGATTTTGCATATCAAATATATTCCAGTCATAGCTGAAGAAATTTTATCAAAATTAGATTATAAAAAATCAGATATAAATAAAATAATTGATATAGCACAAGACCATAAAAGTAAAAATCCCCGCAGTTTAACCAAAAGATTATTAATAGATGCTGATCAATTGTCTGATACTTTCAAAGAGCAATTACATAGTGATGCCAAGTCTTATGGGCGGACACCTATATCAATGTTAGAATATCGTATGAACAGAAATAAGTTTTATACAAAAACTGCTCAAGATATTTTTAAAAAACAAACTGCTTTGAGATTGAAAGAATTGAAATAATATGGAAAAATTATTTATAAAAAATAGACATAACAAAAATATTGCAGTGATTTTAGAAAAATCTGACAAGCAAGTAGGTTTAGCTTTTGTGATACATGGCCTGGGTGGTTTCAAAGAACAAGAACACATTCAAACAATGGCTGATAGTTTTAAAAATGCTGATTATACTGTAGTTAGATTTGATACTACTTGTACTATAGGTGAAAGTGAAGGAAATTATGCTAATGCTACAGTTACAAACTATCATGAAGATTTGCAAGATGTTGTAGCTTGGGCAAGCTCTCAAGAGTGGTATCAAGAGCCATTTGTGTTAGCTGGCCATAGTTTGGGTGGTATTAGTATTATTTTGTACACTTTGACCAATCTAGACAAAGTTAAAGCTTTGGCACCAATTTCTACAGTTTTGGCTGGTAGAATCAATATGACTAGATATAAACCAGAAGATATAAAAGAATGGGATAAGACTGGTTGGCAGATAAGACCCAGTGCTTCCAAACCAGATGTTATGAAAAAATTAAATTGGCACAATTTCAAACCATATTTTTTGAAATATGATGTTTTACCTGACGCCAATAAAATTACACAGCCAGTTTTATTGATTACTGGTAGTGAAGATAAAGGTACACCATATGAAGATCAAGAATTATTTTATAACAAAGTATCTGGTGACAAAGAACTTCATCTTATAAAAGGCTCTAAACATACTTTTAGAGAAGTACAGCATTTACAAGAATTAAAAGAATTTTTTGATAATTGGATTAAAAATAAATTAAAATAAATAATATGGATCCCGTAAGAAATTCACTATGCATTACGGGAGTACAGGAGTATAATATATTAAAGTAATTTTACTTTAATTACACAAGATTTCATTAATTAAATTTAAAACGGGATGGAAAAACTTTTTATTGAAAACAGGCATGGAAATAAATTATCTGTTTTGGTAGAGCAACCTGAAATAAAAGCCAAAGGTCTAGCTTTTGTAATGCATGGTTTGAGTGCTCATAAAGAACAAATAAGCAAACAAGCGATGGTTGATGTTTTATTGGTGCATGGTTATACAACTGTCCGTTTTGATACTACTAATACTTTTGGAGAAAGTGACGGTGATTATGCAGCTGCTACTCTGACAAACTATTATGAAGACCTAGAAGATGTCATCAAGTGGGCTAGTGATCAAAAATGGTATCAAGAACCATTTTTATTAGCAGGACGCAGTCTAGGCTCTATTAGTATTGTTTTGTATACTGCCAATAATCCTGACAAAGTCAAAGCTTTGGTGCCGACTTCTTGTTTAGTGACTGGTTCTGTTATCAACGAAAGATACAAAGGTGCTAGTAGAGAAGATTGGGAAGCATCTGGCTGGGAAATAGAACCTGGTTTTGAAAAACCTGATTTTATCAATAGATTGGATTGGGAAAATTTTAGTACTGATTTGGTAAAATATGATATTTTGCCGGAAGCTCATAAAATTACTCAACCAGTTTTGTTGGTAACTGGTGCCAATGATTTGGTGGCTACCCCAGCCGACCAGCAAGCTTTTCATGACAAACTACAAGGTGATCGTGAGTTACATGTTTTGGAAAATTGTGGTCATAGTTTTGATGAACACTTTGCTTTGGAAGAGTTTAAAAAGATTCTTGATACTTGGCTTAAAAAAATTAAATAAAATATGAATCCCGTAAGAAATTCATGAAATATTGCGGGAGTATAAAAGTAAAATATTATATATTAATTTCACTATAATTTCTAACGGGATGAATTTACAAAAAAATATATTATTAAAAAACTATACTACTTTCAAAATAGGTGGGCCAGCTAAATTTTTTGTAGAAGCAGCTACTATTGATGATGTCAAAGAAACTTTGGATTATGTTCGTGATAATAATCTAAAAATTTTAATATTAGGCGGTGGTAGTAATTTATTAGTATCTGATAAAGGCTTTGCTGGTTTAGTATTAAAATTAAATTTGCAAAAATTAGAATTTAACAAAAATATAATAACCATTGGAGCTGGTGTACAACTTGCTTTGTTATTGGACGAAGCTTTGAACAAAAAATTGACTGGTCTAGAATTTGTGACCGGTATTCCCGGGACAGTCGGAGGAGCGGTCAGAGGCAACGCTGGTACTTATGGATTGGGTATGGCTGATGTAATACAAAACATTATTTATCTTGACGAAGACAATAAAATACAAACCATGAACGCTAAGCAAGCTAAATTTGCTTATCGTCATAGTATTTTCAAAGAAAATAAATATATTATTTTAGAAGCAGTGATAAAATTAGAATTTGGTGATTTAAGTATTGCCAAACAACTAATAAAAGAAAGATTACAATATCGCAAAGACACTCAACCAAATCAAGCATCAGCCGGCTGTGCTTTCAAAAATGTTTTGTTTGCAGATGTTGATTTAGTTGATTTAAAGAAAAAAGGATTAGATCTTGATAAATTTTCTAAGTTCGAAAAGATCCCAGCTGCTTTTTTGATAGAACAGGCTGATCTCAAGGGTTATAAGATTGGTGGTGCTCAAGTCTCAGAGTTGCATTCTAATTATATTATAAATAAAGACCAAGCAAGCGCTGATGATGTAGTGATGCTTATTAGCTTTATCAAACAACAAATTCGGGATAAATACGGTATTCAGTTACAAGAAGAGGTTCAGATTATCGCCTAAAAACGGGCTAAAATTGATTTTTATTTAAAATAGCCCTAAAATCATTGACAAAATAAAAAAAATCTGTATAATATAGGGGAGCTTATTTTTAAGAGATCTATTAGTAATTTTATCTAATTTAAGCTTAATTCTTGTATAATTATAGATTATATAAAGAATTTTAGTTTTTGTATAAATGAGTGAAAACGAATCAAAAGTAAACAAAAAAGGATTTTTAGAAACAGAGGGTGAGGTAATAGAACTATTACCTAATGCTTCTTTTAAAGTTATGTTAGATAATGAAGTAGAAATCCTAGCTCATTTGTCTGGTAAAATGCGTATGTACAAGATCCGTATTTTGCCAGGAGACAGAGTCACCATAGAGATGAGTCCCTATGATATGACTAAAGGTAGAATTACTTATCGTAAATAAATGAAAGTTAGAGCATCAGTCAAAAAAATGTGTAAAGATTGTAAAATAATCCGACGTAAAAATCGGGTTGTTTGTATCTGTAAAAATCCTAAACACAAACAAAGACAAGGTTAATTTTTTATAAAAATATGGCAAGAATTTCAGGTGTAAACATTCCTAATGACAAGAGAGTAGAAATATCATTGACTTATATTCATGGTATTGGTTTAGCTACTGCTCAAAAACTTTTACGTGAGTTAAATATTGATTTCAATACTCGTGTCAAAGAGTTATCTGATGAAGATGTAAATAAATTAAGAATAAGGATTGAAAAAGATATTTATGTTGAAGGTACTTTACGTCGTAATAAAGCCGCCAACATAAAACGTTTGAAAGAAATTCGTTCTTATCGTGGCAATAGACATAGTCGCTCTTTGCCAGCTCGTGGCCAACGTAGTAAAACCAATTCTCGTACAGTTCGTGGTAACAAACGTTTGACTATGGGTAGTGGTAAGCTCACATCTGCGCAAAAGACATAATCTGTATTTAAAATATGAAAAAAGTTAAATCAAAAAAGAAAGTAAAGAAAACAATCAAAAAAGGTAGAGCTTATATCAAAGCTACTTATAATAATACGATTGTATCTATCTGTGATCAACAGGGCAATGTTCTTGCTTGGTCGTCAGCTGGACTCAATGGTTTTAAAGGTCCTAAAAAAGCTACTCCTTATGCAGCTGGTGTAATTGTTCGTAATGTAGCTGAAAAAGTAAAAGAGTTTGGTATAGAAGAAGTTGAAGCATTTGTAAAAGGAGTCGGTGCTGGTCGAGAAGCCGCAGTACGTGCTTTACATGGTAATGGTATCAAAGTCTCATCTATCAAAGATATGACACCAATTCCACATGGTGGATGTCGTCCTAAAAAAACTAGAAGAGTATAAAAATATATGGGTAGAAATTTAAAACCAAGACATAAAGCAAGTCGTAGATTCGGTGAAAATGTTGCTGATACTATAAAATCTCCAGTAGATAAAAAAGCTTATCCATCTGGTGCTCATGGCCAAAAAAAGACTTTTGCCAAAGTTTCTGAGTATGGTCGTCAGCTCAAAGAAAAGCAAAAAGCCAAAGCTATCTATGGTTTGTTAGAAAAACAGTTTCATTTGACTTTTCAAAAGGCTACAAAATTGCCTGGTGACTTAGGTCAAAATCTTTTGATTTTGTTAGAAAGTCGTCTAGACAATGTAGTTTATCGAGCTGGTATGGCACAGACTAGACGTTTAGCTCGTCAACTAGTCAATCATGGTCATTTTTTGGTAGACGGTACCAAGACCAATATTCCTTCTTATAAAATAAAACCTGGCCAAGTTATCAAAGTAAAAGAAAATAAAGTAAGCAAAGGCTATTGGAAAGAAATGAGTGAAAAACTAGCCAAAGCTAATCCAGCTGGCTGGTTATCACTTGATGCCAAAAATTTTATTGTAACAGTCAATGGTTTACCAAATAAAGATGAATTACCACAAAATATAGAAACTCATTTGATCGTTGAATTTTATTCACGATAATTAAAATAAAAAATAATAGCAAACTTATGACAAAAATTACATTACCAGACAAAATATCTGTCAAAGATCTCAAAGACAACAAGTATCAAGTGGTCATCGAACCGCTTTATCCTGGTTTTGGGGTCAATTTAGGTAATACATTACGTCGCGTATTATTGTCTTCATTACCTGGTGCGGCTGTGACATCATTTAAAATTGAAGGAGCACAGCACGAATTTGATTCTGTTACTCATGTCAAAGAAGATTTAGTTGAAATAATGTTAAATCTTAAGCAACTACGATTAAAGGTTTTTTCTGACGAACCAGTCAAACTAACTTTAGACACCAAGGGTGAAAAAGTTGTTACTGCAGCTGATATTAGCAAAAATTCTGATGTAGAGATTATTAATACAGATTTGGTAATTGCTAATCTTACTGATAAATCCGCCAAATTTAATATGGAATTGACAGTAGCTCAAGGTTTGGGTTATGTAACTGTTGAACAACAAGGTGATCAAGAAAAATTGGAAATTGGCAATATTGCTATTGATGCCAATTATTCTCCTATTTTGAATGTTGGTTACAAAGTGATCAATGTCCGTGTTGGTAAAATGACCAATTATGAACAATTATCTATGGAAGTTTTGACTGATGGTACTACAGATGCTGGCAGTGCTATAAGTCAAGCTGCTACTATTTTGCGTGACCATTTTGCTTTATTGATAAACGAAGAAGTAGTAGAAGAGGAAGAAGTACCTGCCCGTCCGGCAGGCGGAGAAGAAAAACCTGCCAAAAAAGCAACTAAAAAAACTACTAAAAAAGTTAAAAAAGAAGACAAAGAGGATAAAAAAGAAGAATAAATAATAATAATCATGAGACACCGAAAATCACACAAAATATTGGATCGCAAAAAAGCGCCACGAGAATCTATGCTAAACAATTTGGCTACTTCTTTGATTTTGTATGAAAAGATTGTTACTACTGAAGCAAAAGCCAAAGCTCTTCGTCCAGTTGTTGAAAAGTTGATTAGTAAAGGCCGAGTAAAATCAGTCCACGCTAAACAACAATTAAACAGATTTCTTCAAGACAAAAAAGCCGTTCAAAAAACATTGGACGTCTTGGGACCAAAATATAAAGATAGAAAAGGTGGCTATACTAGGATTATCAAAATCGGTGGTCAAAGAGTTGGTGATGGTGCTAAAATGGCTCAAATTGAATTAGTATAAAATTATGGAAAGAGAAACACATAAAATTGATGCAAAAGATAAAATCGGTGGTCGTTTGGCTTCTGAGATTGCAGTATTGCTACAAGGCAAACACAAAGTCTCTTATGAGTCTCATATTGATGGCGGTGATTTTGTTGAAATAAGCAATGTCAAAGACATGAAATTTTCTGGTAAAAAGCTAGATCAAAAACTTTATCATCGTTATACTGGCTATCCAAGTGGTATTCGCACAAAACAACTAAAAGATATGATGGTCAATGATCCATCTGAAGTTTTACATAAAATGGTTTATAATATGCTTCCAAAAAATAGACTTAGAGCTAATATGATTAAACGTTTAATTATCAAATAAGTATGGCACATAAGAAAACCAATAAAGATTATATCCCAGCTGTTGGCAAACGCAAGACTTCTATTGCTCGTGTTCGTCTTTTGCATGACAAAGTAAACAGCATCAAAATAATCATCAATGAAAAAGATTATACAGAATATCTACCATACTTTGAGTTACAAAATATTGTCTTAGAGCCCTTGAAAAAGGTAGGTCAAGACAAAGTCTCTATTTCTGTCAAAGTACATGGTGGTGGTCCAAAAGGCCAAGCTGAAGCTATCCGACATGGCATTTCTCGTGCTTTACTCAAACTAGACGAAGAATTACGTCCAACTTTGAAAAAAGAAGGATTCTTGACTCGTGATGCTCGTCGTAAAGAGCGTAAAAAACCAGGTTTGAAAAAAGCTCGCAAAGCTCCACAATGGTCAAAACGTTAAATTTTTATATAATCAAAGCCCCAGAGATGGGGCTTTATTTTATTAGCTAAAATCAGGCTATTTTGCTATAATTTACCTATGGTTACAGCCCGTCGGATCACTGCCAATACCTCATTTTTTATGGTAGCTTTGATATTTCAAAAGCTGCTATCTTTTGTTTATTTCACCATTTTGGCAAGATCTTTAGGAGCAGAGGGTATTGGTCAGTACTTTTTTGCTATATCTTTTGCTACTATGTTTTCAGTCTTGATAGATCTAGGATTGTCTCCAGTTTTGATCCGTGAAGTATCCAAAGACGAAGGTAATGGCCAACGCTGGTTTCATCAGGTCTTCACGTTAAAAATTTGGCTAGCTCTAGCCACAGCTTTACTGATGATAATTTTGAATTCGTGGTTGTTTTATAGTGATGCAGTCCGTAATTTAATTTATCTGACTACTTTGATAATTATTATAGACAGTTTTACTTTGTTATTCTATGCCTATATTCGTGGCCGCCAAAGTCTCAAGTTTGAATCATGGGGTGTAATTATTTTCCAGATTATTGTACTAGCCATGGGTTTGAGTTTGTTGCAGATTACAAACAATATTTTTATACTATTAACAGTTTTGTTAGTAGCCAGTGCTTTCAATATGTTCTTTTCTGGTTTTATTTTGCGATTCAAATATAAAGTAAAGTTCAAATTATTTTATTCCAAAGAATTTGTCAAAAAAATATTTATTATTACTTTACCTTTTGCTTTGTCGGCTATCTTTGCTAGAGTTTATGGCTATATAGATACATTTATGCTCAAAATGTTTTTGGGCGATGCTCAGGTGGGATTTTACGGAGTAGCCTATAAGATTACTTTTGCTTTACAGTTTATTCCTCTTGCTTTTGTGGCAGCCCTATATCCGGCTTTTTCCAATTTTTTCAAAGACAAGAGTGATAAATTAGAAAGTACTTTTGTCAAATCATTTAATTATTTATCTTTTATTGCTATACCGGTTACGCTCGGTGTGATTGCTCTGGCCAATGAGGTAGTGTCCAAGCTTTATACTAGCGAGTTTAGTATGTCTATTTTGCCGCTGCAGATTTTGATTGCTAGTATTCCATTTTTATTTGTCAATTTTTCTTTGTCTAGTTTTTTGAATGCAACTAATAGACAAAAAATAAATACCAGAAATTTGGGAATTATAATGGTTTTTAATATTATTTTAAATCTTATATTAATTCCAAAATTTGGTGTTTGGGGTGCAAGTTTATCTTCTTCTGTTAGTACTATATTATTGTTTACTATGAATTTGAAGGCTGTATTAAACATAGTTAAACTAAAATCAAGAATGTTTAAGCCTTTAATAGGTACTATATTATCTGCATTGATAATGTTTGTTTTAGTGTATTGGATCAAAGACTATATTCACTGGACTTTAGCTATGTTAGTTGGAATTATAATTTATTTTGTATTAATGCTAATAACTAGAACACTTAAAAAAGAAGATATTTTATTTGTAAAAAATTCTGTATTTAAAGCTCAATAATATGAGAAAAACTTTATTACTTACACACGAATATTATCCTTTCAAGGGCGGTGTAGCAAATTATTGCTATAACTTGTTTAAAAATTTTCATAGAAAAGATTATCTAGTCATTACTGATAATGATCAGGTCAAAACTCAAGAAAATATTTATAATATAAAATTAACAAATCATTTGATCAGACCAAGCTGGATTACTGGGTATTTTAAGATCAAAAAAATTATTAAATTACAAAATATAAAAGTTATTTTTACTCCCAATATTTTACCGCTTGGTACTATGGCTTATTTTCTAAAGATCCCCTATGTTATTTCTTTACACGGATTAGATATAAATTTGGCTTTGAAGAACAGACCAAGATTGACTCGTAAAATTCTAAAGCGAGCTGAACGCATAATAGTTAATAGCCGTTATACTTATGAAATTGTTAAAAAATTAAAAATAGATAATAAAAAAATACATTTACTTTATCCTACTACACAATTAGACACTTATATTATTCCAGAAAAAACTCAGCAACTCAAAAGAGAATTGAGTTTGGGATCTGAGGATAGAATTTTATTGTCTGTTAGTCGTTTGAATAGACGTAAAGCTCAAGACTTGGTTATCCAAGCAGTTGCTAAATTAAATAATCCGCATCTTAAATATTTTATTGTAGGACGAGGTCCTATGGAAAAAAATTTACGTAAGATGATAAGAGATTATAATTTGGAAAAACAAGTCTTTGTTTTGACTGACGTTGCTGACAATAATTTACCATATTATTATAATCTTGCCGATATTTTTGTTGTACCACATCGTCATGAAAAAGAAGATATAGAAGGTTTTGGGATTGTATTTTTAGAAGCAGCTATGTTTGCTTTGCCAATCATTGCAGGTTCTAGTGGAGGAGTGACTGATATTTTGACTGATCAAAAAAACGCCCTGTTAGTAAAAACAGACGATTTAGATACATTGACAAAGCACTTGAATTCTTTGTTGAATAATCCTGAACTTTCTGCTAAACTGGGCTCACAAGCCAAGCAGCGGGCAGGTGATTTTCCTACCGCCAAAGAACAAAGCTTAATGCTAAAAGAGATATTATCATGAAAAAATTTGATCTTATATTGTTTAATATGTCCAATTATTCTGAGTGGGATGAGGGTGTTTCCAATCGGAATTATCATGTTTTGAAACAATTATTACAACGTGAAGAAATTGGCAAAATTTTGGCTATTGATTATTTACCTTTGACTTTCAAAAGAGCTGTTCGTAATTATAAAGAGGATCTAGTTCTCAATGTAGAAGACAGTAAAATAATCAAACGTAGTTTGACTCACAAAGTGAGTCAGATTTCTGATAAACTTTATGTTTATTCTGATGTTAATTTCTTTTTGCGACCAAATCAAGCTTTACGTAATATAAAAAATACAGCCCTAAAATTAAACTTTGGTGATTTTGTTGTCTGGTCTTTTTATCCTTTCGTAGCTCCATATTGGCAGACTTTGGGACAAAAATTGACTGTTTTTGATGCTGTTGATAATTGGCTTGTACATTCTTCTTATGACAAGTATAAGACTAGATTAGAAGAGTCTTATGACATCATAAAAAATGATACTGATTTGATTTTTACTGTTTCCAATAATTTGTTGACTTTTTTTGATAATCAACCAAATGTATATTGGATACCAAACGGTGTTGATGTCAAACATTATAATCAAAAATTTTCTTTGGTAAATCGTGATATTGCAGATATTCCCAAACCAATAATTGGTTATATTGGAGTAATTCAAGAAAAGGTAGATATTGATTTGCTAAAATATTTGGCTCGCCAAAATCCTAAAAAGTCTTTTGTACTTGTAGGACCTGTTTGGAATGAGCAAGACAAAGCTAGAACTGAACTAGATAAAGAAGATAATATTTATTTTCTTGGTTACAAAAAATATTCTGAAGCTCCTATGTATATACAACAATTTGATGTTGGTATCATTCCTCACAAACAAGAAGCTTTTGCTGCCAGTACAAACCCTATGAAAATGTACGAGTATTTAGCTTGTGGTAAACCAGTTGTATCAAGTCAAGGAGCTGGTACTGAAAATATCAGTGATATGATATCTCTTGCTAAGAGTCATGAAGATTGGCATGACAAAATAAATGAAGCTTTAAAAAATAATACTCAAAAAATCCAAGAAACTAGACAACAATTTGTCAAACAATATTCTTGGCTTAATACCGTCAACAAAATGATGGATTTGATAAACAATAAATTATCTTAAGATGTCTAGACCAGATTTTTCTATTATTATTGTCAATTGGAAGGTTAGAGCATTATTGGAAAAATGCTTGGATTCTATATATAAAAATGATCAAGGTATCAATCTAGAGGTAATTGTAGTAGACAATGATTCTCGTGATGGTACTTCAGAGATGGTTATGATGCAATATCCTGAAGTCAAAATGATTGCCTTGGCACACAATTCTGGTTTTGCTAAGGCTAATAATTTGGCTATTAGTCAAGCCAGAGGAAAATATTTATTTGTATTAAATCCTGATACTGAGATTTTACCAAATTTTTTTAGTATCACCAAACAATTTTTAGATAATCATCCTGCTGTATCTATAATGGGTCCAAAAATATTGAACCCTGATAAAACTTTACAATTATCTATTCGTAAATTTCCAAATCTATTGTCGCAGGTTTTTATTATGTTGAAATTGCGTAATATTTTGGTAGATAGTAAGTTATTAGCCAATTATTTGTTACTTGATTTTGACTATAGCAAAGAACAAGATGTAGAACAGATTATGGGGGCAGCCATGGTAATTCGTAGTGAAGTATTGGACAAAATCGGTTTATTTGATGAAAGATTTTTTGTTTGGTTTGAAGAGATTGATCTCTGCAAACGAGCTCATCAGGCTGGGTTTAGGATTAGGTATTTTCCTGATGCACAGATTATACATCATGGTGGTTCTAGTTTTAATAAATCAAAGGTATTTTATAAACAATTAATTTTTAATAATAGTTTGATTAAATATTTTTTCAAGCATAAGCCAATTTGGCAATTATTAGTTATTTTATTTATAGTACCTATTAATCTATTTTTGACTTTTCTGTATGTCATTTTTATCTACGACAAAGAATAAATTTTTATTTTTACTTAGTATATTTTTGTTAGCTGAGATATTTTCTTGGCTAGCTTTTTATTTTTCCTGGATAAATTTATTTATTTTAATAATTATAGCTTTAGTTACTATTGTATTAATTTGGCAGAAACCAATTTTTGCTCTTTATATTCCTTTGGCAGAGATTGTCTGGGGTTCATTAGGACATAGTTTTGACTATGGTTTTTTAAGTATTAGATTGGTTATTTTTTTAATAATAATTTTATTTTGGTTTAGTAAAAATATTTTTAAAATCAAAAAATGGCAGATTGTTACTGATACTAGATTATGGCCAGTATATCTGATGATTTTATTTTTGCTTATGCTTGGTATAGTGACCGGTTATTACAAAAATTTTACTAAACTTGATATCTTTTTGGATGTTAATGCATATTTTTATTTATTATATTTACCTATTTGGTATCAAGTTTATGAAAAAAAATATTTAAAAAATATTTTTGTTATTATCAAGGCAGCCGTTTTAGTTATTACTCTCAAGACTTTGATAGTTTTTAATGTTTTTAGTCAGTATTTGCATGGCATAGATAATGATTTTTATCGTTGGATTAGAGACACACGTACAGGAGAAATCACTGATATGGGAAATAATTTTTATAGGATATTTTTTCAATCACAATTTTATTTATTAATTGCTTGGTTTTGGTTGTTTATCAAAAACTGGCAAAAATTTATATGGTTAAGATTTATTTTCTTGAGTTTTATATCAGCTGCTTTATTGATTAGTTTGTCACGTAGTTTTTGGTTAGGTGGGGTAGTGGCTTTAATATTTTTATTTATTAATCTATTAATTTTAAATAAACAAAAATTTTGGCTTCATGTTTTGAGAGTACTAGCCATAGGCTGTGGTGCTTTTTTGATAGTTCAAGTTTTTTATAATGTTCCCAAAATAAATAATATAAATATTTTACAGCAACGTGCTACAGACATTCATGAACCAGCAGTCAATAGTCGTTTGCAGCTCTGGGATCCTTTATTGCAAGAAATAAAATATTATCCATTTACAGGACATGGTTTTGGCAAACAAGTTTCTTATCATTCTCAGGATCCTCGTGTTGAGGGTTTACATTCAGTTTATGCTTTTGAGTGGGGTTGGTTGGATATGTGGCTCAAAGCTGGATTTATTTTTGTCTTAGCCTTTATTTATTGGTTTTGGTTGCTTTATAAACGAGCTTATGGCATAGTAAAGCATGATATACAAATGGCTTTATTTGTATTGTCTAGTATTACTAGTTTGATAATTATTCATTTTTTTACACCATATCTAAATCATCCACTTGGACTTGGTTTATTGATTTTGGTCACTATTTTAATAAGCTATGAAAAAAGAACCGATCATAACTATAAGTCTTTTAACCTGGAACGGTGAGCGCTATCTACCATGGTTACTCAAGAGTCTAAAAGCCCAGACATTTACTAACTGGAGGCTTTTGGTATTGGATAATAATTCTTCTGATAGATCTTTGGATATTGTTCAAGAAGAAATACCTCAAGCCAAGATTATCCAACAAAAGAAAAATATTGGTTTTGATAAAGGGCATAACATGTTGATCAATTGGTCTAATTCTGAATATGTTTTAGTTTTAAATCAAGATATTATTTTGGATAAAGATTATTTGTCTAAGCTAGTTACTTTTATGGATGTCAATAAAAAGGTAGCTTCTTGTGCAGGTAAAATTATGTATTGGGATTTTAGTGAAGGTCTTAAGAGTAAAATTATTGATTCCTTTGGTATCAAAATTGACCGTAAAAGATCTGCTATTGATATTGGTCAGGGCAAGCAAGATTATAAAGTTGGGAATCGAGAAGTTTTTGGTTTGTCAGCGGCCGCGACCTTGTATCGTCGTCAAGCTTTGATTGATGTGGCCTTTACTCATGGCAGTTCTAATCTAGAATATTTCGATGAAGATTATTTTGCTTATAAAGAAGATATAGATCTAGCTTGGCGATTTCGTCTTTGGGATTGGGAAAATTGGATGGTATCTAGTACCAAAGCTTATCATCACCGGACTGTTTCTAGTAATGGATCTTTACGTGCCAAGCGCAAGCTTAGGGCTACAGCCAATAGATTGTCATATCGTAATCATCTTATGACTACTTATAAAAATAGTTTTTTAAGAAATTATTTCAAAGATTATTTCTATATAAAGTTTTATGAATTTAAAAAAATAATATATTTATTAATATTTGAAAGATCGACTCTGCGTGGTTTGAAAGAATTTATAAAATTTGTTCCTAGATTAAATAAAAAAAGAAAACATATTAAAAAATATCGTCGTGTCAAAGCAGATGATATTTATCGATGGTTTGCCTAAAATATGGATTTATCAATTATTATTCTAAATTATAAAAATAAAAACCTCATCAAAGAATTACTAAAAAACTTTGCTGAGTTGGATTTGCATTATAAATATGAAATTATTGTAGTTGATAATAACTCTAGAGATGGAGTAGAGGAGCTTGCCAAAAAATTTAATACAAAATTTATTCAAAGTAATAAAAATAAAGGTTTTGCTGGTGGCAATAATATTGGTATTAATGCTGCGTCCGGTAAATATATTATGATTTGTAATCCAGATCTAGCTATTTTATCTGATGCTATCCAAGTAATGTATGATTATATGGAAAGTCATCCCGAAGTAGGCTTGGCTGGTCCGCGACTTATCAATGCTGACAAATCAATCCAATATTCTTGTACTCGTTTTCCTGATTGGCATTTACCACTTTATCGCCGTACAAGTTTGGGTAATAGCAACAAAGGCCAAGCTTGGCTTGATAATTATCTAATGAAAGATTCTGATCACAGTCAAAATTTTTTTACCCCAGCTTTGTTTGGTGCTTGTATGATTATAAGGCAATCTGCTTTGGAAAAAGTAGGTTTACTTGATGAAAGATATTTTATGTATATGGAAGATCTTGATTGGTCAAGACGTTTTTGGGAAAATAATTATAAAGTATCTTATATTGGTCAAGCTGAAATTATACATCTTCATCGTCGTGAATCAGCTGAATCAAATATTTTCAAATCTTTGTTTGCCAAATCAGCCCGTTATCATATCTTTAGTTTTCTCAAATATCTCAAAAAATTTAAAGGTAAAGATTTACCTGAAGTACCTACCTGCCGGTAGGCAGGAAATAAAAAACTCTTCACTAGCTATGAAGAGTTTTTGAACGATGTGCTATGTATGGCACTATGAGTATAGTCCCGAGGACTACCATAGTCATTAAACCAATTGTCCAGGTAGCTAGTATGCCTATAGCTAAGAAGACAAAAAGCCCCAAGATCATGAAGAATGCTTTTAGTAAAGATAAGATAGTATACATTTTGCCTCCTTTTTTTGGTTTAGTGGAAAGAACTTGAAAACAAAATAAGCCTAGCAAGCTAAAAAATTTATGTCAAATAAAAAACTCTCCAGAATCGTGAAGAGTTTTGAAAAAAATCAACGCGGAGGAAAGATTTGGTCTTTTATGATTTTGCAGGAAAGTGGAAGTAATAGAACTACTATGACAATACTAAGCCAAAGTGGTGGTGGAGGCCAAGCTGGTAAATGGCAAAAAAACATACTTACTCTCCTTGATTGTGTAAAAAGAACTTGAAAACAAAATAAGCTTATCAATCTATATATTTTTTGTCAAAAAAAATCCCCCGACCAATGATCAGTCGAGGGGTTTGTGCTTTTTACGCACAGAAGAGATCAGAGCTACTGCTGGTACTCTTTTGGTAATTAGATCCCAGTCGTCTGGGGAACAATCACCTAAATTGAGTAACTTGTAAGCAGTTGACTCACGTAGTTCTGGTACCAATTCAATGATACAACGTAAATGAAATCTACTCGGATGTCCTTCTAGTAAAATCAAAGCTGCATCCATGCGGTACAGAGGGCTAGTTTCTGTAATAGAGCCGATCTGACGATGAGTGGGTTTGAGCAGCTTTCTTTGATGATAGCGGCGCAAAAGTTCTTCGGCAGCTAGGCGTCTATTGAATCTGCTCCCATAATAAAGCCATTTTACTAGATGAAAGTTGGGGTAAAGGTTGGCTAAGGTCCATCTTTGCCACCAGTCTCGAAGTGTTTCGAGGGTATACATGGCAAACTCCTCATCTATAGACGAAAAGAATGTGCTAAAGAATACTTATTACTATATCATATTAATACTGTTTTGTCAATGTATAGTGTTTTATGGCCTGCCTGCCGGCGAGGCAGGTTGATTTTTAGCCCAAAATTAGCTATCATTATTGTATAATTTAAATTAGATTTATGCCTAATATCAACGATGAATACAAACAAAGATTAGCCAAGATGGAGCAATTACAGGCTAACACAGATCCTTATCCTGCTAATACAAAGCGCAGTTTATTAGTAGCTGATTTTTTGAGTAAATTTAAAGATTTAGTTAAATCAGAGAAAAAAGTAGTGCTAGCTGGTAGGATTATTAGTATTCGCTTGCAAGGTGGTTCTTGCTTTTTGCATTTTGTAGATGAATCTGGTAAATTGCAGGCTTTTTTACGCAAAGACAATTTAGGTGAAGATAAATTTAAAGATTTTAAAAACAATTTTGATCAAGGGGATTTTGTAGAATTTACAGGCACTGCTTTTGAAACCAAAACCAAAGAAGAGAGTATTTTAGTGTCTGATATAAAAATATTGAGCAAGACATTGATGCCTTTACCAGACGAATATTATGGCCTCAAAGATACTGATCTTAGATATCGTAAAAGATATTTAGATTTGTTAGTCAATCCTGAAGTCAAAAAAATATTTGACTTGCGCAGTAAGATTTTCAAATTTATCCGTGATTATTTTGACAAACAGGGCTTTACAGAAGTAGACACTCCTATCTTGCAATCTGTAGCCGGAGGAGCGACCGCTCAACCATTTATCACTCATCACAAAGCTTTAGATATTGATTTGTATTTACGAGTAGCTCCAGAGCTTTATCTAAAAAGATTGATAATCGGCGGTTATGAAAAAGTCTACGAAATGGCTCGTTGTTTTCGTAATGAAGGCATAGATCATCAACACAATCCAGAGTTTACTCAGATTGAATTTTATTGGGCTTACAAAGATTATGAATTTTTGATGAGCTTTATGGAAAAATTTATAGCTGCTTTAGTAAAAGAAGTAAACAATGGCAAACTCAAAGTAAAAAATGGTAAAGACACTATAGACTTTACCCCACCTTATCCTAGGATTGATTTCAAAGAAGCTTTAGATAAAGCTTTAAAAATAGATATAGATAAAACTAATGACAAGCAATTGGCTGATTTAGCAAAAACAGCTAAGCTCCCAGTAGATAAAACTTGGGGTAGAGGAAAGTTACTTGATGAGCTTTACAAAAAATATGTTCGTCAAGATATTATCCAACCTAGCTTTTTGATCAATCATCCTCTAGAGTTATCTCCTTTATCAAAGAAAATCCCAGATAGACCAAATTATGTTGAGCGTTTTCAACTTTTGGTCAAGACTGCCGAGGTTTGTAATGCTTTTTCTGAGCTCAATGATCCTATAGATCAAGAACAAAGATTCAAAGAACAAAAGAAACTTCGCGAAGCAGGGGACGAAGAAGCACAAGGAGCTGATGCAGAGTTTGTCGAAGCTCTCAAGCATGGTATGCCACCTACAGCCGGACTTGGTATGGGTATTGATAGATTAGTCATGTTGCTAGGTGATATTGAAAATATCAAAGAGGTTATTTTATTTCCAACTATGAGACCCAAAAAATGAGAATAAATAAATTATTAATATCCACTCAAAACCCAGGAAAGTTTGCAGAAATATCAGAACGTTTGACTACTACAGGTATTGATCTAGTGTCTTTACAAGATTTGAATATCACACAAGACTATGAAGAAACTGGTACTACTTTTGAAGAAAATGCAGTAGCCAAAGCTCGTTTTTACCATGGCTTATCGGGCCTTGCTACTTTAGCAGATGATTCTGGTTTGTCGGTTGATGCTCTAGGTGGAGAACCTGGTATTCATTCGCGTCGTTGGCCTGGCTATGCTGCCTCTGATAAAGAATTATTAGATATGTTGATGTCCAAACTCAAAGACATATCACTAGAAGCCAGAACAGCCAAATTTAGGACTGTGACTGCTATTGTCGACGAACAAAATATGTGGCTCGGACAAGGACAAATAGCTGGTATTATTTTGAAAGAACCAGCTTCTGACATAGAAGAGGGTCTACCATTTTCTTGTGTATTTCAACCTGATGGTTATAGCAAGGTTTTTTCTCAATTAACCAACCAAGAAAAAAATAGTATTAGTCACCGCGGTCATGCTATTGAAGAATTAATTAAACAATTATTTTAAAAATTATGAGAAACATTATTTTACTTATTTTATCTATAATTATTGTTATCTTAGGTTATTATTTTTTAATTAAAACAAATAATATGAACACAGCTATTATCAAAACAAACAAAGGCGACATAGAACTAGAACTTTATCACGATAAAGTTCCCAAGACAGTAGAAAATTTTGTAAAACTCACCAAAGAAGGATTTTATGATGGTGTATATTTTCATCGTGTGATTCCTAATTTTATGATTCAGACTGGTGATCCTCAGGCCAAAGGAGTAGAAGGTCAAGATTTTGTTTATGAACCAGATGGCAGCAGCTTACCAATTGCTGGTACTGGTGGTCCAGATTATAAATTTGCAGACGAGTTTCATCCAGAATTGAAACATGATGTCCCAGGTATTTTGTCTATGGCAAATTCTGGTCCTAATACAAATGGTTCGCAATTTTTCATTACTCATACAGCAACTCCTTGGTTGAACGGAAAACATTCTGTCTTTGGGAAAGTGATTGTAGGTATGGAAGTGGTAAATAGTATTAATAGAGGTGATAAAATAGAAACAATTATTATAAAATAAAAATATGCTGGATATAAATTTGATCCGCGATAATAAAAAAGAAATTACCAAAGCTTTATTAAAGCGGGTAGACAAAAAAGATATAGATCTTGATAAAATTATCAAACTGGATGACGAGCGCAAAAAACTTTTGCAGCAAACAGAAGAGCTAAAATCTCAACGCAACAAATCTTCCAAGACTAAACCAGACGCCAAGACTATCAAATTAATGAAAAAACTTGGTGATGATATCAAAAGTTTAGATATTAAATTATCAAAAATAGAAGAAGATCTGAATACTCGTTTATCTGCCTTACCAAATATACCGGCCGATGATGTAGTAGCCGGCGGAAAAGAAAATAATAAAGTTATCAAGACTTTTGGATCTAAACCAGGTTTTGAATTTAAACCCAAAGATCATGTGGAATTAGCCACTAGTTTAGGTTTGATTGACTACAAACGAGCCGCTAAAATGTCAGGGGCTGGATTTTGGGTTTATATAGGCGACGGTGCAATGCTCGAATGGGCTTTACTCAATTATTTTGTAGATTTCCATAATCAGAATAATTATCAGTTTATGATTCCGCCATATCTATTGAGTGAACAATCTGCTTACATTTCTGGTCATTTGCCAAAATTTAGAGATGATTTGTATTGGACACAAGACAAACTTTGTCTCAACGCTACCAGTGAAATGATGCTTGGTAATTATCATGTGGATGAAATATTAAATGATCTACCAAAAAAATATTTTGCTTTTTCTCCTTGTTTTCGTCGTGAGGCTGGTGCTTATCGTAAAGAAGAGCGAGGCATGATCCGTGGTCATCAGTTCAATAAAATTGAAATGTTTCAGCTCACTACTCCTGATCAATCATGGGATGCTTTTGCTGAGTTACAAGACAATACTGAAAAACTAGTTGAAGGCTTAGGATTACATTATACTAGTGTTTTATTAGCAGCTTGTGACGCTAGTGCGGCTATGGCTAAAACTGTTGATATTGAAGTCTGGCTACCAAGTATGAATGTTTATAAAGAAGTTTCTAGTGTTTCCAATGCTTTGGATTATCAAGCACGCCGTGGTAATATTCGCTACAAAGATAATAATAAAAATGAATTTGTTCATACACTCAATGCTTCTGGTCTAGCTACCAGCCGTGTCTTACCAGCTATCTTAGAACAATTCCAGCAAGCTGATGGTTCTGTAATTATCCCTGAAGTTTTAAAAAAATACATGGGGGGTAAAAAAATCTTAAAACCATAAACAATGTTAACTTGGATAGAGCTTAACAAACAAAATCTATTACATAATATTCAGCAATTTAAAAATATAGCTCCGCAGTCTGCTATTTGGCCAGTAGTCAAAAGTAATGCTTATGGACATGGGATCAAAGAAATTGTTGAGATTTTAGACAAAGATAAAAATACTACCGGGTTTATGGTAGTAAATTTAGACGAAGCTTTAGAATTATCAAAATACACTAACAAAAATATTTTGGTACTTAGTTATTTTGACAGAGCAGAGGATAATCTTAGCTTAGCTGCAGACAAAAATATCTCTTTGCCTGTTTGTAGTCTAGAATGTGTAGATTATTTAGATAGCTTAAACAAAAATTTTTTAGTAAATATAAAAATAGACACTGGCACATCGCGACTTGGTTTTTTGGTAGAGGAGTGTGAGCAAGCTATAAAATATATACAAAATAAAAAAAACCTAAGCATAAATAGTATTTATACTCACTATGCTGAATCAGAAAGTGCCAATCTAGATTTTACCAAACAACAATTTGAGTTATTTGATAATATTGCCAGTAAATATCCTGAGATAAAAAAACATTCTGTTTGTTCAGCAGCAGCTATTAGTATGCCAGAGGCTCAAGCTGATATGATACGCCTGGGTATTTCATTGTATGGTCTATGGCCTAGTCAGGAGACTAAAGACAGAAATAGTATAGATCTAAAACCAGTCTTGTCATGGAAGACCAAAATCATTCAAATCAAAAATCTCAAAGCTGGTCAGACTATTGGTTATAATCGGACATACAAATGTAAGCAAGATTGTAAGGTGGCTATTTTGCCACTGGGTTATTATGAAGGATACTCGCGTAGCTTATCAAACAAATCTCAAGTCATTATAAAAAATAAAAAATATTCTATTAGAGGGAATATTTGTATGAACTTGATCATGATAGAATTGCCTCAAGATACAGATATCAAAGTAGGGGAAGTAGTTGGCTTATTAGGCAAACAAGGCGATCAAGAGATTAGTGCTGAAGAGCTGGCAAAATTATCTGGAACTATAAATTATGAAGTTGTTACTAAAATAAATTTTAATTTACCCCGTGTGATTGTTTAATATTAAATATTTAACGACACATATATAAACTAAAGAAATCAGAGAGTAGAGTAATGTCAAGAATTAAGACAAAAACTACATGGCAACGTCACTTGCCGCAAAAACCGCGTAGAGTGTACCGTGGCTATTATCAGGCGCAGAAAAAAAAATCAAACAAAAAAATTATTCGAATTGTTTGGTTAATAGTTTTTATTTTTGGATTACAAAGTATTTGGCAATTACCATTTTTACGTATTGATAATATAAATATTCACAATAATCAAGATACAACTACTCAAGAGATCAAAGAATCTATTGAGCCTGAGCTTACAGTCAGTCGTTGGTTAATATTTAAAAATAATAATTACTTTTTATTTGATAGTCAATCCATGAAAGATATATTGATGCTTGAGTATAACTTGGATGATGTTGTTATCACAAAAAAGTTTCCTAATATTATAGATATTACTGTCCAGGAAAAAGTTTCGCATTTTATTTGGCAAAAAGATGACACTTTATACCTGTTGGACACTGATGGGGCCTTAAATCGGCAAATACGAGATCTAGATGATAAATACCTTATTTTACGGGATCTAAGGACATCAGTGCCTAATGGTGACGCTAAATTTAGTCCAGATGAGATATCTAGTATTCATCAGATCTATTTGAAATGGTTTGAACTGGTTGGTGCAAAAGCTAAACTGGTCCAGATAGATATAGATGATGATTGGCATTTATTAGAATTGCGTACTGAGGTCGGTTATTATGTAAAATTAGATGCTACAGAAGATATTACTGAACAACTAGATAATTTAAACAAAATATTATTTGCCGGTAATATAACGGGAGTAGACATTGATTATATTGATATTCGCTTTGGTGATAAGGTCTTTTTTAAGTAATATAGTTATATTTGACACTTTTAGAAAAAATGTTATACTTTATATATAACTTCGCATAATATAGGTTAAGCGAAACGATATGTCTAAAATAATGAAAAAATCAAATAAAGCCATAGTAAAACACATCTCCTCTTTCTTGGAGTATTGTGAAGTAGAAAAAGGTCTGGCTAATTTAACAATAAAAAATTACCATAGATTTTTATCCCCTTTTGAAGCTTGGCTTACTAAACAAAAATTATTTAAGCTTCTCCCCCATGAATTATCTCAAAAACATATTTGGGATTATAGATTACATTTATCAAGATCTAATCTACAAAAAAGTACACAGAATTATTATCTTATTGCCCTCAGATCTCTTTTAGCTTATTTTGCTGAAAAAGATATCTCCTCTCTCCCCCCTGATAAGATCAAGCTTAGTAAGAATAAAGATGGTAAAAAAATAAATTTTTTATCACTTGATAAAATTGAGAAATTATTATTGGCACCTAATATAAAAAATGTAGCAGGCCTTAGAGACCGTGCAATTTTAGAAGTATTATTTAGTACAGGATTGCGAGTGGCTGAATTGGTAAATCTTGATAGAGATCAAATTAATTTAGAGGTTTTAAATAATAATAAAAATAAAGACTTAGAGCTAGTTGTAATAGGTAAAGGTAATCATCCTAGAACAGTATATTTATCAGATCGTGCAATACATTGGTTGATAAAATATTTAGAAAAACGAGATGATAATGATTCTGCATTATTTATTAACATGATGAATAGAAAAATTGTTGTCTCTAGGCAAATCTCTACTAGATCTATTGAAAATATGATAAAAAAATATTGTAAAATGAAAGGCTTACCAATTACTACTACCCCGCACACCATTAGACATTCGTATGCAACAGATTTATTAGAACAGGGAGTTGATTTAAGAACTATACAAGAATTTCTTGGCCATCGTAATTTGGTTACCACACAAATTTATACACATGTAACTAGCAAACACTTGAGAGATGTTCATAGGGCTTTTCATAGTGGAGGGAGACTCAAAAATGAATAAATCTAATAAAAAATTAGACTTGCCATGGCATACTGTTGAAAAGGCAATAGGTCAAGAAATCACTTGGTTAAAAGATGTTATTGATACTCGTGGCCAAGAAGGTGTTTTATCAGTGCCAAAAGAAATTAATAAATGGGCTGGTAATTATTATTTGTATAGATTAATTGCTATTTTGATTGTTAGCGGTCAAATTAAGGCAAGGGAAATTAGTTCTGATCACTTGTGGGGAGAAATCGATTATCCAGAAATAGAAAAACTTCATAAACATGGTAAGGGTTGGCATATTAAAATGATGAACATTATTGATGACTATTTTAAATCTCAAGATTATGATATTACAGTTGAACCAAACACATACCACGGAAGAGCTGATTTGGGTGTTTTTAGACGGGGTAAAAAAGATTTATATGTCGAAGTTGGTACAATAGATATATATAAATTATGTGTTAATTTGCATTTTATGAAGAATTTTATATTCATTGTTGTCCCCAAAGAGAATAAAATAATAGAATTTGAAAAATAATATGTTACCTAATTTAGATAAATTTTTATTAAATCTAAAAGAAAATAATTTTTCTTCTGAAACAGTTTATAACTATGAGCGAGATTTAAATACTTTTGCTAATTTTTTAGTAAAAGAGATTAACATAGAGTTTGATAAGATTGATAAAAATTCAATTGTCCTTTTTAAAAAATATCTATCCTCTACTTCTAGACGTACCGCATCTAAAGAATTAGCAAGTAAGCAATTATCAGATTACAGTATTAATCGTATTTTATCAGCCTTAAGGTCATATATCAGATTTTTGATTGAAATAAATTATAGGGTTCCTGTTACTGCTGATAATATCAAATTATTCAAAATAGTCAGGAAATATAATGAAGTACCAACAATGGATGAACTTATTCAGGTCATTGAAGCACCAAATAAATTTGAAAAAGATCCGACTATTGCTTTGCGCAATAGGGCTATGTTAGAAACTATATTCGCAACAGGTATACACATTTCAGAATTATTATCTTTAAAACGTGAAGATATAAACAAATCTGGAAGTATCTGTGTTATGATTAAAGGTAAAAAACAACGTTTTGTCTATCTTACTCCCCGAGCTATCAAATATATCAGTGCTTATCTCAAAACTAGACATGATGATACACCTTTTTTATTTATTCCTTATCGTGGTCGCAACAATACTGATAAGAACAAAAAAATTTCTACCAATTATTTGCAATACAAAATAAAACGCTATCGCGAATTATTGTCTATCAATATTCCTATCTCAGCTCATTCTATCAGACATAGTTTTGCTACTTATTTGGCAGAGTCTGGTGCCAATCCAGCTGCTATCCAAATCTTACTTGGTCATGAGTCTCTAGAAACTACCACTCGTTATGTACATGCTTCTGATAGATACGCAGAAAAAAGTCATACCAAATATCATCCTCTTAAATCATAAAATAAAAAACCCCGTCAATTGACAGGGTTGTAGATCCAAAGTACCCAAGATGCTCCGATCAAGACAGTTGAGCCAGCTAGGATAAAAGTTATAGCTCCAGCTATGACTTTTTTGGATAGCCGTATTTCACGGCATTCTACTTTGATGTTTTCCAAGATGTATCCTCCAGTTATCTATTTGATTGTAATAAAGAAAAAGACTATGACAGCTAGAGCTATCAAAATGGCTGTTGCCTTGGGCTTTGTAAGACACTTGAGCAGGTAATTTATCATGTAATTGTCTCCTCATGCAAGGAACCATTGACCAAAGTATAGTAAAGAAAAAAGGGAGTTTTGTCAACTCCCGGGGAAAGTGGTGGCTTAGCCAGTAAAGTGCACGGCTAGAGCCAATATAACGAACATACTGAGCCAAACGAGGCAAAAGATTCTACGAAGCATGGTGTCATTCCTTTGTTGTGGTACAGCTTCTCCCTGTTAGCAATGATATTAAGTATAGCATATATTTGATATTTTGTCAAGAGTAGTATAAAACAAAAAAGCCCCTAAATAAGAGGCTTTAAAATTTAAATAATATTAAGGCAAATAGTTTAAAGGATTAACTGGTACACCATTGATACGTGTTTCAAAGTGTAGATGAGGTCCAGATGATAATGGACCAGCTCCTCTAGTACCAGGCATACCACCACTATAACCGATTATTTGACCTTTAGAAACAAATTGATCAACAGATACTGAAAACTGATTAACATGACCATAGACAGTAGATAAATTATTGGCATGAACAATCATAATATAACTATAACCAGTTTGTCCTCCATCTTTTACTTTGGCTACATAACCAGATTCAGCTGCTCTCAAAGGTGTACCTTGCGGTACAGCAATATCTATAGCTGGGTGTTCAAAAATCCATCTGTATGGATAATCTGGATCATGAAAATAAGCAGTAATAGTCCGAGCTGATACTGGCCACATCAAACCATTGCTTTCCAAGCCAACTTGTTGTAGTTCTCTGTTTAGTTTTTCTCTAGCAACTTGTTCTAAATAAACTATGTCGTTATTTATTTGTTCTTGTTCTTCTCTTGTTTGTTCTAGTAAAGCTTGGAAATTGGCTTCTTGACCTTCGGTAATAGACATTAGATTGTATTTGGCAGATTTTTGTGTATCTAGAGTACCTTTTTTACCCTCTAGGACGCTTCCTAGAATATCAAGCTCACCCACTTCTGTTTTTAGATTATCTTTGTCATTATTTAGAGCTATTTTTATCTCGTTAAGACCCTCAACTTCTTTGACTAGGCTATCTTGCATATTTTCTAAATGGTCTATCTCTGTCAAAAAGTCAGAAAAGCTATCGTTGAGTAATAATATTTCTACCATACTACTATCTTGTTGTTTACGATGTAGAGTACGGATAATTTCTGCAACAGTTTCTTTTTGGTCTTCAATTTCTCTTTCTTTGGCTTGAATTTTTAGTTCTGTATTTTCTATTTTAAGATCTAGAGTTTCCATTTCTAATCCTACCTTATCTACTTCTAGATTAATCTTACCAATGCTTTCGTTCAAAGTACTGACTTGATTGGAAAGACTAGTAAGTTCACGTTGTTTGGCGGTAATATTTTTTTTATAAACACCAATCTGGCGAGTAAGTTCTTGGATTTCTGATCTCTTTCCATTGATATCTTGGTTGATTTGCCAGGTTTCAATATTGTTTAGATCATTGATAGTATACTCAGTAGCTGTTACTGGAGGAGTAAAGAAAAAAGCACTAATAAAAGCACTGGTTAGTAAGATATTTATAATTTTATTTGTTTTGATTTTTGACAGCATGAGTAAAAGATTTTTAGTATATATTATTATACCATAATATATAAATTATAGCAAGTTATAATTTATCCACAGCCTTTTTTATTAGTTTCAAACTTTTTTCTTTACCTAAAAATTCTAAGATTTCAGCTGGAGAAGGAGATTTTTCTAGACCAGATAAAGCCATACGTAGTGGCCAAAAAACATCACCAGGATTGAGTTCGTGTTTTTCAACTACTTTGGCTATAGTTATATTTAGATTTTCTTGTGTCCAATCATCTATAGTTTCTAAAATTGTGTAAGCAGAAGTCAGACCTAGTCTAGTTTTTTTCTCATCGCTTTTTTTAAATATTAATAATTTGCCAGGATACTCTGGTAACTGCCACAAAAATTGAGATAATTCTTTTAGTTCTGCTAAATTATTTATTCTAGAGCCAAAAAGTTTTAATATTTCTTCTGGTTTATTATCTACAAAATTGCTAGTAAGTTTTACTAAATTTTTATAATCGTCTCCTCCACTCTTAATAATATTCCTAATATATTCTGCATTAAACCAATTTAGTTTTTGTAAATCAAAAATTGCACCAGCTTTATTTATTTGTTTAGTATTAAATGTCTTTATTAATTCTTGCAAAGAAAATAATTCTTGATCATTACCTGGATTCCATCCTAAGAGAGCTAAATAGTTGAGTAAAGCTTGAGGCAAATAGCCTTTGGCTAAAAAATCTTCAACTGCTACATCGCCTTGGCGTTTTGAAAGTTTTGATTTATCTGGGTTTAATAAAAGCGGTAGATGTATAAAAATAGGCAACTTGTATTCTAAAGCGTCGTATAATAGTTTGTGTTTTGGTAGTGAAGGCAGCCATTCTTCACCTCTAATAACATGAGAGGTTTTCATATCATAATCATCTATGACATTGGCTAGATGATAAGTAGGCCAGCTGTCAGATTTCAAGATTACAAAATCATCTAAGTCTTGAGATTTTACAGAAATCTTACCGTGCACACTGTCCTCTGCCTCTACGATTTGATCAGTAGGAATTTTGAATCTAATTACAAATTTGTTTTTATTATTTGGATCTGGTTCCAAATCACGACAGTGGTTGTCATATTTTGGTACTTGTTTATTGGCTTGTTGTTTATCACGTAATTCTTTGAGTCTTTCGGTGGAGCAATAGCATTTGTAAGCTAGTTTTTTGTCTACTAGCTCTTGAGCAATATCTTGATAAGTTTTTAGTCTATCTGATTGTTTTATAATTTCTTTGTCATGCTCAAGTCCTAAATTATCTAGAGTTTTGATCAATTTTTCTTCAGCACCAGCTACTAGACGTTCTTGGTCTGTATCTTCTATCCGTAGAACAAATTCGCCTTTATTTTGCTTAGCAAATAAATAATTAAACAAGGCTGTCCGTAGACCACCTATATGTAAGTATCCTGTTGGGCTGGGAGCAAATCTAGTTTTAATTTTTGGCATATTTATTTTTTAGTATTAAAAGTGGAAAAATAACAACTGCTTTGTATATTCTAGCAATTCTTTTTGGTTGTCGTAGTAAACGCCATAGCCATTCTAAGCCAGAGCTACGCATGATTTTTGGAGCTCTTTTAATTGTACCAGATAAAAAATCAAAAGTCCCGCCTACTCCAACTGCTATTTTGACACTAGGTAATTTATTTATATTTTCGTAGATCCACATATCTTGATAAGGAGCCCCAAAACCTACCAACAAAATATTTGGTTTGAATATATCACATTTTTCTTTAGCTGTACTTTCAGTAGCTACCTGAAAATCTAATTGAGGATATTTTTCTTTGATACCAATAAAAAATTTTTCAGGATCAGTCAAACCATGTTCATTGAGTAAAAAAAGTATTTTATGATTATTAGTTACACTAAATTCTATAAGTATCTTACTCAAAGAAACCCCAGTCATACGATCATCTAGAGTAACTTTGTGTCCAGAAAGTTGAAGAGCTTTGATTATGCCTGAGCCATCGATAGTAGATAGACTAGATTCATTGATGACATTAAGGAATTTTTTATTTTTTTGTGCGCCAACTACAAATTCAGGATTGACTGTCACTACTTGGTGTTGGCTATCTGATTGTAAAAACGTCCGTAGTAATTGTTTGACTACATGACGAGGTAGGGTTTGGACCTTGACATTTAGGACTCTGTATTCTTTCATAAATCAAAACTTTGTAAAGTAGTATAACTAGGACCTTTTTTACTTAAAACACTTTCTATTAAAACGAAAAAATTTATACTAAATATTTTGTTTATTTTAAAGTTTTGCCAATCAGTAAATTCATCCATAGTAGCGCTTTGTTTGACACGAGCCATAGTAATATGTGGCTTAAAGCGACGAATTTCTTTGTGGGCTAGTCCTGTGTCAAATAAAGCTTGGTCTATTTTGTCAAATAATTTTTGTAAGTCTGGATTATCTTGCAAAGCAATACTCAAGACTTGCGGTCGCTTGTCATTAAAAATTTGAGTTTTGTCTGCAACAAGCTCTATATTATTTTCATCTAACTCAATGGTGTCTAGTGCTTTGATAATATCAGGGATTTTATCTATTGGTGTTGGTCCCAAAAACTTGAGAGTTAGGTGCATATTGTCTGGTTCTATTACTTTCAATTTTTCCCACGGCAAATCTAGAGATTCAAATCCTTTGTGGATATCTCTAATTAAGGCGCCTTCTAGGGGCAAACTTATAAATAATCTGGCTTGATCCATGGCTTTATTCTATCTGAAAAACAACTAAAAATCAATTGGCGATTTTTTCCATTTTTTGCTATAATATGGATATTAAAAATTAATAATTAACAAAAATAAATGAACAAAATTCTTGTTATATTTTTATTATTTATTATAGCATTACCAACTCAAGTTTTGGCTAGTGATTATAATAATATTATTTCTGACGCTGATGTTAATAATTCTGAATCTATGACTCAAGTAGAAATCAGAGATTTTTTGCGTAGTAACAATAGTTATTTAGCAAATTATTGGTATATTGGCGACAATCCTGGTCCAGTTGAGTTGGCTGATGATCCAGAAGCTGAAGAAGATTATATCAAGCAGCGTTCTGCAACTGAGATTATCTATAATGCTGGCATAGAATCTGATATAAACCCTCAATTTCTTTTGACTATGTTACAAAAAGAAATGGGTTTGGTAGAAGAAACAAGTCCTACTGACAATCAGTTGGCTTATGCTATGGGTTATGATTGTCCAGATTCTGGTGGTTGTGGTTTTCGTACCAAAGGTTTTGGTAAACAAGTCCGAGCTACTGCTCAACAATTTCGTTGGTATGTAGATAATATTGAGCAATACAATTGGCGACCAGGTGTCCCAGCTTGTGCTGATGATCCCAATCCTTTTACTCCTTGTACTTCTCGAGGTACTCTAGTCACTCCAGCCAATGCTATTACAGCTGCCATGTATCTTTATACTCCTCATGTTCATGGTAATACTTTGTTTGCTACTTTATGGGATAGATATGGTTTTGGTGGTAGTACACCAATCGCTAGTTTAACGGGAATTTTTCCTAGTGGAGCCTTGGTAAGGGCTATAGATGGTGAAAATATTTTTTTGATTATCGATGGAGTCAAAAGACAATTTGCCTCTATGAGTGCTTTGATCTCTCGTTATGATCCACAAAAAGTTTTGACAGTTGAGGAAACAGAGCTTGCTAGATATGAAGATGGTAATACTATTGATTTTACTAATTATTCTGTATTAGAAGATACAAATAACAATCGTTATTTGATAGATGGTTTACAAAAAAGATTAATAACTTCTGATGAGGCTTTTCGTCAGTTAGGTTTCAATGTTGCTGAAATAGAATCAGCTACTGCTAGTGATTTGGCTAGTTTTTTAGACGGAGCTGATTTGACTGAAGATAGTTCTAGTCCTTTTGCTGAAGTTTGGCAAGATAGTGTATCAGAAAAATATTTTTATATCAAAGATGGTACAAAAGCACCTTTGATTGATCTAACAATTGTTGAATCAAATTTTCCAGATTTTACAATCAAAGAAGTAACTCCTTTTACTTTAGAAAATTTGGATCAAGTCGCTCCAATGAAATTACTCGATGGTACTTTAGTCAAAAAAGAAAAAGATTCTAGAGTTTATGTTGTATCTGATGGTGTGCGTCGTTTGATTCCTGATGAAACAGTTTTTACAGCTATGGGCTATAGTTGGACAAATATTATAACCATGCCAAACAAAGTTATGAATTTTCATGCTTTAGGTCAAGAATTAAGTCTATAAATAAAATGATAGTTTTTTCTTGTTTTGTACCACACTCTCCTCTATTGATTCCTGAAGTTGGTCAAGACAAATTAACTGAGCTTGAACAAACTAGTAAAGCTTATAAAGATTTAGAACATGATCTTTATACAGCCAAACCTGATGTGATTGTAGTTATTTCTCCTCATACAGATGGACATGAGGATTCTTTTGTTATTAATCAACAGCCAAATTTCACTGCTGATTTCAAAGATTTTGGGGATTTGGTTACCAAATTAGATTTTAGCAACGATACAGCCTTGGGTTATAAAATAAAAGAAGCTGCTGAGACTTCATTACCTATTTTTTTGACAGCTTCTGACAAGCTTGATTATGGTGTGGGAGTGCCTTTATATTTTTTGACTCAGCATTTGTCAAATATTAAGATAGTCCAAATAGGCTATAATGGTTTACAAGTCGATGATTATATAAAATTTGGTGAACTACTAAAAGAAGAAATTAATAAATATGACAAACGTGTAGCTATTATCGCCAGTGGCGATCTTTCTCATCGCTTGTCTCAAGATTCTCCAGCTGGATTTTCTCCGCAAGGTCAAGACTTTGATGATCAGATCAAAAAATATTTAGCCAAAAAAGAAATTAATAAAATTATTGATCTTAAGCCTGACTTTGTAGAATCAGCCGGAGAATGTGGCTATCGTTCGCTATTAATTTTATTGGGAGTTATAAAAAATATAAATTTTACTCCTAAACAACTTAGTTATGAATCCCCTTTTGGGATTGGTTATTTGGTAGAGAATTTTGATTTTAAATCTTAGATATTATATCCCCAAGCAAATATAGTTGCTAGTACCAACAAGACAGAGAGAATTACCAAGATACGCAAGTATCTTTTTTGTTTAAGACTAATTTTTTTCTGTTCTTGTCCTTTTTTCTTTTTTGCAGCCATAATAGGAATAAACACAGCTACCCAGATAGGTATCATAGAAGCAAAAGAACTATTACTATTTCCTCTAGATTCGTTGGCTAATCCCCTGCCTTTTATAACAAGAAATAGTGAAAAGCCAATTATGGCAGCAAAAATAAAAGCACCAGTGATTAAAATTATTAGAGCTTTTTTGTTCTTTTTTTGTCCTGGTATTTCAGGCGGCTTGGGAGGAATTGGTTGTGGCGGTACAAAATTTTTGTCCATATTATTTATCACTAATTAATTTGAAAAAGTATTTCCACTTATCCCCGCCTTCGGCTAATTCTTTGGTATCGTCTAGACATTTTTCCACAAAGTTTTTGTCATTGTCTTTGCAGATTTTGAAGACAGAACTGCGTTTGAAACCTGGTATACCTAGTTCATTTATGATTCGCAAAGCCAAATCTTGCCACTGATAAGCTGGTGGTTTTTTTATAGGCTTTTTGTCCTCTTTTTTATCTTTGAATATATCGGCTATTTGTTGCATATATGAATTATAGCAAAAGATTTTTAAACGGGCGAATGTAGTGAAACAAGCGCATGCTTGTTGACAAAATAGCATATTTATTCTATAGTATAAACTATGTTAAAAATAGCTAAATATCCAGCCGAAATATTACGTCAAAACGCTAAGCCAATTAGCGAATTTGATGATGATTTGAAAAAATTGGCTGAAGATATGGCCAAGATCATGTATGAAGATGATGGTATTGGTTTGGCTGGTCCACAAGTGTCACAATCTAAAAATATTATTATAATTGGTGATTCAGATGGTAAATCCTGGCAGGCTTATATAAATCCAGTAATTACTTATATTTCCAAAAATACTACAATTACTGAAGAAGGTTGTTTGTCTTTGCCTTACATATTTGCTAATGTCACTCGCCCAAAAAAGGTTAGATTCAAATATCAAGATCTAGAAGGCAAAGCTCACAAAGCAAAAGCTAAAGGCCTTGACGCTGTAGTTATTCAACATGAGATAGATCATCTCAATGGCGTGTTATTTATTGATAGAGCTGATAAAATAACCAAAGGCCAAGAAATTTTAGATAGTTTAAAAAATAATGCAAACAATAAATAAAAAAATAATTTTTTGGGGCACTCCCCTTTTTGCATTGCCTAGTCTCAAAGTTTTGCATGATTTAGATTTGGTGGCTGCTGTGGTTACCCAACCCGACAAAGCAGCTGGTCGCAACAAAAAAATCAAATCTTCTCCAGTAAAAATATTTGCTCAAGAAAATAATATAAAAATTTTAGAGCCCGTCAAATTGGATGAGGCTTTTATTAATGATATAAAAAAATATTTACCAGCCATTTTTGTGGTAGTAGCTTATGGCAAAATTATTCCTCAAGATATCCTAGATTTATCCAAAATGCCAGCTATCAATATCCACCCTTCTATGTTGCCAATATTGCGTGGACCATCCCCTATTCAAACTGCTATTTTAAAGGGTTTTGATTCTACCGGGGTATCTTTGATGCAATTGGACAAAAAGATGGACCATGGGCCAATTTTGAGCCAAATTCAAGCTAAAATAAGCCCTAATGAGGACTATTTTGACTTGTCAGAACGCTTGTCTGATCTAGGTGCAGATTTATTGAAAAAAAATATTATTTCTTATCTAGAATACGAGTTAAAAGGAAGATTTCAAGATGATGCCAAGGCTACTTTTTGTCAGATGATTGCCAAAGCAGATGGTCAAATAAGCTGGCAAAAAACATCTCAAGAATTGCATAATCAAGTCAGAGCTTTTATTGATTGGCCTGGAAGTTTTGTTAAATTAAATAATTTAGATATCAAAATTTTGCAAACTAAAATTTCTGATCAAGATTTGGAACCTGGTAAAATTTTGATAGATAATAATAAATTATATATTGGCACTAATAATAAGTCTCTAGAAGTATTAAAAATTCAGCCAGCTGGCAAAAAATCTATGACAGCTGAAGAGTTTATACGAGGTTATCAAAATAAATTATAATATTTTTATAACAAAAAAACCTTGCTTAATTAGGCAAGGTTTTTTTGTTTGTATTGTCATCTGTATTATCATCTATATTTTCTATGTTTGCTCTAGCTTCTTCTAAGTCTAAAAGTCTTCTTCTTTCTCTTAGCTTAGTCATACTTTCTTCAGCTGCTGCTAAAAGCTCTTTGCCCTTTGCTTCTCTTCGTTCAGCCATACTTGCTTCAGCTGCTGCTAGAAGTCTTTTACCTTTTTCTTCTGTTGTTTCTTTTGTTCGTTCAGCTATTTTCTTTTTTGCTGCTTCTGTTTCTGGATTGTCTCCAATTTCATCAAGCTCAATAAGTAATCCTTTGGCTTTGGCCTCTCCTAATGAGTCTTCAAGACTTTTAGGTTCATTGTTTGGCGCTTCATGATTATTCATAATTAAAAAATTTAATAATAAAAATTATTTAAGTTTTCTTTTTTTCTGTGACATTAAAGCCCATGTATTTGCCAAGCATCAAGCGAGTCTGAGCATCAACTGCTGGTATAGAACCAAAGATAATCATTGTAATTGGGAAAATAATCCATTGCAAAAACATAAGTGCATAGCGAGACAGGCGTCCCCAGAAATTTGTTTTTATTTTTTTTGGTATAGGCGGCAAGACAATAACACTCATCAAAGCTACAATAAATAGACCAATCATGCCAAAGCGCATCAAGTTTTCTAACAATAGTGGTGCATTTTGAGTCAAGACCGTGGTAGTAGTATTTTTTTCGGCAATCCACAAGGGCAATTGTCCCATTATCAGGATGATAATTGGTGCTGTAGCCCAAGAATAAACACCTTCAGTTTGATTCCAAATATATACTAGCTTCTTTTTGAAAGGGATTTGTTTATTTTTTTTGAAACGCCAAATCATATATGGAAAATGCTCTACTCCCCAAGCCCAACGACGCATTTGTTTGTATTGATTTTTTAGGCCTCGCCAAAGATTACCCACATAGACAGTATTCATTGAAACTGGAATATGCATAGGAGCTACTTGATAATCACCATTATAATGAATCAAACACTGCAAAAAAATACGAGAATCCTCTGTTACTATATTATTTTGCCAAAAACCAACATCAACTATAGCTTGCCAGCTCATACTATGTGAAGAAAAAGTGAAGAGTCTATCAGCTCGAGCCAAATCAGTCAGCAACCAGAAAGTCGTAGAGTTGGCTACTACTCGAGTGATCATATCTGATTCCCAGACATTGTTGTGATAAAAAGCCATGGGTTGAAAACTAGCTCTATATGGATTTGGATGGGATATAAATTTGTGAGTAAGATAAGCAAAATAATCAGGATGAGTAATAGTGTCTATATCAAAAGCCGAAACTATTAGTTTTTTGTAATCAAAATTATTAGCATCAACATATTTCTTAGTTTCATGACCAGCGTGGTATAAATTGGAACCTTTGCCTGGTATTTCATCTGGTAGTCCACTAGGGTGGACAGTAATTAAAATATCTTTAAAATATGATTTATATTTTTCTTTTATTTTATTAGCAATTAATAAAAATTCATCTTTGAATTTTTCTTCGCCAGCTAAGATAATAACTAGTTTACTTAAATCATAATTACTTTTTTTAAAATTATCAAAAGTAATATCAACTATTTCATAAGATTCACCAGCGGTTGGTAAAAATACAAGATGATAATATTCAGACCATGTTTTGTGATGATTTTTTAGATATTGCCACCAATCAGTTTTGGTAGCTTTTCTATATTGCCACCAAGAGATCAATAAAAAGATTAATAGATATAAAATTCTCAAAATCCAATAAATATCAAAAGCAATGATTATATAAATACCTGTTAGTGGCTTCCAAATAGAAATAAAAATAACCACAGCAAAAGTCAGCCAGACAGCTAGTCCTGGAATGATTTCTAGAATTCTATAAAGAAAATAATCTTTGTGAGTATTAGTCATTATAAATTGTATTTATCTGCCTCAAGACCTACGGCTTGAGAAATATGCGTGAAATTATTTTTAATAAGTAATTTGTCTAAATCTTGGTTTATTTTTTTGATACTACATGGACCATTGTATATAAAACCAGTAGCAATTTGTAAAAGATGAGCTCCAGCTTTTATTTTTTCAAAAGCATCTTGACCTGAAAATATTCCACCAACGCCGATTATTTTGAATTTATTGGCAGAATTTTTGTACAAATAGCTAATAACCTTATTGGCATGTTCAGAAATAATTTTACCAGATACACCGCCTGGTTTATTTTTATATTTAGATTTTAGTTTTAGACTTGATTTATCTTTGGCAAGATTTACAGCTACTATAGCGGCTATATTGTATTGTTTGGCCAGAGAAATGATATCGTCTAGTTGTTGTTTACTTAGATCATAGCTGATTTTTAGCCAAATAGCTTTGTTGTTTTTATTAAGACTAGTGATTTTTTGTAAAATAGGTTCTAGAGTTTCTCTACGTTGTAAACCAGAAAAATCTTCTACATTGGGACAACTTAGATTCAAAGTAATGATATCACCGTGTGATTCTAAAATTTTGAAAGATTCAGCATAATCTGCAGCTGCATCTTGCATAACTACTTTGCTAGTTTTAGCAATACTAATAGATAATAAGCCTCTGTGATTTGTTGTTTTAGTTAGTTTATCAGCGACTGCTTGTGCACCAATATTGGGAATACCATAGTAGACTACTATGCCTTTATCTTGTGGTAAACGCCAAAGCCTAGGTTTGGTATTGCCAGGCTGTGCTTGGTAAGTGATAGAACCAATCTGAGCCCAGCCAAAATCAAAAGCACTCCAAGCAGTGCTTGCTGTAGCATTTTTGTCCATGCCAGCTGTTAGACCAATTGGTGTACGGAAATATAATCCCCAGATTTTTTGTTTGATTCTAGGTGAAGTAAAATTTTTAGTTTTAAATAATATATTATTCAAAAAATGACTTTTATCTAAAACAGACAAAAGCTTGAGGGTAAAGTTATGAACTTTTTCTGGATCAAAACGAAAAAGTATTGGTCTGATGATTTTTTGATATAGCATCTTATTTTTTCAACAGTGTTTTTAATTCTTTAATAGAATAAGTAAAAATTATAGAGTAAGTTTGTTTTATTAAATTATTGTTTAATGACGATTGAGCAGATAATCTATCTATAATTTGTTTTTCTCTTTGAGAATCTTTTATTTTTTTTATTGATTTGAAAACAGCTAGCTTTTTAACTAAATCTAGTCTATTAGCCAATAAATCAACGATTTGGTTGTCGATTTTATCAATATCTTGTCTTATTTTTTTAATTTTTTCTTGTGACATTAATTTATTGAATATATCTAATTTACCAGAAAATTGCCTATTTTTCAAGGGCTTTGGCATTATATAGGCAATGCCTCTATTACTAATCTTTGATCTGTAGTATAGACTGGATGGCAGGTAAATAAAGTCAGTTTTTCCTGGCCAGTGTCTTCTAAAATACTGATTTCATTGGGTTCAACAATATGAATTTTATTTACTTGATATTTGTATTCTTGATTTTGCCAAAATATCTGGATAATATCCTCTGTTTGGATTTTGTCTAGATTGAAAAATGTATTAGGTCCAGAAGTATAAAGATAACGATGACCACTAATAACTATATTTTTGTAACCATCTGTATCATCTGGAGTGCCAGAACCAGGAATATGCCAGGCACCTTGTAGTAGAGCATTTTTTTCATCATCACCAAGAATTATAGCCATATCTACTCCAATAGATGAAATAACAATACGATAATCTGATTGTTTAATATTATTTTGTATTTCTTCTTGATTTTCTTTATCTTCAGATAAGTCACTTGGCGTGTTGTCTTGATTAATACCAAGACCAGTGTTATCAGATAAGGCAGTTTGCTGGGTAGTTGTGTCTGTTTGCCAAATAAAAAATAAAGCCACTAGTCCTAAGGCTATTAATAAATAGTTTATTATTTTAGTAGGTTTATAACTCATAAATTTATTTTATACTACAGAGCTCCGTAGATTTACGGAGCCCTTAGTAGTTTTTATTTTGTAACAAAGATTTTAAGTCTTGCTATAAAGTTTTATTCTTAGATATACACCTGTCCAAACTAATAATAGAGAAGTCATAAACAAATAGTTATAATTTGGTAATTCTCCTCCACCAGTAGCTGGCAATTCTTTGAAACCAAGGACTTCTGGTGTTGGTTCAATCTTTACACCCAAGACTTCTTCGATTAGACAAAGGCTAGAACAACCATCACCATTGATAATATTATCGTCATCACATTGTTCGAGGTCTTGGTTTATCATACCATCACCACAAAATGGTGTTGGAGTTTGGTTGCCACTATGGTAGATAGGAGGACCTCCACCAGGTGGTGGGGGTGGTGTTTCTTCATTTAGACAAATCGCTGAACAACCATCACCATCTTCATTGTTGCCATCATCACAATCTTCTGATTCTTGATTGACATATCCGTCGCCACAAAATGGATCGACAGGTTCTGTGTATTGGTTTAAGAAATAAATAATTGGACTGGTCATCTCACCATCAATAGTGGTAGTTATAGTACCATCATCTTCCAAGATACCATTACCTTCACCACCGGTTTGATTCCAATTGGCTTGCATTTCTTCACTTACATTATATGTATCATAAGGCAAGTCAATAAATACACATCCGTTTTCAGCTAAATATTCATCATCTCCAATATAGAAAGTCCAGCCAGGTACAACTGGTTCATCATCATCTAAGATACCATCGCCGTTTAAGTCTTTTTGTTTACAAATAGTTAACAAACCATATTCTTCTTCAATTTGGCAAGTTGCTGAACAACCGTCACCATCTTCATTGTTGCCATCATCACATTGTTCTCCATCATCCAAAACACCATCACCGCAATATGGATCAACAATAATATCTTGATAATTACCAAAATTCACTTCTACATCTTGACCATCTTCTAGAAGAACTTGTTGACAAATAGGGGTAGTGTTTGTCCAATCATCTCTTATTTCTTCACAAACATGATAATAACCGTCTGGCACATCTGAGAAACAATAACCATCTTCACCAGTTTCTGTTTCATAAGTTTCTTCTGAAATATTATAACAATGAATAGCTCGGACACCATCGACATCATAACCATCTACTTGGCCACCAAAGTCATCAGGATTAGTGATGTCTAATAGTTTGATATATTTTGCCCAATCCAGGCTCCCGAGATCAAAAGTACCATCTAAACAGCTACTACCAATATCTTCCCAAGTATTGCCATCTTGTGAAGCATAGACTTGGACGTATTCTGGATAATTATCACAACCAGAATCATTATAAGTAGTTTCTATGACCTCGACGTCATTGCCATCGCCATTTTCTATCAAATTATCAAAGCCTAATATTAGCGTACCGCCAAAGCCTAGAGCTACAAAATTGATAGTGTCATTGTCTTGAGCTTCACCCAAAGCATTGTTTGGATCGCTACGTTCTGGGATAACTGGGCTACCGTCATTTCTCAAGCCTTGATCAAAGTCTACAACAGTATCAGCCCATTCGTCACCTTCTTCACATGTAAGTTTTTCGGCCATAGAGATTCCCCAACCAGCGATATTGTAGTCATCACCATCGTATTCACCGTTTTGATCAGCGTCGTAGAATTTCATGCCGCAAATATTGTTTTCACAATCTTCGTCAATTTCCCATTCAGTATAATATCCATCATCAGCTGTAGTGGTTGTTAGCCAGAAAAATGATTGAATATCATTGGCATCTTCTGTCCAAACTTCGTCATTGCCAGCATTATAATTGCCAACGCCATTACCATCAAAGCCTTTTTCTAGTTTGTTTTTTCCAGGATAATCATTGGAATTGTCACTGACTTGACCAGTGACTGTAGCATTATAAAATTCTATATTACCACTAACATGTTCTTTGTCTCTATTTGGGTGAGTGCCATACATTACAACCCTTAAGCCATCTTCAGATCTTTGTACAGCTAGACCAGGTACATCTTCATAAGCTGATATATCTGGATCAAGATATTGATTACCATCATGATATAAAGCTATCCAAACATTGTTTGGAATGACATATGAGTCAGAACCAAGATAAATGTCATCACTCATATCACTAGCAGGATCAAAATTGATATAATCTTCAATATTGACACGAGCTAGTACTAGGTCGCTACATTCATCTTCTTCTTCCCAAAGACATCTATCAGTACAATTTTCCTCTGTATCACAATCTTCCCATTCTTGATTTTTGTGTCCATCACCACAATATGGGTCATAACTTGGCTCTGGATCAGCAGTTTTACAAAGACGGACATTATCAACAAAAGTTCCATAACTATCACTTGGTCCAATATCTTCCAAAGCAATATTGGTATTAGAACCATCAGCAGTAAATGTATAATTAGATTGTGTCCAATCATCTTGAGCTAAAGGTGCACTACCTGTAGCTGGACCATTGGTAGCTACTTGAGTACCATCTACTTTGACTGCTAGATGGTTGTGTTCATCAGCAATATTGTGACGTGGTGCAAAAGACCAGAATAATTTGTATTCTGCACCTTCTTCTGTCACCACATCTTGATGGATACGTGTTGAATGATCTCCATCAAGCTCTGCATATTGCAAAGCATCGGCAGCTACATTGTCACTCCAGCCTCTATGAAGCTCAAGTGTAGTACTTGAGTCATCAGACATTTTTTCGATTACCCAACCAAGTACAGAAGCCATTTTTTGCCATAGAGAACCATTTGTTACGATTGGTTCTTCAAAACTATGGTTGATAATAAGATTATCTTCATCTAGACACTCTTCTTCCTCTTCTTCTAGGACATTAAAGGCTACACAATAATATTCTTCTTCTAGTTCAAAGCCACGAATAAAGTCATAATTGTCATAATTTAAGACATCAGTATGACACCAAATTTCGGCACTAAAAGGATCATGTGGGTTAGTTCCGTTTGGATCAAAAGAAAATGGAATATAACCTTCTTTTAAATTTTCTCTTATTTTTATTATTGAATTATCGCCCAAATCATCAGCAGTAATAACTTTCATAGCTGGAGTAATGCCAGCTGAGCTGGTGTCAAAAGAATTCCAATCTGGAGTTGGTCCAATAAAATCACCAGCATATCCGCCAGCATTTGTTACCCATTGAAAATCCCAATCTTCTTCAAAACGACAATTTGGATTTTGAGCTACATAATCAATTGCAGTAGTAGAGATAATATTTGGTCCATTTCCACTCCAATTTGGTAAATCAGATTCATTGTCACAAACTATTTTGTGAGCATAGATAGTAGAAGTTTCTTCTGGAATTTCTTGGTTCATAAAATAAATAATATAAGTCCCAGGACCGCTTATTTCAATATCAACAGAACCATCTGGTTGTTCAGTACCATTACCATCAGTGCCGGTTCGTACCCATCCTGACTGCAAGACTTCATCAATGTTATATGTGTCATAAGGTAAATCAATTGTGGCACAGCCATCAGATATACCATCATCAGCATCGTTATAAGTGGTTTGACCATCTACTATAAAATCCCAATCCATAAGCATTGGATCAACATCATTTGGATCTGCATCTCCATCTTCGTCATTTTGTTTACACATTTTAAGTTCGCCAGTTGGTTCTTCTTGGCATTCTACCAATGTTTCTTCTCTAACTGTGTCACCATATTCTTGAGTACTAAACCACCACATGGCGTCGTTTTCCAAGATGCTACCACATTGAGTATCTGGATTCACCAACATAGTTAGATCTAGCTCTATAATTTGACTAGGATTTACAACACCCAAGTTCCATTTGAGATATCCATTGTGGTCTACAACTCCGCCTAGAGTATCTGAGACATAAGAAGTGTTGGCATCATAAAAATCTTTGAGAAATACTCCTTCGTCACCAGTACATTCATCTTCTCCTATATTTTGGATAGTAAGATGATAAACTAGTTCTTGACCAGGCATAATTGGGTCATAACCATCATCAGATTTGGTAACAACCAATTCACAGTCGTTTTCATCTGGTAGTGCAGTAGCCAAGGAATGGCTTATAGGAGTCAAACCTGTACTCCAAACCACCAATGAAAAGACCGTTGTAAAGTAAAGGCCTTTTTTGATTAGTTTTTTCATAATATTATATAATTAATCTTAATTAGTTAAATTAATATAATAAAAAAATCCGTAACTAAAATAGTCGCGGAGTTTTGTTTATCCAAAGAATGTTTGAACACTGATAACTTAAAACATGCTTGATTATCATATTTTTATTTATATTTTATTATAAGCAAAATAAACTTTGATTGTCAATCTTTTATACCAAAAAAATTATCTTTTGTCAATAGCTAATATTTTTTATTTTCCATGACAATGTTTATACTTTTTTTCAGATCCACAAGGGCAAGAGTCATTGCGACCGACTTTTTTGCCAGCCTCATCTCTAGGTTTTGATGTTATTACTTGGCCTGTTTGCTCACGATCTTTAACTTGTTTACTAAATGGAGAATAGCCAGATTTTTGTTCGGCAAATTTTTTGTCTGATTCACCAGGCACTGCAGCCATACGGCGAGAAACACCAACTTTATAAATAGAATAAACTATTTGTTTGCGAATAGATTCTAGTAAACTATTAAATAATATATAAGCTTCTCGTTTGTATTCTACCAAAGGATCACGTTGGCCATAACCTTGTAGGCCAATACCAGTCCGTAACTTATCCATAGCAGTCAAATGCTCGACCCAGAGAGTGTCTATACTACGCAAGACAATGCCTCTTTCGATCATTTGGATTGGTTGATGAGGATTATCTTCCGGTAAATCAATACTAGCGTTTATTTCTTCAGCAAGTTTGGCATATTTTTGTTTGGCAATTTCTGTTATGTAATCAATTACTAGAGTACGCTCTTCATGATTGTTATTTTTTTTATTTGATTCTAATAATTTTTTTATTTTATCTTCTTCTGTAAATTCAAGAGGAAAAATTGTTTTGATAGTTTCTATAATTTCTTTTGGATCAAAATCACCGTTATTTTTTGGAGCTAGAGTATGAAAAGAAACAACACTTTCTATTTCTTGATTAATATAATCAAATACTAAACTAGTGTCATCGTTTTTTTCTGTAGTTTTATTATCAGTAAATAATCCTAAAATGTCTTGTCTTTGAGTATAAATAACACTACGGTGTTTGTTTATAATATCATCGTATTCTACTAGATGTTTGCGAATGTCAAAATTATGACCTTCGACTTTTTTTTGAGCTGATTCTATTGATTTGGAAATCATTTTGTTTTCTATGGCAGTATCTTCAGCAATACCAAGACGATCCATTATACTTTTCATACGATCTGAACCAAAGATACGCATCAGGTCATCACCCAAAGAAATATAAAACTGAGAAGATCCAGGATCACCTTGACGCCCAGCCCTACCTCTTAGCTGATTGTCAATACGACGTGATTCATGTCTTTCTGTACCCAAAACATGCAAACCACCAAGAGCTTTTACTTCTTCGTGTTTTTCTTTATCAAGCGGTACACCACCTAAGGTGATATCTACACCACGACCAGCCATATTGGTAGCAATAGTGACTGCTCCCTTGCGACCAGCTTGAGCAATATATTCTGCTTCTTTTTCGTGGAATTTTGCGTTGAGTAAATTATGAGGAACGCCAGCTTTTTCTAACAGAGCACCTAGTTCTTCATTTTTTTCAATTGAAATAGTACCTACCAAAACTGGTTGGCCAGATTTGTGTTTGGCTTCTATTTCACGAGCAATAGCCTTGAGTTTGCCGCGATGTGTTTTATAAATACGATCTCGCATATCATCACGAGCAAAAGGTCGGTTGGTTGGTACAATAGTCACATCTAGATTATAGATTTTTGCCATTTCCTCTGCTTCAGTGGCTGCCGTACCAGTCATACCAGCCAATTTTTCGTACATGCGAAAATAGTTTTGAAAAGTAATAGTTGCCAAAGTCATACTTTCTTTTTGAACTTCAACACTTTCTTTGGCTTCGATGGCTTGGTGCAAACCTTCAGAATATCTACGGCCTTGCATCATGCGGCCGGTAAATTCATCGATAATTACCACTTCATTGTCTTTGACTACATAGTCACGATCTTTTTGAAACAAAGTCCGAGCTTTGAGAGCTTGTTCTAGATGATGGACAGTTTGTAAGCCATGACTTTCATAAATATTATCAACACCTAGGATTTTTTCCATTTTACGAATACCATCTTCAGTCAAAGTACAAGCTTTCATTTTTTCGTCAATATTATAGTCTTTGTCTTCTTCTAATTGAGTTACTATTTGAGAAAATTGTTGATAAAGAGCGCCAGATTCTTCAGCTGGAGCAGAAATAATCAATGGAGTTCTAGCTTCATCAATCAAAATACTATCAACTTCGTCAATAATAGCATAATGTAAACCACGTTGAACTTGATTTTTCTCGTCTTGAGCCATGTTGTCACGCAGATAGTCAAAACCATATTCGTTGTTTGTCCCATAAGTAATATCAGCTTTATAAGCTTCTCCTCTATCAACAGGACGCAAATAATCCATATCTACTTTGACACCCTGGTCACGGACTTTGTCATTTTCATCTGTAGTGTGACTTTTATCATAAATAAAAGCAGCTTCATGTCCAATAATACCAACTGACAATCCTAAAAAATCATATATTTGAGCCATCCAAGTAGCATCACGTTTGGCTAGATAATCATTGACTGTAATGACATGTACACCTTTTCCCAATAAAGCATTGAGATAAATCGGTAAAGTTGAAGTCAAAGTTTTACCTTCACCAGTTTTCATTTCAGCGATCTGACCTTGATGCAGGACAATACCACCCAAGAGTTGGACATCAAAAGGTTTTTGTTGCAGAGTACGCCAAGCTGCTATCTTTACCAAAGCAAAAGCCGGTACCAATAAGTCATCTAACTTGGTACCGCTTTGTGCTTGTTTTTTTAGTTCAAGGCTTTTGGATTTTATCTGTTCGTCAGTCAGGCTAGTCAGTTCTTTTTCAGCCTCTTTAATAGCTTCTATTTTTGGTTTCAAGCTATTTAAGAATTTCTGATTGGCATCACCCAACAATTTGTCTAAGAATTTCATGAGTTTTATTTAGTATTCTTTCTTTTTCCAGAATTTTAATGATTTTAGTTTAGCGCCTCCTCTTTTTATTTTGCTTAATCTTTTATCTTTTGTTTTGACCAATTGTCTGGATAATTTGTCTTGTAAAATATCCACAGCCGCTCTAGCATCAGCATTACTTTCTGACAAACGGATAGTTTGTTTGTTTGGTAGAACAACAGTCAAATCAATATTATAAATCTCACCTTTTTTATGATTTTGATCTCTAGACAAATCTACCCGAAAAGACAAAATATCTGTTTGGTATTTGTCTATTGTTTTGAATTTGTCTAACAGATATTCCTTAAAAGGTTTAGTTAGATCAAAATTTTTGTTGTGAATTTTGATATACATAATTTTAGTGGCCAGTAGCTTTTTTTATAATTAAAATTAAAATTAAAAATACAGCGCCACCACCAAACCATAAAAATTGTTTGTTGGCCATCAATTCTTGTATGATAGATAATTCTTCCTCTACTTCTTGAGCATAAGCTATATTGGCTAGCAAGACGCCCCATAGAGATACAAATAATGTTTTTTTCATTGTTTTGTTTTTAATTGTTTATATTTTAAATTTAGCAAATTTTGCGCTAAAAATCAATCTAAAATTATTCTAAAATAGCTTTGATTCTTCTGACACCAGCAGAGCTAGAACTTTCTTTTAGTATTTTAAAAGTTCCTAGATTTGAAGTATTATCTGTATGTGGCCCACCACAGATTTCTTTGGAATAATCACCCATAGTATAGACTTTGACTTTTTCTCCGTATTTGCTTTTAAATAAGCCAATTGCCCCAGCTTTTTCGGCTTCTTCTAGAGTCATTTCATCGCAATTTATTTCTAAGCCAGCTTTTATTTGCTTATTTATTATATCTTCTATTTTTTGTTTTTCTTCGTCAGTTAATTTATTGTCATGGCTAAAATCAAATCTAGCTCTCTGGTCATTGATATTTGAGCCACGTTGTTCTACGTGATTGCCAAGTACATCTCTCAAAGCCTGGAGTAATAAATGCGTAGCAGTGTGATATTTTTTGGTCATGGCACTGTCATCGGCCAAACCGCCTTTGAACATACCAGCAGAAGCTGTGCGAGATAGATCTTGGTGTTTTTTGAATTCAGCTTCAAATTCTTGTTTATTAATCTGAATATTATTTTCTTTAGCTAGTTCTTCTGTCATCTCAAGAGGAAAACCATAAGTAGAAAATAAAGTAAAAGCAGTTTTGCCATTGATATTTTTTTGTTTAGCAAATTCTTTGAGGCCCTTGGCAAGTGTTTGTTTAAACTTATTTTCTTCTTTTTCTAGTTCAGAAATAATAAGATCTTTGTTTTTATCTAGTTCTGGATAAGCTGATTTCATAATATCAATTACAACTTCAGCTAATTGAGTAGTAAAATTATCTTGAATATCAAGTTGATTAGCAAACCTAACAGATCTTCTGATCAATCTACGGACAATATAGCCAGCTCCAGTATTTGATGGAGTAACAGTACATTCATCACCTATTATAAATACTGCAGATCTAATATGATCAGTTATAACACGAAAAGCTTTGGTATTGTCTTCATATTTTTGATCAGATAATTTTTGAATCTTTTCAATAATAGGCCAGAATAAATCTGTTTTATAATTGTCATCAAGATTATTGAGAACTGCTAGAGTTCTTTCAAAACCCATGCCAGTGTCTATGTTTTTTTGTTCAAGTTCTTTGAATTTATAAAGATTATTACTTATAAATTTATCAATATCTTCATAATTATTTTTGAATAATTGTGTATTTTTAATTCCAGCTTTTTTAGCCCCATCTAGATTTTCTTGAGCATGATCAATATAAATAACATTGTCAGGTTCTAAATTATGATCTTTTAGTAGTTTATTAAAAAATTCGGCACTATCTTTGTTAATTTTACCTTCAAAACTGTAGGTTTTTTTTATTTTACCTTCAAGTTTTTGATTAGCTTCATCAAAAGATTTATTAACTACCAAAATTTTGTCAGTATTATATTTTTCTATGATATTTAAAAGTTTTGTGTCTATATTAAATTTTTCATCGTATAAAGTAAACATTCCATCAATTAAAATGGTTCTGTTAGTCTTGTTGTACTTCATGAAAACATTGTTCCAGATCTCTACCCATCTATCATCAGATTCATCAAATTTGTCTGGGACTGGATCAGAGCTTGTCCAATAAAATATCTCTGTATCAGGTCCACAGGGTCCGGTCTGACCTGCGGGTCCCCAAAAATTATCTAATACAGCAGTAATTCTATCTTGAGCTACACCTGCTTCTAACCAATATTTTTCAGCTTCAGTATCTTTTGGTACATCATCATTGCCACCAAAAATAGAAATAGCAATTTTATTTTTGTCTAGTTTGAGTTCTTTGATTATAAATTCCCAAGAATATTTAACAGCTTGTTCTTCGTCGTAATCACCCAAAGACCAATTTCCTAACATTTCAAAAAAAGTATGGTGAGTTGTATCCCCTACTTCTTCAATATCACCAGTCCGGATACATTTTTGGACATTAACCAACCGGGTACCACAAGGATGTTTTTCACCCATAAGAAATGGTACAAGTGGGTGCATACCAGCAGTAGTAAATAAGACAGTTGGGTCATTGTCTGGAATCAAAGAAGCAGAAGCAATGACTTCGTGCTTGTTTTTCTTGAAATATTCGAGGAATTCCTGGCGTAATTTATCAGCTTTCATAGTCTAAATTATACGGAAATAATAGTAAAATGTCAATTTTTAGGAGTTTATCCACAGGGCATTCGCCCTGCGTATGCATAGTTGACAAATATACATATATATGTTAGTATATAGTTGCGTTCGATTCAACGATGAGTTGGAGCCTCCTAAGCGGGAAGGCTTACAGAACTGCAATCAAGAGGTATTGCCATGTAATCGGCTGCAAAACAGCCACAACTGCAATTTCTCTCTATTACCCCGCCGGGACACACTGGCGGGGCTTTTTTTATTTAAACAAAAAACCCTGAATAAACAGGGTTTTTTGTAATGTATTAGGTCTTGATAATTATATAAATTATACAACTTTTACATTTGTGGCATTAGGACCTTTTGGACCTTCACCAACTTCGAATTCAACTTCTTGGCCTTCTTGCAAAGAACCACCGTCAACTTCTGCTTTATGGACAAAAAGATCTTCACCATCTTCTTGTTCAATAAAACCAAAGCCTTTGGTGAAATTGAACCATTTTACTTTACCTTTTGGCATGTGAAATGATATTTTAATAATAAAACCTTTAGAGTTTAGCAGGTATTGCCAAAACTGTCAAGATAAGCTAATATTACTGCAAAATAAACATATGTATATAATTCGCCGTAAATGGAGCAAATATCATAAGACCGATCATATTGTGAGCGGTGGTTTGCTATTTATTTTGTAACATTTTTTATTTTAAGAACTAAATAATAATCCGTCGCTTATAAGCGGCGGTTTTTTAGTTCTTTCTCTTTTTTTGGAGGTGTGAGATGAAGAAAATTACTTGCCATATGTGTAAAGGTACTGGTCTGTGTCATGCTTGCCACGGTACTGGTGACAAAAATGGTCGGCCTTGTGTATGTAAACACAAGTCTGGTCTCTGTACTTTTTGTGGTGGCAGTGGCAAAGTCTTGCATAAGTAAAAAAGCAGGGTCTACTCAGTAGGCCCTGTTTCTTGTTTGTGAGCAAATAGTATTACTCTAAATTCTATAAAATCATCTATTACTTTATCACCCAAACCAGTAAAAAATTTGTCAGAGCCATATTTAATGTCCCACTTAGTACGGTCAATTACAAAAGATCCTTCTGCATTTAGATTTCCTTCACTTTCAAATATTTCTGTCAAAAAAGTAATATTATTTGTTTTGTCTTTGATGGTTAGGTTGGCAGAGATTGTATGATTAACCCAAGGATCTGTTGGTGGTGGGTATTTTTCGATAGCTGTAGTTTTGATAATAGCCTCAGGATAATTATCTACATCAAAAAAATCTTCGCCTTTGAGATGATCTGTCATTTTTTGTCGTGAATCAGGATCTTCTATATCTTGAGTTTCAAGACTAGTCATATCTATGACAAATTCACCTCCTAGATATTCTCTATCGCCTTTTATATAGATTTTACCTTCTTTGAGTTTTATTATTCCTTTGTGTTCACTATTGATTAATACTTTGCGGCCAGTCCAAAAAATAGCACTTTCTTCTACATCAACAATATAAATATCAGCATCATCTGCATAAGTTGTGACTTGAGATAATTCTTCAGCTGGTGGTTGAGTATTTATTTCTTGTATTTTATTGTGATTGCAGCCAGTAAATATAAATATAGCTACAAATAATATAATAAGTTTATATTTCATAGTAGTATTTTATGATGTTTTTGATGTTTAGTCAAAATAAAAAACCCGTCCTTTTGATAGGAACGGGTGTAGGAAGACCACCATCACCATCTGGATCATCAGGGGCTGTATTATTTTGAATAGCCTTCATTAGACAATCAAAAAATTGATCTTCTGTTTCAGGGCGACAACCTCTAGCCATGATATCCTCCTTTTTGAAATGTACTGAAATTTAGCATAACATAGTGGATAGATCCCGCAACCCTGCGGGCGCGGGATACTCAATTTTGTAACCACTCGTTTTCACTCGTGGACAAAATTGGCAAAATAAAAAACCCGCCTAAATATATAAACGGGTTTTAAGTGAGTTCAACTTTGAAGAGTACTTGGCCATATTCTACAATTTGACCGTCTTCTACTTCTACAGCAATGATTTTGCCAGTGATTTCTGACTCGACGTTATTTTCAAGTTTAAGGGCAGTGATTATCCCAACCACATCATCTGACTTTATTTCATCGCCAACAGTCAGTGGCTTATCATTATTGTAGTAAAAAGTACCAACCAAACCTGCTTTGATTTCTATGATTTCTGGTGGTGCTTCAACTACTACAGATGGAGCTGGAGCTAAGATGCGAGGTGATTTTTTGACGCGTAATTTACGCAAAAGTCTTCCCCAACCCCAGGAACTGACCTCGATCTCTTCGATGTCTTTTCCTTCTTGCAGCATCTGAGCTAACTTAGCTATTAGATCGATGTTTTTACTCATGTTGTCTCTCCTTGGAAAAGATCTTTTACTTCAGTTTAAATTAGTTCAAAATACAGAATTTGTCAATGATTATTGACTGATAGTTATATAAATGATAATTTATGAATAACTCGTACTTTTCAAGGAGGTTTTAGCATGGATATGGTTTTAGCAATTGCTTTTCTTTTTTTGATGTTTTGTGGGTTTGTTGATGGTCGCCACTATTGTGGTGATCACAATGTCCTAGATACCTGGAGTAGGCTGAAGGGCGCACCCGGAGGTGATGATTAATGAAAAAACTGCGAGCTCTTTGGGAGCAAATAGATAATTGGTGGTACTGGAATACTTCCCGTGATCACAACGTCTGTGAAACAAATCTGGTTTTACCGGGTGGTCCTGGTCAACATCATGGTACTGGCTGGCGTTGTGGCGAAGAGTATCTGGTGACTGATTTCATCGGTCTTCAAGGAATTTTCCACTGCCTTCACTTGATGATTTTACACAACATTCGTCGTAAAAGGCGTGCTAAGATCAAGGCATTTTTCATGAGACTGCGATTCAGTTTCTAGATTCCAAAAACAGACCGTTTGGTCTGTTTTTTAATTTATCATTGCACTGGCTATAAGTTCATCTTTTTTGTATACAGCTAGAGTTTGGCCAGAAGCCACTCCTTTTTGGGATTGTTTAAACTCAGCTATAAATCCCCCAACCCCCTTTGTCAAGGGGGCTTTTATAGTTACAGTTTGATCGTCCTGTCTATAGCGAATCTTGGCTTTGGCTTTGAGAGGAAATTTATATTCTTTGCCTAGCCAATGCAGATCATGGATTTTGATATGTTTGGTATAAAGCTCATCATCTTCCGATTTACTGACAATAAGCTTGTTATCGTCCAAATCCTTGATAGCAACATACCAAGGGCCTGAGCCGCCAATATTTAGCCCCTTACGCTGTCCTATGGTGTAGTACCAGACTCCTTGATGCTCACCAAGCTTGTTTCCATCTGTATCGACTATATTACCTGTTTTTGGCTTTATTTTTTGTTGAAGCCAGGTTTTGAGATCTACTTTACCCACAAAGCAGATTCCTTGACTGTCTTTGCGTTCTGCATTGGGTAATTTTGCTTGACGAGCTAGTTCTCTGACTCGAGGCTTTTTCAGCTCGCCTATTGGAAATAAAGATTTAGAAAGTTGCTCTTGATTCAGGCCTGCTAGAAAATAGCTTTGGTCTTTATTAGAGTCAAGGCCTTTTAATAAAGAAAAAATATTTTTATTTTGTTTGATCCTAGCATAATGTCCAGTAGCTATTTTATCAAAACCGAGTTCTAGGGCTTTGTTCAAAAATAATTTGAATTTTATTTCATTGTTACACAAGACATCAGGATTAGGTGTTTGACCTGCTTGATAAGTATCAAAAATATATTGGACTATTTTTTTTTCATAAACTTCTTCAAAGTCAAAAGTCTGGATAGGTATATCCAGCTTGGCTGCTACGCGGTAAGCCTCTTCTCTATCTTTTAGCCAAGGACATTCACCTTTGATATTAATCTTGGCAGAAAAGTTTTTCATAAAAGCAGCCTCGACTTGATAACCTTGTTCTTTGAGTAACAAAGCAGCAACAGCGCTATCAACGCCGCCTGAAAGACCAACTAATATTTTTTCTTGGGAGATATTAGGCATTTTTTATAGATTTTCGTGCTTTATTTATATGATGCTGTGTGTGTAGAGATTCAGTTTTTTTTACTAGTTCTTTTTCCTCTTTTTTTATTAAGGATGAAACAGAATTGTAATAATTTGTACTTTTTTCCAATAAAGCTAAATATACCTGCTTTATTTTATTTTTATCAAGACTGGATACCTGTTGTAAATAAGTCTCTTTTTTTTCAGCAGATAAATAAGCAAGTGAATTTATATATTTTTTTAAGTCATCTCTATTCATAATTTTTCCTCCTCTTTAATATCAGCGTGTAGAGTGGCTAACATAGCATCAACGTGCTCATTAAGTTTTATATCACCTGCGCGAGTGAAAGGAAATATATAATTTTGTTCCTCTGACAATAATTTTAACAAAGCGCTATTGCTCCTTAAATCTTCTAATGAATCTGGTAATTCAATATTAGTCGTTTCATTTAGTTCTATCAATGCTTTTTCCAGGTTTGCTGTTAGTTTTTCTCGCATTGTTTTTATATCAGGATGTTCTATATCTTCTTTTGATATCATCCTAGCTGCTCTATTTTTGAAAAGTTCTAAAATACCTTTAATGCCATCAGGGTTTTGAATTCTTCCCCATTCTTTTTCGTCACTATCTTCTTGTACCCCCTCTGCCCATTCTTTTGGTGATTTTAATTCTATTTCTCGAATAGCAACAAGACCTTCTTGCATTTTTTTTAACATACCAGTTAGTATTTTTTTAGTCCCTTCTCTCATATCACGAAAAACGTCTGCTACAATTTTATCTAAAAACTCCGGATCATCTAAATTATCTTGGAGGTTTTTTTGTTGTTCTGGGGTTAGATTGTCATGAATTTGTTTATATGTTTCTTTAAACATTTTTTTAGTTTAAATAATTATAATTTTAGTCTATCACAATACTACTAATATAGTATTTATTGCTTGTATAGTCAATAATTAATTTATTTAATAAAAAAAATCCAGATTTTTCACTGGATTTTTATTTATTTTATTTTAAAGATATTCATTTTTTCTAGAGCTTTTTCAGCTAATTTTAGTCTGTTTTTATGACGAGTATATAGTGTAAACAATCTTTCGCCTTTTTTGACTTGATCACCGTATTCTTTATTGAGATAAACACCAGCTAGCTTGTCAGCTGGAGCACCCATAATTCTAGCAATAGTATTGATAGCTTTATTGTCTGTAAAGATTATCTTGCCTGATTTTTTGGCATTAACATAACGCTTGTGAGCTGCTAAAACAATTTCATTAGGATTAATATTAGGATTACCGCCTTGAGCCTTGATTATTTCTTGCATCTTTTTCCAAGCTTTACCAGACTCTAGAGCCTTCCAAGCCATTTCAGAACCTTTGCCTTTTTTGGCTTTACCAGTGAGTTCTAATAATTCACCAGCTAGGTGAATAGATTTGTTAGCTAGATCAGCAGGATAATTGTCTTTTTGTTGTAAAACACGCAAGACATCACGAGCTTCAAGAGCTGGACCAACCCCTTTGCCTACTGGATCTTCAGTTTTGATCATTATTACTTTTATTTTAATACCAAATTTTTTGGCAATAAATTTGAACTTGGTCTCTAGTTCTTTGGCAATCTTCATATTTGGTATTTTGGTAGTCGGACCAACCGGCATATCAATAACTAGATGAGTAACACCCATAGCTACTTTTTTGGCCATGATGCTGACTATCATCTTACTATATGGCTCAAGAGATAATGGATATGATACTTTGAGAATTTTATCATCAGCTGGAGCCAGATTGAGTCCTCCACCCCAGACTAGACAGGTGCCAGTCTTTTTGACGATTTTTTTTATGTCTGCAGCTTCAAAAGAAACTGGAGCAAGTACTTCCATAGTATCAGAAGTGCCAGCTGGTGAAGTGATGGCTCGAGAGGATGTCTTGGGTATAGTAAGACCCAAAGAAGCTATGATAGGGATAGCCACCATGCTAGTGCGATTGCCAGCCAGACCACCGACAGAATGTTTATCAGCTACAATACCAGGAAATTTGATAATTTCACCAGTAGCAGCCATGGCTTTGGTCATATAATACAGTTCTTGATTGGTATATTCATGCATAAAACCAGAAGCTACAAAATAAGTAGTTTCTGTTCTAGTCAAAATACCAGTGGCAATATCAGAAAATATTTGATAATAATCTTTATAGTTTAATCTTTTTCCTAATAATCTTTTTTTGATAGCCTGAACAGATTTGGCTCTTTGTAAAAAATGAATTTCAACAATAGTATTTGGTGCTATTTTTACTTTTTCCCAAATATCTCTGTACAAACCAATTTCTCCAGGTTTTACTCTTTTTCGACTAGTATTGGCTTCAGCGATTATTTTTTGGTTTTGCCATGAGATACGAATTTTATCACCGGCTCTGATACCAAAGCGAATAGCTTCTTCGACGTTTAACAAGGCAATATTTGATTGCCCTGTTTTGATGTCCATTTTTTTTATTTTAAGATAATATGGCATAAGTTTATAAGTCTATTTTTTGTCCTGGTTGTAGGACTTTTTCGTTATTAGATTTTGGTTGATTAGATTTTTTTTCTTGCTTTTTCTCAGGCTTTTTTTCTTCTTGTTTTTTTTCATTTTTAAAAATTTTGTCAGGAGATACATTTAGAGCATCAGCCAGAGATATAAAACCCTCGTTGTCTTCTTTGATAACTGATTGTGATTGTTGTTTAGGTTCCCTGCCTTGCCGTGAGCTAGGTTTTTTAGGTTTATCTTTGACCATTTTTATACTAGACGGAGGTGGAATTTTGCCTTCACGTGATAGCTCCAAACATTCTCGACAATAAATAGGTCTAGTAGGGTCAGGATCAAAATTAATCTCTGTATCTTTGCCACAAAATGTACAATTTACTTTGTTGACTATTTTTGGTTTACGGTTTTGTGGCTTAAATTTTTTATTGGTTGCTATAGTGTTTGATCTATTTGGTGTACTTTGGGTAGGACGAGTACTTTGTTCTTCGTCTTCACCTTTATCTTCACTCCAACGGATAATTTTATCTTCTATAACTTCACGTGGTTTAGCATAACGTTCACGAGAAACACTGATAATTTTTTCACGAGCATTGACATGTCCTTCTGGTAAAGGCACTGGTGGCAAGGTATTGGCAGAAAAAGCTTCAGAAGTAACACCATCTATCATAAGTTTTAGATAAACTTGAAATTTGTCTAAATTTACTAAATCTTCTTGAGTAAAAGTAGGAAAAAATTCTTTTTCCATAGTTTCAGCATCGGCTGCTCCAATACGGAAAGCTACAATAGTACCAACATTACCAAAAATAGCTGCCTGGACTGATTCTTCTACTTGTTCTATATATTGATGGGCTACAATTAAATTTAATCTATATTTACGAGCCTCTGACAAAATATTAGCAAAAGATTCAGTAGCAAAATTTTGGAACTCATCTACATAGAGATAAAAGTCTTTACGTTCATCTTCTGGAGTGTCGATACGACTCATAGCTGCTAGCTGAATATTGGTAATCATCATAGCACCAAGTAAGGCAGAATTATCCTCACCTACTCGACCTTTGGATAGATTGAGTAATAAGATCTTTTGACCATCCATAATATCACGCATAGAAAAACTAGATTTGACTTGACCAAGAATATTACGAATCAAAGCAGAAGATAAAAATCGTCCGACTTTGTTTTGAATAGGAGCAATAGCTTCAGCTTGGAATCTATCAGGATATTTGGAATATTCGTCTACCCAAAAAGCTTTGACTACTGGGTCAGATATTTTTTCTATAACTCGTTTACGAAAAGCTTTGTCGGTTAGCATTCTCATAATACCCAATAGTGTTGATCCGGGATATTCTAATAAAGCAGAGATAGCATGATGCAAAACATATTCTAAACGAGGACCCCAAGAATCTGCCCATATTTTTTTGAAAACCCCGATCAATCCAGAGACTACTAGATGACGTTGTTCTATATTGACGGTTTCTAGTACATTGAAAGCAATTGGAAAATTAAGATCAGATGGATTAAAATAAATCACATCATTGATACGATGTTGGGGAATAAAATCTATGACTTTTTCAACCAAATCGCCATGAGGATCTATGACTGCTACGCCCTTGTTATTGAGAATATCTTGGATAATCATGTTTTCCAAAACAGTGGATTTACCCATACCAGTTTTGCCAATAAAATACATATGACGACGACGGTCATCAGTTTTGATACCAAATTTTACGCGAGAATTGCGATAATTTGTTTCAGAAAAAATTGTTACTTCGTTATTGTCCATAAAATCTAAGTTGGTAAATTAGTTGGTGGACTGCCTTTTTGATTTGGTGTATTGACAGTAGATGCATCCTGTTTGGGAAATTTGTTTTCATAATAATCATTATCTAGATCAAAATGGTATTCTTCATCTCCTTGATTGGCAGCTAATTGTTTTTTGAGATCAACTGAAATCATACCTTTATCATCAGCCATAGAACTAACTGGTAATGAAGCTGGAGCTTGAGCTTTCTTGGTGCTAGTTTTTTGGAGTAGTGGAGTCTTGATAAATTTATCAGGAAAGTGCCAAATAGTAGCTAGTTCTTCTGTATTAAGAATAAAATAATTATGCCCTTTGACACCACTACGATATTTGTAGCCAGCCATGATACGACGACGACGTCTAGCAGTACGCCAGTTGATTAAAATATAGTGGATAGTTGTTTTGGTCTTGCTGTCTGGTTTGAAACCGTTGAGATCTAGAGCAGTAAATTGTTTGATAGAGCCAAAAACTTGCGAGACACAACGAGCAGCACTGTATTTTTCTAAAGGTGAAATATAAATAAGTCTCATTTTACATTCAAAAGCTAGTTTGCTAGCTTTGTTTTCAATAGCCTCGATAGCATTTTTTTCACCTGGTGTCAGGTGCAACATCAAACTAGGCAAATCATTTTTTTTGTCTGATTCTCCAGCACCTCCACCAGATTGTAAAAACATTTCTTCACCAGTAGACAAAAAGAACAAACTAGTAATAGGTGAAATTAATTTTTCTAAAAAACTTTTTTTGCTAGGCGCTTTTTTGCCAGCTATTTTGTAAGCTTCAGCCATACTACGTTTAACCCAATCAAATCCGGTTGGCTTGACGATAATTTGTATCCAAATTTGTTCACCTACTTGGATTTTGCTCATGGTTTCTAGGAGTGAAGCCATTGGTGTCTTGAATTCGCCAGATACTTGATCTTCAAATTCACGATAAGTCTTGATAGGATAAACATCATTATTAAATGGAACTACTTCTGTACCCCATATTTTATGAGTTTCGTTGGGATAATCATCTGGTACAGTATCAATATAGTCCTCTACTTCAGTGATTTCAGCATCAGGATATTGAGAATAAATAGAACTTTCTACTAAATCACGATATTGACTTGGCGTTCTTATTAAAAATTGGACATAACCATCAATACTGACTATCTCAAAAGAAAAAGATAGTTGAAACATACCAAACCAATATATTTCTTTGGCACTCAAAGGAGTATGAGCACCAGATAAAGTAGCAAATAGTTGTTCAACTGCCTTTGGTGTTTGCTCTGTGTCTTTGGGTATATCAATAGCCAAAATAATAAATTTATGAGTAGAAAACCATTTACCTTGTTTCCCCATTAGCCATATTTCAAAACTACCCCAAATAACAACTAAAAGAATAATAACCCAGCCACCATGAGTAAATAAATACAAAAAAGCCTCCAAAGAGTCCATATTGGTTAATCTGTATAATGTTGTTAGATCAAAAACTATTTCCATAATATTATTCTTATTATATTATACTATTTTTTTCAGTTTTTTCAAAGTAAAAAATAAAAACAACCCAAAGTTTTCACAATGAGTTGTTTTTATATAGCGGGAAATATTTATTTATTTTCTTTTAATATATAACGTCCTTTAGTATCACGGTCAAATAAATCTTTATTCATCAAGGCTAATGTAATGGTAGTTTCTTTGATAAGGCGTTTTTTTAGAACAGTATCGATGATTTCTTTTTTAGACATTGCTTTGTTTGCTTCCTTTAAAATATCGACAATAACTTCAGTAACGACTCCTGGTTTGTATCCCCAGTCTTTGAGGGCATAGATACCACGACCAACCAAAACATATTTTTTATCGAGAATTAATTCGTTGTGAATAGTAGCTGGATAAGCTTGACGATGATCAAATTTCATCTTATTGATAGTATCAGCAATCTCGGTAAAGTGCATTGGTTTGTTTTCTTTTTGTAAAACTACATAGATCTTGTCATTCATACGCTTTGGAGTAATAGCTGACCAGTTGGTCAAACCCCATTCTTCGTATGGATTAGATTTTAGTTTTTTGGTGATAAAGATAAAGTTAACAACAACTTTGTCAGTAAGATCAGTACTAACTTTATAAAAATCAGCTGCTTGGACTTTATTTAATAGATCATCTAAAGAAATCGGTTCACCATGATCATCAATCAATGAACTAACATTATCGATAGTTTTAGCAAAAAAATCTTCTGATGCTTCTGGAGTTTTCCAGAAATTATTGATATCTTTATTTTCTTTGACAAAATAGAAACGATGTTTCAATAGCTCATTTAGAATAAAACGAATAGCTGCTCTATTATCTTGACTATCACCAGGCATAATCAATAGTTCACGGGTTAGATTGTCTTCTGACATCATACCACCATGTTCTCCTAAAATACCATTGGTAATATCTTCGATTTGTTTTAAATAAGTTTGATCAAAGTTTTTATTGATCTTTTTGAGCGAGCTATTTTCGATTTGTCTAACTCTTTCTCTAGTAACATTATATTTTTTACCAATATCTTCTAGAGTTCGCTTTTCTGAACCAGCCAAACCATGACGCATTTTGATAATTTCTTGCTCACGTTCAGACAAAGCATCCAAAATGCTAATCAAAATACTATGCGGGTTGAAATCCGCCAAATTTTCGGCATGTTTGGAGCTGATTACTTGGTCTAGAATTGAACTCATATACTTGATTCATTAATAATTCCCTCCTAGAGTAACATAAATTTTAAAATAAGTCAACCCCTTAAACAGTACTTGTCAAGGGGTTGATATATTTTGGCTAATATTAGCCAATATTTGAGAATAATTTATTTTTTCTTGTGCCACATAGATAATAATGGCGAAGCAATAAAGATAGAAGAGTAAGTACCAATAATAACACCGAGAATCAGTGCCAAAACAAAGTTTTTGATGGTCTCACCACCAAAAATATAAATAGCTAACAGTACAAATAAGGTAGTAATAGAAGTATTTAATGATCTGACTATAGTTTGATTAACACTAATATTTATAATATCATCAAATGACTCATCTTTATTTTTAATCAAGTTTTCTCTAGTTCTATCAAAGGTGACAATCGTGTCATGAATAGAAAAGCCTAAAATTGTCAAGAGAGCTGTTACAAATAAGCTATCCACCTCTACTCTAAAGAAGTATCCTAAAACAGCAAAAATACCAGTAATAATCAAAATATCATGCACCAAGGCAATAATAGCTGAGATGCCGTATTTCCAAGAAGCTACTGGTTTTGATACTTTGCGAAAAGCATAAGCAATATAAATCACAATAAACAACAAGACGATTATAATAGACTGGATAGCCTTGGTTTTGAGTTCATTACCAATACTTGGTCCAATGGCTTCAAATCTATTTTCATTAAGCTGATTATCTTCTGTCTGTAATTTACTTAGAATATTTTGATGAGTATCTTCATCTATTTCTTCAAAGCGTAAAATATATTCATGCTCACCAGCTGGTTGGATTTTGAGACTTTCTAGTTCAAATTCAGTCAAAGATTGTTCCATGGTATTTAGATCTGGTCTATCAGTAGAGTATGAAATTTCTAACAAACTACCACCGCTAAAATCAATACCAAGCCTGAGACCCCAGACAGATAAGACAATAATAGATACAGCCATCAGTATCCCTGAGAATGTAAACCAAATTTTCTTTTTTCCGATAATATTATACATATAGTTTTTTGCTTATTTTTTTATGCCAAATAAGCCTAATTTATTTTCTAGTTTCTTATTAACTATCATTCTTAAAAAAGTTCTAGTTACAGTGATCGCTGAAAACATTGAAATCAAGATACCAATACCTAGAGTAATAGCAAAGCCTTTGATAATAGAAGTACCAAACCAAGCCAAGATCAGACAAGTGATAATAGATGAAATATTTGAGTCTCGGATTGAAGTCCAAGCTCTTCTAAAACCATTTTCAATAGCAGTATTGAGACTGCGACCATTATATAATTCTTCTTTTGTTCTTTCAAATATCAAAATATTTGCATCAACCGCCATACCAATCGATAATATGAAGCCAGCTACTCCTGCTAAAGTCATAGTTACTGGGATCATTTCAAATAAAGCTAAAGTAATGATAGCATAGATAAATAGAGTGAAGACTGCAATAAGTCCAGGTAATCTGTAAAATAACAACATAAATAAAGCAGCAGCAATCAAACCTATAATACCAGCCAATAGACTTTTTTGAACTGAAGTTTCGCCTAAACTAGCACCAACAGTAGTTTGACTGATTAATTCTATAGGAATAGGCAGAGCACCTAGATTTAGGTCATCAACCAAATCTTTGGCACCTTGTAATGTAAAATTACCAGAAATCTGTGCTCGTCCATCTTTGATAGCTTCTTGAACAACCGGACTAGAAAGTAAATTATTATCTAAAAATATAGCAATTGGTTCACCAATATGATCAGTAGTCAATTGAGCAAACATTTCTTTGCCTTCATCACTAAAACTTAACAAAACTAAAGGTTCTTGAGTAGTGTTATTGACACTAAACTGAGCCTGTTTGACATGTTCACCAGTCAAACCAGAGGGTATCCAGTTAATATCAACTAAATCAGCATTTAAGTTTTTAAATAATATATGAGCAGCGTGCACTTCTATTTCACCTTCTTCATTGAGACGTTCTTCAAGACGTTTGATGATATGATAACCAAATTGAGATTCTACAATTTCGGGAGAAATTTCACCATCTTTAAGGTCATCAAAGATAGCTTTTTCAAATTCTGGTACAAACATACCTTTTTTAGCCCAGCCCAAATCGCCTCCTTCGACAGCCGAAGCTAGATCTTCGCTATATTCTGAAGCTAGTTGAGAAAAATCTTCACCAGCTAAAGCTCTATCTAGTATTTCATTAGATTTAATAACTATTTCAGTATTAGCGTCTTCATCTTCTTGATTTATTTCCAATGGTTCTCCCTGAATCCTAAAATCTAGTTGAGGAGTTTCACCTATTCTATTGATAGCTTCTTGAGTATCTTTGATACCAGCTAGCTCTACAATAATACGGTGTTCACCACCAGAAAAGTTTGTCTGAACTACAGGCTCTGAAACACCATAAAAATTGACGCGGTATTCTATTACGTCTCGTAAAGCCTCTAAACGACTATTGATATCAGTCTCTTCTGTAACAGAAGTAGTATCAGCTCGATAAACTAGATGAGTACCACCCTGTAAATCAAGGCCTAAATGGATTTTAAAGTTATTAAACCAGTTTAGATTGCCGACTTTAGGGATAACTATCAAAGCAGCAAAAGCTGTCAAAATAACAATAAAAACAAAGTTCATGCGGACTTTATTTTTGGTCACTTGTCCTTTGTTTGTTGGATTATTATATTTATTCATAATGACAATATTTTAGCATATTTTAGTATTTTGACAAGTCTTTTATCCATTGTCCCAATATATCACCAAAATTTAAATTTGCAGCTTTAATAGCTTTTGGTAAGAGAGACTCTTTAGTCATGCCAGGAATTGTGTTTATTTCTAAGAAATAAGCTTTGTTGTCTGATACTATAAAATCACTACGACTTAAATGCCGACAGCCTATTATCTGGTGTATTTTAATAGATTGTTCTTGTAAATCTTTAGCTAGACTATCATCTATAAGTGCTGGGCATATTTCTTCAGCCAATTTTGGATCATATTTGCTAGCATAATCAAAAAAGCTGTTTTTAGATTTTATTTCAATAACAGGCAAAGTTTGTAATTTATTATTTTGTTCTATGACAACTACAGTAAATTCTTGGCCTTGTATATAATTTTCAAGTAAAATTTGCTTATCATATTTTAGTGCCTGATCAATAGCCTTGTCTAATTCTTTTTGATTATTTGCAATACTAATACCAATTGAACTACCACCAGCTACAGGTTTGACTATAACTGGTTTTATAAATTTTGTTTTTGTATTTACTAATTTATAATCTGGTGTTAATAAATTATTTTTAGTAATTAAAATTTTACTAATTAATTTATCCATACCAATTGCATGTGCTTTTACATCTGAAAATAGAAACGGGATATCTAAAATTTTTAAAAAACCTTGCACTACCCCATCTTCTCCACCAGGACCATGAAAAATTGGTACAGTTACAGAAAAATCTTTATGTGTTTTATAAAAACTATCTATATCTTTGGGAAAATCAAATATTTTTAGTTCAAATTTTGATTTTAACTCTTCAACAACATTTTTAGCAGATAATAAAGCAATATCTCTTTCTGAGCTTGTCCCACCTGTTAAAATAGCTATTTTAATTTTTGGCATATTATTTTTTAATAACAAAACACTGGATAGCAGCTCCTAGATTTTTGAATAATTTAGCTATGATTTTATGTTCAAATTCTAAACAATTAGCAAAGCGATGAAAATAGTCATAAGTATAAAATTCTTTAACATCAAACTTAGCTTGTATAATCTGTTTTTTGAGTTTGGTAGGACTATAATTTTCGGCTTCTGGTTCCATTAATTCATCTGGGATATTTTGTTTGGTTTTAAATAAATCAGTTATTTTTATAAAAATTCTACTCAGGGCCCAAATATAAAAAAATGGATTATAAAATTTGAGGTAGTTTTTGTTTGGTTCACCTAGTAAAATAAAAAGTCCACCGGGTTTCAAAACTCGGTGAGCTTCTTTGAGTGTATCCTCTACTGCAAAAAAATGATGCAGTGAGCCATTGATAATAACTAAATCAAAATAATTATCTTGATATGGCAAATTTGTAACTTCAGCTTGAGTTAATTTGAGTTGAGGGTATTTTGCTTTGGCAATTTTTAAAACTTCTTCAGATATATCTACGCCGTATACTTGATCAGCAATATTTAACAAATTATTACTAAGTCTACCAGTGCCACAGGCCAAATCTAAAGCTTTGTTAATTTTTTTGTTGCCAATAAAGTTTTTTAAATTAGAAAAATTCCAAGCATCAATAATCTTGGCACTATCTGTTTCTATGTGCCATTTGTCATAATTTTTAGCTGTCTTATTGTAATAGTCTGCTTGTTCTTGGCTTTTACTCATCTAATAGATCAAGATTATTAACTTCAGTCCAATCATTTTCATTTAAAACAGTAATAGCATCCTCAGCTAAGATATAGAAATAATCATCAATATATAAAGCTCGTTTGACTTCGTAATCAGCAATAGCTTTGGTTAAAGAAATTTCATTATTTTCATAAGAAAATATGTATCCACCCTGGTAAGCTGGTAAGAAAAATACCTTGTGTTTGTCATCTAATAAAAATGCATGGTGATTATGTAAAGCTTCTGAACCATATTCATCCAGCATATATTTGTCTATTTCTTTGGGATTATTGGGATCAGACACATCAAATAAAGATATTTTGACTTGCCTATCCTCCATACCAATACCCAAAATAGTATCTTCATCTATAGGGTGTAAATAAGAAGAATATCCAGGAATCTTGAGTTCACCTGACATATGAGGTGATTTTGGATTGGATAAATCCAAAACATAAAATGGATCAATTTGTCTAAAGGTGACCAAGTATCCTTTGTCACCAATAAAGCGAGCTGAGTATATACGTTCTGTCACACCTAGATCCAAAATAGATCCTTTTGTCTTTAGGTTTTTATCTAGTATATAAACATCATTGGATGATTCACTAGTATTACTCCATCCAGAAAACCAACGACCACCAACGGTAGTGGCTATTCGTAAATGATTGTCATATTCATCCAAAGAAAATTGATTTAGCAGTGCTCCTGGTACAGAACCACTACTCTTGATTTTTAGATTTTTTATAGCAATTTTTACAATATTTGTTTGTTCAAGATTACGTTTATTTTTTTCAGAATAATCATCCATACGATTGGTCATTTCATTTTCTGCCCATAGAGCTTTATCTGAATCCAAACTGTCATTCCATTCCATCATAATAGTTTGAAACTCGGTCATTTTAGCCTGAGAACTAATATCATAAGAGTTTAATTTTTTGAGACGAGCTATGACTTCTGAACCAAAAATATCATCAGCTTCATTAATCATAAAATCAAGAGTAAAGGCAAATAGATCTACTGTTTTGGGATAGGTGACATATAGAGATTCTGGGGACATATAAACAATTGACTGAGCAGCACTACCAACAAAACTAATTTGATCATCAATTTTGCCAGAGTTTATATCAATCTTAAATACAGAATAGGTAGCTGAAGCATCTATTGAAGCAATTGGATGATATACATCTGTACAGGCTATTTCAATAGCGTTTCCACCAATAGTCAAAGGCCTTAAAGGACATGGTGTGTGTCTATTAGTGTATTTACGAGCAATAATATAAATTTTATCGCCATATTGACGAGCAGTTTGTAAATAATGATCGTCATCTAATTTTATGTTCCATTTTTCTTCTGCATTATTTTTGTTATAAGCATAAATAGTCTGGTCTCCTTCTTGAGATAAAACAAGAAGAGTATCATCTGCTAATAATAAATTACCAGCATGATCTATCTTGTCAGCAATTTCCAAATCAGCTGGTGGCCAAGCAGTAATTAAATCAGTCCCACTATCATAAACAGGTAGAGCTATTTCTTTACCACTAATTGGCATAGGTTCTTCAATAAATACATCACCACGACCATAATAATATCTAGGTTCATGAGAAAAATAAATAGTTTGTCCATCAGTTTTGACGATATCTGGCTCGTCTATACCCATGACTTGGACATTTGTTTGAGAATATCGATCAGGTGTATTCCCTCCACCAGATCCAATACCAGTACTTTTTTCAGCCATAGGTATAGCTAGATCACTATCCATACCAAAACTTTCATTCCGCACCATTTGTGGTGCATAAGCCAGAGATTCTTCACTATTTGCTAAATAAGTTTTAAAATCTTCTTCAGAATCAAATTTTACTAAATCTGTTTGATTGTTATTAATTTGAAAAAGTGGTGGAAATTTGATATCACTAATAGGTGTTTCGTAGTTATTAGCAAATAAAAAAACTAATACAACAGCCATAACAAGAACTAGTAATAATGTCCCTAGTTGAGTATTACCAAAACGTTTTTTAGTTTTTGGTTTAGTTTTTGTCTTCCTAGGCTCGGCGAGACTGGTAGGCTTTTTTACTATTTTTTTTATTACCTTTTTTTTAGTTGTAGGCATATTTTTATTTTAATATTTATGGTTTTCGATAATTGCATTATAGCATAAATACAAAATACAAAAAACCTGCTATTTAGCAGATTTTTTATTTATAATTTGCTCTAATATTATTTTTTATATTGTGGCTCGGGGACAGGGGCTCGAACCCCGATTCCCAGGACCAGAACCTGGTGTCCTACCATTAGACGATCCCCGAAAGAAAATACTATACCACCTCTCCCCCAAAAGTGTCTAGTACATCAGAAACTTCTTTTTCACTTTTGCCTTTGAAGTTTTGATGATTATCTTTGAAATTTTCGTCAATTTTGAATTCTATTTTGAATTTGTGATGTAATATTTTTTCAAAAACTTCTACCATATGACCCTTGACGGCTGGTTTGTCTAATTGTTCAAGATGAAAGTCAAATTCCAAACCAATTATAATTCTATCATTACTAAGTTCCAAAGGATGAGAAGTTTTTAAGATCATGGATAAAGAATGATTGAAAGGCTTGGTGTCCTCTACTATTTGAGGCCATTTGTTTTTAATGGTAGTCAAAATTTCTGTTTTGTTGGCTGTATTTTGAGGCACAGATGCTACTGGTGTTTCTAAAATTTCTTCAGAAATTGGAGTAGTAATATTTGTTGAATCTTGTTGTTCTAATAAATATTCTACACAAGCTAGTTCAAGTGGTAACTGATCTATCATGGATTCTTTGATAGTCAGTTTGTTCAAAATAATATTTAATAGTTTTGATAATTCTTTGAGTGGAAATTCACTAGCATGTTTTTTGATAGAATCTATCAAAGCATCACTAAAATCCAAGGCAAAACTTGGTCCAATAATCTGATAAAGCATGATTTGCCGCAAATAATCTATCAAATCACTAGTAAAGTTTTGTAAATCAATACCTTCATTTACCAGTTTATTTAGCTGATTTAGGGCTGTAGATAGGTTGTTTTGTCTTAGAGATTCAACTAAAGCGTCTATTTCTTGCCAATTACTACGTGGCAGGACAAGCGAAGCCATTTCTTCTGTTACTTGTCCATGATCTAGTGAGATAATCTGACCCAAGAGAGATTCAGCATCTCTAAGACAGCCCTCTGAGCGACGGGCAATTTCTGATAAAATATGGTCAGGTACACTAGCTTTTTCCCATTCCAAAATTTCAGTCAAACGTTTGACTACATCAGCTTGAGGAATTTTTTTGAAGTCAAAACGCTGACAGCGAGAAATAATAGTTTCTGGTACTTTATGTATTTCAGTAGTAGCAAGTATAAAAATAACTTGACGAGGTGGTTCTTCTAGAGTTTTAAGCAAAGCATTAAAAGCAGATTTAGACAGCATATGTACCTCGTCTATTACAAATATTTTGTAACCCTTATTATTAAAAGGAGGTACTTGAGCATTGGCAATGATATTTTCTCGGACATTGTCTACACCAGTATGAGAAGCAGCGTCTATCTCAATGACATCCATAGTTCTACCACTCAAGATCAAGTCACAAATTTGGCATTTGTTGCATGGTTCATATTCCCCTTCTTTTTTGTCTAGACAATTTAAAGAACGGGCAAACAATCTTGCTAGAGTTGTCTTACCCGTACCGCGTGGCCCTACAAATAGATAGGCGTGAGATATATTGCCGGAGGCGATTTCATTTTCTAGAGTAATTTTGATCGGTTTTTGACCTACAACTTCAGCAAAAGTCTTTGGCCGGTATTTACGATAAATGACTTCGGACATTTTATTTTATAATTCAATTTCTAAATCCTCCTGCTTATTTTTATTATTAACTGTTTTGTTTGAATAATTTGCTTTGATAATATTTTCAACGGCTGCCCAATCACTATCAGCATCTTGTGGTACCAAGATGACAACTTCATCACCTTCTTCACCCTTGAAATATGTAATACTGGCTAGCAAAATTTTATAAATTTTATCATCAACCAAGATAACAAATTCTCCAGAAGCACTGTCTCTTACCAAATGACCAACCAAACGTTTTCGATTGACCGGACTGATTTGCTTATAAACAAAATTTCCAGTTTTGTCTATAGATAATTTTAGAATATCCCCTTCAACTAATTTTGATTTTGAAGCATAGTTGGCTGGAATGGTATATTGCTTGCCATCTGGACCAATCATCATCTGACCATTAAAAACACCTTCAATGATCATACCCTCTTCATCGTTGGATTCTGAACCTATTTGAGCTGCTTTGAGACTATAATCAACAGAATCTTTACTAGTCCTTCCAGACAATTCACCCAAAGTTTGTTTGGTCTTTTTTAGGTCTAATTCTAAATTATACACCAAAGACTCAAGCTCTTTTATTTTTTTGGCCTTAGACATTTTTTATTTTTATTTATATTTTTTTACTTCTATAATTTACCATAATTTAAGTCATTTGTCGAGATTAAAGATTATTTAAAAACTTCATAATTACTATGAAGTTTTCTAGCTAATATTAGCAAAAAATATAATTTAAACCACTATTCTCTGGTCTATTTCATTTTCCACAGTTTGCTTGTCTCGTCCATACTTCATACGGGACAGTTCTTTGATAGCTTTAGCTAATTCAAAATTACCTTTATCCGGCATTATTGGATTAAAATTAAAGGCAGGAGGATTTTGGTTGTCTATTAACAATTTTATATAACAAGTATATTTTGGCATATTAACTAGATCATATTCAGATACTACAGGTGCCATTTGTTTGGCAATGATCTCAGCGTCCTCTACTCCAATACGATATGAAATAATATTACCAACATTACCAAAGATTGCATCACGGATAGAAGTATCGCCGTTGTTGACTAGTTGATTGATATACTGATGAGCCAATATCAGACTCAATCTATATTTACGAGCTTCAGATAAAATAACAGAAATACTATCAGTCATAAAGTTTTGGAATTCATCTATATACAAATAAAAATCAGAACGTTGTTCTTCTGGAATATCTACTCTACTCATAGCAGCAAATAATAATTTACCTATGACTATCATGCCTAGTAAGTTACTATTCATTTCACCGATTTTGCCTTTAGATAGATTAAGCAAAATAATTTTATTGTTGTCCATAGCTTCTCGAAAATTGAAAGCAGATTTTTGCTGAGCAATAATTGGTCTTATCAAATCGTTGGATACAAATGGCGTTAATTTGGAAGTAATATAAGGTACCATGTTAGCAAGAGATGCTTCACCGCCAGCTTTTTGTGCTTCTTTTTCCCAAAAATCTTTTACAAAACGATTCTTAACTTTTGATAATTTGTGTTTACGATAAGTTTCGTCTGCCAAAACTCTAGGAATTTCTAATAGAGTTGCTCCAGATTCTTTGTCGTCCATGATAAGCATCATAGCATTGCGCATGTATTGTTCAAACATTGGACCTCCGGTGGCTTTGAGATCATAGAGTTTGTCAAAAATATTGATCATTTCATTGATGACAAAAGTTTTTTGTTCATCATCGTCATACTCTAACATATTCATACCTAGTGGTCGCTCTCCATCAGATGGATCAAATATAATGACATCTTCAGCTCGTTCTTTTGGTATATGAGTCAAAACTGATTCGATTAGATCACCGTGTGGATCTACTACACAGACGCCTTTGTTGTTTTGGATATCTTGGATAATTAGGCTTTGTAAAAAAACAGATTTACCAGTACCAGTTTGACCAATTTCATACATATGGCGACGACGATCAGCGTCTTTGATGCGTACCATGGTCTTTTTACCACGATACATATTTTCACCAAGAATAACGCCTTCTTGAGGCATATTGGCTGGTGGTGGAGCTTTGACAGCTTCTAACCAGTCTATATTTGGTGTTTCAGTGGTTGGTAATGGTAAATGTACTACAGATACCATCTCTTCAGCATTAAGGATCATTCTTTGAGCAGGAACAAAATGTCTATAAATAAAATGTTGAACTATAGCATCTGCTTTATTTTGAATATTAGCTTTAAAACTATTACCAAATTCATATATATTATATTGACTATAACTATTCAAAATATCAGACAAAACAATTTGTGAACGATCTGCAGTCTTGGTAGACACAACCATGCGAATATTGACATCTAGACCAGACTTGGAAGTTTTTTCTTCCATACCTTTGGCTTTTTGTTGTTCCATTTCAGAAAGTTGATATTTTTCGGGCTGAATTGTTTGTTGTTGAGGGTCTGGTTTTTTGCTAGTACTAAACATAGAAAATAAAAATCCAAAAACTTTTCCCACATTAGCAAAAAATCCATTACCACCAACTTTTTTGATAGCATCAGCAAAAGACATGCCTTGATGCATACTTTGAGCAATTTTTCTTCCACGAGCATGCCATTTTCTAGGAGCTGAACGAAAAACATATTGAATAGCCGCTGATTCACCTTCTCCCAATTTACTCAAGGAATTAGTAACACCTTCTAGTGGATCAACTTCAAAAGTTTGATAAGTTTTTATTGGTAAAGAAAAATCATTTGTAAACTTTAAATTTCCTGCCATTATTTGACTATTTGCTTGAAAAATATTATAGTCGTCAACATTTTCAAAGTAAATTTTTGGATAAACTGATTGTAATTGTTGTACAAAAAAATCTTTGTATTTGACAGGGACAGCCGCATAAAAACTAATAAACCCCTGAGTAGAAACTATTTCAATAGAAAATAAATCAATTCGTGGCTGGAATAATTTTTTATCTACTTTAAGTCCAGCTATAGTAGTAAAAAGATTTTCTATCTTGCCTAAAGAATTTTTTATATAATCCCCGGTTAATTCTTCTTTATCTTGTTGAGTGTATTTAGGAATTTTGATTGATAAAATTTCTAGTTTTAGATTTTTATTGGATCTATTTTGCTTTATTTTAATAAAAAACCAGCCTAATATTAATAGGACAAAAAATGCAATACTAGCTATAATAATTAGTAAATAATCCTCCATTTAGAAATACTTATTTGTTTTTATACATGTTGATGATATTTTCAGCCTTTATTTTGGCTTCTTGCTCTATATAATGTTTATTAACCTGGGGAATGATACGTAACCATTCTAGTATCAAGTTAGTAATTTTTCTAAGTCCAGCTCTACCTTTTTGTAATAATAAAGTGATCTGTTGTCCAGTTTGTTCGCCTTTTACTTTAAATTTTGCTTGAGTAGCTACATCCATACTCAAAAAAGCTTTGTCCATGTTTTTGGACAATATTTCTTCTACTTGTTGTAAAACAATCTGAGTATTATCTGCTGGTACGGTTATTTGACTAGTATCGTCTGGTAAATTTATTTCAACTGGTGTGGGTTCTTGTTCTATAGCAGCTGGTTGTTCTGGTGCTTGTTCTATAGATTGACCAGTATCAGTGACTTGCTCAGTACTAGGTATTTGTTCTACAATATTTGGTATTTTTTCTATGTTTGGATTATCTGGCATGAGTTTATTATAACAGATTTTGCTTTTTTAAGTAAGATTGAACAAAATTAAAAACAGTATCTACGTCATAAATACTGGCTAAATAATAATTTTTGTTATTTATTAGAATTAATATAATATTATTACTTCTTTTCTTTACAGCTTTTATTCTAGATAATTTTATAAAACCAGCTTGTAAATACTGGTCACCGGTTTTAGTGATGTTGATAATTCTTCGATTTGTTAATAAATAATAATGTTCTTGCTGTATTAATTGTTTGCTCAACAAAAATAATAATATAATTATAAAACCAGCCCATAGATAAATACCTTGACGGCCAGCTTGCCACATAGGAAAAAGTATAAAAAAAGCTATTAATATCAAAAATAAGATAATAAATTTTTTGTAAGCTACAGGACGAGCTTGAACAATTTTTTTTAGGGCTTCCCCATTTTTTAAAAATTTGTTAAACTTATTCATGACATGACTAGAAAAACCCAAAAAAGAATATGGATGGTCTTGGGCATATTTATTATTTTGTCCATGATTTTATGGACAGTTGGTATATCTTATTATTAAACTATTTTTTGAGTACAGCCAAATAAGCTTCTTGAGGAATGTCCACCTTACCAGTTTTGGCCATTCTTTTTTTACCCTTTTTCTGTTTTTCTAGGAGTTTTCGTTTGCGAGTCACATCACCACCATAGAGATTAGCAGTCACATCTTTGCGTAAAGCTGACAATCTTTCGGCAGCTATTATTTTACCACCAATAGCTGCTTGTATTTTTAAAACAAACTGTTGTTGAGGTAATACTTCTTTGAGCTTTGAGACAATTCTTTTGCCGACTTTATGAGCTTCATCTTTATAGACAAGTGTAGTCAAAGCTTCAGCTGGTATTTCAGCGATTAGTATATCCATTTTAGCCAATTCACAATTTCTATAATCAGCAAAATCATAATTTAGTGAAGCATAACCAGATGACAGACTCTTAATATTATCATAAAAATCGACTAATATACTAGATAACGGTATGTCATAACGTAAAATAACTCTATTAATATCCAAATACTCTGTATCTTTGGAAATACCTTTTTGTTTTACTATATAGTCCATCAAATTGCCAACATAATCTTTGGGGGTAACAACTTCAATATGCATATATGGTTCTTCAATGTGACCAATATGAGAAGGGTCTGGCATTTCAGAAGGTGTAGTCAAAGTTGTTTCTTCTTCATTACTTAAAAACAATTTATAAGCCACTGTTGGAGTAGTAACTACTAGTTGTATATTAAATTCTCTATTTAGTCTTTCTTGGAATATTTCAAGATGCAAAAGACCTAAAAATCCACAGCGAAAACCAAAGCCTAGAGCTTGTGAATTAATAGGTTCGTAAACCAAGCTTGAGTCGCTAAGTTTTAATTTGAGTATAGCTTCTCTAAGTTTTTGATAATCATTACCTTCTTGTGGAAAAATACCAGCATAAACCATTGGCTTGATAGCTTTGTAACCCGGCAATGCTTTGGTATTAGATTTTTGACTAATAATAGTATCACCTACTTTGGCATTTTTAAGGTCTTTGACACCTGTAGTTAAATATCCGATTTCACCACTTTTTAAAATATCAGTACTAACCCACTGAGGTTTAAAAACTCCAGCGTCTAGTACTTCTGTATCTTGATCAGTAGCAGCAAATTTTATTTTGTCGCCTTTTTTTATTTCTCCACCAAAAAGTCTGACGTAAATAACCACGCCTCGATATTCGTCGTAAGCGGAATCAAAAACTAAAGCTTGTGTTTCGTTGGTAGTATATTTTGGTGCCGGTACTTGTTTGATTACTTTATCTAGTATCCCCTTTACTCCTTGGCCAGTTTTTGCTGAAGTCAATAAAATATCTTCTTTTTTACAACCAAGTAAATTTATAATTTCCTGACTTACTTTAGCTACATCAGAAGCTGGTAAATCTATTTTGTTTATAACAGGGATTATCTCTAAATTTTGTTCCATAGCCAAATAAAGATTGGCTAAAGTTTGAGCTTCTATACCTTGAGTAGCATCAACTAGCAAAACAGCTCCTTCAACTGCAGCCAGTGAACGAGACACCTCATAAGTAAAATCAACATGACCTGGAGTATCAATCAAATTCAAAATATACCCACTATATTCCATACGAGCGGGTTGTAGTTTTATGGTAATACCACGTTCTCTTTCTAGATCCATCTGATCGAGTATTTGATCTTTCATCTTGCGTTTTTCTACAGTGTTGGTCAATTCCAACATACGATCGGCCAGAGTAGATTTTCCGTGATCTATATGAGCTATTATGCAAAAATTACGTATTTTTTCCATTTCTAAATAATAATATAAATTTCTTTAAAAATTTTCTAACAATGTCTATTTCATCAAGTCTAAACACTATACTCAAAATCAAGTAACTAAGCAAGCCTAATATAGCTGAGCCAAAACCCTGTATAAATATTCCCCAAAATTTTTGCATATCCACTAGTGGCGCAATAATTTGTAGACTACCATAAGTAACACTGCCCGCTACAAAAGAAAGTAAAGATATTTTTAATAAAGAGTTTAAAATCTTTGTTTTATCAATAATAGAGATTTTATTTTGTAAAATAATATACAAAATAAACATATTTACAATACTAGAAATAGAAAATGCTAGAGCCAGACCAATCACACCAAATATATTTGCTAAAGAAAAAGATAATATAATGTTTATAAAGATAGAAATAATCCCAACAGCTGTTGGTGTTTTTGTATCTTCAAAAGCATAAAAAGCTCGCGCTAAGATAGGTATTAGACCTTGGGCAAATATAGATAAAGCAAAAAATCCCAAAGCTTGTGCAATATGTAATGTATTGTCCCAAGTCAAAGCTCCAGTTCCCAAAATGACTCTGACAATCTGAGCTCTTAATATTACGATCAAAATAGAAATTGGTATCAAAATATACAAAATCCTTCGGATAGTAATAGAAAAACTTTCTGCAAATAATGATTGTTTGTTTTCAGAAATAGCTTGAGTAAAAGTAGGAAAGGCTGCTACTGCTAGCGAAACTGCAAACAAAGAAATTGGTAAAGATTGTAGGTTATTAGCTAGATTAAAAACTGCAATACTACCAGCTGCCAAGGTTGACGCTACCATAGTAATAACCACTAGATTAACTTGACCAGCTGCTAGACCAATAGTCCGAGGTATCATAAGTTTGATTATTTTTTTGAGATGTTTATCAAATTTTAAAACAAATTTATATCGCCAGCCATTTTTTATTATTTCTGGTAATTGAGCTACCAGATGCATAGCCGCACCCAGTAATACCCCCCAAGCCAAACCTGTCAAACCAAATCTAGGATAAAAATAAATTATTCCAATAATAATACCAATATTATATAAGCTAGCAGCCAAGGAAAAGCTAAAAAATCTTTTCCAAGAGTTCAAAATTCCGCCCATAACTGTTGAAACCACAAAAAACAATACAGCTATTAGCATTATTCTTGTCAAATTGACAACTTCTGCCAATTGCCAAGCTTGAAAGCCTGGTGTGATATAAGGCATGATTTGTGGAGCAAAAATAATAGCTATTATCACTAAAAAGCCGATAAAAAGCATAAAAGCATTAATAACTGAATTGGCCAAAATATTACCATCTGTTTTACTTTTATTCCAAAGCTTTTGAAAAACAGGAATAAAAGCTGAAGTAAAGGCCCCTAAAACAAAAGTATTAAAAATCAAATCAGGTAATCTAAAGGCTGAATAATATATATCAGATAATTCACTGGCACCAAAGTTCCCAGCAATCAAACGTTCTCTAATTAAACCAAATAATTTTGATAAAAAAGAAAAAAAGGAAATCAAAAAAGCACCTCCAATGACGGTGTTATTTATTTTGTACCACAATTTATTCCACATGATTATTTGGCTGCTATAATAAATCCAAAATACTGGTCACGTTCTAGTTGATTTGAATATGTAATCAGGTAATCTGTAATACTCATTTTAGATTGATCAGAAGCAGTGTTCCAAACTATTTTTATATTGTTTGGTAATAAAACAGAAGAATTAAAAACAGTACCATGAATACCAGATTGTGAATTAACTAACAAACTATAATTAGCTAAGCTCAAATCTTTTTTATATAATTCTTGCCACCAATTATTTACTAACTTATTTCCTAAATCTAATTTAAAAGGCAATTTGTACTTGATAGAAACAGTCTGACTTTCACCTGGTTTTAAAGCTACCCAATTAGCAAAAACTGTTTTATCTAGACTAGTATATATTTCAGTCTGAGAAGTCCCGTCTATTAGTTTTGTTTCTTCGTAGGCTAGAGTCTCATCTAGTTGAGCTGTATAATCTGTGGTTCTAAAATAATTTTCAGGAATAATATCAAAACCAATCGCTTCTATAAATTCACTACCTAGTGGTGTATAAACTCGTAAATAACTAACATTACCACCATCTATGCCTGATAATAAATTATCAGCACTGCCATTATTTATTCTAGTAATACGTACTGTATTTATAATTTCACCATTAGCACGTATTTCAGCTTGATGGTCAATAGTCTGCTGGATTTCATTATCTGTTTTACCACCCGCTATATTAGTATTGATAACTGCCAAAAAATCTTTGTCATTATTTATCATACTACCAGACCAACCAAAATCATCTATTTTGCTTTGTAAATTTTTATCATCCAAATATAGTTGAATATCTTTACTGGCTAGATTAGCAGCAAAAGTATTTATTATTTCTTTTTGTTTGTCTTCAAAAGATAATAATTTATCTAAAACAAGTGGTACTAAATCGCCAATTACAGCCTTTGGTTGATTAATTTCTTTATTATAGTTTATTTCTACTTCTTCTTGGATAACTGCAAAAACATTGTCAGCTGTGATAGTTATTTCATACTCTTCTAAATAAACAGAACCCAAAACTTTTAATAAATCTTGTAATACCTTGGCATTGATAGCAATCACACCATCAACAGAAGCTCCACCACTATTTTGAAACATATTACTAATTTTTTGAGCAGAGGTAGGAAAATCAGGCCACCAATTTGCATCCCAAATATTGAAATATTGATTTACTAATGACAAAGCCTGGGGTGCTCTGTATTTGACAGTTTGACCGTCTTCTAAATCATAAGTGCCACCACCTGGTATTTCTAGATCAATAACTTCACCTTGATAGATATCAAACAAAGCATAAGAACCAATAAAACCACCAGTAGCCCTAAGTTCGTTATTATTTTGAAATAAAATTAAATATCTTTTTTCTTTGTCATGACCCAAAACTTCTAGTAAAACACTAAAAATTTCATTTAGATTTTTGAGATTGGAAACTGTGCTTGGTAGGTACAATTTCAATCTGTCCAGATTTTCTCCAAGATTATTTGGTAATAAATTGCTAGAAATATTATTTAGATCAGTTTCAGCGTCCTCTAGATATGGGATAGTTTGAGAAATTTGTTGATTTATAACAAATAAATTTTCAGTAAGATTATCTTGATCTTGTAAATTTTGATTTAAGATAGTAGCTGCTTCAGAAATATTGGTAGCTACTGCTAACATATTTCGACTCAAGGATAAGGGTTTTCCGACTACTGGCATCATAGAAGTAATATCCAACATCCATTGATGATATTCATCAAGTACTCCTTGCGCCTGTTGAAAATTTAATAAAGCTTGATCAAAATCTGCCTGGGCTTCATTGTATGAATTTGTTGAAGCTGATAAAACTCCTGCTTGAAGATCTATTAGACCTTGTTGCCCAAAATGCCAAATTTTATCTTTATCTGTATTAATATTCTTCAAAAAAACTAGACCCCTAATAGGCAATAAAATAATAGCTATTACCAAAGCAAAGGATATCAGGCGACTAGCCACATGATTTAGTTTTAATCTTTGCCAATTTATAGAGAAGCTTATATTTGCTTTAGCCTTAGATTCAGGATAATAATATTCAATATCTTGATTTTTATCTTGATTTTTTTGTTTTTTATTATCTGCTAATTTTTGCCAAAAAGTCTTTGGTTTTTCAAGACTAGTAAAAATCTTTTTTTGTTTTTTAGATGGCCGACTGACTTGTCGTAAATCTAATATATGTTCAGATTGTTTAGCTTGTTCTACAGCCTCTATTTTGGCAACGCTCTTGATACTAGACAAAACTTGATTATATGACAAATCTTGTTTGATTAGTTTATCTAGTTCACTAAGAGCAGCTTTTTTAACTTGGATATTGTCAGTTTTTTCTTCAAACAAAAATTGATCTAAATCATTTATTAGATCTCTTTTAAGTTCTGCGGTATTTATCTTTTCCTTTCTTGGCATTGACTATATTATACCAGATTTTTGTAAACTTCCAAAATTTCTTGAGCTGTTTTGTGCCAAGAATATAATTTTATTTGTTCTTGGCCTGTATTTATTAATTTATTTCTTAATTCTGGGTCAGAAATTATTTGTTCTAGTTTATTTAATAAATCTTGTTTATTTTCAGGATCAAAATACAAAGCAGCTTCACCTAATATTTCTGGTAAACAAGATTGATTACTAGACAAAACTGGAGTGTCAAAATGCATAGCCTCTAGCGGTGGTAAACCAAATCCTTCGTAGAGAGATGGAAAGACATAAGCTGTGGCTTGATGATAATAACTAGCTAGTTTATTATCTGGTACAAAATTGGCAAAAATAATCTTTTCTTGCTTTGGACCAATAATTCTGTGAGCATAGTCCTCTACTTTTTTATAAAAATAATTTTTATTACCTACTAATACTAAATAATATTCAGGATGGCGTTTTATAAATTCTTTGAATACTTTTATTAAAAAATAAAGATTTTTATGAGGATAGGCATTGCCAACATACAATAAATATTTAGACGGTAAATTTGCTTTAGCGTTATTTTGTTTAATATCAAAATCTACGCCATTGTATATAACTTTTATTTTTTCAGTTTGTTTATTATCTAATTTAAAATATTTTATAATATCCTGAGCAGTAAATTTGGAAATAGCAATTATATTCTGAGATTTTCGTACTGCATGTTTAATAGTAATGTTATAAGCCAGTCTCTTAACAACAAAAAATAATTTATTTAGTGTACTAGTTTTGCGACTAGGAAACTTTGTCATAATAAGATCATGAATCGTCACTACAAATGCTTTGTTATAAAATAACGGAACATTGAAATGCGTAAAATGAACCAAATCAGGTTTTAGTTTTTTCAAAACAAAAGGCAATATAAATTGTTCTTTCCAAGAATACCAGTGGCAATTACAAATTTTTATAGAAAAATTCATCGGTAAGTGTGGCAGATTGGCTGGTTTATTTTTCAACAGCAAAATATATTGATTATGTTTATCTATTTTTATTAGATTTTCCAATAATTTTTGATTATAGCGACCCGGACCACCTGGTTCAGGACCATAGATTCTCATGTCAATTACAATCTTCATGATTTTTTTGTCATAGTATTAAATAATTCTAAAATCTTTTTTGATTGACTTGGCCAATCAGGAATGACAAATTTTTTTGATTTGTCATTCAAATATTTCTTCATTTTATCATCTTTTAGTAATAATTTTAGAGTTTGATAAATATCAGCAGTATTATAAGGATCAATATACAAGGCTTGTTGTCTCATAATCTCTGGTAATGAAGTTTTGAAACTAGTAATAACTGGTACACCATGAGCTGTAGCTTCTAGAGGCGGAAAACCAAAACCTTCATAATAACTAGGCCATATCAAACCTTGACTTAGATAATACAAGGCATCTTTTTCCTTACCAGAAATATAACCAAGATAATGTATATACTTTCTTTTTTTTACTTGATGGAGTAAATGACGAAAAACCCAACCTTTTTTACCAGCTATCACAAGATCAATATTAGGATATTGTTGATGAAGTTTGTCAAAAGCTTTGATAATGGCTCCTACATTTTTACGAGGTTCAATAGTTCCTACATACAAAAAATATTTGTTATAAAGTTTGAACTTAGCTAAGGCTCGTTGAGCATTTGATTCTGTCATTTTATTTACTTCAACACCAGGATATAAAACTTTTATTTTGCTCTCTGAAACAGGAAAAAACCTTATAATATCTCGCTTAGTATTGTGGGATACTGTGATTATTTTATCAGCTCGAGCTACTAATTTTTTGATATCAACACATTTATGCCACAAACGACGTTTTAGGGAATAAAATTCTTCACTATGCAAAAAAGATAGATCATGAATAGTCAACAAAAATGGTGTTTGTTTGTCTAGCTTATAAAAAATCATATTAGGTAACCAAAATAAATCTAGTTTGACTGGAAAAAATTTGGTCAAATCTTTACCTATATTCAAAAATAATTTGAAATTAATAAGTTTATTTGATTGTTTGATGTGTATATGATGAATATTTGCTTGATCAAATTTAAGCCAATCAGGAGTTTTATTTTTAAAACCAGAACTTAATAAATAATAATTATTTTCTTTATCGTGCTCTGCAATATATTTGAGACAATTATAAATATAATTACCAATACCGGTAAGTCGTTTGGAGGATAAAGCTCTAACGTCAATGCCTATGTTCATCTTATATTTATAAATTATTTATAAAACTAAATATTTTTTGCTTAAAGACTTCTTCATCAAATTTTTTGGCATGCTGACGAATAATTCGTGAGTCAAATTGTCGATCATTAAAACGTAAAATACGATGAGCCAAAGATTCCCAGGTCTGATCATCAAAAAATGTACCAGTCACTCCATCAACTACAGTTTCTAATGCACCGCCACGTGCTAGAGCAATTACTGGTCGACCAGAAGCCATAGCTTCTAAAGCGGTAATACCAAAATCTTCTATTTGAGGATAAATAAAAGCCCGACAGCGAGATAAATATTTGTTACGTTCTTTGTCAGATAATTCACCTAAAAATTCTATGTTAGATTTAGCAATTTTTTTTAGCTTGTTTATCTCTGAACCAGAACCGATGATCTTGAGTGGAAGTTTTAGATTATTAAAAGCTTTGATAGCTAAATCAACTTTTTTGTAAGGACGCAAGCGACTGACTATCAAAAAATAATCCTCTACTTTATTACTAATATTAAAATCTCTTACTTTAACAGGTGGATAAATAACATCTGCCTGGCGATGGTAATGTTTTTTTATTTTATTGGCTATAAAGCTAGAATTAGCAATAAAATAGTTAACATCTTGAGCTTTGTTATAATCCCAGGCTTGTAGTTTGTTTAATAATTTAGGCAAAAAGATTTTTAGTATTTTTCCTTCTGGTAAATTTCCTATATATTCTTCTTTATCATCCCAGAGATATCTAGTTGGTGCATGACAATAACAAATATGTATAGTTTTTTTACCTTTAGCTAAACCTTTTACAAAAGCAGATGAAGAGCTAATTACTACATCAAAATCAGATAAATCAGTTTTTTCCCATGTTTTGGGCATAGATAATAAAAAATATCTAAATAATTTAGATATTCCAGGAATATTTTGCAACTTAGATGTCTTGATAATAGACTGGTCTAAAATAGATCGAGAAATTTTAGAATTATTTATCAAAGTAAAAATAGGAGCTTCTTTGTGCATGGAAGATAATACAACCAAGACATTTTCAGCACCACCAATTTGAAATAAATGATCATGAGCTAAAGCTATTTTTGTCATACTAATAAGCTGCGTCAGTTGAAAATATTACTTTGATTGTTTTTAAAAATATTATAAAATCCAATAACATTGACCAATTTTCTATATAGAATATATCTAGTTTTGCTTCTTCTGCAAAAGGTAAATCTGATCGACCAGATACTTGAGCCATACCTGTCATGCCTGGTTTGATGGTCAATAGTTTTTTGTAACCTCGTTGGTATTTTGAAACTTCTTCTGGCTCATGAGGACGGGGTCCCACCAAGCTCATCTGTCCTGCCAGAACATTGAATAGCTGAGGTAGTTCATCAAGACTAGTTTTACGGAGCCACTTACCGACTTTGGTGACTCGTGGATCATTTTTCATTTTAAATAATGGCCCATCTGGTCTTTCATTGTAAGCCAACATCTCTTCTTTGAGTTTGTGAGCGTCTTTGACCATAGAACGAAACTTGAGTATTTTGAATTTTTTGTTTTTTTGACCAATTCTATCTAAACTTACAAATACAGAGCCTTTAGATGTAGATTTTATAATAATAGATATCACTACAAAAAATGGTGATAATATAATTAACAAAATAAAAGCAGTAACAAAATCAAAAATCCTTTTATAAACTTTATGCCAGCCGTCCAAAGGCGTACCTTTTATTTCTACAATTGGCAAACCAGCCAAACTAGTCACATTCATGTTTAAACTCTGTGCTTGAAAAAGGTTGGCTACATATTGCAGACCAATATGATTTTCTTGGCAAAAAGTCAAAAGATCTAGGGCAGCTTTTTTGTCTAAAGAAGAATTAGTTTGGATAATACTATGAATTTTTTTGTTGTCTAATAATTTTCTAGCAGTCTGAGAATTTTCTAAATCAGATAAATTTTTGTACTCAGCTATAATTTTATAACCAAGCTTGGGATTTTTTTGATAAGTCTTAGTAATAATTTTTCTATCTTCTTTTGATCCTAGAATAATTATATTGGACAAACCCCAATTCTTTTTAAATAAAAAATTACGAATACCAAAAAATATCATCCTAATAATTGTCAGATAAATAATAGCTATCCCCCAACCAAAGACAATAATAAAACGTGAAGAAAATAATTCGCGTTGCAAAAATATAGATAAAATTAAAAAAACTATTACCAATGATACACCAGTAATAATCTTGGGAAATTCTTTGACGATTTTTTTGCTACGAATAGCATAAAAACCTAAAAATGCAAAAATTATAATAGCTAAGATAGCTACTTTAAGAATTAACCAATAATATTCATAAAGAGGCATTTCATAAAAAACAGGGCGCCATTGTGACACTATATCTGAAAAACGAATATAATAAGCAGTCAAACCAGCTAGCCAAATCAATGCAAAATCAATTGGTACCAGAGCAATATTTATAATAAAATCAGCCTTTTTCATAGTGTTATTATCATATCACTTGAACTAGCTTTAGTAAATATAAATTTTAAATCCCTCCCAGCCTCCCTTTAACAAGGGAGGAGTTAAAAGATAACAAAGCCCCCTTGACAAAGGGGGTTTGCCTGCCGGCAGGCAGGGGGGATTTAAAAAGGCTTAAATAACCTAATAAGCCGAATTCTGTCCTCCTGCAAGCAGGAGTGGTAATCATCTATCTAGGTCCAGTATTACTACTAGACTCAAACGACCTACCCGATCCCGCCAAAGGCGGGACCCTATTTGGTCTTTCACCGAGTAGAAGTTTAACCCTTCTAATCTGTCACCAGACTAGCGTGTCAGCTCATTATCTGACAATTTCACCCTTATCCCGCCGATGGCGGGAAGGAATACTTTCTGTTACACTTGTCCTAATCTTGTATCACTACAAGACCGGTTGGCGTTACCAATTACTCTTTTTATGGTGTTCGGACTTTCCTCCCCGGCGAATGCCGGGGCGATTACCTTGGTTATTTAAGCCTTATACCAGGATAATACCATATTTACTCTTTTTTGTCAAGAATATAATCAAGTGTTTCTTGAGTACATTTTTCCCAAGAAAATTTCTTGGCTTGTTCTATGCCTTTTTTAGACAACTCTTGTCTAAGTTCTGGATTATCTATAAGTTTTTGTAATTGACTAGCTATATCACGAGGATTATTTGGATCAAAAAATATAGCAGCACTGCCCCCTACTTCATGTAAAACCGACAAATCAGAACAAGCCACCGGTACCCCGGAGCCCATAGCTTCTAAAATTGTAATACCAAAACCTTCAAACTTTGTAGGAAAAGCATAAATATTAGCAGCAGCAACGAGTGAAGTATAATATTTTTGACCAACATAACTTAATAAAATAATTCTATCTTTTATTTCAGGATCTTTAGTTAGGTCAACAATTTCTTTATAACCATAATTTCCTGCTCGCCCAGCCAATACTAAAGACCAATTAGTATTTAATAATTTGAAAGCTTTTATCAAACACTGAATATTTTTTTTGGATTCTATACGACCAGTATACAAAATAAAATTTTTAGGTAAATCAAATTTGTATAAAATTTTGTCTTTATTATTTTTATTAGTTGGCACAAAATCTTGTGAACTCCAACCATCATAGATTACTCTAATTTTGTCTTTGGCTTTGGGGAAATATTTTATAATATCTTTTTTAGTAGCTTGAGAAATGGCAATAATTTTGTCAGCTCGTCTAACAGCTAATTTGTGAGAAATATTTTGATAGATTCTTTCTATAGGATGATAAAGTTGTGGGTTTACATAAAATCCCAAATCATGAATAGTAACTACTACTTCTCCTTTTTTAATTAAAAAAGGCACAGCATTGGTTGCCAAAAATATATCAACAGGATTTTTGCGAAGTTCTTTGCCTAATCTGATATGAGTCCAAAACTTTTTAAAAGGCCACTTCAATTGTTGAAAATAAAAATTAGCTGGACCTTCAGCCAATTCTGGTACAAGTGTTTGATTGTAATAGACAATATATTTATTTTGTCTGTCTATTTTCTTGAGTTGCTGTAATAAATGCCAAGCATACCATTCGGTACCAGTCCGCATGTCTTTGTTGGCACGAGTTGCTTCCAATCCTATGGTGGGCATAAAACATCTATTTAGCAGATAAAATACTTCTTTTATAAGATTCTAAATTTTCTAAAGCAATACCAGTGCCCCTAGCTACACAAAGTAAAGAATCATCCGCAAGATAAGCTGGTACACCAGTAGCTTGAGCCAATAATTTGTCCATATTACGTAATAAAGCTGTCCCTCCAGACAAAACCATACCTTTGTCCATAATATCAGCTGAAAGCTCTGGTGGGGTCTGATAAAGCACAGATTTGACTGCTGAAATCAAACCCTGTAATTCATTTTGTAGAGCTTCTGTTATATCATCAGAATTGACATTAATAGTACGTGGTAAGCCAGAAATCATATCACGTCCTTTTATATCTAGAGTTAGTTTTTCATCTTTAGGTAAAAACTGAGCTGAACCAATTTTTATTTTGATATCTTCAGCAGTTCTCTCACCAATAGCCAGATTATATTTTTTCTTTATATGTTCACCAATAGCAGCATCATATTTATTACCACCTATTCTTACAGAAGTATTAGCTACAATACCCCCCAGAGAGATAACAGCAATTTCAGAAGTACCTCCACCCATATCTACAATCATATGTCCAGATGCTGAACCAATCGGGATATCAGATCCTATAGCTGCAGCAATTGGTTCTTTTATAATATAAGCAGCTTTGGCTCCAGCATTTAGAGTAGCATCAATCACAGCTCGTCTTTCTGTAGAAGTAATGCCAGCTGGTACTGCAATCATTACTTCAGGACGAAATACCTTCATACCACCAACTGCTTTATTGATAAAATATTTAAGCATACTTTCGGTGGTTTTATAGTCAGCAATTACACCACTTTTGAGAGGGCGGGAAGCAATAATTTCATCAGGGGTACGACCAATCATTTCTTTGGCTTCATCCCCTACTGCCAAAACTTTTTTATCCAAAACAGAAATAGCCACTACTGATGGCTCATTTATAACAATACCCCGTTTAGGGATATAGACCAAAGTATAAGTTGTTCCTAGATCAATACCGATCTTTTTTATAAACATGCTAGGCAATTTTTATTATTTTATATTCAACTTTAGCACTAGGTAAATCAACTTCAAAAACTTCTCCAACTTTTTTATTAAGCATAGCTTGTCCCAAAGGAGACTCTAGAGAAATTTTACCATTTACTGGATCTGCTTCTGTACTACCAACAATAGTAAAATGTAGTTCTTTACCAGTTTTATCTACTGTTACTTGACTACCAACTTGGACTGTATCGTTATTGTCACTATGTTCAGCTACAATAGCTGTTTTTACCATATGTTCTAATTCTATAATACGTCCTTCAGTAAAAGCTTGTTCTTCTTTGGCTTCTTGATATTCTGCATTTTCTGATAAATCACCAAACTCTTTAGCTGACTTGATACGATCAGCAATTTGTTTACGTTTTGTTGTTTGTAAAAACTCCAACTCTTCTTTGAGCTTAGCTAGACCTTGGGCTGTAAATACTTTCTTTTCCATATTTATTTTTATTTATTTAAATTATATGTTAACAAATTATTGAGAAAAATACCAATTCATAAATCTATTTACCACTGATACAGCCAAACCATGATCTCCACCCTCTTCTACTAGGACTACGACTACAATTTTGGCATCTTCATAAGGCGCAAAAGCCGCAAACCATGAATGCGGCGTTTTATCACGCATAAATTGAGCTGTACCGGTTTTTCCGGCTACTGAGACTGGTACTGATTGTAGACTTTTAGCTGTACCAGATTTGACGGTCATTCTCATGCCTTGCCTTATAATATTTAAGTTATCAGAAGAAACCACATTCGTCAAAGCAATTTTTGGTTCATAAACTTGATCTTCTTCAGTTTGACCTATTTTTTTGATAAAATGCGGTTGGTAAGCTATACCATTATTGGCAAAATAAGATGTCATTTGAGCTGCTTGTATAGGAGTAGCCAATAAAAATCCCTGACCAATTGATAGATTATAAGTATCACCTAGATACCAACGTTCATCAAATTTTTCTTGTTTCCATTGTTTACTTGGCAAAAAACCTGGTGATTCAGAGGCAAGGTCAATATTTGTATTGGCTCCTAGACCAAATTTTTTGGCATAATCAATAATTCTATCTACACCAAGACCTAGGCTCAAAAATTCATTGTTTCCGCCACCAATAGAATAAAAAAATGTATTGACTGAGTCAGCAATTGCCCAATAAACATCAGTCCAACCATGACCACCTGATCTCCAGTCAGGAAAAAAACTATTACCAATCTGGACACCACCCGTACTATTGACTCTAAAATTATCATCAATCAATTTTTCTTCCAAAGCTGCTGGAGCAATTATTAATTTAAAGACAGATCCTAGAGGGTAGATCCCATCTACTACTCTATTTAGTAACGGCGTATCAGGGTTATTGATTACTTTATTATATTCTTCATCATCCAAAATAGATGTAAAAATATTATTATCAAAATTTGGCATACTAACCATGGCCAATACCCCACCGTCACTTGGATCCATAACAACAGCAGCCATCTTTGGCTTGTCATATTGACTAGATAAATTTTCCATAATCTCATAAAGCTTTATCTGGGCAGTATTATCGATAGTCAAAACAAGATCTTGACCGTCTATAGGGTCAATTTTTGTCAAGACATCTTTTTGTCGATAATAAGCATCTACTTCTATTTGTTGGATACCATCTTTGCCTTTCAAAATATTTTCATAGACAAATTCTAGACCATCTTTGCCTAATCTATCATGATATCGGTACTCTCTTTCTTTGATATCATCTTCAGTTACTTGCCCTAAATAACCCAATACATGAGATAAACCAAGATTAGATAAATATTGCCGACGAGGTTCATAATTAACATTGATACTTGGTTCGTTTTCTGAAAGCATCATTAGTTTGATAGCCTGTTCGTAAGGCAAATTTTCATAAACTAATATTTTTTCAGTTTTACTTTGTTTGTTCAATCTAGCTTGTAATTCTTCAGGTTCAAGTTCTATAATTTCTGCTATATTAGCTACAAACAAATCACTGTCTTCTGGCATTAGTTCTGGAGTAATATACAAAAAGAAATAAGAAATATTTTTTACAAGTAAATTACCAAAACGATCATAAATCAAACCCCGATTAGCTTTGATTACTTCAGAACGAATACGATTTCCTTCAGCAATATCTCGATAATGTTCACCTTTGGCTATTTGTAGATAAAATGCTCGTCCCAATAAAACAAATAACACACCAGCAAAAACAAGAGATAAAACAAAGATTTTTTTATAAGAAAAAAATCTCCCCACATGACGTGAGTTACTATTGGTATCAAAATCAACATAATCACCGCTATTTCTATCTAAACGGTAATTGGGTATTTTAGCATCACTGACTGAGCCTTCTTGGATTTTAAAGGGATTGTCTGGCATGACGTTTGGTCCAAAAATTATAAATCAATAGATGAGTAATTAAGGTTATTGAAAAAAATAAAACAAAGTTTTTGAAGATCAACCACCAAGACTGTTTATTAAAAACATAAATCTGCCAATCAAACATAAGATTTACTAGCCAAAAGAAAAACCAAAATAATATAAAGCTTAAAATAGTTAAAATTATTATAGCTAAAAAGTTTTTGGAAGTAAGCCAAGTAGTTTGTAATATTTTTAATATAAAAATTATTAATAAAAATATAATAGAATAAATACCAAAAATGCCATTGATCGAATCTATATAAAGACCTGAAATAGCAGCTAAGCCATAATACAACCAATAATCTTCACTATTAAAATAAGTCAATAAAATAACAATCAAAAATGGTTGTATATATTGCCAAGCGCTTTGATGAAAATTGAGTAATGAGAATATATAAACGGCTAGAAGCCAAAATAATAAAACTATTAGATATCTCATATTATTGTGTGATAACAGCTACAATAGATAAAGTATTAAAATCTACTAAAGGCAAAACTGAGGCAGTTTTAAATAATTCTTCTTCAGAGTATTGAATTTCTTCAATAGTGCCGACTACCAAGCCTTTGGGGATATTTGTATCAAGATCAGCAGTTACTACCAAATCATTTTTTTTGATGTCATACTCTTGTGGTATATAACTCATAGTCAGACCCAATCCCAAGCTACCGCTCAATAAACCAGCTACTGACTGATCACCGACCGTTACTGCTAATTTACTAAAATTATCAGTCAACAATCTAATAGTCGCTGCATCAGATGTTGTATCAATAACTTTTCCTACTATAACACCACTGTTTACGACCACTGATTGACCTTTGACAATACCTTGTTTAGAACCCGCATCAATAATCAAAACATTATTATTAAAAGAATCACGACTCAGAATATTTGCTGCTATTAATTTGTATTCTTTATTTTGTTTGAAATCTAGCAAATTTTTTAGTTCTTCATTTTCATCTGCCAGAGTTTTGAGCTGACTATTGATAACTAATAAATTTTTATAAGATTCTTGCAAACCATCAGGAGCCTTGAATAAACTATTGACTGGTTGTTGAGGAGACCATACTCTAAAAACAGTGCCAATATCAAAAATCTGTCCATTTTTCAATAAAATAAACAGAACAACAATTACTAAAATTAGTAAAAATGCTTTTATATTTTCACTACGCATATAAATTTATTAACCAAAACCAGAATCTTTGGTTGATGGTAAAAGTATTTCTTTTAAATTATCTAGATCATCCAAAACTTTTCCAGTGCCTCGTACTACAGCTGTCAATGGTTCATCAGTAATATGAACTGGCATTTTTGTTTCTTGTGATATCAAAGTATCCAAACCACGCAATAAAGCTCCACCGCCAGTCAGTACTAGTCCTCTTTCATAAAGATCAGAGACAATCTCTGGTGGAGTAGTCTCTATAGTAGCTTTGATGTTTTCTATAATAAGTTTAATAGGTTTTATGATAGCTTCTCTAATATTAGAATCTGTGATTTTTATTTGCTTTGGTAAGCCAGTCAATAAATCTCGACCACGCATGATAGATTCTAGTGGTTCATCAAGTGGTAATACAGAAGCAATCTGTATTTTTATCTTTTCAGCAGATCTTTCTCCTAATAAAATATTAAATTTATCACGAGCATATTGAACAATAGCTTCATTGAATTTATCACCAGCCAATTTCAAAGCTTTCCAAGCTACAACTCCACCAAGTGAGATAACAGCTATCTCAGTTGTACCACCACCAATATCTACAATCATACTACCAGAAGCTTCTTGGATAGGTAACCCGGCCCCTATAGCTGCTGCCATTGGTTCTTCTATCAATAAAACATCAGAAGCACCTGCTCCAAGTACAGCATCTTCTACAGCCTTGCGCTCTACTTCTGTGATATCAAGTGGGATAGCAATCACAACTCGTGGCCTAGGTACAAAAGTAAATGATTCACGATGAACTTTTTCAATAAAATATTTGATCATTTTTTCAGACACTTCAAAATCAGAAATAACTCCATCGACCAAAGGTCGAGTGACTGTAATATGTTGAGGTGTTTTTCCAAGCATGATCTTGGCGTCTTCACCAACTGCTACTATTTTTTCTGTACGGTTGTTGATAGCTACCACTGAAGGTTCATTGATAATGATCCCCTGGTCTTTAACATAAACCAAGGTATTGGCCGTTCCCAGGTCAATACCTATGTCTTTAGAAAAATTTCGAAAAAATTTACGAATCATTATTTATAAAAAGTTTTAAGTTGTTTAATAAGCTCCTTAATATTTAGATTTTCTTTGCTATGATCTTGTCTTTTAATTAGTTCCAAATCTACTTGACGGTCACTAATTACTACTTGCCAGCAAATACCGATCAAATCAGCGTCTTTAAATTTTTTACCAAAAGATATGTCCCGATCATCATATAATACCTCAAAACCGGCCTTTATTAGCTCTTGATAAACTTTATCAGCTTCCTTTGTCTTATCATTTTTTGACAAATTTAGCAAATGAATATGATAAGGAGTAGTGTTTTTTGTCCATATTATACCATCTTTGTCATGACTAGCTTCAACTACAGTGCCCATAGCCCTACCAAGACCAATACCGTAAGAACCCAAAATAGCTGGATGTTGTTTTCCGTCTTTGTTAGTATAATTTAGACCTAGTGGCTTAGAATATAAATCTCCTTGACGAAAAATATTACCAGCCTCAACAGTCTTAACTATTTCAATTTTAGTTTTACATTCTGGACAAGTTCCACCTTCTTTTATTTTACTAATCTCTGCATTTTGTGCCCAGTTACATTTACGACACAAAACAGTCAAATCTTCGCCTGCTTCTGTCTCAACCATAAATTCATGAGATAATTCATCACTCATATCACCACCCGAAGCTTCTACTGAAAAAGCCTCTAAACCTAAACGTTTAAAAATCTTTAGATAAGCATCATGAGCTATTTTATAATATTTATCTAAATCTTCTTGAGTGGCATGCAAACTATACAAATCTTTCATAGAAAATTCACGGCCACGTAACAAACCAGATTTTGCTCTTTTCTCATCACGAAACTTATTTTGAAATTGATAAATATAAACTGGCAAATCTTTGTAAGAATTAACTTGTCTGGCAACTAGATCAGTAATTGGCTCTTCGTGAGTAGCCGCTAACCCAACTTCAGAACCATGATGATCTTTAAATTGATACATAATTGGCTCCATCTTTTCCCAACGACCAGACTTATCCCATAACTCTTTATTTTGTAAAGAAGACATTAATAATTCCTGACCACCAATAGCATTCATTTCTTCTCTGATAACTTGTTCTATTTTACGATGTGTTTTTAAACCTAGTGGTAAATAAATATAAACCCCAGCCATTTGTTTATCTATAAAACCAGCTCGAGTTAATAATTCTGCATTTATACTTTTTTCATCTTTGGAAATATCTTTGCGAGTCTTTCCAAATAATTTTGATTGTTTCATATTATTGCTTGTTTATAAAATCTAATATTCGTTGCTTTTCTTGCTCTAAAATATCTCCATCATAATCTCCACTGTGAGCTGTACTGCCAGTATAACAAGCAGCTTTTTGATCAAGGTGAATAGACAACTGTAAACCATCTGCTACATCTTTGAGATAAACATGTAAGCGCGGAAATTCTCCACTAGCCAAGCGCTTAGCAAAACTCTCTCCTCTTTTGACAAGATGATATCCTAAGCTACGCATTAAAATAACATGGTTTTGTTTATTACTTTTTATAATAAATTTCATATTAAAAAATATTTTTAATTGACTCCCACATTTGTCCGCCAAACTTTGTAAAGTCTTTGTAAGTAATTACTATTAATAATAATATTAATAGTAAGAAACCAGAGTTATGAATAATAGCTTCTATTTTTTGATTGAGTTTTTTACGACGAATCTTTTCTATTAAGACAAACAACAAACGACCACCATCTAAGGCAGGAAAAGGCAAAATATTAATAATTCCCAAATTAATAGACAATATAGCTGCAAAATGTAAAACATAAGACCAACCCATGCGCACAATCTGTCCAGTAATAACTGCTACACCAATAGGACCAGACAATTCAGCTGATACTCCTCCACCAGTCACTAAACTAGCAATCAATTGATAAAAGGCAACTAGTACTAGCCAAATCATCACACCAGTATATTGCAAACCTTTCCAAATACTAGTAAAAAATCCATAACGAACTATACCAGTATCCATCATACCAATACCAACAATCAAAGAATCATCTTCCTGAATTTGTGGAGAAACATCAAATTCTAACATCTGATCTTGACGACTCACTACTATATGTAATGGATGATTATCAAAAGTTTGAACTTTATTATAAACATCTTCATTATTATTAAATTCTTGACCATCAATAGAAATTATTTTATCACTAACCTGTATACCAGCTTCAGCGGCTGGTGAGTCAGGTAATATTTCAATAATCATCACCTGTCGGTCAGAAATATCTTTGGCTTGCATATTTGGTTCTAGAGCTTGTGGCAAACCAATAAAAAAACCAATAGACAAAATCACAAAAGCAAAAATAAAGTTCATCAACACACCAGCTGATAAAACCAATGATCTTTTCCATACTTTCTGATTAGCAAAACTACGCTTATCATTTGGATCAGCTTCTGTTTCACCCTTAATTTTGACATAACCACCCATAGGAATTAGATTGATAGAATAAATAATCCCTTTACGTTTGATCGAAAGCAATCGAGGAGGAAAACCAATTGCAAATTCTTCAACATCAATTCCTAATTTTATGGCGGAAATAAAATGACCTAGTTCATGCACTAGAATCAAAAGACCTAATATTACAACAAAGGCTATAATTGTTATCATAAATTTATATTGTCATTATTTCTTTTTCTTTATTATCGCTAACTTCTTTTAACTTTTCATTGTATTCTTTTGTCATCTCATCCAGATTTTTAAGATCTTGAAATCTTTCATCTTCTGAAATTTGTTTTTCTTTTTCCAAGGTTATAGTTTCATCTTTAATTTTGTCTCGCTGACCACGCAAAGCAATCCTAGATTCTTCTAATTTTTTGTGTAAAATTTTGACTAGTTCTTTGCGACTTTCTTCTGTCAAAGGTGGAAAATTGAGACGAACTAAGTCTCCGTCTACTACTGGATTGACATTAAGATCAGAATTAGATAAAGCTTTTTCTACATCTTTGATAATACTTTTGTCCCAAGGCTTGATGGCAATACTATGTGGCTCAGGACTTGTAATAGAAGCCAATTGCACCAACTCAGTAAATGTCCCGTATGATTCTATTTTTATACTTTCTACTATACTGGGAGATACTCTGCCAGTTCGTAGAGAACCAATATCCTGTTTGAAAAAATCTAATGTTTTTTCATATTGATTTTTAAAATCGTCAATATTATTCATAAAATTTTATTAATTATTGTTGAATAAGATAAGCACCTAAATATAAATATTTATTGTCAGGCGAAAAATTTAATAACCAGGCATTGTGAGCTGTTGGTAGATTATTTATTGCCCAAGAAACTCCGCCATCTACAGAATGATAAATAGCTTGACTAGTACCATAAAATATTTCATTGCTATTTTTAGGATTGACTAAGGCAGAATAAATAACTTCTTGAGCTTTGGGGGTCAATAATTTGATTTGGGTCCAAAGATTACCATCTATCAAACGAAACATACCAAATCTATTTATTAATACAACACCATCTGGTACACTTTTATCTGATTCAAAAGCCAAAACACTATTGGCATTCTTAATGTCTTTAAGAGCTCTAAAATCTGTTTCTTCTATTTCTGCTTCATCAAAAGGCAATTCCATTAAATTATTCCAACCTTCACCGCTATTTGGACTTCTATAAACTCCACTTGATTTTGTACTAATATAAGCAATATTACTATCAGAATGATTTTGAATAAATAGATTTGTAATACCGCTAGGTAAACGAGCAGGTACATACCAAGAAGTGCCATTATCAGTACTCTTCAAAATACTGCCAGCTGAATTACCAGCCAGAATAACATTTGGTTCAGAATGTTTTATATCTAAGGAAGTAATAAATATACTAGGATTTCCAGAAGTACCTGTTTCAAAATAAACCTGTTTCCAACTACGAGTACAATCTTCTGTTTTGTAGATTGAATTGTGCACAGCAGCATAAATTGTACAACGATAACGTGGATGGACTACGATGTCATTGATAGTTCCTTTATTTAGGAGTGTCCTAAACCAAGCCTGACCATAATTGTAGCTATAAAAAATACCGTCATGTTGACTACCAAGATAAACAACCGCTGGATCATCGGCTTCAAAAGCTATAGCTGTTATATTTGATCCACTAAAATTTTGTTCTTGACCACCTGGTGTATAAATAGTGGTTGTATGTTCCCAAGTACTGCCAACATTGGGACTACGAAAAATACCACCAGATGAACCAATATCATTTGTTTTTTTGAAACTAATGATACAACCAGATAAAATCAGTGGTAAAATGGCTAAAAAAATAAAAGATTTTTTAAAATTTTGCATATTTTTATTTAACACTTAAAAGTAAGTTTTCCCACAATAATTGTGGAGAAACATTTTTTCTTAATTTTTGTTTTGTATTATTAATAGCTAATAAATTATTTAATAATTTCTCTTGTGTAAAATTTTGACTTAAAATCTGTAATTCTGACAAATAAATCTGATTGACAACTGGTCTATCCAATTTGAGCCAAAGCATATCCCGTAAAAAAACTTCAAATAAATCAAGATATTGTTTTGTCAGATTACCTAATTCATAAATTTTGAAACTAGGGTATTCTTTTTTCAAAACATTAAACCATTTGTCGATGGTCTGCATATAATGCCAAGTATCACTTGATAATAATTTTATTATAAAATTACAATTTTTCCTAAAACTATCTAGATTATCTTCCATCAAAGCTAAAGCGATTCCTGGTTTACCAAAAGATAAATTAATAATAGTTTGTTTTTCGTCTTTAGAAAATTCAAAATTAGTAAGCCAATCTTCCATATTTTGTCTAGACAATGATTTGAACTTGAGTAATTGACAACGAGACATGACAGTAGCAGGTAAATTGACTATACTATCTGCTACCAAAATAATAGAAGTATTACGAGGAGGTTCTTCCAAAGTTTTTAATAAAGCATTGGCTCCGTGTAAATTAATTTTATCAATACCATATATAATAGCTAATTTTTTTTGACCTGAAACATGTGACAAAGACAATTTGTGCAAAAATTCTCTAATACTTTCAACTGATAACTCTCCTTCTCTAGATCCTAAAGTATGTAAGTCTAAAAAAGTCTTTTTATCTACTAATCTGCAATGATAGCATTTATTGCATGGTTTTATTTTAGGATCTTGGCAAAATAGACTCTTGGCAAAATATTTTGCTACTAGTTTTTTGCCTAAGCCTCGTGATCCATAAAACAAATAAGTATTGGCTAATTTGTCATTTATTATAGCTTGTTGCAAAAATTGGAGCTGATTTTGATGACCATAAATAGGCCATTCAAATTTGTATGACATTACATATAAAATACCATTTTTGGAGTTAAAAATCAATGTTACAGTAAAGATAAAAAAAACCAGCTAATTAGCTGGTTCATGATTTATCAAGAAATTGGTCTTCCGGCTCTGTTTGGCATTTAGGACACCAGGACATTACTTTGATAGTAATATCACCCTCTGGATTGAGTGTCTCTTGTCTGGCCGGATGTAATTTGTGCAAACCCCGTGCAATGTGAATTATTTTTTCACTTTTGGGAGATTGACACTTTGGGCAATCAGACGACATTTTTTGTTCCTCCTTGTTATATATAAAGTACTTATGACTTTAGTTGTTTATCAAGAGCTTTGTTGACCAGAGTGTCAGCCTGAGTATTTTTTTCTCGTCGAATATGATTAAAGCTTACTTTATCAAATTTATGAGTCAAATTCCAAACTTGTACAAATAACTTTTGTAAATGCGGTTCTTTGATCTTCCAGTTTTTATTTACCTGTTCTACTACTAGCTTACTATCAAGATAGCAATCTAGTTTTTTTATTTTATGTTCAATAGCTAATTTAAGTCCAGCAATAATTGCTTCATATTCTGCTTGATTGTTTGTACCTTCACCAATATATTCTGAAAGCTCAGCAATCAGTTTATTATCATCATCAAATAAAACACCACCGATACCAGCTGGTCCTGGATTGTTACGAGCTCCACCGTCTGTGTACAATTTATGACTCATGTTGTTTGATATCTTTAATCATTAATTGAATCTCTCTGTTACCATTCCATTGATTGATGCTCAGATTATACACTATATCTACTTTGTCGCCTACAGATAATTCAAGTTTTGCCATTCCAAAAGCAATGGCAGCTATATTTTTATTATTTTTACTAAACTCTAACTTGAGATGAGTCTGATCTTTACCTACTTTTCTTAAAGCAGAAATATTGACATCTTCTGAAACAAATAATGGCTCTTCGTTGTCTTTACCAAAAGGTGAAAATTTATCAACAACATCAGCTAAATCCCAATTGATATCTTCAAAATTAACCTGCATTTCTATATCTAGAGTTTTTTGAAATTTTTTGTTTTTTAATTCTTGATTAGCAATAGTTTGAATTTTGGTTTTAAATTCTTCAAGATTTTTGGGATCAATAGTAAAACCACAAGCTTGAGGATGGCCACCATATTTGATCAACAAATCTTCATTTTTTTTCAAAGCATCTGTAATATTAAAACCCTCAATACTACGACCAGAGCCAACTATCTGATCATTGTTGTCAGTCAGTACAAAAGCTGGTCGCGCAAAATCTCTAGACAATCTACCGGCCACTAAACCAGTCAAGCCAGCTGGCCAACCAGGTTTATAAAATATTAATAAACTTTGTGATTCATCAATTTCTACTTCCTTGGCTTCTTTGATAATCTGTTCTGTAAGACGTTGTCTGGCTAGATTACTGTTGTTTAGCTCTATAGCCTCTTTCATAGCCTCTGACTCATCTTCTTGCATCAATAAATAATAGGCCAGGTTGGCATGATCCATACGACCAGCAGCATTGATACGTGGTGCAATCGTAAAACCAATACTACGGGCGTCTATTTTATCTGGATCCAGTTTGGCTACTTCCAATAATTTTTGTAAGCCAAGTCGTTTAGTTTTTCGCAGCACTATCATACCAAACTTAACTAAAGTCCGATTTTCACCCAAAAGCGGCACCATATCAGCTACCGTAGAGATAGCTACCATATCTAGAAGCCATTTTTCTTGTTTTTCTTTGTCTTGTTTGTCTAGTTTATTATTTTTGTGATGAAGCAAACCTTGGGCTAATTTGAAAGCCACTCCTCCACCAGCCAACCATTTGAAAGGATATTTTTCATCTACTTGCGGATGGATGATAGCTACTGCTTCAGGTAATTTGTCCAAAGCTGCATGATGATCTGTAATTATCACATCTATATTTTTTTCTTTAGCAAATTTTACTTCTTCTATATTTGTCACTCCACAATCACAAGTAATAATAAGCTTGGTATTATTTTTTGCTAATTCCTCGATAGCTTTTGTATTTAGACCATAACCTTCTTTTTCTCTATGAGGCAGATAAACCTCTACTGTTGCTCCCAATTTTTTGAGAGTAGTAGCCAAAATAACAGAAGAGCTTACTCCATCAGCGTCATAATCTCCATAGACTATAATAAGTTCCTGCTTATCTATAGCTTGATAAATTTTTTGGCAAGCTTTGTCCATATCAGCAAACAAAAAAGGATCATGAATGTCTTGTCCATAATCAGGATTCAAAAATTCATCGATCTGTTCCTGTGTTTTTAGACCTCTATTAAACAAAAGCTGAGCAACAATAGGATGTAACTCAGGGTAAAGATCTAAAACTTCTTGTTTTATTTTATCTGGAGTTTTCCACAAATATGACATATAAAAATAAACCACTTAAGTGTGGTTTATTTTAGCAGTATTTTGATATTTTGACTAATTTACTTTTATAACTTTAATTTTTACTGATTTTTTGCCAGTTTTTCTGACTGGAGCTGATTTTGACTCTATTTTTTTAGAAACAGATTTTTTAACTGACTTTTTACTAGGCACATGATATTTGTCTTTAGGTTTGCGAGCTCTAGGATGTGATAATTCTACCAACAAGAATAACAAACCCAAAGCCAATAAAATCAAACCAGCCAAAACTGTCCAGAAATAAAAATTTCCAAAATTAAAAAAAGAATAAATATCAGTATTAGCTGCCATACCATTGTATTGTTGTTGAATATCTGTCAAACGATTGTTAAGCTCACCGAGCTTGGCCTCAGATTCAACTAAATTATTCATTACTTCAGTTGTAGTGCTTAGATCTGCCATTAGACTATTATTTTTACATCTACCAAGTAAATGTTTTTCTTATCTACCATTACTGGATTAAAATCAACTTCTTTGATCTGTGGAAAAATTTCTAGTAAATAAGAAATTTTGTGTACTAAGTTAATTAAATTATTATTATTTTTAATAATTTTATATATTTTTGATTGTTTGATTAAATCTTTAGATTGCTTGCTATCAAGTGGACAAGTAGCCCAATTATTGTCTTCCATTATTTCTACCAAACTACCCCCTGCCCCAAACATCAAAAAATTACCTAGATGTTTATCAGCCTTAAGACCAATCATAGCTTCTTGGCCACCAACCCGCTCTTCTAGGGTTAGAGCAAAATCTGAATGTTTGGCAAACTTATTAAACATTTTTTTGGCTATAGATTGAAAATTTGTTTTGTTTATATCCATTATTAGGGCACCAACAGATTTTTTGTGAATAATGTCACTATCTACTTTGAGGATATATTTTTTGCTACTATTTAATTTTATCTTATTTATGTCTTTTTTGCTAGTTATAACTTTCTTGTTGTGAATTTTTATATTTAATAAATTTAATACTTGCTTAGTCAAGTTATAATTTATTAAACCTGATTTATTATTTAATAAATTATTTAATTTAGTAGCTTGCTTAGTATTATAACTTATTTGCTTACTTTTACTATAAACAAAATTATTATATTTATTTATATAGTCCATAGCCGTCAAAGCTTGCTGTGGAGTAGGAAATACAGCTACATCATTATCTTGTAAAAAATCTACAGCTACTTTGACTCGCTTATGTCCCAAGAAACAAGCAAAAACTGATTGTTTATTATTTTTAGAAGCTTGCAAAATAACTTTGGCAATATTTAGACTATCAGTCATAATCTGTGGTGTAGATAAAACAAAAACATTATTTATATTTTTATTGTTAGCTACAACTTGCAAAGTTTTTTTGTAACGATTTGATTTTGCATCTCCCAAAATATCTATAGGATTATTTTTGGCACTAGCTGTTGGCAAAAAATCAAGCTTGCTTTTGAAATTGTCAGATAACTTATTTAATTTGAAACTAGTTTTTGCTATAGCGTCAGTACTAAGTACTCCCAAGCCACCAGCATTGGTAACAATAGCTAGATTTTTGTTTTTGACTGGATTAGACCTCAAGCCTATCAAAATATTATATAATTCATCTATATTTTGTACTAAAATACCATTATTGTCTTTGATTAGTGTAGCTATCAAAACATTATCTTGAGCTAGACTACCAGTATGTGAACCAATTGCTACTCGAGTTGCCTTGGAATTACCTGGTTTGAGTATAATAACTGGCTTTTTTTTGGAAACTTGTCGTAACATTTTGGCAAATTCTTGACCTTGTGGCAAAGCCTCCATGTACATAACAATAGTTTTTGTCTGTGGATCTGATTGTAGATAACGCAAAGTAGTGATTTCGTCTACTCCAGCCATATTACCTATACTAATTATCTTGGAAAAACCAATTTTGGCTTTAAAACTTTTGTCTATCAGCCCATCTATCAAGGCACCAGATTGAGAAATACAAGCTACAGAACCAGCTTGAGGTATGTCCTTGGAAAAAGAAAGATTCAAATTTTTATGTACATTTAAAATTCCCAAACAATTTGGTCCAATAATATTTAGTTTATGTTTAAAAATAATTTGTCTGAGCTCTTGTTCACGGACAGCACCTTCATCGCCGATCTCTCTAAAACCAGCTGAAATAATAATAATATTTTTTATCTTGGCTTTAACACAATCTTTGACTACAGCTAAGACTACTTTGGCTGGTACTACTACAATAGCCAAATCTATCTTACTTTCGACTTCTTGAACACTTTTAAAAGCTTTAACTCCTTGAACTTTAAGTCTTTTTATATTTATAGGATAGGCTTTGGAATTTAAACTCTTTTTTAGATTAGAAAAAATATAGCCACCAATCTTGCTGCGGTCAGTCGAAGCGCCAATAACGGCTACTGATTTTGGATTAAAAAAATTGTTTAATACTTTGTGGTTCATAACTTATATCTCTTCAAATCACTTGATTTTAATAAACCCTCTTGTGCTCCAATTTTTTTGATAACATGGGAACTATTTAAAATAGCCAAATTCAAAGATTTGTCTATATTCCAATCATATTTTATAAGACCGGCCACAAAAGCAGAACCAAAACTATCTCCAGCTCCAGTAGTATTGATACCTGTACCACCAATAGCTTTATGTGAGTATATCTTTTTGCCATCAAAAACATAAGCTCCTTTACGACCGTCAGTCACTACAGTGACCTGTTGACCGGCTTTATGTAAATTTTTCAAAATAAAATTAATATTATTTTTTGTTTTGATTTTTTTATCACTGACTAATAATTCCAAAGCTTCATCTCTATTTACTATAAAGACACAAGTCTTGGACATAAACTTTCGTAGATTTGGCAAACCCATTTTCAATTGATTTGAGCCTGGATTCCAAGCGATGTTTTGATCTTTGTCATGACAACCAGTAAACAATATACTCATCTTTTTGCCAAAATTGGCTGGCAAAGAAGATATATAAATCCATGGAGTGTTTATTTTGCGTAAAATATTAGGACTTAAATCAATATCATTGTTGGCTCCACGATAAGCAAAAATAACATGTTCGTTTAATTTACCAACGTTGGCTATAAAAGAAGTACCAGTTTGTTTTTTGGAATGTTTTTGAATAGCAGTGGTATCAATATTTTTCTTTTTGAGATGTTGTAAAATTTCTTGAGCCACTAGATCATCTCCCAAAGATAAAATAGTCTTGGTTTTGATACCCAAATTGGCTAGACTGACAGCTGTGTTGGCACCACCACCACCCCAAGTAAAGTAAACATCATCACTATAAACTTTGGCTCCCCATTCAAAGGCAATAAGTTTTTGACGTAACAAATCTTTTTTGTTATCTATAAGCAACATATCATCAGTATAAAACATGATATCGCGAGTTGCTCCGCCAATAGTTGTAATTTTGTTTTTCCTCATCATTTTATGCAAAACGATTAAATTCTCTAATCCTATCTATAATCATCTTCATAATCCAGAAAAAAGATAAAGCCATACCACCCAAAAATAAAGTTCTATAATTTTGTTCTACTCCCATAGCATCTAATTCATGTAAAACTGAAATGCCAACCAAAATACCCAAAACAAATACAGCTAAAAACAAAAGCATTACAATTGTAAAAATGATTTCGATTATTTTCCCTAATGACATAATTTTATTATATCAAAAATATTATTGTTTGTCGTGATAGACTTCTTCCCTTTTTTCTTTTATAAAACTAAACCAATCTTCAACAGCTGCTACAAACATCTTAAACGGCGCTTCGATAATAAAATCCATGATAAAAGCAAATATATTTAATTTTTTGAACCTAGTAGATAACCAACGACCTACTGCAATAATTGGTAATGAAAAGAAATGTACAAAAAATGAAATAAAACCTTCTTTTCGTTTTACTATTATATATTCTTTGGCAGAATTACGAATACGAATAGCAAAAAAGCTAACCGCTGTCAAAAAGAATAAAAATATTGCTCCAGAAATAATATTAAACTCCAATCTCTTTAGGCCACCAATAATAGCTCCAAAGACTACAACGTATAAAGCAGTATACATCAAATAATAAAATACTTGGTAGCCAATATTTTTTTTATACTTAGATTTTAGTTTACATAAAATAGAATTGGCTGGTTCGTTGTAAACAAGATTTTTGATATTTTTCAAAATTTCAGTAGTATTTTGTTTGCTTGGTGGCAATAAAGACAAAGTTACCAAAAACATCAATACTGGCGGGAAAGTAACATTGATAGCTAAATTAATATAATTGACATGTCCTAAAGCATATAATTCATACGGAAATTCCAATACTAAAGCCAATAATACTTTGGTGATAAACAAATAAATGATAGCCCGTACTGAGCTTTGTCTAAGTCTACGTCGAATTGTTTTATATCTTTTGCCAATCATTAGCTTGGCTTCAGATTCTAGTGTTTCAGGATCAGCTAAAATGTTTTCTAGTTCTTCGCCTTTGTCTAATACTAATTCATGTAAAACTTTGAAAGTCACCACTGGTTCACGAATAGAATTATATATTTTCATCTGATAAGGATGATTAAATTGATGTTGAACTGTGCGATAAATTTCTGGCAAATGACCAGCTACTATTTTGATCAATTTTTCATCAGCTCCTATCCATTTGTCATAATAAAGATTTAATAGATGATAAGAAATAATAGTATCATCAGATTTTACCAAAGACTTATGAATAGCAATATAAAGCTGGAGATTTTTTTCTCGAATATGCATGTCATCACCTTGCATTTTGACACGAGACTTAGTGACTTGATGCATAGTTTCAATCACAGCATCAGCTATATCTTCTGGATAAAGCAACATATCTATTTCACAAGCTTCAATACCAAGTAACCAATCAGAATATTCTTGCACTTCTTTACCTCCATACATTTCATTCATCATCAAAAACAAATCATTATACTTGATAATAATTTTTTCTACGTCTTTGATCGTTTCTTCTGGAATAGTATTATTTGGTAGATAACGCGCTCTAATCAATTCTTCGACCAGACTTCTAGCAATATTAGGCTTGAGGGTTTCCATAATAAAACGCCGTTTGATATTTCTTTCAATAGCAAAACGACGCAAAAGATGCATTTCTTTGAAGTCCACAGTATTACGTAGTTTTTCATACAAAACAGCTACCTTAGAGGTAATTTCATCAACTTCAATCTTGCTTTCTGATTCTATTTGAGCTTTACGACGACGATAGATGTTTCGCAGTTTTTGGTGCAATTCAATAATTTCTGGCGATATTTTCATATGAATATATCATACCAGAATTTGCTCTTTTTTTCAATATACAAAATATTACAACTTGACAGATACTAAATATTATGCTAATGTCTCTACAACAACTAAATACAACTCAAATATTAAGTGAGGCAAAGATCAATCATCTGTAAATGGACGCTTGGATGATTGGGAGCCACTAGCGTAACCGGCACTGTTTTTTTATACTCTTTTTAGAGCATAAATGCCTCACTTTGTGGGGTATTTTTGTTCTTTAGAATCTAGGAGGCATTTTATGCACATGACCCTAACCACAGAACCAACACCAAGAACAGCACAGAAACTGCAAAAAATCTGGCCACGAGTCTTTGTGGTTGAACCAGACTATGACACAGCCCTAACTATCAAAACTGCCATAGAAAACGGAGGAAAAACCTGGGAACAATACGACGTCATGATCACCAATGGTGATTGGCAATCTTTGGCTGATACTCAAAATATCCGAAATCAGATTGTCCACTGGCAAGCAGATATCGTGATAATAGAGTATTTGGATGTCCCAGGCGCTGATTGGCTGATCGAACAGCTCAAAAAACTACCCGAACCGCCCATTGTGATCGTAACTTCGCATCATAGCAACAGCATCAAGACTGACGAATTCAAAGCCAGTCTGCAGCGTGAATTTGATATCGAAGATTATGTGCGTAAACCTTTTAACCCACATATCATTATGGAAGTAGTCAACCAACATTGGCTACCCAAAACGATTTTGGCCTGAGTGGGAAAGAGAGGGTGGAGATCTTCAGATCTCCCCCTCTCGGGCCTTTTTTTAGGTCTTGAGCTTGTCGAAAGATTGACAATATTGACAAAAATCAGTTATTCTAATAATATAATATATTAAAGCTTTTTAAGCTTTAAAGTGAGGCAATGAACAATTATCTGTACTTGGACGCTTGGTCTCCCGCCTATGGCGGGATAGACAGGATGATTGTGAGCTAGTAGCGTAACCGACACTTTTTATAGATACGAAAAGATGCCTCACAGGAGAGGTATTTTTTGTTAAAAAAATTAAATGTTTCGCTGAATATATTTTATAAATATGTTTGGCGAAGCGTTGAATCGCAACGTTAGATCTTTGACAACAGAAGTGTTAACACATCGCTTTCTAATAGAATGAATACCAGAACTCGAAAAAACAACCAAACAAAGGAGTCTCAGATGTACAAGATCATCATTACTATGATGTTGTCCTTGTTGGTCTGTAGTGTAGCTACAGCTGACACTGGCAAAATCATCGCTTACGGACACGAATTAAATATTGTCGGTCCTCTGACCGAGAATAACTTCAATGGTATGAATCAGGATACTCTGCGACTGGGAGACTGGCCAATCCAGCCTCTGCGTTGCACCAATCCTGACAATTACCAAAGCAAAGCTTTGAAAGCTAGTAATCGTCTTGAACTAACTCAAGCTGCCCAAAGGTATGCTCGTCAAATTCAAGAAGTTGACGGCTACCAAGCTGCTGTTCAAGCTTTGATCGAAACCTTACTGCTCAGACCAGACATGGTGGTCAGTGCTAGTTCTGTTGACCTTGGCCTTAGTGCCAAAATCAACAGTCTCTGGACTGATGGTTACGAAAGTAACCTTTACTTCACTAGCCCGGCTGAATTTGCAGCCAGAAGCCAGTTGATCGACGAAACCCGTGAATTGTCACTGAGTAACAGCTTTGAAGCTGGAGCTCAGCATATGCGGTCTGCCACTTCTCTAGTGGACAGTGTCAAAGCTACTAATAAAGGAGTCTACGTATACTGGAAATCCGGTGTACCTGAACCTTTTGTCTTTGACTCAAACCGTTCGGCTCCAGAAGAGTCAAGCTTTGATCAGCACGGATTTCGTATTGATCTGATAAAAGATCTCTTACGGCAATACAATGATCAGGGAGATATTATCTCCTTTGGTTGTGCCTCAGGATTTCCTTATCAGACTAATGATCCAGCTAGCAAGGCTGATCAGGTCAACACTGTCTTGAATAAGATCGCTAATGGACAAGAACTAGATGTCGCTGATATCTATAGCTTGTCTCTAGCGGCTGATCTGATTATCAATGACATCCGAAATGCTCAAGGAGGACAGTAATGAACAAGCTCCGACTCTTATTTTTAGGAACGGGGCTTGCCATTTTACAACTTGCTGTAACTCCTGCCCTAGCTCAAGACAGGTCTTCGACCTGTATGACCCCAACCCTTTCAACAATGTGCTCACTCCAACCTTCCATGTGGCATCTTGATGATAGACCACATGCTCGGACAGTTTCCGGTGAACTAGGTTACTCTGTGACTTGGATTAGAGTTGATGGCAGTCTAGCGTCTGATGACTTTGATCCAGATCTAACATTCTCAAGTGCCTACAGCACAGGCTTGAATGGTGGCTGGGGAGCTTTCCTCAATCATGGTCATGGATCTAATCCAAATGATGCGGGTGGCTATGCAATAGCTTATGAACGCTATCCTCACAACGAACTAGGTCATCAACATCGTGAAGATGCTTATCTGGCCTATGTTGATAATCCGATGTATCAAGGTATTGTTTGCTTATTCAGTGATGAATTAGCTGATGAAGCCTGGTACTTGGGTGGCCTAAAAAGCGGCATGATGATTAACATGGCTGACAGAGCAATTGTCCATAACCAAACCTGCTATGGTGAAGCTATGGATAATAGCAATTGGGACGCTGCCGTTGCTGTCGGACCCAGTGGGACCATTGGTACTAGCGACAGCAAAGCCAATGACGAGAAATTCTGGCAAACCATGCAAGGTCTGCGTGGCCAAGACCGTTCAGCTGAAAAGGGTGCTGACAATGCTCCCAATTTGGTACTGTCCGGTGATGGCAATATGACTTTGGTACCAGGATTTTGGTCTTCAACTCACCCTCAATACACTGCTATACCTACAGGTGGTATCTGGATTACCATTGAACTCGATACTTTTACAAGCATGAATCCGCCAGGTAGCGCTGCTATGACTGGTACTGGAGTAATCCAGGTTGATTCTGCTTATTGGCTGACTGATACTCAGTTGGCTGGTCACGTCACCACAAATGGCGTGGGTACTGGTACCGTGTTTATTAGTGGTAGTGTAGCTAGCGTTACCAACGCAAGCGCCTACCTCAATGGTGGTTATGGTTGGAGTCTTCACTTAAGGCATCCGGATGATCCGGCTGCTGACGTCAATGGCTTTGGTGTCTTTGATAATGTCGCTGAATGGACTGCAGAAACTGAGCACAATACACTCAACTATGAAGTCCGTGGCAGTGACTCCAAAGATGGTCCTTGGCAAACTTTGGGAACAGTAGAAGCTACTCATGCTGACAAATACACTTTTGACGTGTCCGCATGGCAAAAGGCGTATTTCCAGTTGATGGAAAACGAAACAACTGGCCGCCGCATCTTCCATGATATGGCCAAGCCAGATGTCAGATCCACTAGAGTAGCCACTCAACTTCCACCGCGAGCCTTACTTCTTGAGCAACTCAACACGCTCAAGCAAGAAAGGGACAATATGGATCAGCCTCCTCTACCCATCGAGGGTCAGAGGTACGTAATCTACACAGTAGAGCTTTTGGAGTCTGTTGTGCAAGAATACATTGCTGATTACTGGGATAGCCACTGGGGATATGACGTCGAAGTCAAAACAGTCGACAATCTTCCTACTGACAATGACCAGTTTCGCTCGGCTCTGCAAGCTGACATTGTTGCTGAAAAATCAGCTGGTACCATGTACTTCTTACTCATTGGAGATTCCAATGACTGGGAAGCTTGGACCACAGAGTGGGATGGACCATGGCAACCAATCCAACAAAGCTACTGGAATCAGGGCTATCCTGTTCAAGGACAGCCTGAACGTGATTTGATCCCGACCTTCATTGTTTGGGATCCTGAACCACGTGGCATCAACATGTCTTGGTTTACACCCTATTACTTCACCGACAAACCCTATTGGGACACTGACGGTGATGGAGCACGGGATGTGGTCGGCTCTCGCCTACCATTTACTACCGTAAACCAAGTCTTGGCCTATGCATACAAGATGCAATATGCCACACAGTTTGGTGACTATGGTGCTCACTATGCTGGTTTCTATACTCGGGACACTGATTATGATGACCCGAGTGATCCAGGTGAGAACAATGGCGATGGTGCTCTAGCAGCTGCCATAGCCGATACTCTCAAAACCATGTTGCCGCCAGGCATTGGTATCACTGAAATGCTACATTCTGACTACCCAGTTACTTCAGAAAGGAACGATCGGGCAGCCTACTTGTGGCAAGGTTATACCTATGAAGTTCTAGTGATGGTTTCGCCAATGTCCAATCGGTCACGACCGGCTGACAACTTTGTTCAAACAGATCCTAGTAACCCCTGGACCATGGACATGATTCACCCTGATGGTAATCATGCTCCCCTGGTCATTGCAGGAAGTTGCGATGGAGCTGATTGGGCTCGTACCGAAAAGCCTACTTGGGGCATGCCTATCTGTGAAAGGTTCTTAGAACCTAGTCATGGAGCAATTGCTTGGGTCGCTCCGACTATTGGTACTTGGCAAACGCCAAACCAAATCGTCATGACTTACTTTTGGGAAGAGATCTGGAATGATCCAGAACGTTCTTTGGCAGAAAGTTTCATGGTAGCCGACCAGCGTATCAGTGTGGATTATGCTGATGCACCGGACGTTCTCCAAGTCCTGGAAAGCTACCAATTCTTGGGTAGTGCTCTGACTCGTCTGAATCATGTTCAGATTCCCACTCCGGTGGACGACGGGCAAGCACCGACTCATCATGCTCTAGAACAATGCTTTCCAAATCCTTTCAATCCCTCAACTCAGATCAACTTCTCAGTCGCAAATGCGACTGGTGTCCAGCTGACTATCTACGATAGTACTGGACGTTTGGTCAAGATCTTGATCAACAAACCAATGCAGTCTGGTCACCATTCGATTGAATGGCATGGCAAGATTGATGGTGGACAACGTGCCGCTTCTGGCGTGTATTTCTACCGCTTGGTAGTCAATGATCAAGTCATGACCAAGAAGATGACACTTCTGAAATAGTCCACAAGCCAACAAGCTTTGGACCCATGAGTGGAGACGCCTTGTCTCCACTCACTAATCAAGAGCTTGTTATTTAATTAATTATGAATATACAAAACTATGAAGTATTTTATTTCTGGAATGCTTTTGGCTGTATTTGTAGTTAGCGGAGCTATTGGTCTTGTTTATCAAAACAAAGCCCAAGCTTATGTCAATCACGCTACTGTAGATTGCAGCTGGAGCGAAATCAAAGACTGCTACAATGGTGGTCAAAATCGCTGTTGCCCTGGTACCAAAGGTGATGGATAAAATTTAATTAATTTATTATTAATAAATAATATTATGAAGTATTTTTTAAGTGGAATGTTTTTGGCTCTATTTGTAGCTGGAGGTGCCTTTGGTATCTTTACAACTCAAGTAAAAGCTTCATCCATTCCTGAAGAAACAAGACCATGTACTTGGAGTGAAATCAAAGATTGTTATAGTGGTGGACACAATCAATGTTGCCCAGATACAAAGGGTGATGGATAATTAATTAACAAATAAATACTATGAAGTATTTTGTAAGCATTTTGCTTTTGGCTATGTTTTTTGGAACAATAGCTATATCAAGTGCACAAGCATCTGCACAACAAAGCAGCTGGAGTCAAGTAAAAAGCATTTACGGTGGCGAAGGTGGTAAATCTGACGGCTAAAAGTAAACAAAAAAAACCGCCTAAATAGGTGGTTTTTTTTGTTTCCTGCCTGCCGGCAGGCAGGGATATTATTGACAAATAACAAAATAAATAGTATTATATGGCAGTAATTTCCAATCGGAGATCGTCTAATGGTAGGACACCTGGTTTTGGTCCAGGCAATCGGGGTTCGATCCCCTGTCTCCGAGCCAAATCGAGATAAGTTATTTACGCACGAGACGCGTATAGATTATATATTAAAAAAACAGCCTCGTATGAGGCTGTTTTTTATTTTAATTTATAGCTACTTAGGTATCCCCCAAAGTCTTCTCTATTAAATTTCTTCTTAATGGTTATTCCAGTAGCAATAAATTTTTTATATTCCGGGATATCTTTATAATTTTTATCACTAAAACGTATATTATCAAATGAAAAACTCTTATTTTTATCAAAAGATAGTTCAGGAAATCTTAGCGTGCCTTTTTGATGTTTTGTAATTTTCAAAACATAAGCATCTTTACCAGTTGCATGTGAATTAATTTTTTTAATAAAAATTGTAAAATCATCTCCAGATTTATTCTGAAGAATCTTTTTTGCATCGATTATTTTATTTTTACTATAAATGTGTAATCTTGGAAAATGTAATTTGTCTGACCAAAAACCATCGTCAGTTCTATCAATGTTAATAATAGCCATTCCACCTACCTTTAATATTCTAGACATTTCTTCAATTGCTTTTATTTTATGGTCAAAAAAATGAAAAGCATTTGTTGAATAAATTATATCTACAGAATCACTTTTTATTGGAAGACGTTTACAAGCATTTGTATTGAATAATTTTGGAATAACTTTATTTTTGTATTTAATTTTGAATTCTTTTGCAATAAGTAAAGGATCTTTTAAAATTTCTACATATTTTATTTGATTAGAAAAGAAAGCTGATTGTTTGTTTGGTTTTTCGCTATAAAATATACCTTGCAATTGTAAATCTGGGTCACCATTTGAAAAGATGCTACTCAACTCCCATAAAGACCTTCCTACGCCACAGCCAATATCAAGTATAGATATTTGCTTATTTATTTTAATTTTTTTATTAATTTCTTTTTCCAAATTAAAATCCAAAATTGATTGCACCATTTTTAGTGGCCTACTTAAACTTCTATGCGTTTTTTTATTCATATAATTTATATTATTTCTTAATATTATAATATCATAAATTCAACATTAAAGTCTAACAAATTCAATTATATTTATTCAATTAAAAAAATGCTTTAAATCGATAATGCACGAAACCCTTTAAAATACTCTATTAAGATGCCTCCCAAAAGCCTTACAGGGCTTGATTCTAAAAAGTTCTAGCACGAGACGGCGAGCCAATCAAACGTAGTGAAGATTAGATCGGATTATAATAAATACGAAGCGTTAGTGGAGTATCATAAGATGCTGGGCAATAGCCTAGCGCTCCGAGTCAATTTTATAAAATAAAATTTTCAATAAAAAATACAGGCCTACTTGTCCGCCTTTGGCGGGAAGCCTGTTTTTTTGTTCCTGCCTACCAGCAAACAAATAAATAAAAAACTCGGCTATTAAGCTGGGTTTTTTATTTATAAAATTTTATTTTATTTTTGTACTAGCTTTTATAAAATCTTTAAATAATGGATGAGCTCTCAGAGGTCGGGATTTGAATTCTGGATGAAACTGCGAAGCTACAAAAAATGGATGATTTTTTAGTTCTATGATCTCAACTAGTTTTTTACTAGGAGAAATACCAGCAAAGATCATACCAGCTTCTTGCAATTGCTTTTTATAATCCATATTAAATTCATAACGATGTCTATGTCTCTCTGATATTTTAGATGTTCCATAAGCTTTGTAGCTCTTAGAATTTTTGTCTAAAATACAAGGATAAGCTCCCAATCTCAATGTACCACCTTTGTCCTCGTCTTCTGTATGTCCAGGCAGGATATGGATCACTGGATTGGCAGTTTTAGCATCAAATTCTGTAGAATTGGCGTCTTTGGTTTCCAAAACATGACGAGCAAATTCGATAGTAGCTACTTGCATACCCAAACAAAGTCCAAGATAAGGAATATTATTTTCGCGAGCATATTTGGCAGCTAATATTTTACCTTCTATACCACGTGGACCAAAACCACCTGGCACAACTATACCTTTTACTTTTTTGAGTTTTTTTAGTTCTGTTTTGTCTTTCTTCTCAAGTTTTATAGAAGATATCCAAATCAAATCTAAAGTGACATTATTAGAAAAGCAGGCAGACTTGATAGCTTCGATTACAGAAATATAAGCATCTAGATTTTCGTTGTACTTACCTACTAGAGCAATCGGCATTTTCTTTTTGTGATTGGTTTTTATTTTTTTGACAAAATTCTCCCATTCAGTCATTTTGACCTTTTTCTTGGGTAGATCAAATTTTTTAAAAATTATTTTAGAGACATGAAATTTCTTTTCATACAAAACTGGGACTTCATAAATACTTTTGACAGTCATAGCCGGAATAACAGCTTCGGGTGCTAGATCTGCAAATAAAGCAATCTTGTCTATAGCTTCTTTAGAAATCCTTTTATCACTACGTGCCAAAATAATATCTGGCTGAATACCACGACGATAAAGCTCCCTGACAGAATTTTGGGTTGGTTTGGTCTTGAGTTCACCACTAGCTTTCAAATAAGGCAACAAAGTCAAATGAATAAACATAACATTGTCATGACCTTTTTCGTGATGCCATTGACGAGCTGCCTCTAGATAAGGTTCACCTTCAATATCACCGACTGTCCCACCTATTTCTATTAATAAAAAATCAGCTTTTGATTCTTCAGCTGCTCGCTTGATATAATTTTTTATTTCATTGGTAATATGAGGTACAATCTGGATTGTTTTACCAAGATAAGTACCGCTTCTTTCGCCTTTGAGTACTTTTTCATAAATACGACCAGTAGTGATATTTGATAGTCTAGATAAATTAGAATCTATAAATCTTTCATAATGGCCCAGATCTAGATCAGTCTCAGCACCGTCTTCAGTTACATAAACTTCACCGTGCTGAAAAGGACTCATGGTGCCAGGATCAATATTTAGATAAGGATCCATCTTACAAGTAAAGACAGAATACCCAGCTGCTTTCAAGATCGCTCCAATTGATGCAGAAGCTATGCCTTTGCCTAAGCCAGAACAGACTCCACCGCTAATAAAGATGTACTTAGTTTGTGCCATGCTTTGTTTTGATTTTAATTATTATTTTTATTCAAAAATTAATTCTTTTGCTTTATCCAATTGTGGATCAATATCTTGGTTGTAATCTTCAAAAGTATAATCTACTTCATAATCTGGAATAATACCTTCTTCCTCAATAGTACGCCCATTTGGTGTTAGCCATTTGGCTACTGTAATCTTGACAGATGAGCCATCATTCATTGGTATCAAAGTCTGGACAGAGCCCTTACCAAAAGTAGTGTAGCCAACTAATTCAGCTAAATCATAATCTTGCAAAGCTCCGGCCACAATCTCAGAAGCTGAAGCAGAGCCTTGATTGACTAATACTACAGTTTTGAATTGGGCAATACTTGCTTTGTTGCTAGCTCTATAATCTTTGTCATTACGTTTGTCTGAAAATGTTTCTCGGACAACTACAGTGTTTGGCTCTAACCAATGACTAGCTATTTGCACAGATGTATCCAGATAGCCACCTGGATTGTTGCGCAAATCCAAAATAATACCACGTGGATTGTCATTCAATACTTTTTGGACAGTTTTATCAAAACGATTTTCAGTGTCAGAATTGAAATGAGTAATTTCAATAATAGCTATATCATCTTCCAAAGTATAAATCACGCTAGGAATATCAATTTTACCACGAGTTATAGTAATATCTTTGGTAGTTACTTCATCTTCAGATAAAATTGTTAATATTACTTCTGTACCTTTTTCACCACGAATCAAATTGACTGCTTTGTCTACAGAAATACCAGAAGCATCATCACCATCAATAGCCAAAATCTTGTCCCCTGGCCTCAAACCAGCCTTGTCAGCTGGAGTATCAGCTAAAGGTGCTATGATTACCAAAAATCCATCTTTATTACCTATTTCGGCTCCTATACCCTCAAAACTACCTTGCAACTCTTGAGTGAACTCATCAGTTATCTCTGGATCAAAAAAAAGTGAATGGGGATCACCCAAAGCATTTACCATGCCAGCTATTGCCCCATAAAAAAGATCCTGATCATTTATATTATTTTTATCTAAATATTCTTCATGTAAAACATCCCAAACTTCTCTAAATAAATCAATATCTACTTCTTCATTATTACCAAATAAATCAGCCAATTCACTAGTAGTATTCTGAACAATTTCTAAAGGAGTTTGTGGTACTGAATTATAAGTAGTAACAGCTACTCCTACAGCAAAAGCAACTACCAAAAGTAGTATATAACCATAAACCTTGGTAATTCTTGACCACCAAGGTTTTTTGATTTCAGGTGTAATATTATCGCTTGTTTTAAATTGATCCATTTTTATTTATTCTGTTACTCTTTCTATTTTTGCTCCCAAGGCTGATAATCTGACATCCAAAGTCTGATAACCTCTATCTACTTGATAGATATTGCCTACTACACTAGTATTGCTAGCTGCTAAGGCAGCAATAATCAAAGTGGCTCCAGCTCGCAGATCAAAACTAGTAATTTCTTTGCCAAACAATGGAGAAGGTCCAATAATAATGACTCGATGTGGATCTGAGACTACAATATTGGCTCCCATTTTTTTGAGTTCGGCTACATATTTGAGACGACCATCATACATCCAATCATGAATCAAAGAAGTACCTTTAGCTTGAGTCATCATCATAGCAAAAGGCTGAACCAGATCAGCTGCAAAACCAGGATAAGGCATATCATGCAATTTCTTGATAGCTTTGAGCTCTACTTTGCCATCTACTTTTAGATTGGCTAGACGATAATGCGGGCTGACTTTTTCGTCCAAATATTCTATATCAATTTTCAAGCCTACGGCTTTGTATTTTTCTATTTCCAAAGTCAAAAACTGAGGTGCTGCTCTCTCGATAGTAAGTTTTGATCTAGTTGCTCCAGCTAGACATACAAAAGTCCCAGTCTCGATAGGATCAGGTACTATATGATGTTCACAACCAGATACACTATTGGCTCCTTTGATAGTCAAAGTATGAGTACCAACTCCATCGATATCTACCCCCATAGACTGCAAAAACCAACACAAGTCTTGAACACTCGGCTCAGCGGCTGCAATCTTGATAGTAGTCTTGCCTTGGTTAAGTGCTGAAGCCAAAATAATATTTTCTGTACCAGTGACTGAAAATTCACTCATGATAATTTCTTCATCAGCAGGACGTTTTTTTTCTAAGACAAAATACTTGTCGTCTTGTCTGATATCTACACCCAATTTTTTGAAACCCAAAAAATGAGCATCCATACTCCGAGAGCCAATCTGACAACCACCTGGTTCACGAGTACGGACTTTACCAAAACGAGCTATCATCGGTCCAATCAATAAGATAGAAGAACGTAGAGTTTTTATTAGCTCCATATCTAGTTTATTAGCATCCAAATCTGAGTTGTCGATTTTGACGCTATTTTTGTCAGTCCAAGTCACTTTGGCACCCATAGAAACAATCAATTGAATCATTTTTTTGACATCTTCAATCAACGGCACATTGTGCAGAGTGATAGGCTCTTTTGATAGGATTGAGGCAGCAATAATCGGCGTAGCAGCGTTTTTGAAACCTGCTACTTGGATACTGCCGTGCAATGAATTACCTCCTTGAATTATAAATTTAGACATAGTATAGTGATAGTAAATTTACTATATAAATAATACCTTAAATTTGGATTTCTAACAAGATGAATAAAGCTTTACGTCGAGTCACATACCTATCATTTTTTGTCTTATTTTTTATTTTGACACCTTTATTTATAATGTATGCCGTAGGCTATCGTTATAATTTTGATATTAATACTATTGAGAAAAATGGTGCTTTTTATATTAAATCTTATCCTCGCGGAGCTGAAATATATATCGACAATATAAAAACTCGTCACAAAACTCCTCATCAATTGACCAATATCCAACCAGGAAACCATGATGTTTTGATTCAAAAAGATGGCTATTTGGATTGGCACAAACAATTGTCAGTTTATTCTGGTGAAACTACTTTTGCAGAAGATATAGTCTTATTTTTGACTGACATACAAAAAACGTCTTTTGGTAGAGGTAGTGATAATTTTTTAGTCAACAAACAAAAAAATAAATACGCTTATATTGATGATTATGATCTGCTAGATAATAATATGTTGATGATCACTGATATAGAGCAAGCCAAAACTCAGACAATATCTGGTATACCTCTTGACCATGACCTGATAGATTGGTCAGATGACAATCAATATTTATTACTCAAATATCTTGATAGTTATTCTGTTTTTAATATTAATCAAAAAAAATTAATTAATTTAGAAATTACCAATCCTGACAAAATAATCTGGGACGATAAAGAATCAAATATTTTATGGTTTTTGAAAAACAATAAATTATATAAACATAATATTCAAAACCCTGACAACCCTATATTAGTCCAAATCAACAACCCAATTGCAGATTTTGACTTATACAATGATTATTTAGTACTACAATATAATCTAGACAACAATTATTTTATTCAGCAATTAGATAAAAATAATCTAGACAACGTCCAAACTATAGAAAATTTAAACTTAGGAAAACTAAAAATTTTAAGAGCCAGTGACAAACAAATTATCTTTATACTTGGTTCCAAACTTTTTATCAAACAAGATTTTAAAGACATTATTAGTATTCCAGTAACTGATGCTGAGCTTTATGGCAATCGTATTTTATTGAGTAATGGCCATGAAATTATTCAATACAATTATGAACAAGACTGGCAAGAGCTTATTGACCGTTCTTCTCAGATTGTGTCAGATATTGTCTGGCATCCAAACGGCAGTTATTTTTTAAATGAAATCAATGAGATAACTAATATTACAGAGCTAGATGGCAGAGACAAACGTAATAGTCTAGAAATCTTGAATAATCCACTCAAAAAGCTTTATTTATTCAATTCTGAAGGTGATCAGTTATTTATACTGACCCCAGAAGAAAACTTTTATTTGACTATACAATAAGAAAAACCACTCAAAGAGTGGTTTTTAAATTTTGACAAAACCAGTTGCTAAGGTGACAATATCACCTTCAAGTTCAGTGCAATGCAACTTGATGTCAGTAGCATCACCATGGACATTGGTAACATCACCACTAAGACCAGCAACATTGCCAGTCACACCATTAAAATCTCCCCAAACACCTGAGTGTACATCCCACACATCATGGGCATTGTATCTAGTGTGTCGAGCGGCAGACGAACACCAGTCTTTCATAGATTAGCCTCCTTGCAAAAGAACCGTATATAAATTTATTATAAAACCGCCTTTTTGTCAAAGACGGTTTTTGAAAACTAGATGAAAACGACCTGGAGTTTGTTTCTGCCAAAGAGCGCTCTAACATCAGCTTCGCTCGGATCTTCCAAAGCAAAGAGTTGGGTCAGAGGACCTCTGAATTTCTCGTGCAGATGACTGCAGGCAGTATCGATATCCGGACCAGTCCTGGATCCACCACCATGCTCTGGCTCACCAAAGCTACAGTGAAAACCCTCATCACGACGAGAAACACTCAGAGTGTTGGCTGGTACCAGATTCCAGAGAGTCCATTCCTCGAGATTGATTACTCGACCACCAGAAACAGTGATTGTATTAGGCGGTAATTTCGGTCTTGTCACAACTTCCTCCTTTATTGAAAAAAACAGGTTTCAACTCATCTTATATAATCTCTATATTTATGTCAAATAAAAAAACCGTCCGAGTGGGATGGGACGGTTTTATTCAAGGAAGGTCATTGACCAAACGAAATTGACAGCGATCACTACGATTAGATATGTCCTGACCAGGCACGACTTCAATTTCGCCTTTTTCCAAAAGAAAATCTATACCTTTCCAGATCAACTGGATTGACACACAAATCTGAAGTGCCATATCCCAAGGTTCTTTTTCATTAAACCTTTCTATGATGCCCCAGATAGCCCTGGCCACTTCTTCGACGGTTTCGGGACGTTCAATTTTGATAGGGGGAACTTCATTCAGATCTATTTTTTTTCTGGAATCAAAATCCATTTTGCCTCCTTGTATGTAAGTGAACTATTCAATGATTGATACTAGCTTATTTTTGGTAATAAATCAAGTGTTTTACATCCCAGCATACGCTGGTCTTTGACTTATCCACATCTTTAACTTGACATTCGGTTTTTGTTCGGTATATAATGAATATATAAAATAACCTACAAATTTATGCCTAACTTAACAAAAAAGCAAAAAGAGATCTTGGACTATATTACAGAGTTTATCCAAGTCAATCAATATGCTCCTAGCTATCGTGAGATTGCTGACCACTTTGGACTCTCCTCTACTGCCACAGTCCATGAGCATATCAAATCTTTGGAAGACAAGGGTCTGATAGCCAGCCAACACAATATGGCTCGTTCCCTAGAGGTAGTTGAACATCGCTTTGGCAAATCTATAGAGCTACCTTTAGCTGGCCTGATCACTGCTGGTGAACCAATTGAAGCTGTCGAGACCAACGAAACAATTGCTGTGCCTCAAGGTATGATCAAAGATGAAAATAGCTTTGTCCTCAAAGTCAAAGGTGAATCAATGATTGAAGAAGGTATTTTAGATGGAGATTATGTAGTAGTTGAGAGAAACTTTTATCCAAACAATGGCGATGTAGTGGTTGCTTTACTCGACAACACTTACGCTACTCTCAAAAAATATTATAGAGAAAAAGACAGGATTAGATTACAGCCAGCCAATCGCACTATGAAACCTATCTTTGTAAAAAACCCAGCTATCCAAGGAATAGTAAGAGCTATCTTAAGAACTTTTTTATAAATATATGATATTACGTAAATACAAAATTTGGTACCGTCGTACCTTTGCTTACAGAGAAGATTATTTACTTAACAAAAAATACACACAAATTTATTCACAAAGATGTCTAAAATTAATATTCAAGAGACCAGCGCCAAAACTATTTTAGTTAAAAGTAAATTACCTAAAGTTGATTATGTAATTAATCCATATACTGGTTGTCTACACGCTTGTCATTATTGCTATGCAAATTATATGAAAAAATTTACACAGCATACTGAGCCTTGGGGAAAGTTTGTTGATGTCAAAATCAATGCGCCTCAGATATTACGACAACAAATGAAACATATTCAACCTTGCAGTATTATGATGAGTAGTGTTACTGATCCTTATAATCAAGCAGAGAAAAAATACAAACTAAGTCGTCAAATTCTAGAAATTTTACTGCCATATCAATGGCCTATGCATATTTTGACAAAATCAGATTTAATAACACGTGATATTGATTTATTACAACAATTTAAAAATTTAAGAGTAGGATTTTCATTTTTTACATATAAAGGTGAAGATGTTAAAAATTTTGAAGCCTGTACACCCCCTCCACAGAGACGAATAGCGGCTCTACAAAAACTAGATAAGCACGATATCAGAACCTATGCTTTTCTAGCTCCAATTTTACCCCATATTACTGATTTGGAGCCGCTGTTCAAAGCTCTAGCATCCACTGGTATTGGCTTTGTCTATTGCGACAAATTCAACCATAAAACCGGTCAAAGAGAGCAAGTTATCATCAATATTATTAAAGACAAATATCCTGATTTATGGCTCAAATTTTGGAAAGATTACCAAAACAAACAATATTGGCATAAAACAGCCCAAAATATCAAAAAATTAGCCAAAATGTATAATATTCCAGCTACTATATTTTTTGGCTTTAAGACTTGACATCTATTGATTTTTGGGCTATTATTATGCCTGTAATATTAATAAGCTAAATATATGGCACATAAGAAAGCAGGCGGCTCCACTAGTCTGGGGCGAGATTCAAAAAGTAAGCGCTTAGGCGTCAAACTTTTTGCTGGTCAATTTGCCAAAGCTGGTAGTATCATAGTTCGTCAAAGAGGCACCAAATTTCATCCTGGTGAAAACGTAAAAAAAGGATCTGATGATACTCTATTTGCAACCTTAACTGGTATCATAAAATTCCGTAGACTAAAGAAAAGAAAATTTGACGGCTCACTAAAAGAAACTAAATTTGTAGACGTTATTCCAAATAAAAAATAATTTTATTTATCTCAAATATAAAAACCCTGCCAGTTGGCAAGGTTTTTTGTTTTATTATTTTCTAAACTTTTAGATAACGCTTTATAGCTACTGCTGTACTCAATACATTTATAATAGATAAAATCAAAAACTGGTAACCAAAGATATAAAAGATATTATTTTTAAAATAAGCTGATAATTCCAAACCACTAAAATAACTGTTAATAGATGGTTGAATAACAAAATCAAGCAAAGGATAAATTATAGCCATAACTATCAAAATAGCTATCAATCCATAAAAAATACTTTCAAGTAAAAATGGTGTACGTACAAACCAATTAGTAGCTCCAACTAATTTCATAATCATTACTTCATTTTTACGTGTATAAATACTCATCCTAACTGTATTGAAAATCACAATAATAGATATCAATATAAAGACTGCAATTACATACCAACTATATTTATTTACAATATTGGCTAAACTATCAATTTTGGCAACAATGTCTTTATGGTCACGAAAAGTACTAGACTCAGTCAACTCTAAATATTGATCTTGATCCAAGAAACCTAAAATAGTCTCATATTGATTTAGCTCAAATGCTTGAATAACTAAAGAATAAGACAAGGGATTTTCATCGTCTGCAAAAATATCAAGAGCATCTTTGATAGGACTATCAACATTATTTTGTTTAAAAATTTCTAAATTTTCTTCTGGAGTAACAATGGTTATAGATTTTACTTCTTCTACACCCTCCAAGTCGTGAACCAAAGCTTCTACATCTTCCCTCGTAATATCTTGTTTCATAGAAACAGAGATGTCTACTTTTTGCTCCACACCTTGAACTGTTGTATCTTTTATATTATTTATTCCAACCAATAGAGTCATAGACAAAACAGCCATAATCATCATGGTAATGGTCACTATTGATAACCAAAAATTCCTAAAAAATCCTTGGATAGCAAATTTTAAAATTCTAAAAATACTTAACATAATTTTTGTGTTTGTGTTTATAATTAATTTAAATTTATAGTAAATATCTACCGTGTTTTTGATCACTAATTATATGACCACTATCTAAAGTAACTACTCGGCCTTTTAGGCTATTGACTACTTCTCTATCATGAGTAACCAATAAGACTGTAGTGCCTAAATTATTAATTTTTTTTAATAAATCAATAATTTCTCTAGTATTAATAGAATCAAGATTGCCCGTTGGTTCATCAGCCACTAGTAACTTTGGCTTATGCACCAAAGCTCTGGCAATGGCCACCCTCTGTTGTTCACCACCAGATAATTGATGTGGATATCTATCTTCCATACCTTTTAAGCCAACCAAGGAAATCATTTGATTAACTATTTTATGAATTTCAGCCTTAGGAAAAGCACAAGCTTGCATAGCAAAAGAAATGTTTTCAAAAACATTTTTTTTGGGTAATAATTTATAATCTTGAAAAATAACACCTATCTGTCTACGCAAAGTAGGAATTTCACGATTTTTAACTTTGGTAATATCCCAACCACCCAAAATAATACTTCCACTATCTGGTTTTTCTTCAGCTATCAACAACTTTATCAAAGTAGATTTACCAGAGCCACTTTGCCCAACTATCGAAACAAATTCACCAGGTCTTATGTGTAAATTGATATCATTGAGTGCTCTGACTTTTTTATCGTATATTTTCGATAAATTAGCAATCTTGACCATTTTATTTTTATTTTATTTAATAAATTTTTTCTATTTCAGCAAAAGACAGATAATCATCCAAAAAACTTTGTAATGTCTTGGCCATAATAACTATACTCTTCACTTCATAGGTGTTTTTATTTTCTTCTTGATTTTTAGATTCTAATTTCCAAATAATATAAGCTCCAGGAGTATTGACTATCTTACTAAAACCACCGACTATTAAAGTTTTAATTGGTTCATACATACCAATCAACTCTTCTTCTGTCAGCCAAATACTATTGTCAATAAAAGTCATATCACTAGCATAATTTTTGGCTACTTTAATAAAATCATCACCTTTAACTAAAGAATCATAAGCGCTTTGAGCTGTTTGAATACCTTCTCTGTCGTTATAATTATCAATCAAAGTTTCATATACTTTTGCTTCCAAAATAGACGGCTTAGCTACAAATCTTTTATATTCCTCAAAATCAATACCGAACTCCTCTTCAGCCATATTTTTAAACGTATCTAAATCATCTAATTGACTCAAACTATCATCAACTTCTTGGTCAGAAATATTTACATTAAAAAAATCAGCCATATAATTTAACCATACTTCTTTGATCATTTTGTCCCAAACTATATTATCAAGTTCTGTTTGATTAATATTTTCTCCTCCATTATTAGATAAAAAACTGGCCACAAATTTTCTATTATCAATAAAATCTGACATAAATAAAACTAATTTGTCATCACCTTTCTTTATAGTACCAGCTTTTAGATGATAAACCTTGGCCATAAAGTGAGCTACATTACCATCCAATTTACCAGTATAAATCATTTTGACTCCTAGCCATTGAGACAAAATAATTATTACAATAATTATTGTACCTATTATAATTTTTTTATTCATGTTATTCAAAAAAATAATTAAACCATTTTATTAAATTTGGATCATTGTTGTTTACAAGTTCTTCTTGTATCTGTTTGTCTCCAGATATATTGATCTGATGTTCACCTGGCTTACTAAGATTTAATTTTAGCCTTGCTTCTTTTTCTATATATTCATCAGTTTTTAGATAAGCTATCAATTCGTCCATCTTGTTAGTTTTGGATTCTAGATCAGATAGTTTTGTTTCCAATTCATTGATTTGCTGGTTAATCTCATACCTAAGCATGATTTCTTTGGATACTTTAATAATAGAAAAAACCAAAATAATCACCAAAACAGAAGTAAAAATATTTGAACCCCAAAACTTTTTTTTAGCCTTCCTTGATTTTGTTTGATGTCTCATAGTATCTTAGCTTCTTTAAAGATTATACCATAAATGGATTTTTTTTCCAAAAAGTATTATAATGTATAGGTCAATCAAAACAATGAAAATAAAAACAATAAAAACAAAAAAGATTCAATGGACACATATTGTCAAACCTGATCGTAAAGAGATCGAACATCTCAAAGACCAATACGATTTTCACCCTCTAGATTTGGAAGATTGTCTGGTAAAAGTCCAACGTCCACAAATAAGTGAATATAGTCATTATATATTTTTAATTTTGACTTTTCCTGTATACGACCGCAAAACACGTGAAATGGGATCAGCTGAAATTGATTTTTTTATTGGTTCAAAATATCTAGTAACTATTAGCGATGGAAAAATAGATACACTTGATAATTTTTTTGCTGAGCTTGAAAGCAATCATTTTAGTAAAGAAAAATACTTGATGGCCAGCCACCCTGTTATTTTGTTATACGAAGTCTTACATCGTTTACAAAACTATACCTTCCCAATGCTTGATCATATTAGTCGAGAAATAGAAGATATTGAAAAGAGAATCTTCAAAGGCGAAGAAAAAAAACTAGTCCGTGAAATACTACATATCAAAAGAAACATTGTTGATTTTCGTCGCATCATGCAAGCTCATAAAAATATCGTAAAAAAACTGATGAATACTCATACTAAGTTTTTTATGCATAACAAGACTAATATATATTTTACAAATATACTAGATAGAACTAAAGATATCTGGGATATATTGGAAACTCAAAAAGAAAATATCAATGCTTTTCAAGAAACCAATGAGTCTTTGATTTCTTACAAGCTAAACGAAATTATGCGTATCTTGACTGTTATTTCTGTTATTATGATTCCAGCTAACTTAATAGCTTCTATTTTTGGTATGAATGCCCGTTTTATGCCACTCATTGGTCAACAGCTTGATTTTTATATGATAATGGCTATTATGTTTGCCATGATGCTAGGTTTTATGATTTATTTCAAACGCAAAGAATGGCTTTGATTTGTCAAAACTATATTTTTTTGCTATAACCCATCTATAAGATGGGCTTTTTATTATGAAAAATTTTTGGGAAAAACTAAATAAACCTATTTTGACTACTACGCCAATGGCTGGGATTACTGATTCTGCTTGGCGTCAATTGTGCAAAAAATGGGGTGCTGATGTAGTACACACTGAATTTGTTTCGGCTGATGCTCTGCATCATGACAGCAAAAAAACTCTGCAAATGCTGGAATACAAAGATATAGAACAACCAGTTGTTGTCCAGCTTTTTGGTAAGCGTCCTGAAATGTATCCCAAAGCTGCTAAAGTTGTTGAAAAATTAGGTTTTGCTGGTATTGATATAAATTTTGGCTGTCCAGCTCGCAAAGTAGCTGGCAAAGGCGGTGGTATCTGTCTACTACGTGATATGGATACTGTCAAAAAAATAGTAGCCACAACTATCGAAGCAGTAAATATCCCAGTGTCTGTCAAAAGCCGTATAGGCATAGATGATATTACATCTTTAGACTTTATAGATGCTTTAGCTGACCTACCAATCAAAGCCATGATTATCCATGGTCGCAATTATGCACAGCCATTTACTGGACCAGTAGATCTAAAAGCTCTCAAAAAATCAGCCAAAAAATTCAAAGCAATATCCAAAAACAACATATTCTTGATCAATGGCTCTTTCCAGACTATAGAATCAGTAGTCAAAGATCTCAAATATACCAAAGCTGATGGTATTGCTTTGTCTAGAGCACTTTATGGTCAACCCTGGCTTTTTAAGCAAATAAGAGATTATATAAATACTGGTAAATATCAAGAAATTACTTGGGATATAGTGAAAAAAACAGCCATAGAACATGCCAATTTACTATGGGAATTACGTGGTCCAAAGGGCTTTATGGTAATGCGCAAACACCTGCTTTTTTATGTCAAAAATAGGCCTGATGCAGCCAAATTAAGGTCAAAATTGGTCCAAGTAAAAGATCCCAAAGACGTAGCCAACATCTTTAAATCACTATAATTACACTACTTAAAAACAGCTCTATCAATAACAGGGCTGTTTTTTGCTTATTTCATAGGCTTTTGTAGGACTTGACAATATTCTAAATATGTGCTATACTGATATATTGATTCAACAGTACCTTCTATTAAATGAATTACTTACAGAAGCAAAGTTCTGCTTGAGAGACGAGCATTAATCTCGTCACCCCCCATTCTTGAAAACAACGAAAATGTCGATGGCTAAATGGTCTTCGACAATCTCACCTTTCCTTTGGAGGAATATCTCATGAAACGCAACTACACGATGATTCTCGTTCTGACCGTCATGGTCACCCTGCTGTTCTCCGTCAACGCGTTCGCCGTCTCTGTCTCCGACGTCAAGGGTTCTTCCCTGACCAAGGATCAGAAGGTCGAGATCTACACCCTGATGAAGACCGACAAGGCCGCCGCCGAGACCAAGTTCGAAGAGTATTCCCTGGACCTGGAGCTCAAAGCCATCGCCGATGAGGCCACGGCTGAGATCCACGCCGCCTGGAACGATACTCTCCTCACCATGGACCGTGACGAATGCGTCGCCTGGTCCGAGGCTGTCGACACCGAGCGCGATGATCGCGTCGATTATCTCACCAAGCGGTGGGTCAAGTCGTCCAAGTTCGAGGAGCCCGGTGACAAGGCTACGACGGATGAGAAGGTTGAACTTCTCAAGAAGCAGATCGATGAGCGCAAGCTCAACGCCAAGATCAATGGCGCCGTTTCCGGCTTCAAATCCGATCTGGCCAAGGCCAATGGTCGCATCAACAGACTGATCCGTGTGGCCAACAGTCACGAGACCCGTCTCACCGATGCCGAGAAGAACCTCGAGACCATCCGAGTCGCTGTCAATGACAACGACTTTGACCTCGAAGCCGCCCTCTCGGTCCTGACACATGTCAAGATCAGTGACGACGTTCGCGACGACAGCCAGAAAGCCGTCAATCTCGCCAAGCGGACCATGCGCCGCTACGATGAGAAGGTCGGACCCTTCGAGGTTTCGACCGACAACGACGACAAGTAATTCATTTACCCTTCAACACAAAAGGGCCGAGTGCAATGCGCACCGGCCCTTCTTTTTTTTGTTTAAAAAATATTTTTAAGAAGATTTTGTATTTATCTTATCCTCTACTGCTGCTAATACTGTCTTATATCCTTCAGCCAAACGCTGAGCTTCTTCGCCTTCTTTCATTTCTAATACAACTAACATAGCGTTGATATTTTCTTTGATTTCATTGAGATATTCAGGATTGGCTGTAGCAATCTTACCCATACTAAATTCTAAGGCTGGTTTACCTGCATTTAGACTCTCTACAGCCAAAGATGTACTATCCATTGATGCTTCAGCGGCTGATGCATCTAGAACTGGTTCTAGAGATGGAGTTGAAGTTTCTGGTGCAGTTTCAAAATCATGCTTAAACACATCATGTTCCATAGAAGTGCCTCCTGTGCCAGTTTTAATCTGATGAAATTCATATTTAACTTTACCCAATTTACCTTCTCCAGCTAATTCTTTAAAACGATCTAATGATCTTTTTGAATCTTCTAAGTTTGCTTGTTCTCTATCCAAAGTACCTTTTTCCATACCTAAACGAGATTCACTCATTTTTGCATCCATTTCTGCTGCTGTTTTATTAAAATCTGCATCCATTTTTGCAAATGTATCATCTTTGTCAATTCCTATATCAACTTTAGCAGCATCAGCTGCAGTTTCTTGTGCTTTAGTCAGTGCTTCGTCAGCTGCTTTAAAATCTGATTCAGCTTGTGCTAAAGTCTGTTGATCACGTTCGATCCTGTCTTCCAAAAATTTAACAGCTTCTTCCATTTTGGCAATATCCTCTGGATTGTTATAATTTTCATGTACAGGAAAATTAATATTTTCAATATTTGATTCTACAGCTGGTTCTGTTTCAGAAAAATCATACACTCCAGGTTTAATTGGCTCAGGAGCCTTAGATGCTCCTGGGGATTTTGGAGCCTTGACTGGCTCTGATTCTGGAGTTTCTTCAATAATAGTTTCTGAACCTTTTATATCAACAAAATCACCCTTTGGTGTAACCTCAAAGATATCTTTACTACCATCAGTATCTACTACTACACCTCTTAAATTTCCTTCTCCAGTGACTTCAAGATTGATAGATTCTGTGACACCTGTATCTGTCATACCTGGTGCAGTTTCAAAATACAGTGGACCACTACCTTTAATACCAACCAAAGTACCATCTTTAAAATTCAAATCATGGTCTTTCATAAATTGCACAGCTTTTGGACTAGCTGTAGTGCCAATATCGCTTGGTAGCTCACTTGCTTCTAAAGGATTTGGAACTGCTTCTGGACTAGCAGCTGGTTCTGTTGCTGTCTCTGTAGCAGGTTCTCCAGTAGTTGACTCAGCACCTCTATAACTAGCTTTTGATGTTTCAAACACCCTATCTTGTTTTGCAGCTGGTTCTGTTTCTTCAACTTTAGCTGGTTCTGAAGATCCTGTAGATAGAGCTTCTGGACTAGCAGCTGAAGTAACTGCTTCGGCGCTAGCAACTGGAGCCTCATCACCAAAATATCCTTTATTATAAACAGCTTGCATGGCATCATGATCTAGTTGAGTATCAGCTTCGCCATTACCATCAAAATCTACAAAATAATGATCACTCCTGAAAGGCATCATTCCAGTATGAAATTTTTGTACCAAAGCATATTGATCACCTACTTTGACAGTCCGCCAAACATCGGCATTACCACCTTTTAGTTCACCAAAATTAGACACTGCTTGTGATTCAAAATCACTAACTAAATCTGCTGGAGAACCATCAAATTCTGCTAATCCCTGATTAGAATAAGCATAACGTAAGAAAACACCCAGTTCATTTTCAGATAAATTATTAGATTTGAAATGATCTTCAATAAACGGTGTAATCTTTGTCTTATCTCCAGTACCTAATAATTTATGAAATACTTCATCAAGTTTTCCACTTGCTTTAGCATCGTCGTATAAATTTTCATTATATTTACTCTCTCCTGACAAAAACTGATCAACAGATCGTTCAGAGGCAACCTGAATAGCTTCTTGATCGGCTGCGGTCACTTCTTGAGTAGACATGAATATATTTTTTTCTTCAAATAAACTATTGAGTTTATCTGCAGACATTTCTTCTGAATGTCCATCAGGAAAAATCACATTAGGATTACCATCTCTGTCCCAATCATAAATTTTGTATGTACCATCACTAGCATCTATCTCATAATACTGATCTCCTGTGTTGGGATCAATTTCTATACAATGTTCTATGCCTTGTTCCCATTGACGATCAGCAAAAAATGCTTCGACATTTTCATCTGACAAATGACTAGCTTCTATACCAGAGTCAGCCTCAAAGCTAAGAACTGGTTTGCCACCTTCAAAATTTATAGTTACTTTATCACCATCATGAACAAGATCAGCTAGATTACCATCTTGTTCTACATTTAAAGCATTGACCATATTAGCTGTTTGATTTTCAGCAAACTGAGATACATCTGCAGTGTTAGCTGGATCACCGTCATAGCCAAAACGCTCTGGATTGTTCATAACAATATGTTTGGTAGATCGCCAAATAGAATCACTACCTTTCATATCTGCTTCTGTCTTGATAATATCTTCTAGAGGACCATCTGCAGGCACTTCAGGCACTTCAGGTTGATCTTCAGTTGGTAAGCCAAAAAATTCTGAATCTGATTCTACTTCAGGAGCATCTGGCTTGTCATAAAGATTTTGGATATTTTTCCAAGTATCTGCACCTCGATCTGGATCGCCTGGTCCGGGCTGTTCTTCACTACCATCACCTCCAAAAAATTTATCCTCTAAAAATTCTTTACCTTCAACTGCTTTCTCTTTTACATCATCCATATACTCTTTACCAGCCCAAGCAGCTAGACCACCTATAGCAGCCCCCAAAGCAACTGCCAAAACTTTTCTTTTTTTGACGGTCTTACCAATTCTATGAGCGTCTGCTTCCATCTGTATTTCTAGATCATCTCCATTATCTTTTATCTTATCAACTATTTCATTTAGAGCATTCATGTTATTTATTTCGACTTTGGTAACATTGTGAATAAAATTTTCAGCTCTGCTCTTGAGCAATGGGTTGGAATCAAGTAAACCCAATTCTAACCTACTCTGAACTATCCTACTATTCTCTCTCAATGAATCCAATTCTTCAGCAGGAAAATTGATGTCTTCAATCACTGTTTCTGATTCATTTATCATATCAGTGATTTCTTTGAATATCTTTTTTTCTTCTTTTTTATCCATGATAGCTTCAGCAGCCATATAGCCAGCACCGCCGCCAGCTACAGCACCCATAGCAATCCTAGCCCAGCCCTGAGTCCTGACAGCAACTCCAACAGCAGTACCAATACCTATACTGAGTAAATCGTATTTATATTTATCCCAAATTCCTTCTTCTTCTTCACTTAGATTATCTGGTTTTTTGTCAGGTTTTTGACCAGCACTCATCCAGTTATATTTTTCAATCTTGGCATATACCTTTGGTTTGCTTGCTTTGATAGCCTTTAGTTGCTTGGCTGCATCACTTTCTGTTTTTTCATGTTGAGACAAAGCCATAGCCATCTGAATAGCCATTTGCTGTTGTTGTTCTGGTTCTAGGTCTGGATTTTCTGCTTTAATTTTGGTCAAAGATCTAAGATAAAATTCTTTTTGAAGATCACGCATTGAAGAATCCATAACAGCTTCATTACCAGCTTCATCAGCCTTTTCATGTTTTTTACGTAAACTAGCAATAGCTCCTCCACTAGTTTGTTCTCTGACTGCATTACTGATTTGTCCACTCATTTCTTCTCTAAAATCATCAATCTTATCAAACATATTCTCCAATATTTTGTCTTTTTCCTTATCCAAATCTGCTTGAAATTTAGCTTCAGTCTTATCAGCATTTTTGCCTTTCATAGCTCCAGAAATCTTTCTTGTCAACAAACGAGTTACTGTCATACCACCAGCCAAAACTACTATACCAGCTCCACCAGTAGCAATACCAAGACTACTTATCAAAGCAGCTGCACCGGCCATAATAACTCCATTTTTGGCCATACCACCCAACATACCACCAAACTTCTTTTTGATAGTCATTAGTTCCTTTTGAGCCATGTTTTCTACAGTTTGAAGAATAGTATCATTGGCTAATTCGGCTGCTTTGTCTAAATTTTCTTCATTTATCTTATCTTCCTTACCTTCGGCTATTAAAGATTCACGTATTATTTCTTTATAAAAATCATTTAATTCTTGTTTAGCTGCTTCAATAATTTTTTGAGCTTCCGCTACATCACGTTTAGCTTGTTTATTTTCTTTTGATGTTTTGGGATTTTGTAATATTTTACGAGCTTTATTTATCTTTTCTTGTGGTTCTTTTATGTTTTGATAATACTCAACTATCTTAGCCTTAAGAACACCCATGGATGTTTCATCAAGGTTTTCGTATATCTTTTTTGGATCAATGTCTATATATTCTATTTCTGGATCTTCTTCAGGACCTGGCTCTGGATCTTCTTCTTCAGGCTTTGGTTCTGGATCTTCTTCTTCAGGCTTTGGTTCTGGATCTTCTTCTTCAGGCTTTTGTTCTGGATCTTCTTCTTCAGGCTTTGGTTCTGGATCTTCTTCTTCAGGCTTTGGTTCTGGATCTTCTTCTTCAGGCTTTGGTTTTCCTGCTTCAGATTCACCTGTGTGTACATCGACATTAACATTTACATCACCAGTTTCTGCTGAACTACTTTGTTCATTATGCAAGCTAATAGTTTCTTCCAAAGCTGTAACACTAGCTTGTAATTGGCTAATTTGTTGCTCTAAATTTACAATACTTTCTTGTTGTTGTTTATTTTCAGCTCTTAATTTAGTTTTTGATCTATTAGCACTTTCTTTCAATCGTTTTTGCTTATCTGCTTCATCTCTTAATTTTTCTAATTCAACTATCAAGGTTCTCATGGTTTCCATGCTAGCACCTTCAATTACAACATTGGTTTCTCCAGTTTGCTGGATTTGTTTGACTGCACCTTCAACTCCACTTGCCATATTGGCAACAGATTCACCCAAAACCTGCTCTACTAGTTCTGGAGTAGCTTCTTGTTCTTGACCTTCTTCAAAGCCTTCGCTTTCTCTAGGATCAACTTGAAAATCTGGTTCTTGTTTAGATTTTGTCATAATTCTTTATTTATTTTATCTAAAATTTGGTCTATTTTCTTATTTTCAATAGATTTTATGTGCTTTTTTGACTGCTCGTTGATATTTACTTTAATCTTATTCAACTCAGCCATGAATTCATCATGAATAGCGCGAATACGATCTATTCTTTCTTGGTTTGTCATAATCTTTTTATTTTTTTTTATTTTTACTAGGTTTAACTTTTTTTTGGACTTTATTCAACTCAGCCATGAATTCATCATGAATAGCGCGAATACGATCTATTCTTTCTTGGTTTTTGTCACGTTTTTTCATAAAATTAACCTAATTTTTTGCCTTTTAAATTTTGGACACCTTCAATATATTCTTTGGCAAATTTCTCTAAAGTTTGAGTAACTTTATCTGAAAAGCCAGTAATATGACTATCAAAAAACTCCATAAGCTCACTTTGCTTTGGAGATTTCTTGTCAGCCATAAATTTTTCAAAATCTTTGATACTATTTTCATCAAGCTCAGCTAAAGCCATAATACCTAGACGACGTTCAGCTTCAGCAGCTAATTTGTCTGAATATTCTTTTTTAAAATCATCAGGCATATTATCCAAACCAGCTTTTGATACGATTTCTTGAATAAATTTTTGAATGACATCTTTCATAATTTTTATTTTTAATCATTTAATTTATAATATAATTATGACTTATTTTAACAAAAAAAACAACCCCGCACCACAACGTGGATACGGGGTTTTGTGAAACACTCTAGGCAGCTGGCCTACGACCCAGGAAATTCTCGATTGCCTGGCCCATGATGACGTGACTGGCGTTTTCAGCGACAGTCAACTGCCTGATGTACTCCATGACCTCAACATGACTCATATCACCGAGATCCAGATCCTCCTTGATCTGCTTGATCTTGGCAACAAAGGCCTGGCCTTCAGCCCTGCCCTGAGCATCTCTGAGAGCGAACTGACGCTCAGCTTCCTCAATCTGCGTACGCAGCTGAGTCAGCCTGTTCATCTCAGCCTCGATCTCCGGAGCCGGGTTACGGTCCAGCATTTCGAAGCCGACCAAGAAACAGCCAGTGTGCTTGAGAATACGGAATCTCAGCTCTTGCATTTCCGAATGCTCGATATCAAGGTGTGTTAGTACCCGATAGCGCATAAGCCTGAGATTCTCTCTTGCAGTAGGCTCATAACGTTCGCGGGAAATCTTACGCTCCAAGACCCTGATTTCTTCTTTAAACTCTTCAAAGTCGAAATCATCATCGTCGAAATCATCGTGGTCGCTAAAAAACTTGTAGGCAATGATAGCCTCGTTCAGTGACAACACGGAGGTGATTTCAGCTAACATGCTTTCAACAATGCGGCGAACCACATCAGGGAGCTCAGCACGATCAGCATCGGACATGCGCAGGAAACTCTGCGGCCAGAAGTTGGTTTTGAACCAGATCTTGAAGTCAAAACCAACAGTACCACCAGCCAGAGGGTTGTCAGGATCGTTAGTAGGTAGCTGCGGTGTTTCCCAGCGACCTTCGTTCCTGACATAGTCCAGATCAATGATATTGATTCCCAAAACCCAGATTGGTGTCAAGATAACAGCCAGGCCGTTATCCAAGAAACCAGTACCTTCGTCGAGGTCAATATCATCATCCTCTCCAAGCTTGTCAGCATCGATCAGAACCTTGCGAACCTGATCCTTGATCTTGTCTCGGCGAGAGCCAAGCAGCACCGGAATCCTATAGACCGGCTTTTCAAAGAAGGTCAAGATCCAGCGATGACGGATGGGCACAATAAAGGCACAGCCGATCAACCAGCTTGAGATCAATAGCATAACCAGCCAGAAAAGGCTGGTAAAGCTAGAAGGACCAACAGCCAACATGTACAAGGCTATCAGCGTAAAGCCGAAGTAGGAAAGCATTCCCTGTGCCTTCATCCTGGTGCTGGGCCAGAGTTTTTTTCTAGCAGTGACGACACCATTCACAATGATGGCAATCAAAGCCAAGGAAGAAAAGATGATTTTCCCCCAACTCAGGTTGATGTCAAAGCCCTTGGGTTTTCCTACACCTCCACTAGCCAGTTGCTTAGCCCATTGATCAGCTCCCAACAGTCCAGTGGATTTGAGATGTAGATAGATGGCAAAGCCAAATACTACCCAAACCACCAATGAGAAGACGATTCTCCCGGCCTTGTTATTGGACCATCTATAAAGTCCAGAGACCACGGCCAGTGCAATCACTAGACCGATAACAAGTGCGATTAACATAAACATAATCTTCCTCCAGTCTTGGATTGCACCAAGTTTTTTTGAGTGTTTTCAGTTTTGAAGAACCAGACATTAAGATTAGCTAATCTTAATGAATACTATATTATATCACATTTTTGATATCTTGTCAACTATATTTTATCAACAATAAACCCCCTATTTTAAGGCTTTTTAGGGGGTTTTAAAGTACTAGTATAATATTGATTTTATTCAGGATTTTGGCTGTTTTTTATAAATAAGATAAGAATATAGAATAATGCTCAAAACCAGAGCCAATATAGCCACAAACATAGCTATAGCTAGGCCTTCAGTTACAAATCCAGACAGCACAAAAAGTAAGCCTGCCAACATAAATACTTTACCACCAAAATTGTGAGTCTTTTTCCAGACTACTTTACTAGATAGTGTCCAAGGTGTACGAATACCAATAAACCAATTTTGCTTTACATCTTTCAAGATAATTCCAAAAATAATAAACATTAATCCAATCAACAAAGGCACTAATTTACTAACTGATATATTATAATCTAAGTTAATCAAATTTGTAATAAAATAAATAACAGTAAAAAAAGCAATAATTACTAATTGAAAAATCTTATAAGTAATTTTAAAATCTTTATAATTTCTTTTTTTAGGATCAATCTTTGGTAGCCATTGAAAAAGAAAATACATCAAGACCATAATAAGTGGAATCATTATAGTTGATACACTTTTACCACTATAGCCGTCTGGTTCACCAGCAAAATTCCAATGAGTAATCACCTGGTCTGGCAAAACATTATAAAAATAAAATGCAAAAACAATAACTATAATTATCAGAATCCAAGAAATTAAATCAATTAATTTTGTTTTAGACATATATTTTTATTAATTATTTTTGACAAGTAGTACAAAAATGAGTACCACGTCCAGCCAAAGTTATTTTTTTTATCTTACTCTTCTTACATCTTACACATTTTTTACCTTGGCGTCCATATACTTTGAGATATTTTGAATAGTTTCCTGACTTGTTGTCACTATCTCGATAATCACTAAAAGTAGTACCGTTTTTATCTATGGCTTTTTTTATAATATATTGACAAGCTTGATAAATAGCCTTTAGTTCTTTGTCTGACAAAGTATTGACTCGTCTATCTGGTAATACTCTAGCCCTAAAACATACTTCATCAACATAGATATTACCCAAGCCTGATATAATTTGTTGATTGAGTAATAGAGCCTTTAGTATGCATTTGCGATTTACAAAAATATTCTTGAAATTAGCTAGAGTAAAATTTTTACTCAAAGGCTCAATGCCGTATTTTTTAATAACCTGTCCTCTGCTTTGTTTGTCCAATAATTGTAAATAACCAAATTGCCGCATGTCATTGAAAAACAATTTGGAACCATCTTTGAAATCAAAAATAATATGAGAAAATTTATTGGGTAAATCTTCTATAATCGGCAGATTGTGACCACCAGCCACGAGTTTGTCTTTGAAAGAATAAATAAGCTGACCAGTCATCTTTAGATGAATAGCCAAGTATTTTTCTTGTTTGGCCAATTTAAATAACAATAATTTACCAATTCTATCTATTTGAGATATAGCGTTATTTTGCAAAATACCCTGAAAATCTTGAATATTATCTCGAACTAGATTCTTTTTTTTGATAATTATATTAGCAATTGGCTTACCTAAAATCTGCTTTTTTAGGCCTTGTCTAATTGTTTCTACTTCTGGTAGTTCTGGCATAGTTTGTTGATTATATAATAAAAACAACAAAAATAAAACACCCCGGCGTTTGCCGGGGTGTTTTTATAAAATATATTAGTATAGGGCTAAAACATCATCAGTAACATCATAAATCTTTTTACCGATATAATCTATTAATTCTTCCAAATTAACGACATGTCTTTTAGCTCCGTTTTCGATAATATAAACCTTTTTGTCAGTACCACGAAGTAAGCTTCCATCACCATAAACTTTGATACCAGCTACTTGAGGTGGCATCCAGTGTGGATACAGGTCTAAAACTTCGTCACTTACATTATAAATTCTATGAGCAAAATATTTGTCATGTAAATCTTGCCAGGTTGGAATATGTACCAACATTTCATTTTTCAATAAATATACTTCTGGTCCACATCCACGTAACAAAGATTTTTCTTCAAAAACAATAGTGTCGATAATATCTACATCAATATCTGGAATACAAGCTTCAATCTTTTCACCCAAAACTTCAGGCTCTATTTTTTCTTCTTCTACAATTTCTTCTTCAATAACTTCTTCCTCTTCTACAAATGGTTCACCCAAAGTAGTAAAAGTACGATCTTTATCTTGTTCTGTTACAGAAGATGGTTTTGTAGCTGAAATCAAGAAATGATATTCAGTGCCTGATGTTAATACTGGTAAAATTGCTTCATGTTGCAGTTTAAAAAGTGTATCATTATATTCTTGTCCATAACTAGTATCAAGACCATATGACAATTCTGAGGTAGCAGGATAATTGGTGGTCCAAGTTATAGTAGCTGATGTTAATTCAGGAACTACATTGATATTATAAATATCAAAGATAACTTCGCCGCCGCCTCCGCCGCCGCCTCCGCCGCCCCATGTAGGCATTGGTGGTACATAATAAGGATAACAAGCACTTTGGTCATCTTGACCTAGTAATCCAGCAACGATAGCTTCATCAAGTAAATCAATACTATTATCGCCGTTTAAATCAAACAAGCTAGAATAATCAGCATCTCCCAAGACAGAATGAAATGAATCTTGAATACCTTGCCAAAGACCATTACACCAATCAATGTTCAAATGATTTCCTTCATTAAAATGAAAGTTGTCAGTTGGATCTTCAAACTGTGCATAACAAGTTGCATCGTCTTTGTTGCCATACATTTCAGCCAACATACCAAAGTCAGATATACTAACAACACCATCGTTGTTTATATCAGCTACAGCATTATAATTAGCTGGGTTGTTGTAGGCAGTTTGGAATAAACCATACAAAGCACTACACCATTGACCATTACCAGTTTCTTCAGGAACGGTTAATAGTGGTGGTGTGTAATAAGGATAACAAATAGCTTGATCGCCGTTGATGCTAGCCATCATACCTTGGTCTGATACATCAACACTACCATCGTTGTTTAAATCAAAAATAGTAGAATAATTTGGATTACCTACAGAAGTATTAAAACTGTCTGTAATACCTTTTACTAGACCATTACACCAATCAATTTCTAAGTAATTATCAAAAGTATAAGTACTTTGAAATTGTCCATAACAACTGTCATTGTCACCGTCGCCATACCATTGACCCAACATACCAAAGTCAACAATGTTGACTAAACCATCGCTATTCAAATCAGCTACGGCATTGTAGGCACTTGGGTTGTTGTAGGCAGTTAAAAATAAACCATACAAAGCACTACACCATTCACCATGAACAACAGGTGCAGTCAAAGATGGTTCGGGTTGACTTTCAGCACTAGCTGTATTGGAGATAGAAAAAACTCCCAATCCGCCAAACATTATGGCTAAAGCTAGGGTAAAAGTGAAACCTTTAATAACAAAATTTTTCATATTTTTAAATTAGTTATTGATTAATTTTAGACATGCTTGTCTAATATATATAAAGTATATTATATATAAACATAATATTAGAATATTGTCAAGATAATCAATAAAGCAATAAAAGCACTAGCAGAAGCAATGGTTTGAATGTGTTGCTTGCGCCAATGAATAACAATGCTAAACAATAATGCTAAAATAGCCAAGGCAATAATAACCTGGAAATAAATATTTGTAAAATCAAAGATTGGTTTGATATTTTCTGAAGCATTATCTTTGATAAAACCATATTGTTCAATAGCTGATGTTTCCACAGCTTTGATACTACCAAAATCAATATCTTGAACCACTCTATTGCCAGCTCTGTCTACTACTAGAATACTAGCCAAAACCATTGGGCTCAAAAATTCATTATAATCATCGTTGGACAAAATCAAACTGCCCCTCCATCTTTGATTATCTTCTTTGAATAATTGGATAGTGCGGCCAGCCAAATAAACTTCAGCTTGACTAGAATCTTCACTCAAATAAGCTATTGCCTGTATTACAACACCTGTTTCATTTACTGGTTCAGTCACAGAAATAAATGTTTGTTCATGATCAATTATAGGAATAGTATTGTCAACAGTAATAGTATATTGAGAAGACAAAATACTTTCTTGATCTCTAACAGCTTGAATTTGTAGATTATATTCACCTTCTACCAAGCTAATATTAGAACTTGCTTGATTGTCTACAACAGGAAGAGTTTTTATAACTTTATTATTATTTAAAATATTAACTTCTACAGCTTGCGGTGCAGAAATTATAAAATTAATAATATTATCTTTAATAAAAGAATTATTATTAGGTGATATTAAAGTAGGGATAGCTAATTCTTCAATCAGTTCTTCTTCTACCAAGATTTCTTCTTCTATTGGTGGTTCTTCTTTTTCAGCCAAAACTTCCGCAGGCACTTCAGGAATAACTGGTTCTTCTACAATAACAACAGGTTCTTCTATAGGTATTTCAACAACTTCTTCTACTGGAGGAATAATAGGCGCAGGTGGTTGTCTAAAAAACTGAGCTACAATAGTAGTATCATAACCTTTATAATTACCATTGAGCATACCTACACCAATCTCAGTATAATCATCATCAATCAAGTTGGCATAATGAGTTGGAGATTTGGTCCAAGCATCAACAACTTCTTCAGCACCAGAATATCCCAAAGCCAAATTTTCTCCAGCTACTTTATAATCTAAATTATTATTTATTAAAAAATGTCGTAAACCAATACCATCAGGACTAATATGAGCAAAATATTGATTAATAATCATGTCTTCTGCTTTGTCTATAGCAGCTTGCTGTAAAGTAGTATTGATAGTTAAAGTATTTTTATTTAAGTTGGTTCTTATATTATTTGTCAATTCAACAACTTGATTACTCTGTTCGTACAAAACATCAGGAGTAAGCCAAGCTTCAGCTGGAAAAGAAAGTAAAAAAACAACCATGACAATCTTAATTATCACAGCTGAAAAAGCATGAAAAGTTAATCTACGAGGATGTAATGCTTTTGGTCTAAAATCATTACATTCATTGGGAATAAATAAGTCCTTCAAAAGTCCAGGGCCTTTTGGATTACGACCCATTTTGACTTCGACTCCATCAGGTACACCATCACAATCCGTATCAGGATCATGTGGATCTGTACCATAAACATTGACTTCTTCATAATCTGATAGCAAGTCATGGTCTGAGTCTTTTCTTTTGTTTTTAAACTTATTTAGCATGATTTTTATTAATAAATAATTCTAACATATTTATCACATTTTGTCAAGATACAACACAAAATACAATATATATACCATAATTATAGCATAAAAATAAAAAAACAGCCCCAAAGGGGCTAAAAGTGGAGCCGTCACGCAGACTTGAACTGCGGACCCCTTCCTTACCATGGAAGTGCTCTACCACTGAGCTATGACGGCATATAAATAACTGACGAATACATGCTCCCTGCCTGCCGGCAGGCAGGTACCACTGAGCTATGACGGCGTGTAATAGGCTATTTATTCTTAATCAATTTTTCCTTATCTGCTCTACTCCAGCTCTTGATCTGAGCTTCACGTTTCATAGCTTTTGATACTGAGTTAAATTCTTCTGAATAAACTATTTTGATTGGTCGTCTATGCTTTGTATATTTTGCACCTTCTCCACTATTATGTTTGGCTTCTCTGTCTTTCAGGTCAACAGTATAGCCAGTATAAATAGTTTTATCTTTACATCTAGCTAAATATACAAAATATTTTTTCATCGCTTTTTATTTTATGGTGGGCCGGGAGGGATTCGAACCCCCGAAGGCGAATGCCAGCAGATTTACAGTCTGCCCCGTTTGACCGCTTCGGTACCGACCCATATATAATAAATTAAGTCTGCCCCGTTTGATCCCGCCAACGGCGGGATACCGACCAGAACTATAATTATTTTTTAATTAACCTTTTAAAAGCTTCTCCCCCTTTATATCTTTTTATTTGTTTTTCTCTTTTTATTGCTTCACCTCTAGTCTCAAAATCTTCTGTATATATTAATTTCCAAGGCATAAATTTCTTTGTATATTGCGAAAACCCTGTATTGTGTCTTTCTAATCTTTTATCTAAATTTTGCGTATGCCCAATATAATATTTATTAGAAATACTACTTTTTAAAATATAAATTTTAAACATAATAGCTTTTCTATTTTCCGTTTGATCCCGCCAACGGCGGGATACCGACCCATATTTTTATAAAGAATCAACTTGTTCTATAAACTCAGAAATCTTATTATTTTCAGGATTTACTTCTTTGAGTTTATTTATATATTGTAAAGCTAGCTCTTTATCTTGCATAATTATACTTAAATTTATCAAAAAGTCAAGAACCTTAGGGTTGTTTGGAGCCAAAATTTGAGCTCGTTGTGCAGTATCCAAGGCTTTGTTTTGTTCATCTAGGTCAAGATAAACTTCAGCCAAAGACAAAAAATGTAAATAATTATCATCAGAAATAGAAATAGATTTTAGATAATCATCCTCTGCTTGTTTTAGGTTGCCGCGTTGATGAGCCAAGTCGGCTAGACTAGAGTATACACCAGCGTCATCATCATGAGTTAGTTTGAGTAAATACTCCAAAGTTTCTTTGGCTTGATCATACTCTTTACGATAACGATATACTTCTACCAATATTTTATAAGCATCAATATTGTGTTGTTCAATACTCAAAGCATCTAACAAAACATCTTCAGCTTTTTGGTACTCCTCGCTATTGATGTGTTGTTTAGCTTCAGTAATCATATCATCTACTGCTTGGGATTTATCAACAGCAGAAGTCAATTTAGCATGACCACGACGCCTAAGATCTTTTTCAATATTTTTGAGACGTGAATAATATTGTTTAAAAACATTATTTATTTTTCCTTGAGTTGGACCAGATAGATTTTTTAGTTTATCAAGAAAATCCAACCAAGATCTTTGCAGGCGATTTTTTAAAATCTCATCTTTTTGTCTTTTAATCTTAATATCAGGCAAACTATTGATATTGATGTTTACCAAACGTGGAAACTTTTTGACAACCTGCCAAATCAGCAAGATTAAAGAAACTGTTATTAGAACAATTAAAATTATGTCCAACATATATTATGCTTTATTTTTACTACCGAAAATAGTTATAATTCTCTCTACTTCACGTTGCATAGCATCAGTAGATGGTTGCAAAATTTTACGTGGGTCTATTTTACTCATTTTTTTATTAACACTTGTTTGCAAAGCATCTTTAAAGGCTATTCTTAGATTAGTATCAATATTTATTACCCTAACACCGTTTTTGATAGAGGTCTTGAAAATAGTAGGACTAAGACCAGAACCACCATGCAAAACAATCGGTACTTTTGCCAATCTATTAATTTTTTGCAAGCGGGCTTGATCTACTTTTTCTATACCTTTGAAGCTACCGTGAATAGTACCTACAGCTACTGCCAAAGTATCCACCTTGGTCTGTCTGACAAAATCATAAGCCTGAGCTGGATCAGTCAAAGTATCTTTCATTTTTATCTTACCTTTTTTAAGATCAACCATACCCTCTGCTCCCAATATAGCTCCTAATTCTGCCTGTACCCAAACTCTTTTTTTATAAGCCAAACTAACTATTTTTTTAGTTTGCTTGATATTTGCACTATAATTTTGATCCGAAGCATCAATGTGTACAGAATCATAACCTATTTTGATACAATCTTTTATCAAAGGAAAGTGTTTGCCATGATCAAGATGTATAGCAATCGGCACACTCTTGCCAATAGTATTGGCTACATTGGTCATAATACCAAACAAAGCTGGCAAGCTAGAGTATTTGATGGCTGACTCTGAAGTCTGCAATATTACTGGAGATTTTGTTTTGACAGCTGCTCTGACTATAGCTAGTGTAATTTCTAGGTTGGAAGTATTAAAAGCTCCGACAGCATACTTACCTCGCTGAGCTTTGTTTATAATTTGTTTTAATGGTGTTATCATATAATATTATATAATTAAAATTAAAATTATCTTGATTTTTGAATACATATTTCTAACGATCTCTTCTTTGAACTCTCAGTCAAATCAAGATCTTTAATCATATCACATATAGATGGATCCTTTTTGCCTATTGCTTTAGCCTTAATGCACGCGCTTTTAGCGCTTGCTGTTGATTTGATATCTGAATTTGGAACATATTGCAAGCAACCTTCAAGATCACCGGTAGATCTATTTATTTTCTCTACACAGTTAAGTTCAATATACCCTACGGAAATATTTTTACAATCATCATAGCTTGTGGCTGAATCCAAAATAACATTACCATTTTCTGATGCAATTTTAAATTTTTCATCTTCGAGTGGATCTATAATATACGAACTATAAAAAAGTGGGACATTAAAAATAACACCAATGCCAATAATAACTATTGCTGCTTTTTTAAGAAGACTACCATTTTTATTCCTATATATTGCTAATAAAATTGCATTAATTGCTATCAACACTATTACAGATGTACCAAGTGCAACATACAATCCCGTAACCACCAGTCCTTCTAGACCTTCACTATGTCTTAATTCGTATATAGAGCCAATGGTCAATGGCAACCAAGTAAGCACATTAGCTAATATTAAAACTATAAAAAATCTTTTTTTGGAAATAGAATCTGTGCTTTGGTTCGTCAAATCTAAATTATCAACTTGAGTCTCAGTCTTAAAATTTTTGTTTGTCATATTTTTATTTTAAGCTTTTTTTATTAATTCTACAAATGTTTTGGCATCTAAGCTAGCTCCACCAACCAGAGCTCCTTCTATATTTTTTAATTTTGTAAATTCATGAACATTGTCTGGTTCTATACTACCACCATAGATAACTGAGGCTAGTTTATATCTAGATTTGATAGTCTGTATCATCTTGCCAACTTCAGATGGATCCATTGCATCACCTGTACCAATTGCCCAGATTGGTTCATAAGCAATTATAACTTTATGTTTTTCTTTGATATGGATATCAGCCAAAGATTTTTCTAATTGTCTAAAAACAAAATCTTCACTGTTGTGAACTTGACGCTCTTTCATTGGTTCACCCACACAAATAACAGGAACCAAACCATGATTGATAACTGCTTTGGCTTTACGATTGACTACTTCATCAGTTTCACCCAAAGCACGTCTTTCAGAATGTCCCAAAATCACAAATCTACAACCCAATGTTTGCAAATTCTTGAGTGAAACTTCTCCGGTATAGGCTCCTTTGTCTTCTTCAAAACTATCTTGAGCCCCCAAAACAACCCTGGTATTTTGAAAAACTTCTGCTACATTACTAAAAGCTAAAAAGCTAGGAGCTACTACTATTTTAGTGGCAGCATTTATACTATTTTTATCAAGTAATTTTTTGATTTGCTTAGCCTGTTTAACTGAATCTTGCACATTGAGTTGCATTTTCCAATTGGCTATGATTATTTGCTCCCAATCTTGCATACTAAATAAATTTAAAAATACCTAGACTAATTAAACTTACTATAAAACCTGCCAATAAAATTCCTAATCCAATATAAACTAGAGAATCTTTTTTGTTGATACCAAACAACCAGGCTGCCAAAGCTCCAGTCCAAGCACCAGTCACAGGTAATGGAATAGCCACAAAAAATAACAAGGCAATATTTCCCCAAACTTTATATTTTTTATCAAATCTACTTCTAGTCCTAGTAAAGAGCCAGTCAAAAAATCTAGCAAATACTTTTTTATCTTTACTTAAAAATCTAGAAATCGGTCCAAAAAAATAAAGTATCAAGACGGCTGGAATATAATTGCCAATTACAGAAAGGATATAAACTTGCCACAAAGGTAAATCTAATGTACCTAAAGCAATCGGAATGGATAATCTAAGCTCAGCAATTGGCAACATAGCTAACAAAAAAGTAGCTAAGGCTGGGTGAATTTCATTTATCCAATTTAAATCCATTGTTGTAAGTATAATTTAAAAAACATATTAAGACCAGACAAAATTGTCCAAAATCCAAGCACTCAATATTTTCAAATCTTGAAAACGATCTAGGTTTGTTTCAGAACCCAAGACTACAGCTATTATATTGTCACCATTATCATTTTTTATCTCAGAAACAAGGCAATATCCAGATTCAAAAATAAAACCAGTTTTGCCAGCTACCACATCCAAATAGCTGTTTAACAAATTATTTGTTGAAAAAATCTTGTGATGTTTGCCTGTGACAGCTTGAAAACTATAATTTTGCTTGGCAGTAGCTTCTACTATATCTTGATTTGCAAAAGCAGTATTAGCTAATTTTAAAATTTCTAAAGCAGTAGATTTATTACTTTGATTCAAGCCAGTTGTGTCTTTGAATTTTGTATTATCCAGTCCTAGATTAACAGCTTTTTTATTCATCAAACCTACAAACTCATTTCTATCCAGACCAGTACTACGCACTAGAGCATTGGCAGTGTTGTTGTCTGAGGCTATCAAAGAAGTATAAAACAAATCTTTGACTGTAACTGTCTCACCCCGCAAAATATTGGGAGCATTACTATTGGCTTCATCTCTTTTTTCTAGAGTAATTTCAGTATTCCAGCCCGGGTTATTTTCCAAAAATACTAAGGCTGTCATTAGTTTGGTAATACTAGCCAAAGATCTGACTTGATCTGCATTTTTTTGCCAAAGTATTGCTCCACTATCTTTGTCCATCACCGCGGCTGCTTGAGCTGTAATATCAACCCCCAAAGAATTATGATTTTTTTTGTAAGGCAAATTGCCAGATGGATAAGTCTTGTCATGTAAAACTACAGAATTATATTCCCCTTCTTGAACTAATTCAATAGTAGACAAGTGCTGAACTGGCGCACTAGTCAGATTAAAAGTCAAAATAATACTAGATATCAATGCCCAAAGATTCATAATTTATTTTTCTAAAAATTCTTTAGTAATAGTAGCTAATTCTGGATCATCAGCCATACCCACATAAATAAAATCAAAATTTTTCTTATTTTTTACTATTTCATCTTGACTTATCCAAGGCAAATATCCAGCTTCATAGGTTTTTCTAGAAAACTCTTCTGGTGGCACTTCAACGCCCGGTAAATAAACACTAACCGATTCAAAACCTTGAGCCATAGATAGAGCTCTATCTAATAATTTTTCTTCTTTTACTCTAGTAACAGATAAGGCGTGCATAGCCCCAATACATTTTACACCTGTATCATCTATAAATGCTTTAATATCTTCAAAAGGCACACCTTCGACTGCCCAATGAGCTTCTATATGTGTACCTTCTGGAAAAGGAGTCCCCCATTCTTTTATAAAAGAATGCAAAATACACCTATGTAATCCCAAAGTATTAATAATTTCTTTTATCTTTGGTAAAGCTTTTCTGTGTTTACAATCCAAAACTACAATAATATTTTTATGATCTTTTAACATTGCTATTGCATCATCAATGGCAATGTTATTTGGTAATGGAATCTTTTTTTCAATAGTATAAAATTCTTTTGGATGACCAACGTAAATACTGTCATTATCTTCATCATAAGCAATATCTAATTCTATACTAGTACCTCTTTTAATAGCTTCTTCAACAGTTTCTTTGTGTATTTCACGCATGTGCCAATACACATAAGGTTCATTTAATTCCCTAGCTTTATCTAAAGGATGTATTTTCATACTATATCTGATTTATTTAAAATTTTATATTTACCAGGTTTTAGATCACCAAGTTTAAGCTTACCTTCTTGAATTCTAGTCAATTCTTCTACATGATAACCCACTTCCTGTATCATTCTTCTGATTTGTCGTTTCCAACCTTGGTGAATAATTATTTCCAATTTATTTCTAGAAACTATTTTTACTTGATCAGCGCATGCCTTGCCTTCTTCTAAGTTCACGCCTTGCTTTAATAATCTGATTATACTTTTATCTAAAGCTTGTTTGGTTCTGACTAAATAAGTTTTTTTTACTTCAAACTTGGGATGAGTCAATTTGTAAGTCAAATCTCCGTCGTTTGTTAATAACAATAAACCTTGTGAATTTTTGTCTAGTCTACCGACTGGCACGACTCTTGGAGTTTCAGGAACTAATTGCAAAACAGTTTTGGTATTATGTGGATCTTTGACAGAACAAATATAATCAACAGGCTTGTTTAATAAATAATATATTTTCTTATCTGGTTTTATTGGCTTATTATTAACTGCAATATTATCAGCATCTTCATCTACTTTGGTAGCCAAATCAATAATTATTTTATTATCAATAGTAACTTTGCCTTGATTTATAAGTTCTTCAGATTTACGACGAGAAGCAACTCCAGCGTCAGCCAAGAACTTTGCTATTCTGATTTTATTTACTTTCTTCACCAGAATCTTCCAATAATTTATTTAAATTTTCATCACTGTTTAATTTTATAAAATCTGGCAATTCTTCCACAGAATTTATACCTAAGTGCCTTAAAAAATCCATAGTTACCAAGTACATTGGTACTAAATTGTTTTTGTTGTCATCTTGTTCAATAAAACCTCGAATTAATAAATTACGAATAATCAAACTACAATTTACTCCACGGATTTGTTCTAATTCTTCTTTGGAAATAGGTTGCCTATAAGCAATAATAGTCAAAGTTTCTAGAGATGGTTTGGTCAATTCTCCACTTATTTCTTCTTTAAAATATTCCTGCAAAACTTTGCCGTTGTCTGGATTGGATATCATCTGCACCTTGCCGTTGTTGACTGCAATGTGCAAACCATTATTTTCTTGATTGTATTGCTCTTGCAATTTTTTGATAGCTGCTTTCAAATCTTCTCCAGATATATCCAAAAACTTGGTCAGTTCTTTGTGACTCAAAGGTTTGGCTACTGCAAATAACAAACTAGTTAATACTGATTCTAAATTTTTCATAATCAAAATTCTACTTCTTTATTACTATTTATATTTAAACTTCCAAATAATTTATCTTGCTCTACCGCTATTTCTCTCTGTTTGACCAATTCTAGCATTGCCAAAAAACTAATCACAGCTTCCATTTTATTTTTTTTATCTTTGACCAAATGCCAAAAATTGAGCTTGCCTGACTGTTTTATCTTTCCTTTTATATGTTTTATCTTTTCACCAATAGAAACTGCTTTGGCAATTACTATTTTTGGTAAATTTACTACTCGATCTATTTTTTGCAAAATTTCTTTGAACCAAGTTTGCATATCTGTAGTATTTATATTTTTGGGAGCTACAAAACCTTCAGGCATAAATTTCTTAAAAGGTGCTGATCTACCATAAGAATATTTACTAGTGTTTACAAATATTTTATGAACAACTTTAGAAGCATCATAATACTGTCTATAAATTTTGAGTTGATCTTCTAGCGAAGCAGCATCTTCTTCATCTACCATATCAAAATCTGGCAAAAGATGTTTTGACTTTAGATAAATCAGTTTGGCGGCAATCAATAAAAAATCAGCCACCTCTTCGGAAGCTATATGCTCAGCTTGATCAATAAAATCAAGATACTGATTAGTGACTTTAGCTAGAGATATTTCTGTAATCTGTAGCTTGTCTTTTTCAATCAATTGTAATAAAAGATCCAAGGGACCTTCAAATTGCTCCAATGAAATCTGCATTTAATATATATAAAAGCATATAAACTATAGCATTTTTAGCTTATTTTTTCAATAGAAAAACCCCTGAGCATTACGCGCAGGGGTGTTACAGATCATTAGGTGATGTCAATCCCTTTGTTGTGTGCGCTACAACCATCAGTCCAATATAACTCTCAAGGAGCGCGACATGGGGAGACTATGTTGGTCCTTCTAATGATCTGCCCGTAAGGGGTCAAAGCGAGCGTGCTAACCCTTACTAAAAAACACTTAAAAATTAATATATCATATAATATGCGATATGTCAATCTGTATTTTGTAAAACAAAAAACCCCGCGCATAGCGGGGTTTAATATTATTTTTTCTTAATTTGCAAATGTAGTTCATCAAGTTGAGCCTGATCTACAGCAGCCGGTGAATCCATCATTGGATCACGACCATCAGAAGTCAGAGGAAAAGCCGTTACTTCTTTGAGATTTTTCTCTCCCAAGAGGACCATCAACAATCTATCAAAACCAGGGGCAATGCCACCATGAGGCGGTACTCCATATTTGAAAGCTTCTAGATAATGCTTGAACTGCTCTTTTTGTTTGGCATCAAAGCCAATCAAATCCCAAATCTTTTTTTGAATCTTCATATCATGAATACGAACTGCTCCACCACCTACTTCAAAGCCGTTTAATACCAAGTCGTGTTGATAAGATTTTACTTTACCGGGATCTGTATCTAATAATTTCATATCCTTCTCTTGTGGGGCAGTAAACATATTATGACTTGGTCCCCAAGTATCTCCAGCACCATGAAATCTATCTTCTTCAGTTTGTTTAGCAAATAGTGGAAAATTTATAACCCAAGCAAAAGCTAATTCATCTTTATCATCTTTATTTTTGCGAAGATCAGGTTTGTCGGTTTTATATTTTTTCATAACATCTTCATGATCTAGACGTGGCCATGGGGTTTGCATTACTTTTTTTTCAGGAAACAATTCTTTGATCATATCTGTAAACATCTTTTCAGTCAGATCCATTATTTCTTCTTGAGTCATAAAACTCATCTCCATATCAATCTGATAAAACTCACCTGGGCTACGATCAGCCCTTGCATCTTCATCACGAAAACATGGGGCAATTTGAAAATATCTATCCATGCCTGCTACCATCAACAACTGTTTGTATTGTTGTGGAGCTTGTGGTAAAGCAAAAAACTTTCCTGGATGTAATCTAGATGGTACCAAATAATCTCTAGCTCCTTCTGGAGTAGACTTGGACAAAATAGGAGTCTGGATTTCTACAAAATCATTTTTGTGTAGCCAGTTGCGGACAAAATTCATAACATTAGCTCGGACAATCATATTATTTTTCATGCGTTCATGACGCAAATCAAGATATCTATGTTTTAGTCTCAATTCTTCATTGGCTTGTCTGTCTTCATTTTCTATTTCAAAAGGTGGAGTGGCAGCCTCAGATAAAACCTCTATCTTTTTAGCTAAAATTTCAACTTTACCAGTAGCTAAATCTTTATTAATTTGTTTGGCTCCTCTGTCTTGAACAATACCAGTAATAGCTATTACAAATTCAGGCCTAATATCATTAAGTAACTCAGCTGAAGCTTTGTCCAATTCTTGTGGCACACAAACAACTTGAATAATACCCCAACGATCACGGACATCCAAAAAGGCAATCTTACCCATATTACGCCGGACATTTACCCAGCCTTTTATCAATACTTCTTTACCTGTTTTATCGATTGTCTCAATAGTTTTTAGTCTTTTCATATTTTTATGGTCTTAATCTATAAATAGTTCTAGGAAATGGTATAGTCTCACGCACATGCTGCGTACCACAAATCCAGCCCACTACTCGCTCCAAACCTAGTCCAAACCCACCATGAGGCACAGAGCCATATTTACGTAAATCCAAATACCATTGGAATTCTTCGGCTGGTAGTTTATGTTCTTTGATTCTCTTTAATAGAGTATCATAATCATCTTCTCTTTGCGAACTACCGATAATTTCTCCATAACCCTCTGGTGCAATCAAATCTGCACACAAAGCCTTGGTATCGTCTTCTGGATCACGCTTCATATAAAAAGATTTTATCTCAGATGGATAATGAGTAATAAAAATTGGGTTGTCATATTTTTCACTTAATTTAGTCTCATCTTCACCACCCAAGTCATCTTGTTCTGTAATCTTTGAACCCATGTCTTGCAAAATCTTGATAGCTTCAGCATGAGTCATTCTATAAAAAGGCTTGGCAATGTTTTCAAGCGACTTGATGTCTCGCTCTAAAATTTCTAAATCAGCTTTATTTTTTTCTAGAATTTTATTTACTATAAATCTAATCAAATTTTCTTGAGTATCTAAATTTTCATTTAGATCTATAAAAGCCATTTCAGCGTCCATCATCCAAAATTCTGTCAGATGACGACGAGTCTTAGATTTTTCTGCTCGAAAGACTGGACCAAAATCAAAAACTCTATTGTGTCCAAAGATAGCTGACTCAATATATAGTTGTCCACTCTGTGACAAATAAGCTTCTGTATCAAAATAATCTATTTTGAATAACTCTGTAGTGCCTTCACAAGCATTGGGCGTAAGAATAGGTGCATCTATTTTGATAAAACTATTCTCAGCCATAAATTCATAGATTGCCAAGATAATACTATTACGTACTCGCTGGATAGATAATTGTTTTGAAGATCTGAGCCACAAGTGTCTATTGTCTAAAAGAAAGTCTACACCATGATCTTTTTTGCTAATTGGATACTCTTCAGCAATTTGATAAAACTCAAAATCTATAACATGAAGTTCATATTCTTCTTTCTTTGGATGCTTGGCTACTTTGGCCATAATCTTGACTGAAGATTCTTGCGTAGCAGATTGTGTTAATTCCCATTGTTTGGTATCTAAATCTTTGGAATTCAAAATAGCTTGAGTAAATCCAGTACCATCACGCAATTGCCAAAAAGCAATCTTACCAGATGAGCGCAAATTGCTAATCCAAGCATTGATTTCCACTTCTTTGTCAACAAAACTAGCTAAATTTTTTATAAATACTTTTTCCATATAATCTTAATTTACAGCTTAAATAATAGCTAATATCTCAATATTTTACAAGTATAAAACCACCTTGTTGTCCAAGGTGGTCAAAGTTCTAAACATTGCGATGATCCCAAGATTTGGCTGGTGATCCAGATTTACCACCACGTGCCTGGCCAGATTGACCGTTATCTTGCTGAATAGTCCAGTGACCTGCTTGTTCAGCTATAAGGCTTGTGATCTCTTCTTGAGTTTGGTCCATACGACCAAGCGGGCACTTGCAGGCTGCGGTCATCATGACTTGATTATCCTCCAATTTTGGTCCGTTACCAGACCAAAGCTGGATTGCACCAATCATGACCACGATGATCATCAGACCATAGACCAATTCCATCCAATTGATTTTTTGCATCTTGTCACCTCCTGTATATGAAAAAACAATTTACTTTATAAGTTTAGCTCTTCTTCAATAGTTTAGCAATTATATATATTAAGAGTCAATCTTGTTTATTATTAATAATTAAACTAAAATAAATACATGTCAAATAAACATAAAAAAATTATACATATTTTTGGTAATATTTTATTGCCATTTGATAGTCTACCCCTCAAGCTACAACCTGAGCTACAAGCAGCTTTACCTGAAATAGATTTTGTGATTTCTGATCCTAATGAAAATATAAAACCAGTTAACAAAGAACTAGTTATTATAGATACTGTTTTAGATATAAAAGAAATTAAAATTATAAAAAATATAGACCAGATTCAAGATAATCAAACTTATTCAATGCATGACTTTGATCTGGGATTAAATCTAAAACTATTACAAAAAATTGGTGAGCTCGAAAAAATAACTATATTCGGCGTACCACCAGACATGAACAAAAAAATAGCCCTAAAACAACTAATAAAATTAATTAAAGCAATATAAAAACCCCAAGTTGAGACCTGGGGCTTTTTTATTATTTTTAAGTCCAATGTATTTTTAAGAAATGCGAAGCACAGGACATACAAGGATCATAAGCTCTGATGAGCTTTTCGCATTCTTTGCGAATTACATCTTCACCGTTGTCAATATTTTCTGTAACTACCTGACGTAAGTCTTCTCTCATGTTTACTAGATTTTGAGCAGTAGGGATAACTAAGTTGGCATACTTGACTATACCTTCATCAATTCGTAACCAATAATACAAAGTACCGCGTGGTGCTTCGATTACTCCTACACCTTTGCCAGTTTGAGTAGCTGGCTTTACTATATCTTCTTTTTTGAAAGTAGTGTTTTCCAAAATCTCAATAGAATGATCTATAGAATGCATAATCTCTATAGCCTGAGCTAAATTATTATGATAAACATTTTCTGAAGGAAATAAATCTAGATATTTTTTCATGTCTTTTTTGGTATTGGCATGCAAACTATTGGCATTGAGATTGATACGAGGCAAAGCTCCTACCATAAAATCTTTACCTTCAAATTTGAATCCTTCAGCCTGAGAATAAGGCATTACTACATTGACTAAATGATCCCAATAATCTTCTTCTTCAATCACAGTACCAGTACTAGAATGAATTTTACCTTCCAAAAATGAAAAATCTTTAGTTATCAAACCAACAAAATTGGTTTTCCTTTTTAATTCCCATTTACACTTATAAAAAATCTCAGACAAATCTATAATACTTTGTCTGACGCTTTTGAGTTCTTCTATCACAGCTGGAATATCCTTGGCTTCTGGAATATGAGAAAAACCACCAACCATCTCAAAAGGCGCATGCACAGCCCGACCAGCAATCAGATTAGATAGATTGTTACCAGCTTCTTTGACATGCAAAGCTTGATGAACAAGCTCTTTTTCTTTTTCAGCAAGATCAAGTATAGAATCAACTCCAAAAATATCTGGCAAGACAAAGAAATAAAGATGAAGAGCATGGTCACGAATCATCAAACTATACATAGTCAATTTACGCATCAGCATACTCTGCTCACTTGGTTTGATTTTCAAAGTCTTTTCTACTGCTTCGATACAACCAGTCAAATGAGCTATAGAACAAGTTCCACAAATACGAGACACTAGTTGAGGTACACCCATAGCTTTTTTACCTTTGACAGCTTGAGTATAAAATCGCTTGTTTTCCAAAACTCGCAAACTAACATCTTGGAGTTTACCATCACGGATCTTGATATCCAGATCAGCATGACCTTCGATCTTGGATAATTTGTCGATAGAAATATCTAAATTATGTGTATGCATATTTTTTATGGTTAAATATATTTTTCAAAAGTCTCTACAAATTTGTCGGCGTCCATTGGACAACCCATTATTTCTTCGTCTAATTTTACTGCTTCTTTGACGGGGATACATTTTGGCAAAAAATCAAACTTTTTTAGATCATCTCTGATTTCTTCCATTTGTTCTGCATTAAAATTATTACGATGACCACTTGGCATACCGGTGATAGTACAATTGCCAATACCTATCATTATTTTGGCATGCTCACGGATTTTCTTGGCTTCTTTTAAATCACGTTCACTACTCAAAACTCCTTCGACAATTGCTATATCATAGTCCTCTATTTCTTTGTGATCTTTGATAGATAAAAAATAAACCAATTCTATTTTTTCTAGCCAGCCTAATAATTTTTTGTTGAAAATCTCAGTCAGATAAATAGTACAACCTTCATCAGAAGTAAAAGAGAAAATCCCAACTTTCTTTTTTGTGTTTGCCATATATTATCTTTGTTCATTAATAAACTTACTTTTATTATAACAAAATTTAGACAAAATTTGAATTATTTTTTTAATTTTTTCAAAATATATTCAATCTCGTGTTCTACATTGGCAAACATCGATAGATCTTTCATAGCTTCTTCTGTAAACCAGCCAATATCATGAGACTCCTCTGCACTATGCTTTACTTCTTGATAAGGCACTTCTACTGCATAGACCATATCAATATGAAAATGTTCTGGATGATCACCATGAGCATCTATTTTTTCCTCCAAAATAAAAGACGGTAATGGCAAAGATATTGCTCTGTCATCTATAATCTTGTTTTCTTCGAGATAAGGTCTGATATCAATATTAGATTCTTCTTGTGCTTCACGAATCACAGCTTGGATAGGATTTTCATCTGCTTCTATATGACCACCTGGTGGCATCCATTTATCAAACTTTTTGTGATGCATCAATAATACTCTAATTGGAGATTCTTGCGAAAAAATCAAAACTGTAGAAGTATAATGTTTTTGTCCTTGTTTTATATCCATAGTGTGCTTATTATAGCAAATTTTTGAAAATAAATAAAAAACCCCGTCAAAGAATAAACGAGGTCTTAAAAAAACTAATCACTTAGTTTTTTCTGAGAAATAGCCCAGTCCAATATGATATAATCACCATCAGGACCAATTTTTATAAGCGTAATATCCATCACACAGACACGACATTTCTCATCGTGTGGAGTGTTTAATTCTAAAGAATAGTGTTCATCTTCTGACAAATCAATCTCAATATCCTCTTTTCCAACAGAAGTAACCAGAATGACAGAATTATTCTGTTCGTTAAATTCAGAATATGTAAAAAAATTATATGTACTATTCCAAGGTCTCACAAGATATGAATGGCTATCGCAAAGATCAACAATTATTTGCTTATGCTGTTCCTCACAACACATTAAATCAACCTGACGAGCCGTAGTACAAGCCTGACAAATGATTGCCAGAAGAAAAATGACTACTATTGTTTTGATGTTTTTCACAACTATCCTCCTAAACTAGAAATTTGAAACGAACTACCCAATAAAAAGATAACACAGCTGCGCTATCTTTTCAATATTTATGCAATAAAATAAAAAGCCGTGGGTTGAATACCACACGGCTTTTTTATTCGATAAATCCACCAATTTGTTTTTCCCAAAGATTCTTATACAAACCTTGTGGTTTGTTGGTCAATGATTGGTGATTCCCCTGCTCTATTATCCTGCCTTTGTCTAAGACAATTATTCTATCCATTTTCATAATAGTAGACAGTCTATGAGCAATGACTATCACAGTCTTGTCTTTCATCAGATTTTCTAAAGCGCCTTGAATAAGTTGCTCAGAAGCTGAATCCAGACTAGAAGTTGCTTCGTCTAGCACCAAGATAGGTGCATTTTTGAGAATAGCTCTAGCAATAGCTACACGCTGACGTTCACCGCCAGAAAGTTTGATACCTCTTTCACCAACATAAGTATCATATTTTTCTGGAAGATTATTAATAAAATTATGAGCATTAGCGAGCTTAGCAGCTTTGATAACCTGCTCTTTGCTAGCACCTGGATTACCATAGGCAATATTTTCAGCCAAAGTTCTGTGAAACAAAACAGAATCTTGATTTACTAGCGAAATATTTTGCCATAAGCTCTCTTGAGTTACTCTGGTAATTTTTTGACCATCGATCAAAATCTTACCACGAGATATTTCATAATTACGTAATAGCAAGTTTATAATAGTAGATTTGCCTGAGCCAGAAGCTCCAATCAAAGCTATTTTTTCTTTGGCTTTGATATCTAGATCTAGGTCAGAAATAACACGACGAGTTTTATGGTAATAAAAATCAATATTTTTAAAATTTATATTACCGTCAACGACTTTAAGTTTTTTAGCATTTCTGACATCTGTGATTTCATGAGGAGTGACAAATATTTCCGTCATTTCTTGAGCTTCGGCCATACGCTCATAATATCGTCTAATAATACGACCAAAATTCCATAGTCTATGAATGATAAAGAATAAATAAGTCTGGATCAAAACAAAATCCCCAATTGTCAAAATACCTTTTTGCCACAGACTAATAGAATAATACATAATGCCTATCTCTAGACCAATCATCAAGATACCTTGGATAGATTCAAAATAATTGGATAAATTCCAACAAAACTGAGATATCTTTTGCCAAGTTTTATTTTCCTTGGCAAATGATTTGGTTTCTCGCTTATAACCACCAAACAATCTGACATTGAGATGATTGGTAATAGTATCTGCCAAAACAGCTGTAATCCTAGAATTAGCTTCACTTCTTTCGATATCGTATTTTAATTTATAAATACTAAAAAAATAATTTATTATCATATAGATAAAAACCCATATCAAAATAGCTAAGCCTAAATAAATATTTCTTTGTGACAAAATAATAACAACCATGCCAATGTTTATAATAATCGGCAATAAATCCCAAAGAAATATATCAGTAATATCTTCAAAAGATCTAGAAAAACGATTTACTTTTTTGACTAGAGCTCCCACAAAATTATTATTGAAAAAACTTACTGAATGTTTGTGTAAATAAGCAAAACAAGTATTGGATATATCAGCCATGCCTCGTGTTTGGAAAAAAGCATTGGCAAAAGTAGATGTACGCCAAAATGTCCAAGAAACAGCATAGACAATCAAAATCTTGATCAAGATAGATTTTAATTGGCTGGCTGGATCCAAAATATCACTATCAGTCAAAACATCAAAAAATTCTTTGTAATAAATAGGTGCTATTAAACCAGCCACTGAAGCTATAACGATAGAAATAAGTATAAACAAAACAAGCCATTTATATTTTAGTAAATGGTTCCAGAAAATTTTGAATGTTTGTTTACTTAAATTTTGCATATATTTGTTTATAATTGGCTCCCCCGGTAGGCCTCGAACCTACAACCTTTGCATTAACAGTGCAACGTTCTACCAATTGAACTACAGGGGAAAATATTAAAAAAACCAGTCTATTTGACCGGTTCACTTAATATATTGATATGTAAATACAAAAAAGTTACCGGCACGTAAATCGGAAGTTATTATTGATTAAATTGGCAACATTTGTATGAATCATATCTGTATTATAGCATAAATATAGTATTTGTCAATCCCGCCATCGGCGGCGGTCAACTATTAGCTAAAATTAAACAAAAAAGCTCTTCTATTATTTAGAAGAGCTTTGTAATTCTTTGATTTTGGCAATAATAGCCTCAAAATCTTCAGCTGATACTCTGGTATAGCCAACTATGACTGTACCGTCTATACCATAACCATCCGGACTGACCCAGCCAAAAGGTTTAACACCAAATTTGGTGTCAATAATCGTCACATCTAGACGATCAAAGCCAACCTTGGCAGGTGTAAATTCAACAGCCATGATTTCCTCCTTTTCAAAAGAACAATATTATCTTAATCAAATTATATTTAAAAAGCAAATATTTCGACTACGCTCAACATAAATAAAAGACCCCTCTTCCGAAGAAGAGGGGTTGTAAAACTATACTACTTTCTGAACTTGCCAGCCTGACGACCAGAAAGAACATCACCATGCAAAATCTGAAAAACAATCAACTCAAGCTCTGCCATCATTGCAGTCTTGATAGCAGGAAAACTCGGTTTGTCCTCAAATCGCAACATGGTCAAAGCCATAATAGCCACCACTTCTTGATAGCGCATCACAGCCCTGTCTTTCCCTTCACAGTCAAACCAGTAGCGATGACTGGTATTGAAAGTCAAGATGCCAGTCTCTGAGTCAAATTCAAAGGGATCAACGCCGATCTCTGCCCAGCAGAACTGGAGTCCAGTGCTACTCCGGCTAACAATCTTGCGTCGCCTACCCTTCGGTCCAGCTGCGGTGCTAGGATGATGACCCGGCAACTCTTCAGTTGGTGTGCCACGCTCGCGTGGATCAGACTTACCACCAGGCTCTTGAGTACCAGTTTGGCTACCGACAGCTTGAGACTTGTGTTTCTGCTCACCACGATCCGGCAGATCAGTATGTCCTCTGCCAGTTGTGCCCTTGCGGAAACGGTCTCTAATGTCAGTCCAATCAGGTAGTTTCAAGATCTGATCAATTACCTTGAGTGAACGCAGACCCAGCTCCTGGTAACGTGTTTCTTTGGATTCGGACATGACACCTTCGATGATGCCTTGACCAACTTCCTCATACCACGATTCCAAACAGCAGCACATGCCTATCAAGGGATCATTTTCCACCAACTTGTTACGGTTAGGGTGGACACTGACTTTCTGACTGATAATCTCGCCCTCAAAGACTCCGGATCTCAGAGCTTTGACGACCTGATCATCAAGTATTCCAGTCAATGAATCCCAAAAGGCTTTCTTGCCTTCGACCCGAAAGTAGCTTCTGGTATCACCAAAAGATACTCGACCTTTACGGCCCTTGGCAGTCCGACGAGCTATGAAAAGATTGAAATGGGTTTCACCACAATCTTCATGCTCATAAACCACCGGGTCTAGCTTCTTGCCTTCAAAATCCTTGGCAGTCACCTCACGTTCTTGGTGTTTGCCTTCAGCATCAGTCAACTCGATCTTGACCAAAATACCACGCTGACGCATGGTCGGACCATAACGATCCAGAATAGCCTGAACAAGCTCATTCAAGGTCAGTTTGGTCAAGAAACGATCCTTCATAATACCTTCCATGCGAACTTGCGTCCGCCAAGGTACAAAGGATCTACCACCCTTGGAACCAGGCTTCTTGCGCGAAAAAAACATCTTGGGTTTTTCCTCAAAAGGAATACCATCAATATTTTTCATCGCTTGGATAGCCTTGGTAACAAAGGTCCAGGTAATGTAGCCTTGATGAGATGCTCCTGCCTTGGGCTGAGATGTAAAAGTAAACTTTGCACACTTGCCCAGCGGAGCAATCAGACCACGGCCAAACTGACCAAGATCGCCAGCCTTTTTCATGGTCTGACAAATCTGAGTCAAAGCCTTCTCAAACTTGGCCTGACTAGCACCATTACCATCGTCTTCGACCATGGCTGTACGACGCTTGAGATTGATCACAACCCTGATAAATGATGCTCGCGCATCGATCGGATTCTGGATCATCTCCAGTAAAGCATCGAGAAGCTTGGGGTATGTCTCAGCCACCGTCATCAAGACGTGACCGTCGTGAAAGTCCAAAACACTCTGACCACGACGAGCGCGTGATATAGGTGTTATCTTTTCGGCTGGATTATTAGCCATGGTCTACCTCCCTTCCTGACTGTTGCTCAGTTTTTGCAAAACAAGTTCACGTGATCTAGCACTACACAGACCGTTGAGGACCTGTGCTAAAGTGAGCAGACCATCATCCGAAACCTGTTCACGAAGTCGACGTCGTTCTTCCACGCTAAATTCCTCCGATAGGACAAGCTGCGCCAATGGTAGCATCGCATCAATGTGATGACCCAGTGAATCAATGATTACTCTATGATCTACTGAACCAGTTGTTTGCTTAAGCTCGACAATCTCAGCCTTAGTTGCTTCTGTGTTGATCGGAAAACGAGCGATCAAAGCATGAGCTGCTCTGATTTTTGCCGGTGCCATATTTGCACCACGCAAAACAGATAGCAAAGAGTCTCGAGATCTATATCTCAAATCACCCTGCATCTGATCAAAACTACGAAGCTTATGAGCTAGGATCAAAATCAACTGCTGAGCTAGCCTGGGCAATTTTTCCCACTCAGTAAGCTTGTAGTTCTGAGTGTAGAGCCAAGCCATGACTCGCAGTAGATTTTCGCCAATTGGCATATGTTCGCTGTTGAACCAACGATAAATCAGATAATTGTCACAACCAACGAAATCAGCCATTGGCTGACGTGCTTCTGGGGAACGTTTTCCACCTTTGCCAGGCAAATTATTGCCATAATGGATCAAACATTCCCGGGTTGAACCGGAAAAAACTCCAGCTTTTGGCATGATTTGCCTCCTGTTAGTACGGTTTTTCAAGGTACAAATTGTACACTTGAAACTACCACTATATAGCTTTTTTGTCAACCCTAAATAAAAAAGCCCCAAAGATTGGGGCTTATGCAGCCAAGACTTCTGCAGTTTTATCAGTGATTTCCTGCAAAATGTCAGGAGATAAACCAACGTGATGATGCTTATACATTGGCCCAAGATCAAGTCCAATGCCCTTGATAATACGGCCAATTCGCTGACCTTCAACTTCCACATCCACGACGCCGTCCGAAACGTCTTTGAACTCAATAGACATCAGATTCTCCTTTGCAGTAAAAGGACAAAATATACTCTATTTTTATCTTAGTTTATTATTTTGTACTATGTCAACTTTTTTTATGCTTAAATTTCCAAATAAATATAGCTTTTACTATTTCTATACAAACAATAGCAACTGCTACCATGATCAAAATCATCTGCCATTCCCGCCAAGATAAAGGCACAGTCTTTAGATATTTATTCAAGAACGGCAAGTAAATAGCCATGAGTTGTAAAAGAAAACCAATAATTACTGAAATATTTAAATACATATTTCTAAAAGGTTTGGCTTTAAAAATATTATGATCCAAACTCTTGATACTAAAAACATAAAGCAAACTATCTATAGCTAGAGCTGTAAAGACAACTGTCCGCGCCAAATCCAGGTCACCTGTCGATTTCCAAAAATACCAAAATAACCACAAACTAGTTGCTCCCGTAATAATACTAATAGTAAATATTAAAAACTTATTTTCAAAATCTAATAATTTTTTATGTGGTCTTGGTTTTTTATTCATAATAGCTTCATCCTCTGGCTCCATGGTCAGAGATAAGGCTGGCAAACTATCGTTGACTAGATTGACCCACAAAATCTGGACAGTCAAAATCGGCAAAGGTATACGCATAATCAAAGACCCGACTATAATCATTACTTCTGAAAAACTATCTGACAATAAATACAAAATTACTTTTTTGATATTGGCAAAAATAACCCTACCCTGTTTGATAGCCATGACAATAGTTTTGAAATTATTGTCCAACAAAACCAAATCAGCTGTTTCTTTGGCAACATCAGAGCCAGATGAAACAACCACTCCTACATCGGCTGCTTTGAGGGCTGGTGCATCATTGACACCATCGCCAGTCATAGAAACAATTTCACCCAATTGTTGCCAAGCTTTGATAATACGCAATTTGTCACCTGGTGTTACTCGAGCATAAACTTTTATATTACGAATTTTTTTGTTTAACTGCTCATCAGACATCTTTAACAATTCATCACCAGTTACTACACTATCTTTGTCAGTATTTATACCCAGATCTGTTGCTATACGACTAGCTGTAAATTTGTTATCACCAGTAATAATAACTGTTCGAATACCAGCTTGCCGAGTCTCTTGGATAGTTTCTTTTGTTTCAGGACGCAATGGATCTGATAAACCCCAAATACCTATCATTATCATATCATGAGGTTGATCTTTACATGATTCTAGACCCTTAAAAGTCTTGGGAACTAACTTATAGCTACCAGCTAAAACTCTTAGACCTTTTTTACTCAAAGATTCCCATTGGTTTTGGAAATAATCTTGTTTAGATTTATTTAATTTAGTAGCTTTATTTTTATTGAGATAAGTTTTGGAAAATTCTAAAATCTTTTCTGGTGCTCCTTTTATGAAAATAATATCTCGCTTGGCATCAAAATGATGACGAGTAACCATGTATTTTTTATCTGAATCAAAAGGAATCTCCTCTACTCTAGTATATTTAGCTATCAAATCACGAATTTCAGAACTCTGAGCTCCAAACAATAACAAAGCTTTTTCGGTTGGACTGCCAATCACTGACCAATAATCTACAAAGTTATCAGGATTTTCAACGACTGCATCATTACACAACAAGGCTGATTGCATCAGCATATTTATTTCTTTGTCATCATCTATGTCTTTGAGAGATTTTACTGCTAAATCAATATTGTTGCTGTTGGTAGCTATCTGAGTGACTCGCATCTCACCCTCAGTCAAAGTACCAGTTTTGTCTGTACAAATAATAGTAGTTGAACCTAAGGTTTCTGCAGATATCAATTTGCGTACCAAGCCGTTGTTTTTCAAAATACGTTGCATACCTACGGTCAAAATCATGGTCATACCAATCACTAAGCCTTCTGGAATAGCTGAAACAGCTACAGCTACAGCTATTGTAAACATTTCTGCCCATTGATGTCCTTCTATTACTCCCAACAAAAACATCAAAAAAGCAATTATTAAAACAGCTTTAGTAACAAATTTTGCAAAATCATTTAATTTTATCTGCAGAGGTGTCTGTTCATCTTTGGTTTCTTTGAGCATAACTGTGATTTGGCCTACCTCAGTCTCTAGACCAGTTTTACAAACCACAGCAGAAGCCCTACCTTCTACTACTAGAGTACCCATAAAAACCATATTCTTTCTTTCTGCTAAAACTGTTTTACTATCTATAGTGCGAATATGTTTTTTGACTGGTACAGACTCTCCGGTCAGATTAGCTTCGTTGATTTCTAGACTATTGACTTGCAGTAGTCGTGCATCAGCTGGTATCCGAAAACCTGCTTCCAAAATAATAATATCACCAGGTACTAGATCTTTTGATTCTATTTTTGTCTCGTGTCCATCTCTGAGTACTAAAGTTTCATTTTTGACTACTTGATTGAGTTTTTCCAAAGATTTATTGGCTTTGTATTCTTGAAAAAATCCAACCACAACATTTATAAGTACTGCTGCCAAAATAACATAAGCATCTACAAATTCACCAAACAACATACTAATCACTCCAGCGACCAACAAAATATAAACCATAGCGCTCTTGAATTGGAAAATAAAAAGACGCCAACCTGAAAACTTGCGACTTTGCGCTAATTTATTTGGTCCATATTTTTCCAAACGTTTGACTGCTTCATGAGAAGTCAAACCTTTTTTGCTTGTATTGAGTTTTTTTAGGGCTTGTGTAGAATTAAAACTATACCAAGCAATACTTGTTTTTGGCATAGCTATATTATACCATAAAAAACTTGATTTTTATATAATTTAAGGTAAAATAAAGAACATGAAGATTATAAACAATATAAAACAAAATATTGCCGATAATATCAAAAATATTCTAAAAGTTGATATTGATATTAATAGTTTTGAACTTGATCTACCACCTGAAGACAAGCTTGGTGACTATGCTTTTGCTTGTTTCAAGCTTGGTAAAAATCCTACTGAAGTTGCTAAAAAACTAGTTGAAAATTTCAAAACTAGCAAATTAATAAACAAAACCCAAGCTGCTGGGCCTTATCTTAATATTTTTCTTAATAAAGGCGCTTGGCTACAAGCAGTCTTGACTGAAATTGATAAAACCAAAAATTACGGCCAGACAGATTTTGGAAACAACAAAAAAGTAGTTTTAGAATTTTCTGGACCAAATACAAATAAGCCTCAACATATTGGACATCTAAGAAATAATATATTAGGTCAGGCTCTAGTAAATATTTATAATGCCGCTGGTTTTAAAACAGTCCCTGTCAACATTATCAACGACAGAGGTATTCATATAATGAAAAGCATGCTAGCTTGGCAAAAATGGGGTAATAACGAAACCCCAGATAGTTCTGGAATCAAAGGAGATCATCTAGTAGGCAAATATTATGTACAATTTGGCCAGGCTTTGAAAAAAGAAGAAGATGAATATTATTCTAAAAATAATATAGACTTAGCTAAATTAGATAATTTAGCTAAAAGAAAGACTGAAGATGAATTTATAGCCCAATCGCCATTGATGAACGAAACTAGAGATATGCTCAAAAAATGGGAAGCTGGCGACAAAGAAATCAAAAAGCTTTGGCAAACAATGAACTCTTGGGTTTATGATGGCTATAAAATTACTTATGACAGACTAGGTATCAAATTTGATAAAGAATATTATGAAAGTGACACTTATCTACTTGGTAAAGATCTAGTAGAGCTTGGAGTAGACAAAAAAGTATTTTTCAAAAAACAAGACAATTCTGTTTGGATTGACTTAAGCAAAGAGGGATTAGACGAAAAAATAGTATTGCGAGCTGATGGTACTTCTGTTTATATTACTCAAGATTTGGGTCTAGCCAAACAACGTTATGACGAACACAAATTTGATCAAGCTATCTATGTAGTAGCCAATGAACAAGATTATCATTTTAAAGTATTATTTTTTGCTTTACAAAAACTTGGCTTTGACTGGGCCAACAATCTTTATCATCTATCATACGGCATGGTCAATATGCCAGATGGCAAAATCAAATCTCGTGAAGGCAAAACTGCTGATGCTGATGACATCATGAATGAAATGAATGCCAAAGCCAAAGAAATAATGGAACAAGCTGATAAAAAAATATCTACAAGTCTAGATCAGCAAAAACAAATTGCTGAAGATGTTGGACTTGGTGCTTTGAAATTTTTTATGCTTGGTACCAATCCCCAAAAAAATATTGTTTACAACCCACAAGAATCTATTTCTTTTGATGGCTATACTGGGACATTTATACAATACACTCATGCTAGGATTGCCAATATTTTGAACAAAACCAAAAAAATTCAAAAGCTTAATAAACTAGATTTTAGTGGTGAATTTAATGCTGAAGAAAATAAACTTGCCAAATTATTATTGGAATTTCCAAAAGCTATCCAAGATACAGCTGTTAGCTACAATCCTAGTAATCTGACTCAGTATTTATTTGAATTGGCCAAAAATTTTAATAATTTTTATCAACACCATTCTGTCTTACAGGCAGACAACGATAATTTGAAAAATATTAGACTGCATCTCTGCTCTCAAACCAAGCAAGTCTTGAATTCTGGCCTAGAATTATTAGGTATAGAAGCCCCTGATGTAATGTAAGCATTGACAATTATACTCAAATCACATATAATAATCCCGTTATTCAAGCGCCTATAGCTCAGCCCGGTAGAGCAGCAGCCTTTTAAGCTGATGGTCCTAGGTTCAAATCCTAGTGGGCGCACCACATAAATTTCAGCCACCTGGCTGTTTTTTATTTTCTTCTCTTCTGCCTGCCTACTGGCAGACAGGTTGACAAAATATATAATATATATTATATTACTATGTTGCGAAAATCGCAATCAGATTTTAACTCGTTCTTTAAGGGGTCTATATAATGGAAAATGTAAACAAACGTTCCTGGTTTATGGATTATCCACTGACAGCTCAATTCCTTTTCACTATACTCATAACCATTGCCTGGGCATTCAAAATTGAATACAATCAGGAAATGATAGGTCTTATTCCTACTATTATTTTAGGAATCGTTTTCATAGAATATGTGGAAAAATGCGGATACGGACAAATAAAATCTTTATTACTAGCATCACTATCACTAATGATCAGCCTGTTCCTGTCACCATTCATATATTGGCTCTATTTCTAAACCCCACCATATGTCATCTAGACCCTGGTGGGTCTTTTTTATTTTATCCTGAGTTTGCCTAATGGATTGACAAAAAACTAAATATATACTATACTCCTCTAATCCTTAAATGTACTTTATACACCTTAGTAGAAAACAGGAGTAAATCATGAGCTCAGTCTTTGCTTTTTTTCGTTGGATAAGGCTAATTCCCAAAAGACAAAAAGCTCGTAGTAATTATAAACACCTAGACGTAGATATCATGCTACGCCTACTCAAAAAACCTGACTCTGACACCCTCCCACAACTATGGACAGCCTTTATCAATAAGGCCAAATTTAGTGATTTGATGTTTATTGTCGAGGACAAAGAACATCAGTATCAAGGAACAATCCGAGAAATGGCTGGTAAAAAGGCCCTATATCTTGTCGAAACCTCACCCGTCAACCCAAACATGGAGTCTTGGCTCAACCCTAGCACTGGTCGAGTGTTTCATCTAATCTCCATTGTCACTTGTCTGCCCAATCTCAGAGAAACGGCTACTAGAGTTAGCTACTGTTTTATAAAAACAGAACAGGAAGCCTGGCGAGATTTTTTGAGGCAAGGCGGTTTTCCTGACGGAACACCGCCTCTACGCGTCATTAGCAACTGATAATCCCCTACCCGTCATACATAATTGACGGGTTTTTTATTTATTTTATATGGGTATAAACTGTATATAATTTGGCTTGAAAATATAGAAAAAATAAGCTAAGCTAACTCTACAAGTAAATCTTATGGCCAAAATCCCGCCACAAAACCTAGAAGCAGAAGCCAGTCTCTTGGGCTGTCTCTTGCTAGATAAAGAGTCAATTATCAAGATTGGTGATATTTTACGTACTGATAATTTTTATCGTGATATCCATGGTATGATTTTTCAAGCTATTTTAGATATGTTTGAAAAACACGAACCTATCGATATATTATCTATCGGCAATCGATTGGCTGAAAAAAAACAACTAGAAGCCATCGGGGGCAAGTCTTATCTAGCTGAATTAACTTCTATAGTACCAAATTCTTCTCATGTGGTATCTTATGCCAATATTATCAAGAAAAAATCTACTCTAAGAAAGCTAGAACAAGCTGCATCACAAATTTCTGAATATAGTTTTTCTGAAGAAGAAGATGTTTCAAAATTACTTGATAAAGCAGAACAAAAACTTTTTGCTATTTCTCAAGAATCTTTAAAGAAAAACTTTATCCCTATCAAAAGTGTTTTATCAGATACTTTCAACCGTATTGACGAACTACATAAGTCTGGTGGTCAAGCTACTCGTGGTATTCCCACTGGTTACAATGACTTGGACAAAATATTATCTGGTCTACAAAAATCCGATCTAGTCATCTTGGCAGCTCGCCCTTCACTTGGTAAAACAACTCTAGCTCTAGACATAGTTCGCAATATTGCCGTCAAATCAAAAGTACCAGTTGGTGTATTTTCTTTGGAAATGTCAAAAGAACAACTAGTTGATAGATTTTTAGCTTCAGAAGCAGAAGTAGATCTTTGGAAAATGAGAACCGGTAAACTATCTGATAGAGAAGAAGATGATGATTTTCCTCGCATTGGTCGAGCAATGGGAATTCTTTCTGAAGCACCAATTTTTATCGATGATTCTCCAAATGCCAATGTCATGGAAATCCGTACTAAAGCTAGACGACTTAAAATGGAACACAATCTTGGCTTCTTAGTAGTTGATTATCTTCAACTAATGGATGGCGGTGGCCGTTCTGAAAATCGAGTACAAGAAATATCTGAAATATCTCGCTCCCTCAAACAAATTGCTCGTGAACTAGATATCCCAGTCTTGGCTTTATCTCAGCTATCTCGAGCTGTAGAAAATCGTAGTCCAGCTATCCCAAAATTAGCTGACTTGCGTGAATCTGGTGCTATTGAGCAAGATGCTGATATTGTTATGTTTATTTATCGTCGGGCCAAAGACAAATCTCGTGATTGTCCAGAAGAAGAAAAAAATATCGCGGAAATACATATAGATAAGCATCGTAATGGTCCAACTGGTCTAATACGTTTATTTTTTGACGAAAATAAAGTATCATTTAAGAATCTAGACGCCCAATACCAAGCTCAAACTCAAGTCCTAACTCCAGCCTCAGAAGATGCAGCTGCTGATATTCCTATCCCTGGTCCAAAAGGCCAATCAGCGCCAGCTCAACCTGGATGGCAACCACAACCATAATTATAATTAATTAATAAAAATAAAATGATTGGTAAATTAAAACAATACAATGATCTACGTAAACAAGCCAGTAGTATCAAAAATGTAATGGCTGAAGAAAGTATTACCGTAGAAAACAAAGCTGTCACTATTATCATGGATGGTAATCAAACTATCAAATCTTTGACACTTAAAGATGAATATGTTTCTTTAAACAAGAAAAAAGATTTGGAAAAATATATCAAAGAGGCTATTGCTGATGCTATCAAAAAAGTCCAACGTAAAATGGCTATGAAGATGCAACAAATGGGTGGCTTAGATAATTTCATGAAATAATGAAACATCTACCAGATTTTATCCAAAAACTAATTGCTGAATTTGATAAACTGCCTGGGATTGGCCCTAAAGTGGCCACCAGGCTAGTTTTTAATTTATTGCATAATAAAGAAGATATAAAAAGTTTTGCTCAAGCTCTAGATAATGCTGGTAAATTAGTTCATTTTTGTCCACAATGTTTTAATCTAACTGATGATGGTTTGTGTAGTATTTGTAAGGATCCGCACCGTGAACAATCATTGGTCTGTGTAGTAGCTCATAATCAAGATGTCGATGCTGTAGAAAAAACTGATGAATTTGATGGCACTTATCACCTACTCAATGGCTTACTTAGTCCACTCGAAGGCATTACGCCTGATAAACTCAAAATCAAAGAATTGATTCGACGCATAGATAAAAATAGCGTAAAAGAAATTATTCTTGCCCTAGATCAAAGCATGGAAGGAGAAGCAACAATCATATACTTGAACAAACTTTTGAAAGATTATGATGTCAAAGTATCTAAATTAGCTAGAGGCATACCAATGGGTGCCAATATAGAATACACTGATGAAGTTACTCTGAGCTCGGCTCTAAAAAATAGAAAAAATCTTTAACCCCTCCTAGCCTCCCCTTGTCAGGGGAGGAATTTTTTAGAAAAACAAAAATCCCCCTGACAAGGGGGATTTAGGGGGTTAAATATTTTATACTAAAATTTTATCAATTTTGACTTCTGTCTTGTGTTGCCGATGTCCATATCTTTTGATATAACGAGTCTTGTTTTTATATTTTAAGACATCTATTTTCTTTTCTTTAAAATTTCTAACTAAGGTAGCTTCTACTTTGGCCTTGGCTACTTTTGGTTTACCGACTGTAGGATTATCTTTATCTACTACTAACAAAACTTCGTCAAAGACGATTTTCTTACCAGATTTTGGTTCTGGTAATTTTTCTACTTTCAAAACATCGCCTGCTTTGACTAGGTATTGCTTTCCACCGGTTTTTATGACTGCTTGCATAGTTTTATAAATTTAAATACTCCAAGATAATAGCAGATATATAGATTTATGTCAATAATACCAGTTTTAATAGTATTGACAAAAGTATAAAAACATGTTATTATCATTCTGGTTCATTAGATTTACAAGTGAGGTGAGAGAAAATGACTCCAAGAAAAAGGCGTTGGTTGATAGCATCTATCGCTATCATAGCTATTGCCTGGATTGCCAAAGAAGTGCTTTGGGATTCATTCACCACTCTACGAGATAACCCTAAAACCGTGTTCGTCAAAGTAGATCCTCATGGTATATCGGCAGTATTTGACCTAAAAAATGGTCAAACACTCTACCTACCATTTGACTATAATGTTGTGACTAAAGCTCGCAGCCAAGTCTATGTAGGTAGTCACCGTAACTACTGGATCAGGGTTTTCAAAAATGGACAACTCAAAGACGATATTCGTGGTCAATGGCGCTTTCCTATTGCCACTGGCGACTATCGTTTGGAAGTCCGAGAACGTGGTACCGATCAACTGATCAGTACGGTCTATATCAAGGCTTATTTTACCAAAGACGAGCCTGACATGACTGACATCCCCAGCCTTCAAACCGCTGGGGGTTTTATTTATCCAAAACAAAAAACTCTGTCAAATATTGACAGGGTTTTTAATTTATATGGTGGTGTTTGTTTGAAAAAGTCAGAACCCATTTTGCGGAGAATCCCAATGAATAAAACGGAAACAATGCGGACGAGGCAGGGCAAACTATTTTTCTGGGGTTTTGGATTTGCCCTGCCTCGGCTGATTTCCCGCCCGCAGGAGGGGTCTGGGGAGGAATGCGGGCGGGTTTCGGAATTCGCCTTTTTTCAAAATCGCCGCAATTCAGGCCAGTAAAACTGGCACACCGAATTAACTTTTTTCCAACTGATCGATAACTTTTAATTTTTGTTCGACATGTTCGCGTGGTTTCAGTATGGCTAACGATTGTCTCAGAAAATCATCAAAGGAAATTCCTGGATTTTCTGAGACATATTGAGAAATTGAGGAAACATATTCAGAAACTTTTGGATCATCTCTGCGTTTTTCAATGTCGGGATGCGTCAAAAGTTGCTCACTAATAACTTTTTGGTCGTGCGTCATTTCTAATAGTGGAGAGATTAAACTCCATGCTTCTTGTAATTTTTCCGCAACTTTTCGCTCTGTTTCCTCAATTTCTTTTTCTAATATTTGGCGCAACATTGCAAAATCTTTTTCTTGCAAATTTGGCTTTAATCTTTGTAAATCGGTCAAGTCGTATTGACGGTTTGAATGAAGTTTATGATACGCAACAATTGCTGGTTGGGAAAGATTAATTTCTTTCTCATTTGAAAGTTCTTTTTTGACTGGCTCAAAATATTCTTTTGGTAATGTTGCGCCAGTATAATTAATAATCGTATTTCCTTCGGGGTCTTTGCTGTGAATATGTAAATCAACAAAATTAAACGGCTCGGCGGTTTCTCTTTCTATTTTTCCGTTTGCACCAATTTTACAAATAGACAAATCTAACTTACCAGGAGTTGATAGTTCTTCTGTTGTTGCTCGTCTCATTAATCTTTTTCCGTTTTCGTCGTAATTCACGAAAACTCCAAAACCTTGTCGAGACAATAACTCCACCAACTTTTCAGAATCTTCGCTAAAAACGCTCATGTCTAAATCTTTGTGGTCGCGTATTTGGGCATCTCGATATAAAGAAATATTTACAGCGCCATCGAGATACCATTGAAAATCTGCGCCTTCGAAAATTTCCGACATACGCTCATTTCTTTTTTGGAATTTTTCTCTCTGCTCTGGTGTTGGTTCTGTGTATTCGCCAACTTCATCTATCTCACCGCCAGAAAATTCGCCCCAAAAAGGACGGCGTTCTTCTTGTCGTTTTAATTTCTCAGCTTCTTGGTATTCTTCGGTTGATTTTGCAGTCGCCAAAATTTCCTTTCGCTTTTCCTTATCTGGCTCTTGGCGAATTTCTTTTGCTAAATCATTTCTATATTTTTGTGATTCAAAATTTTCCATATTTTTTAAATTAAATCTTTGGCGTGTACGCCAAGAGCTTTGGCAATTTTTTGAACTGTTAAAAGCGATGGATTTCTCATTCCTCTTTCTAGTCCGCTAATATACGAGCGATGAACTTGTAAAATCCGAGAAACATCACCTTGCGATAATTTCTTTTTTAGGCGAATTTCTCTAAGTTTTTTACCAAATTGTGTGATTGCGTCTTTCATAAGGGTTTATCCACTCTTGCATTCATTTTATCAAATGATGTATGATTGGTCTATGGAGAGCAATCATACGACTTTAATTTTGTATTTGGTGTATTTCGCAAAGCGAAATTTGAATTGCGGCGATTTTGAAAAAAGGCGAATTCCGAAACCCGCCCGCATTCCTCCCCAGACCCCTCCTGCGGGCGGGAAATCAGCCGAGGCAGGGCAAA